>ERZ1066122.793-NODE-793-length-30439-cov-10.242595_pt1 | contig 30439 bp, 33 predicted proteins | sample MGYA00382769_ERZ1066122 | MGnify/ENA primary metagenome ERZ1066122 (study PRJEB33369, sample SAMEA5778352) | biofilm metagenome | biome: Industrial cooling water; feature: Water cooling tower basin; material: Biofilm | place: United Arab Emirates | collected... | reverse complement strand
GGACTCGAACCCCCACATCTTGCGATACTGGAACCTAAATCCAGCGCGTCTACCAGTTCCGCCACGCCCGCGGCCGGACCGCCGGTCGGCGGCGTCTATAGCAACGCCGGGGTGAAGGGCAACCCGCTATCGCCCCCATGCGTTGGCAGCGCACGACTGCAAGGAGAGAAACCATGGCCACCGTGCCGCCGCCCAGCAGCATTCCCGAAACCCCGCCGCTCGATCCCGGCGTCGGCGGCGACGATGTTTCGGCGCCGCCGCCCGATATCGACATTCCCGACCCCAATCCTGGCGATCCCGGCGAAGCCCCGGGCCTGCCGGACGGCGCGGGGCAGCCGGGCTGAGGCGCCGCCGTCACACCAGCCGCTCGGTCGCCGGCCCCTGGCCGAGAAAGGCGGCCGGGCTGGCGCTCGCGCCATAAGCGCCGGCGCAGAAAATGGCGATGACGTCGCCGACCTCCGCACGCGGCAGCGCGACCTGATCGCCAAGCCGGTCGAGCGGGGTGCAGAGGCAGCCGCAGACGCTGACCGTCTCCTCCGCGGCAAGGCCGAAGCGGCCGGCGACGGCCAGCGGGTAATTGCGGCGCACAACCGTGCCGAAATTGCCGCTGGCGGCGAGCTGGTGGTGGAGGCCGCCGTCGACGATCAGGAAGGTCTGGCCGTGGCTCGTCTTGCGATCGACGATCCGGGTCAGGTAGACGCCGGCCTCGGCGACCAGCCAGCGCCCCAGCTCGAGCGCGAAGCGGCTGTGCGCCAGCGCCGGCGGCCGGCGGGCGAGCGCCGCCAGGAGCGCGGCACCGATCCGTTCAACATCGAGAGCGGCATCGCCGGCGAAGTAGGGAATGCCGAAGCCGCCGCCCAGATTGACGAGCGGCGGCGCCTCTCCGACGGCGGCAGCGAGGCGCGCGGCGAGATCGAGCGTCGCTGCCTGCGCCTCGATCAGCCCGTCCGCGTCGAGCGACTGCGACCCGGCATAGATGTGGAAACCCCGCCAGTCGGCGCCGGCGGCGCGCAGGCGGCGGACCAGATCCGGCACCTGATCGACATCGATCCCGAACGGCTTGGCGCCGCCGCCCATCCGCATGCCGGAACCGCGCAGCTCGAAATCGGGATTGACCCGCACCGCGAGCCGCGGGCGGCGCCCGAGCCGCGCCGCTGCCGCAAGGGCCCGCTCCGCTTCGCCGGCGGATTCGAGGTTCAGCGTCACGCCCGCGGCAATCGCGCCGGCGATCTCGTCATCGCGCTTGCCCGGCCCAGCAAAGGACAGTGCCGCGGCGGGAATGCCGCGGCCGAGCGCCAGCCTTTGCTCCCCGGCAGACGCGATGTCGAGGCCGTCGACCAACCCCGCCAGCGCGTCGACGAGCGGCGGAAAGGGATTGGCCTTCACGGCATAATGGATGTCGACGCCCGGGACGGCGGCGCGCAGCCGGGCCACCCGCGCCGCGACCATCGCGCGATCATAGACGAACAGCGGGGTCCCCCCGGCCGCCTCGATCAGCGCGTCGAACGGGGTACCGGCGAGCAGCAGCCGGTGCGCCGCATCCGCCGCATAGCCGGCGGGGATCGGACCCATCGGCTTCACCGGCCGTGCTCCCGCCGGAGCGCGGCACGATCGAGCTTGCCGTTGGGCGAGCGCGGCAGCTCGCGCCGCCAGTCGATGCGGCTCGGCTGCATGAAGCCGGGCAATTCTTGGCGCAGATGCGCGCGCAGCCGGTCCTCGCCCGTGCCGTCGCCGCGCGCGATCAGCAGCACCGTCTCGCCCAGCCGCGGATCGGGCACTCCCAATGCCATCGCTTCGTCGGTCGCCCCGCTTGCGACGGCCGCTTCCTCGATCTCGGTCGGACTGATGCGGTTCCCGGCCGATTTGATCATCTCGTCCGCCCGGCCGACGAAGCGAAGCAAGCCGTCCGCGCCCGCGACCACCGTGTCGCCGGACCAGACGGCGCGGCCCTCCCCGTCCGGCGACGGGCGGAACCGCGCGGCGGTCCGCTCCGGATCGCGCCAATATCCCTGGCCGACGAGCGGCCCGGCATGGACGAGCTCGCCCGGTTCCCCGGGGGCGGCGAGCGCCCCGTCCGGCCGCATGACGAACAGCCGCGCGAACGGCACCGCCCGGCCGATCGCCGTCGGATGGGCGTCGATCAGCGACGGATCGAGATAGGTGGAACGAAACGCCTCGGTGAGCCCGTACATCGCGTAGAGCCGGGCGGACGGGAACAGCGTGCGCAGCCGGCGGACCAGCGGCTCGGTGAGTGCCCCGCCGCTGTTCGTCAGCCGCTTGAGGCTCGCGACGTCGCCCCATGCCGCATCGGCCAGCTGGATCCAGAGCGGCGGCACGCCGGCAAGCGTGGTGATCCGCTCCCGCTCGACTGCGCGGACGATGTCGCGTGCGGTCAGATGGTCGAGCGGAACCACGCAGCCGCCGGCATGCCAGGTGCTGAACAGCTGGTTCTGCCCGTAATCGAAGGCGAGCGGCAGCACCGCGAGCGTCCGGTCCGTCGCGTCGAGCTCCAGATAGGAAGCAACCGACGCGGCGCCGAGCCACAGATTGGCATGGCTGAGCATCACCCCCTTGGGCCGGCCGGTCGAGCCGGAAGTGTAGAGGATGGCGGCAAGCGACTCGGGTGACGCCGCGGACGGGGCGACCGGCAGGCCGTCCAGCGGCACGGCGGCGTCCGCCACGGCCGTGCATTCCGCGGGCACATCGCCTGGCTGAAGGGCATCCGCCCGGCCGGCGTTCAGCACGATCAGCCGCGCGCCGCTGTCCGCCAGGATGTGCGCGACCTGGCCGCGCTTCAGCGCCGGGTTGATCGGCACATGGACGGCGCCGATGCGCGGCGCGGCAAGCGGCATCAGGCAGGCAAGCGGCGACTTTGGCAGCCAGGTGGCGACGCGGTCGCCGGCCGCGACACCGCGGCCGCGCAGCCATCCGGCGAGCGCGCCGACCGCGTGCTCGAGCTCGGCGAAGCGCCAGGTCCGGGCACCGATCTGCAGCGCCGGGGCGTCGGGCGCGCCGCGCGCCGGCAGGTGATCGATCGGCCGCGGAACCGGATCAGGCTCTTGCACCGGCTCTCCTTTCGCGTTCATGGACGTCAGCATCGGAGTGCGGGGACTAGCGACTTGTGGATCAAGGGGGAATATTATGACGCGCTCGACACCGTCGAGACCGTCTCCCGCGGGGCCCTCAGCCGCGCCGGCCAGCCCTGCCCGTTCCACCGGCTCGACTGGCTGCGCCTCGTCGCGGAGCATCGTGAGCCCGGGTCCCGCCCGCTGATCGTCCGCGCGCGCAGCGAGGGCACCGATGCGTGGCTGTTCCTGCTGCAGCAGCCGGGCGGCCGCCTGACCGCGCTTGCCAACCAGCACAGCCTGCGCGTCGCGCCGATCTTCTCCGGGCCCGCCGAGCCGCTGCAGCGACGCCGGCTGATCCGCGCGATGGCCGGCCGGCTGCGCCGCCCCGGCCTCGGGGTCGTCCGAATCGCCCTGCCGGCCGTCGCGACGCCGGATGCCGAGCTGATCGGCCGCGCCTTCGGCCGCGCCGGCTGGCTCGTCGCGCGCCGTGCGGCACCGCCGCTGTGGCGCACCGACACCCAGGGGTTGAGCTTCGACGATTACTGGGAGACGCGGCCGGCAGCGCTGCGCGACCGGATCGAGCGGGCTGCGCGGGCCGCACCGCTGGACCTGGAAGTGGCCGACCGCTTCGCCGCCGCGATGTGGGCGGAATTCGCCGCGCTCGACGAAGGCGCCGATGCCTTCCTGCGCGCCTTTGCCGAGCAGGAAAGCGCGGCTGGCAGCCTGCGGCTGGCGGTCGCCCGACTGGGCGGCGAACCGGTTGCCGCGCAGCTCTGGACGGTCGATCGCGGCGTCGCGACCGCCCACCGTCTGGCCCAGGCGCCCGGCCGGCGATCGCTGTCGCCCGGCGCGCAATTGTCCGCGACCATGTTCCGGTACCTGCTCAACGTCGACCATGTCGACCAGATCGACTATGGTGCGGGCGGCGACCGGTGGAAGGCCGACTGGGCGGAAGAACGGTTGCCCCGCCAGCGGCTCGACCTGTTCAATCCGCGACGCATCCGTGCCTGGGGCCCGGCGCTGGCCGCCGCGGCGTCGGGCCTTGTCCGCCGCGGGCCGCTCCACTAGCGAGCGCCGCACCTGCCCCGATTGCGGAGAGTTCGTCTTGGTTCCGGAACGTCACCACGAAATCGAAGCCACGGTGCGAAACGTGCTGCGCGACGTGCTCGGCCTGAGCGAGGATCGGGTGGACCGCTTCGATGCGACGACCGGCCTATTCGGCCATCTGCCGGAGCTCGATTCGATGGCGGTCGCGACGTTCCTGACCGAAATCGAGGATCGCCTGGGCATCGTCATCGAGGATGACGAAGTGGACGGCGACATGCTCGCAACGTTCGGCAGCCTGGTCGCCTATCTCGACTCGAAGCTCGGCTGAGCGCGCGCCGGTCAGGCGGCTTCCGCCTGCTTCGCCTCGAACTCCGCTTCCGCCAGGAAGCGTTCGGCATCGAGCGCCGCCATGCAGCCAGTCCCCGCCGCCGTGACGGCCTGACGATAGACCTTGTCCATGACGTCGCCGCACGCGAACACGCCCGGCACCGCCGTCCGCGTCGATCCCGTCTCGACTCGGATATAGCCGTCCGCATCGAGCTCCAGATGACCCTTGAACAGCTCGGTCGCCGGCTGGTGGCCGATCGCGACGAAGGCGCCGTCGGTCGCGATATGGCTGTGCTCCCCGGTGCGGGTGTCGACAAGATCGAGGCCGACCAGCCCTTCCGGCGCGCCGCCTGCGACGAACCGCTCGACACGCTTGTTCCAGAGGACCGAGATGCGCTCGTTCGCGAACAGCCGCTCCTGCAGGATCTTCTCGGCGCGAAGCGAATCGCGGCGATGGATCAGCGTGACGTCGGGGCTGTGGTTGGTCAGGTAGAGGGCTTCCTCGACCGCGGTGTTGCCGCCGCCGATCACCACCACTTTCTTGCCGCGGTAGAAAAAGCCGTCGCAGGTGGCGCAGGCGGAGACGCCACGGCCCGCCAGACTCCGCTCGCTGTCGAGGCCCAGCCACTTGGCCTGGGCGCCGGTCGCGATCACCAGCGTCTCGCCTTCATAGACGTCGCCGCTGTCACAGACCAGGCGGAAGGGCCGGCGGGAGAGGTCGACGCCGGTCACGATGTCGTAGACCATCTGCGTCCCGACATGCTCGGCCTGCTTCTGCATCTGCTCCATCAGCCAGGGCCCCTGGATCACGTCGGCAAAGCCCGGATAATTCTCCACGTCCGTCGTCGTCATCAGCTGGCCGCCGGGCTGGATGCCCTGCACGACGATCGGCCTGAGGCCCGCCCGTGCGCCATAGATGGCGGCAGACAGGCCGGCCGGGCCGGAACCGAGGATCAGCATGCGGGTGCGGTGGGTGGTCATGACGGGTCCATAGCTGTTTCCCCGCGAGATAGGCGGTCGGACGCACCGGCGCAAATCGGCGGGCGCGCCGATTATTCGGTTCTTAACCATGGCGGGCGCAAGGGGCTCGGGTGGACCGATCCGTCACCACATCCCTGCGCGCCGCCACGGCGCGGCTGATCATCGCGCTGCGGCGCCGGCGCCGGCAGGCGGCCCGCACGCGCGCGCTGCCGGACGCGATCGCACGGGCGCAGATCAGCCAGGTCAGCAACCAGATCACCCGGGTCGCGCCGATCAACTGCATCGCGGCGGTGCTGATCGCGTCGCTCTACGGATCCGAGACGTCGCAGGCGGCGCTGATCGCGGCGGCCGCCCTGCTGGTCGGATCGACGCTGGCGGGCGTCTTCCTTCTGCCCGAGGGCCGCTTCAGCCGGCGGCGCTACGCAAATCACGGCCGTGCGCGGCGCGCCCTTGCCGCCTATGGCATCGCCACGGGACTGGCCTGGAGCACCTTGCTCGTCGTGCCGATGGCCGGCGCGGACGAAACCCGCCGCGTGCTGCTTCTCTGCACGCTGGTCGCCGCGATGGGGATGGGCGGTCTGGTGCTCGCGATGCTGCCGCTGGCGGCGACCTTGTACGCCCTGGTGATGGCCGGCGGCCTCGCCGCAGGCTTCGCAATGCAGCCGACGCCGGTGCCGCCCGCCTTCTACTTCGCGGCCGCGCTTTACGTGCTGATGCTGTGGCAGGTCTTTTCCGAACTCTCCGGCCTGTTCGTCCGGCAGCTCGAAGCGGCGGACGAGCTGGCGGCTGCCGAACGGGCGCGCGGCGAGATCGAGCGCCGGGCGATCGAGCAGAGCGCGGCCGAACGGCTGGAGGCGGACCGGATCCGCGCCCGCGACCGCGCCGCCGAAGCCGCACGCCACCGGGAGGAAATGCTGGCGCTCGCCCAGTCGTTCGAGGCGAGCGTGGTCGCGATCGGCCGGATGCTCGGCGATGCGGTCGCCGAGCTGCGCAGCTCGTCCGGGCTGCTCCACGAGATCGGGGCCGCCACCGGCCAGCGGGCCGGCTCGGCAGCCGGCCGGGCGACCCATGCTGCCCAGGCGATCGAGGATGTCGCGCGCGCGTCCGATCAGATGCAGCAGGCAGTCGATGCCGTCCATGACCGCATCGGCGAACAGGCGGACGCCGTCGCGACCGCCCGCGCCTCCGCCGATGCGGCGCGCCAGACGCTGGTCGGGCTGGTCGCCTCGGCCGACGACATTGCCGCCATCGCAACGCTCATCCAGGACATTGCCGCGCGAACCAATCTTCTGGCCCTGAACGCCACCATCGAGGCGGCCCGCGCCGGCGCGGCGGGACGCGGCTTTGCGGTCGTCGCGCAGGAAGTGAAGTCGCTTGCCTCCCAGACCGGATCCGCGATCAGCCAGGTGGCGGATGCCGCGGCGGCGATGCGGGCCCGGCTCGCAGACGCGATGCATGCGGTCGACCGCACATCGGCCGAGGTGGAGGCGGTGTCGGGGCGCGCCGGAGACATCATGACCGCAGTGGCGGAGCAGCGTCGGGCATCGGCCGGAATCGGCACCAACGCCGCGGCCGCCGTCAGCCATGCCGCGGAAGCCCGCGCGGACATCGATCATGTCGCGGGCGGCGCCCGGGAGACCGGCGCCCTGATGGAAGCGATGCGCACCCTTGCCGCGACGCTCGACACGCAGAGCCAGACGCTCGACCGGGCGACGACTGAGTTTCTGGGCAGACTGCGCGCCGCCTGAGCCGATCGCGGCGACTGCCCCCGATCAGCGCGGCGCGCGGGTCCAGAGCACGGAGCGGCAGAAGATCGCGACGCAGCCGCGAACCTTGAGCGTATCCGGCGCGATGCGTTCGAGCGTCGTCCGATAGCTTCTGCCGACTTTCGGATCATAGGCCTCGCCCGCCCAGACCCCGCCATCCGGGCGGAAGCCGGTCAGCACCGGCAGGCCGACGATCGGCCGGCTCCGCAAGGCAGGGTCGGGATTGTTGCGATCGACCGGCGGCCCCTCGATCGGCGTCAGCGTCTTGATCAACCGGCCGCAAAGCGCATCCCCGCAGCGGCCGATCTGGACGATGCCATCCTTGCTGTCGGTGAGCCAGCGGCCCGTGACCGGCTCGATCGCGCCGGCCGGAACGGCGGCCGCCAGCAGCAGCATCGGCATCGCAATCGCCCGCAATCCGCGCACCCGTCTTCCCCTTACCGTCAGCGGTGATCCTACCCGGCCTGGCGCAACGGAGTCGAGGCGCCGGGCGGCACGGGGCCGCTTGCCTTTGCGCCTGGCGGAGTTAGCCTGCCGGTCATGAACGCGTTTCCGATCCTGCTGATCGCCGCCGCGGCCGCCGCAGCCCCTCTCCCCGCCCGCACGATCGAGGTCGCGCCGGGAGCGGATGCGCAGGAGCGGTTGCAGGAAGCGCTGATCGAGGCGCAGCCGGGCGACACCGTCAGGCTCGCCGCCGGCCGCTTCGCGCTGACCGATGGCCTGTCGCTGGACGTCGACCGCGTCACCGTGCACGGCGCCGGGCCGGCCGCGACGGTGCTGAGCTTCAAGGGCCAGCAGGGCGCCGGCGAAGGCTTGCTCGTCACCGCGGACGACGTGGTGCTGCGCGATTTCGCAGTGGAGGACACGAAGGGCGACGGCATCAAGTCGAAAGGCGCCGATCGCATCGTCCTTCACAATCTTCGCGTCGAATGGACCGGCGGGCCGAGCGAGACCAACGGCGCCTATGGCGTCTACCCGGTCAGCTCGACGGACGTGCTGGTCGACGCGGTGGTCGTCCGGGGCGCGTCCGACGCCGGCATCTATGTCGGCCAGTCGCGCAACATCGTCGTCCGGAACTCCCTTGCCGAATACAATGTCGCCGGCATCGAGATCGAGAACAGTTACCATGCCGACGTCCACAACAATGTGACGCGCCACAATGCCGGCGGCATCCTGGTGTTCGACTTGCCCAACCTGCCGCAGATGGGTGGCCATTCGGTCAGGATCTTTGCGAACGAGGTGGTTGACAACGACACGCCGAATTTCGCCCCCAAGGGCAATATCGTCGCGTCCGTGCCGACGGGCACCGGCGTGATGGTGATGGCGAACCGCAACGTCCATATTTTCGGCAACCGGCTGGAGAACAACGGCACCGCCAATGTGATGCTGGTCGGCTATCGCGAGCGCTTCGACGATGCCGGCTACAATCCCTTGATCCGCGATGTCGTCGTCCGCGACAACCGCCATGGCCGCGCCGGCTTTGCCCCGGCCTTTCCGGGCGGCGACCAGCTGGCGGCGGCGATGGGCGGCACGCTGCCGCCGGTCTTCTGGGACGGCACCGGCGAACGGGTGATCGTGCGCGACCCGGTGCCTGCCCTGTCGCTGGGCCTGCCGCGCCCCACCGCACCGCTCTCCGAAGCGCAGCCCGCGCCCGCCCGCTTCCCGGCCGGGGCAGTGCCGGCCGAGCCGCCGGCGGTCCGGCTGCCCGCCGGCATGGACGCCGCCGTGCGGTGACGCGCACGCTTGCTCTCGTCCTCGCCTGGGCCCTGCTGGCCAGCGCCGCACCGCCGGGGGTGGACGATGCACTGATCCTGGGCGAAAGCCTGCCCGCCCGCCTCTCCGAGTTCCGCTTCTTCGTGAACGGGCGGCCGAACGCCCGGGTGATGCCCTACCGGCTGAACACGCCGCTGTTTTCGGACCATGCGGAAAAGGCGCGCTATCTCTATGTGCCGCGAGGCAAATCCGCGCGATACACCGCCGCCGGGCAGCTCGACTTCCCGGTCGGCACCGCGCTCATCAAAAGCTTCGGCTATCCCGGCGCCGACGCGGGGCCGATCGAGACGCGGGTGCTGCTGAAGCGGGCGGCGGGCTGGGTCGCGCTGCCCTATGTCTGGACCGGGGCGGATGCCGAGCTGAAGCGCGGCGGCAAGCGCCTGCCCGTTGCCTTCACCGATCCCGGCGGCACGCCGCGGGCAATCAGCTACGCGGTCCCGAACACAAACCAGTGCAAGGAATGCCACCAGAAGGCAGGCGCTCTGGTGCCGATCGGCCCGACGGCTGCCAATCTGAACGACGGCCGGCAGCTGGCGGCGCTGGTGGTGGCCGGACTGCTCGACCGCGCGCCGGCCGACGCGCCCCGGCTGCCGCGCTGGGACGATCCCGGCGCCCCCCTCGAAGCGCGAGCCGAGGCGTACCTCGACGTGAATTGCGGCCATTGCCATGCCCGCGACGGCATCGCCTCTAACTCCGGCCTGTATCTCGCGTTCGACGAGCGCGATCCCGTCGCGCGGGGGCGGCTGAAGCGCCCGGTGGCGGCCGGGCGGGGAAGCGGCGGCCTCGACTTCGCAATCGTCCCCGGCGCGCCCGAGCGCTCGATCCTGCTGCACCGGATGGCAACGACGGAGCCCGGCGTCGCCATGCCCGAGCTTGGCCGCACGCTTGTCCATGAAGAAGGGGTGGCGCTCATCCGCGATTACATTAAGGCCATGCCCGCAGGCTGAAGCGGGGGCGACATGGCGGACTGGGTCATCGGTGTGATCGGAGGCTCCGGCCTCTACGCAATCGACGCACTCGAAGAGGCCCGCTGGGTGCGCGTCGACACGCCCTGGGGCGCGCCTTCGGACGAGCTGCTGACCGGCCGGATCGGCCGCGTGCGCTTCGCATTCCTGCCCCGGCACGGCCGCGGCCACCGGATCGCCCCGTCCGAGCTCAACGCGCGCGCCAATATCGACGCGCTGAAGCGGATCGGTTGCACCGATGTGCTGGCGCTGTCGGCCGTCGGATCGCTGCGGGAGGAAATTGCGCCCGGCTGCTTCGTCGTCGTCGATCAGTTCATCGATCGCACCGTCGGCCGCCCGTCCAGCTTCTTCACCTCGGGCATGGTCGCGCATGTCTCGATGGCAGATCCCGTCTGCCCCCGCCTGGCCGGCCTGGCCGCGGAAGCGGGACGCCGCGCCGGCGCCGCGGTGCGGAAGGGCGGCACCTATGTCGCGATCGAGGGTCCGCAATTCTCGACGCGCGCGGAGAGCCACCTCTACCGGGCCTGGGGCGCCGACGTGATCGGCATGACGGCGATGCCGGAAGCAAAGCTCGCCCGCGAGGCGGAACTGCCCTACGCGCTCGTCGGTATGGCGACCGACTATGATTGCTGGCGCGAAGGTGAAGCCCATGTGGAAGTGGATGCGGTGCTCCGGGTGATGCAGGCCAATGCCGAGCGGGCCCGGCAACTCGTGACCGAGTTCGCCGCGCTCCTCCCCGCGGAGCGCACGCCGAGCCCGATCGATACCTGCCTGGACGCGGCGCTGATCACGGCCCCTGCCCAGCGTGATCCCGAATTGCTCAAGCGGCTCGATGCGGTGGCGGGACGGGTGCTCGCATGACCGAGCTCGTCCTGTTCGACTATTTCCGGTCTTCCGCCAGCTACCGCGTCCGCATCGGCCTCAATCTCAAGGGCGTCGCGTGGCGGCGGATCGACGTGTCGCTGCTCGACGGGGACCAGCGGTCCGAAGCAAATCTCCGCCGCAATCCGCAGGGCTTCGTGCCGACGCTGGAAGTGGACGGCCGGCCGATCAGCCAGTCGCTCGCCATTCTCGACTGGCTCGACCGGACGCACCCGGAGCCGGCCTTCCTGCCCGCCGACGCCTTCGCGCGGGCAGCGGCACAGGCCCGCGCGCTGCTGATCGCTTGCGACATCCATCCGCTCAACAATCTGCGCGTGCTCGGCTATCTGAAGCGCACGCTCGGCCAGGACGACGACGCCCGCGACGCGTGGTACCGGCATTGGGTGCGGGAGGGCTTCACCGCGCTCGAGCGGATGGCGGGCGACGGTCCGTATCTCGGCGGCCCCGCGCCCGACCTTTCGGACATCTGTCTGGTGCCGCAGATGTACAATGCCCGGCGCTTCGCGCTCGATCTCGATCCGTTCCCGCGGCTGGTTGCGATCGATGCCGCGCTCCAGGAAATCGACGCCTTCTCCGCTGCGCATCCCGATCGCGTCGCCCAGGGCAGCTGAGCGGACGGCTGCCCTGCCCCTGTTCTTCCTCCCCCCGGCCCCACCGGCAGAGATCGTGGTCGCCGGTCGCGGCCTCGACCGCGCGCCGGCGGACGCCGCGGCCGCGATTGCCGAGATCGATCGCGCGCGACTGACCGGAATCGCCAGCGGCCGGCTGGAGGACGCGCTGCGCGACGTGGCCGGCATCCAGCAATTCCGGCGATCGGACGCGCGCTCGGCCAATCCGACAAGCCAGGGCATCACGCTCCGCGGGCTCGGTGGCAATGCGGCCAGCCGTGCGCTGCTCATCCTCGACGGCGTGCCGCAGGCCGATCCCTTTGGCGCATGGGTCCCCTTTCCGGCCTTCGCCCCGGAGCGGCTGGGCGCGATCCGTGTGGTGCGCGGTGCCGGCCTCGCGCCCGGCGCCGTGGCGGGAACGATCCATCTCGAGAGCGCGACCCCGGACCAGCTGGCGCCGGTCGCCGGCCAGATCGCGGTCGGCAGCCGCCAGTCGATCGAGGCCAATGCGGCGCTCAGCGCACGGCTCGGAGGCGGCTTTGCGACCCTCTCCGCAGACTATGCCCGCGGCGACGGCTTCGTGCCGGTGGTGGCGGATCAGCGCGGCGCGGTCGACCGCCCGGCGCCCTACGAGCAGGCGAGCCTCGCTGCCCGCGCGGTGCTGCCGATCGCCCCCAGCACCGAATTGCAGGCCAGCCTGGTCGGCTTCACCGACGCACGGGAGCGCGGCTTTGCCTTTTCGGAAAGCGGCAGCGACGGTGCCGATGCCAGTCTGCGGCTGGTGAGCCGCGGACGCTGGCGGACGGCGGCGCTCGCTTACGTCCAGGTGCGCGAGTTCCGCAGCAGCTTCGCCGCGATCGACGCCGGCCGCACGGCGGCGACGCAGGTGCTCGACCAGTTTGCGACCCCCGCGACCGGCCTCGGTGCCCGGATCGACGTGGAGCCGCCTCTCGGCAGCGCGCTCTCGCTTCGGCTGGGCGGGGAATGGCGGCGGACAACTGGGCGCACCCAGGAACGCTTCAACTTCCAGGCGGGCCGCGCCACCCGCATCCGCCGCGCCGGGGGCGCGACCAGCACCACCGGCGGTTCTGCCGAGCTTGCCTGGCGCGGCGCGGACGTCACCCTCGCCGCCTCGGCGCGAGCGGACCGGTGGACGATCCGCAACGGCAGCCTGGTCGAACGGCCACGACCGGGCGGCCCGCCCCTGACCGACATTCGCTTTCCCGATCAGGCCGGCTGGGAATGGAGCGGCCGCGCCGGCGCTGAGTGGCGCCCCGCCGCCCCGCTCACCGCCCGCGCGGCTCTGTATCGGGGCTGGCGGCTGCCGACGCTGAACGAGCTCTACCGACCCTTCCGTGCGGGCGCCGATGCGACCGCCGCCAACGCGCTGCTCCGCCCAGAGCGCGTGCACGGCGCCGAGATCGGCGTCGATGTCCGCCCCACCGACACCATGACGGTCGGCGCGACGCTGTTCGCCAACCGGCTGAACGGCGCGATCGCGAACGTGACCGTCGCGCGCGGGCCGGGCATCTTCCCCGGAGTCGGCTTCGTATCGGCCGCAGGCAGCTTCCGCCGCCGCGAGAATCTGGACGCGGTGCGCGCCCGCGGCGTCGAGCTGGACGCACGGATTGTCCGGGGCCCATGGTCGCTGCTGGCCAGCTATGCCTTTGTTGATGCCGAGGTGACCGGCCGGGGGCTGGCCGCCCCCCTTGACGGCCGCCGCCCGGCACAGACGCCCCGCCACTTCGGTTCCACCACCCTGGCCTGGGCAAGCGGCGGCTGGCAGGCCGCGGCCACGCTGCGCTACGTGGGAGATCAGGCCGAAGACGATCTGGGCGAACGGATGCTCGGCGACGCAGTGACGCTCGACGCCCGCATCGCGCTGCCGATCGCCGGGCGCCTCGCAGTCGAGGCGCGGGCGGAAAACCTGACCGGAACCCGCATCGCCGCCGCCGTCTCCGCCGACGGGGTCGTCGAACGGGCGACGCCGCGAGCGCTCTGGTTCGGCCTCCGCTACGGTCTCTAGCGGCGCTTCGCGCCGGCACGTTCGCGGCTCGCGCCCCCCGGATGCGTGCGGCGCCGGCCAGTCCGCCAGCTAGCGTCCGTCGGCGAGCTCCAGCAAAGCCCGGCCATAGCTTGTCTTCTCGAACAGCCGGCCCCGGACGCGCAGCTGATCGGCATCGATCCAGCCGTTCAGGAACGCGATTTCCTCGAGACTCGCGATCTGCGTGCCTTGCCGCTTCTGCAGCGTGCGGACGAACTCGGACGCCTCAAGCAGGCTGTCATGCGTGCCCGTGTCCAGCCAGGCAAAGCCACGCCCCATCCGCTCGACGTAAAGATCGCCCAGCTCCATGTACATGCGGTTGAGATCGGTGATCTCCAGCTCGCCCCGGGCCGAGGGCCGCACGCGGGCAGCGAAATCGGTCACGCGCGCATCGTAGAAGTAAAGGCCGGTCACTGCCCAGTTGGACTTGGGCGCCTGAGGCTTTTCTTCGATCGAAAGCGCGCGGCCTTCGCCGTCCAGCTCGACGACGCCGTACGCGCTCGGCTCGTCGACATGATAGGCAAAGACGGTTGCGGCGCCGGCGCGTTCGCGCGCCCGCTTCAGGAGCTGACCCAGGCCGGCACCGAAGAAGATGTTGTCGCCGAGCACCAGGGCACCGGGCTCGCCCGCGAGAAAGTCGCGGCCGATCAGGAACGCCTGGGCAAGGCCCTCCGGCTTCGGCTGGACGGCATAGTCGATGGCAAGCCCAAATTGGTCGCCGCTGCCGAACAGCCGCCGGTAATTGTCGAGATATTCGGGGCTGGAGATGATCAGAATCTCGCGGATGCCGGCCATCATCAGCACCGACGCCGGATAATAGATCATCGGCTTGTCGTAGACCGGCAGGAGCTGCTTGTTGATGGCAAGCGTCGCCGGATGGAGCCGGGTGCCGGAGCCGCCGGCCAGAATGATGCCCTTCACATGCCGTCCTTCATCAATGTGTCGACGATCTCGCCCACCGCCGTGCGCCAGGACCGCGGCGCAATGCCGTAATCCCGGGCGATCTTGGCGGTCGAGAGGCGGGAATTGGCCGGTCGTCGCGCCGGCGTCGGATAGTCGGCCGTCGCGATCGGCTCGACCGCGACCTCAAGCCCGGCGCGCGCGAAGACGAAGCAGGCAAGCTCGTGCCAGGTCGCCTCGCCGGCATTCACGAAATGATAGGTGCCAGAGGGTCCGCCCCGCGTTGCGATCGCCAGCAGCGTATCGGCGATGTCGCCCGCCGCGGTCGGGCAGCCGCGCTGGTCGGCGACGACGCGAAGCGCATCCCGTTCCCGGCCGAGCCGCAGCATCGTCTTCACGAAATTCTGTCCCCAGGGACTCACCACCCACGCGGTGCGGAGAATGACATGATCGCCGCCCGCCGCGCGGACCGCCCGCTCGCCGGCTTCCTTGGTCTGGCCATAGACCCCCAGCGGGGCCACTCGGTCGGTTTCGTCCCAAAAGCCTTCGCGGGCGCCGTCGAACACATAGTCGGTCGATACGTGGAGCAGCCGGATCCCCTTTGCCGCCGCCGCTTCCGCGAAGACGCCGGGCGCGACGCCGTTGATGGCCATCGCCGCGTCGGGCGCGCTTTCGGCCCGGTCGACCGCCGTATAGGCCGCACAGTTGATGATCGCGGCCCAGGGACGGGCGGCGACCGTCGCGGCGATCCCGGCCGGATCGGACAGATCCAGCGCGGCATGGTCCGGCGCGACCAGCTCCAGATCGAACGCGGCCGCGCGGCGGCGGATCTCGGTGCCGACCTGCCCGCTGCCGCCGGTCAGAAGAATCGGCCCCATCGCCTTAAGCCGTCTTCAGGCCAAGCCGCTCGCCCGCATAGCTTTTCGCAAGGATCGGCCGCCACCAATCTTCGTTGTCCAGATACCAGCGGATCGTGCGGTCGATCCCGCTTTCGAAGCTTTCCTGCGGCCGCCAGCCGAGCTCCCGCTCCAGCTTCGACGCGTCGATCGCATAGCGGAAGTCATGGCCGGGACGGTCGGCGACGAAGCTGATCTGCTGGCGATAGCTGACGCCGTCGGTGCGCGGGCGGATCGCGTCCAGCCGATCGCAGATGGTCTCCACGACGGCGAGGTTGGTCCGCTCCGAACGCCCCCCCACCATATAGCTTTCGCCAGGCGTCCCGCGTTCGAACACGGCCGTCAGCGCGCGGACGTGATCGTCGACATAGAGCCAGTCGCGCACATTCTGTCCCTGGCCATAGACCGGCAGCGCCTCTCCGGCGAGGCACTTGATGATCATCAGCGGAATGAGCTTTTCGGGGAAGTGGTACGGCCCGTAATTGTTCGAGCAATTGGTGATCAGCACCGGCAGCCCGTAGGTATGGTGCCAGGCGCTGACGAGATGATCGGACCCTGCTTTCGACGCCGAATAGGGCGAGCGCGGGTCATAGGCCGTCGCTTCGGTGAAGAAGCCGTCGGGGCCAAGGGCGCCGAACACTTCGTCGGTCGAGATATGGTGGAAGCGGAAGGCCTGCCGCCCCGCTTCGTCGAGCCCGCGCCAATAATCGAGCGCCGCTGCCAGCATCGTGAAGGTGCCGACCAGATTTGTCTGGATGAATGCGGCCGGCCCGTCGATCGAACGGTCGACATGGCTCTCGGCGGCCAGATGGGTCACGACCTGGGGACGGAAATCGGCGATGAGCGCGGCGATCGCTGCGCGGTCGCAGATGTCGGCCCGGGCAAAGCGGTAGCGGTCGCTGTCGGCGACCCCTGCCACCGACGACAGATTGCCGGCGTAAGTGAGCGCGTCGACGTTCAGCACCTGGTGCGGCGTGTTCGCGATCAGATGGCGGACGAGTGCCGAGCCGATGAAGCCGGCGCCGCCGGTCACGAGAATGCGAAGGCTGGTCATGCAGGGTCCAGAGGTTCGAGCGGGCGCCCGTCATACTCGAACGGGCTGACGAAATCGTTGAAGGCCGGCAGCGCGCGGTCCTTGTCGGAAAGCTGCGGTCCGCCGGCCGGCAGCGGCCAGGCGATCGCGAGATCGGGGTCGTTCCAGATGATCCCGGCGTCGCATTCGGGCGCATAGACGTCCGAAGTCTTGTAGGCGACCTGCGTGTCCGGTTCGAGCGTCAGAAACCCATGGCCGAAGCCGGCCGGCACGTAGATCTGCTCCCCGCCGTCCGCCGTCAGCTCCGCCGCCACCCAGCGGCCATAGGTCGGGGAGCCGCGGCGCAGATCGACCGCAACGTCCCAGATGCGGCCGACCAGGCACCGAACGAGCTTGGCCTGGGCGTGGGGCGGCGTCTGGAAATGAATGCCGCGCAGCGTGCCGGCCGCGCGCGACAGGGACTGATTGTCCTGGACGAACTCGGCATCGACGCCCAGCGCCTGGAAGCGGTCACGGCGGTAGGTTTCGGCAAACCAGCCGCGGGCATCGCCGAAGCGCTTCGGCACGATCCGAACGACGGCCATCAGGCGACTTTCTGTTCGATCGGCGCCTCGATGCCGGCGACGCCGCGGCCGATGCCGTGATAGGCCAGCCCTGCCTTCTCCGCCTCGGCCGGATTGTAGACGTTGCGCAGATCGACAAGGATCGGCGTCGCCATCGCCGCCGCGAGCCGGCGCAGATCGAGCGCGCGGAAGGCATCCCATTCGGTGACCAGCACCAGCGCGTCTGCGCCTTCGGCCACCTGATAGGCGCTGCTCTTGTAGTCGAGCTCGCCGAGCAGCGGTCGCGCCTGTTCGATCCCTTCCGGATCATAGGCCGCGATCTCGGCGCCCGCGTCGCGCAGCACCCGGACGATCGCCAGCGACGGCGCGTCGCGCATATCGTCCGTGTTGGGCTTGAAGGTGAGGCCGAGCAGGCCGACTCGCTTACCGCGCGCAGAGCCGCCCAGCGCATCGATGATCTTGTGCCCCATCGCCACCTTGCGCAGATCGTTCGCCTCGACTGTCGCATTCACGATGCGCAGCGGAACGCCATATTCCTCGGCCGTGCGGAGGAGAGCCAGCGTGTCCTTCGGGAAGCAGCTCCCGCCATAGCCGGGGCCGGCATGAAGGAACTTCGATCCGATGCGATTGTCGAGGCCGATGCCGCGCGAAACGTCCTTCACGTCGGCGCCGACGCGCTCGGCCAGATCGGCGAGTTCGTTGATGAAGCTGATCTTCGTCGCGAGGAAGGCGTTCGCCGCATATTTGATCAGCTCCGCCGTGCGGCGGCCGGTGAAGAGAATCGGCGACGCGTTCAGGTACAGCGGGCGGTAGACCTCCCGCATCACGCTCTGGGCGCGCTCATCCTCGGTGCCCACCACAATGCGGTCCGGCCGCTTGAAGTCACCGATCGCGGCGCCTTCACGCAGAAACTCAGGGTTCGACACCACGGCCCAGTCAAGGTTCGGCCGGCTCTCGCGCAGGATGGCCTCGACCTGGTCGCCGGTGCCCACCGGAACGGTCGATTTGGTGACGACGACGCAGGGACCATCCGCGGCCTGAGCGATCTCCCGGGCGGCGGCGAAGACATAGCTGAGATCGGCATGGCCATCGCCGCGGCGGGACGGGGTGCCGACGGCGATGAAGACCGCGTCGGCGCCGGCCACGCCCGCGGCCAGATCGGTGGTGAAGGACAGGCGGCCCGCCCGCACATTGCTGGCCACGATCTGGTCGAGGCCGGGTTCGAAGATCGGCATGCGGCCGGCTTCCAGCGCCGCGATCTTCGCTTCGTCCTTGTCGACGCAGACGACGTCATGGCCGAAATCGGAAAAGCAGGCGCCGGAGACGAGGCCGACATAGCCTGAACCGATCATCGTAATCTTCATGCGCGTTCCTTCCCTGCGGCGCGCCCCCCGTTAGCGGTCGGTGCCGGCGATTGCCACCCGATTCAAGGTTTATCCGCCCACGATCGGGCGCGGCGGCAGCACGGATCAGATCGCGGCGACGGCCTTGTAATGATGCCACGCGAAGATGGCGGCTGCACCGCGGTGCGGCCGCCACGGCTCGGCGAGGGCGCGCACTTCCTTCTCGGACGGACGCTCGGTGTGGCCGAGCAGCACGCCGACCTCGCGCTGGACGGCGAGATCGCCGGCCGGCCAGATGTCCGGCCGGCCCTCCGCGAACAGCAGATAGACTTCGGCGGACCAGCGGCCGATCCCCTTGATGCGGGTCAGGGCCGCGATCGCCGCTTCGTCGTCCTCCGGCAGGGCGGCGAGATCGAGATCGCCGTCCATGATCAGCCCGGCGAGGCTGCGGGCATAGCTGCTTTTCTGGCGCGACAGCCCGGCGCCCCGCAGCGTTTCGTCCGATGCCGCCAGCAGCCGCGCGGGATCCGCCGGATCATCGAGCGCCGCTGCGAGCTTCGTCCACATCGCGCCGGCGGCGGCGATGCTGACCTGTTGACCCACGATCGTCCGCAGCAGCGTCTCGTAGCCCGGCGGGCGGAGGCGCGGTTCGGGATAGCCGGCGCGCGCGAGCCCGTGCGCGAACGCCGGCTCGATGGCGGCGAGCGCGTCGAGCGCGGCCCGCAATCGATCGGCTGTCAGCCCCATTCGCTTGACCCTCTCTGCCGGGCGCGCCAAGTCGGCGCGCGAGTGCCTTTCGCTAGGCCGAACGGAAAGGGAACGCAAATGCCGAAGCTGCTGGTGGTCACGCGCGATGGACAGGAACGATCGGTGGACGGCGAGGTCGGCCTGTCGGTGATGGAAGTGATCCGCGAAAATGGCTTCGACGAGCTGCTGGCGCTGTGCGGCGGCTGCTGCAGCTGCGCGACCTGCCATGTCCATGTCGACGGTGCATGGCTCGGCGAACTGCCGGCGATGAGCGAGGACGAGGATGACCTGCTCGAATCGAGCAGCCATCGCCGTCCGGAGAGTCGGCTCTCGTGCCAGATCCCCTTCACGGCAGCGCTGGACGGGCTGCGCGTCACGATCGCGCCCGAGGACTGAACCTCAGCGCAGGCGCAAGACAGCGGTCGGCGCGTCGCGGCTGAGCGGCGTTGCCTGCCAGCTGATCTGGGAGCGCCCGCCGGTCCGGACCGGCCCGTCCTCGTTGTTCTGGCTGACAATCTCGGCATCCGTGTCGAGCGTGAAGCGGCCGTCGAGCCGAGCGGCGGCATCGCTGCCCATGCCCGCCTGGGGCAGCGCGTCGCCCGCCTCGCGGTCGGCCGCGAAGCCGGGCGCCTTCACCCGCACGGTGCCGTTGCCGCGCAGCTCGACCATCACAAAGGGCACGATCGCCTGCGCGTCGGCATTGAACGGAAAGACGAAATGGTGATCGAGCGTGCCTTCGATCCGATAGTCGATCCGGAACGTGTCGTCGCCCAGATACACGACGGATCGATAGCCCGCTTCCTTGGAGAGAGCCTCTGCGAGCGCCCGGTTGCGCGTTTCCCGTTCGGCCTTGCGGCGGCCTCCGTCTTCGCCGCTCCCGGCCTGCTCCATCGTCTTGCCGGGATCGACCGCATGGACCTCGCCCTGATAGCTGAAGGCGAAACGGCGATCGGCGTCGATCCGGAGCGTCGAGGTGAATTTGCAGGGCGTGAGCAGGCAGCCGAGCAACAGCAGCGGGAGCAGCAGCGCTGCTCCGACCCGCAATGCGGCGGGCCGCGCCGGCCCGATCCATGCCCCCATCGCCTCCCCCCTCAGCTCCGCGCCGCCACCGCGTACAGCGCGACGGCGGCCGCGTTGGACACGTTCAGACTTTCTACCAGCGGCGAAATCGGGAGTCTTGCGAGTTCATCGCAATGGGCCGCCGTGTTCGGGCGCAGGCCCTCCCCCTCCGCGCCCAGCACGAGCGCAACGCGCGGCGAGCCGAGCGCGGCGCCGAGCGTCCGGTCCGCCTCTCCGGCAAGGCCGATGCGCCAGAAGCCCGCGGCCGCGATCTCGTCGAGCGCCCGGGCGAGATTGACCACCCGCGCCCAGGGCATGACTTCCAGCGCACCAGATGCGGCGCGGGCCAGCGCGCCCGATTCGGGCGGGCTGTGACGATCCTGCGTCACGATCCCGCGCGCGCCGAACGCGGCCGCCGAACGCAGGATGGCGCCCACATTGTGCGGATCGGTGACTTGGTCGAGGACGAGGAGCGGGGCGTCGCCGGGCAGGGCCAGCAGTTCGTCCAGCCAGGCAGGCGCAAGCGGTTCCACCTCCAGCACCAACCCCTGATGGGGCGCGTCGGCAGGCACCAGCCGGCCAAGATCGGCGACGTCGGCAAGCGTGACCGGCAGCCCGGCCGGTGGGGCGAGCCGCGCCGCCGCCTCCCGGGTCGCCCACAGCTTGAGCGGCCGCCGCGCCGGATTGGCGAGCGCGGCCGCGACCGGATGGCGCCCCCACAGGCGCGGGCGGCCGGGTGCGGCGGCGGACGGGCGGTGACGTTTCTTCATGGGATGAGGCGCATACACGGCCGGCGGCCACGTTGACAGCGGCCGCTTGGTTCGTCATGGGAGCGCCCTCGCTCGACGGCGGCACCATGGACAGGTGGCCGAGTGGTTAAAGGCAGCAGACTGTAAATCTGCCCGGGTTTCCCGTACGCTGGTTCGAATCCAGCCCTGTCCACCATCGCTGCCGTCCGAGCGGCGAGCGCCGCTCCACCCGCCCGCGCCATGCGGCTGGCGCCTGCGGCGCCGGCCAGATCTGGACCTGTCAGATTTCGACCTGGCTGCCCAGTTCGACGACGCGGTTCGTCGGCAGGCGGAAGAACTCCATCGCGCTTTCCGCGTTGCGGAGCATCCATGCGAACAGCTTTTCCCGCCAGATCGCCATTCCCGGCCGCGACGACGCAAGCAGCGTCTGCCGCGCCAGGAAGAAGCTCGTGTCCATCATCTTGAACTCGGGGCCGCAACCGGTCAGCCGCTTCAGCGCTTCCGGCACGTCCGGTTCCTGCATGAAGCCATATTTGATCACCAGCCGGTGGAAGCCCTGGCCCAGAGATTCGAGCTGGCAGCGATTGTCCTGCTCCACATAAGGCACGTCGAGGATCTTGACCGTGAGCAGGATCACGCGCTCGTGCAGCACCTTGTTGTGCTTCAGATTGTGGAGCAGCGCATGGGGCACGCCTTCGGGCGTCGACGTCATAAACACCGCCGTGCCCGGCACCCGCGTCGCGGCATTGGCGGCTGATTCGATGAAGATCGAGATCGGCATGGCGGATTCGCGCAGCCGTTCGATCATCAGCTTGCGCCCCTTCGCCCAAGTGGTGAGCATCGTGAAGGCAATGACGCCGACGAGCAGCGGGAACCAGCCGCCGTCAGGCACCTTCGTCAGGTTCGCGCCGAAATAGGCGAGATCGACCGTGAAGAAGACGGCCAGCAGCGCGGTCGCCGCGATGCGGTTCCACTTCCAGAGCGAGAGCAGCACCACGGCGAGCAGGCAGGCATCGATGGTCATCGCGCCGGTCACCGCGATGCCATAGGCAGCGGCAAGGTTCGACGAGGACTGGAAGCTCAGCACGAGCAGGATCACCATCGTCATCAGCGTCCAGTTGACGACCGGAATGTAGATCTGGCCGGCCGTGCTGGCGCTGGTGTGGGTGATGCGCAGGCGGGGAATGAACCCAAGCTGGATCGCCTGCTGGGTGACGGAAAAGGCTCCGGAGATCACCGCCTGGCTGGCGATGATGGTGGCAAGCGTCGCAAGAATGACGAGCGGCAGCCGCAGCGATTCCGGCGCCAGCAGGAAGAACGGGTTCTTGATCGTCTCGGCAGCGGCTTCGGGCGGCAGGCCGATCACCATCGCGCCCTGGCCGAGATAATTGAGCATCAGCGCGGGCAGCACGAAAGTGAGCCAGGAAACGCGGATCGGGTTGCGGCCGAAATGGCCCATGTCGGCATAGAGCGCCTCGGCGCCGGTGACCGCCAGCACCACCGAGCCGAGCGCCAGGAACGCCAGCCACTTGTCGGTCAGGAAGAACTGGACGGCGTACCAGGGATTGAGCGCCATCAGCACGCCCGGCGCCTTCACCACCTGGATCAGCCCCAGCATCGCGATCGTCACGAAGTAAGCGAGCATGATCGGCCCGAAGAGCCGACCGACCGCCGCCGTCCCGCGCGACTGGATCATGAAGAGGAACACGAGGATCGCGACGGCGATCGGCAGCACCAGCGGCGCCAGGTTCGCCTGCACCACGGTCAGCCCCTCGACGGCCGACAGCACGGAGATCGCCGGGGTGATCATCGAGTCACCGTAGAACAGCGCCGTCGCGAACACGCCGAGAAGCACGATCGGCGCTGACCAGCGCCGGTCCGGGCTCGACCGGTTGATCAGCGCGAGCAGCGCAAGGCTGCCGCCCTCCCCCTTGTTGTCGGCGCGCATGATGATTGTCACATATTTGATCGTGACGACCAGCATCATCGACCAGAAGACGAGGCTCAGCACGCCGAAGATGTGCAACCGGTCCGGCGTCAACGGGTGGTGGCCGGCAAAGGTCTCGCGAAAGGCGTAGATCGGGCTGGTGCCGATGTCGCCGAAGACGATCCCGATCGCGGCGATCGCCAGCTTCGCAAGGCCCTGCTGGCCATGGCCGTGCGGATCGGCCGGGACGGGCGGGTCTTCCGGCACGACGCCCGCGACGGTCGCCGGATCGGCGACGCGATCGCTCACTTCACGGTCTTTTCGATGGCTGGCAACATTGACGGCATAACGACCAACAGCGTCCAAAGCCCCCCGGGGACGGCCGGGCGCGCCCCTATCACGGGCGCCGTTTGGCTGCAACGCATATGGGGATGCTAGCTGCCGCCGAACAAGGCGTCCGCCTCGCTGCGGGTGGGCACGGTGCGGAGCACGAAGCTGCTGCTGATCGTGGTCACGCCCGGCAGCCGGCCGAGATGCTCGCGGTGGAGCCGCTCATAGTCGTCGAGGTCCTTGGCGATGATCTTCAGGCGATAATCATGCGCTCCCGAAATGAGCGCGCATTCGACGATGCCGTCGATCTCGGCCACCACCCGCTCGAACCGGGCGAGGTCCTCCTCCGCCTGGGTGGACAAGGTGATGTCGACCAGCGCGGTGACGTGGAAGCCGAGCCGCTTGTGGCCAAGCCGCGCGCCATAGCCGAGGATGTGGCCGGCCGCCTCGAGCGCCTGGATGCGGCGCGTGCAGGCCGATTGCGAGAGGCCGACCCGCTCGGCAATCGCGCTGACCGAGGCGCGGGCGTCGCTCGCCAGCGCTTTCAGGATCGCCCGGTCGATCCGGTCCATCTGCAAAACCTCTTCATCATAGGCAGATCTGACACCGGTTCTATGCGCCTGAACCGGCCACTGCCACTGCTATTTGCACGGATTCGCCCGACGATTCGCGCTAAGGAGGACTGGATCCAGCCACCTCAGGAGAGCGAAGATGCGCATCGGCGTGCCGAAGGAGATCAAGAATCATGAGTATCGCGTCGGTCTGACGCCGCCGTCGGTCGCGGAACTGGTCGCGGCCGGCCATGAGGTCGTCGTCGAGACCCAGGCCGGCATGGGCATCGACTTCGAAGATCAGGACTATGTCGATGCGGGCGCCCGCATCCTCGGCTCGGCGGCCGAGGTGTTCGCCGGCGCGGACATGATCGTGAAGGTGAAGGAGCCGCAGCAGAGCGAGATCGCGATGCTGAAGAGCCGCCATCTGCTTTTCACCTATCTTCACCTCGCCGCCGACAAGCCGCAGGCCGAAGGGCTGATGAAGTCCGGCGCCACCTGCATCGCCTATGAGACGGTGACGGCGCGGGACGGGTCGCTGCCGCTCCTGAAGCCGATGTCCGAAGTGGCCGGGCGCATGTCGATCCAGGTCGGCGCCCATTATCTCGAGAAGGAACAGGGCGGCCGCGGCGTGCTGCTGGGCGGCGTGCCCGGCGTCGCGCCGGCACGGGTCGCCATTCTCGGCGGCGGCGTCGCCGGCGTGAACGCTGCGCAAATGGCAGTCGGCCTGCGCGCGGACGTCACGATCTACGACATCAACATGGCCCGGCTGGCCGAGCTCGACATGTTCTTTTCCAGCCAGATCAAGACCGCCTATGCCTCGAAGGCTGCGGTGGCGGCGGCGGTCAAGAACGCGCATCTGGTGATCGGCGCGGTGCTGGTGCCGGGCGCCGCGGCACCCAAGCTCGTCACCCGCGACATGCTGAAGACGATGAAGCGCGGCTCGGTGCTGGTCGACATCGCGATCGACCAGGGCGGCTGCTTCGAGACGTCCCGGGCGACCACGCACGACGATCCCGTGTTCGAAGTGGACGGCGTGATCCACTATTGCGTCGCGAACATGCCGGGCGCGGTCGCCCGCACCTCGGCCTTCGCGCTCAACAACGCGACGTTGCCGTTCGTGCTGAAGCTCGCCAGGCAAGGCGCCGAGGCGGCGATGGCGGCCGACCCGCATCTGGCCAACGGGCTCAACGTGTCGGCCGGCAAGATCCGGCATCAGGCCGTCGCCGAAGCGCTCGACCTCCCGTTCGAAGCCGCCTGAGCGTGGACAGGGGCCCGGTGTCCGTCGCGACGCACACCGGGCCCCTCGCCCCGGGGACGCGCTGAGCGAGGCGGGCAACGCTCCGCTGCAGGGATCGGAACAGATTGGGAACATGGCCGTTCTTCGCGCCATGAGCGACAGCAATCCCAAAACCCACCCGACCGGCAATGCCGAGAAGGATCCGGCCGACTGGACCACCGGCGATGAGCCGATGACCGGCGCCCAGGCAAGCTATCTGAAGACCTTGTCCGAGGAGGCGGGCGAGCCGTTTGACGATGGGCTCAGCAAGGCCGACGCCTCGAAGACGATCGACGCGCTGAAGGAAAAGACCGGACGGTGATGCGCACCTTCCTCCCGTCCGGGAGGAAGGTTCAGCTCGGCAGCTCCGCCAGCCTTGCTTCAAGGTCCCCGCGCCACTGCGCATCGGCTGGGGCGCGGGCGAGCAGCTCCGTCCACACCGTCCGTGCTTCGGCGAAGCGACCATTCTGCGCCAGGGCAAGCCCCATGAAGAAGGCGGGACCGGGATGGGCGGGCGCGATGTCCGCCGCTTTCTGGAACGCGAAGGTCGCCGCCGGCGAGATCACGCCTTCGTTGTGGACGATCAGCGCGTTGCCGAGGCCAAGCCACAGATCGGGATCGCGAGGATGGTCCTTCAGCCCGCGCTTGATGAAGCCGACGGCAGCCGCAGGAATGCCCGCGCGCATCGCTCCGTCGGCGGCGATCAGATAGGCCCGGGCATTGCCGAAGCCGCCGCCCATCTTGTCGCGGATCTCGATTTCCGCCTCCTCGAGCCGGGCGGGATCCTGGCGTGCGGCGGCAGGCTGACCGGGCAGCTCCGGCCGTCCCTGCAGCGCATAGCCGGCCAGGCCGAGCAGCAGCGCGGCGCCGACCGCTTCGAACGATGCGCGCGGCAACCGGCCCCAGCGCCACAGCGCGAGCCCGACCACCAGGATCAGCCCGAAGACGACAGCCCAGCCCATCACTGCGCGCGCCGCTTGCGCTTGAAGCGGCCGCGCGCCAGCCAGGCGCCGATGCCCAGCAGCAGCAGCGGGGCCAGCCAGAGCGGCGCCGTCAGCGCGTCGACCGGCGGCTCGTAGGTGACCCAGCGGCCGTATCGGTCGATCAGCCATTGCCGGATCGATTCCGGGCTTTCCCCGGCGGCGATGCGCGTGCGCACCAGCGCCCGCATGTCGGCCGCCAGCTCGGCATCCGAATCCGCGATCGACTGGCCCTGGCAGACGATGCACCGCAAGGTCAGCATCAGATCCTTGGCGGCTGCCTCCTGCGCCGGATCGGCAAGCTGTTCGTTCGCATATTTGGCCGCGGGAAGCGCGGAATCGCCGAAGGCGGGCGCCGCCACGCAGGCAAGGGCAAGGGCAAGGATCCTGCCCGCGACCCGCCCCCCCGTCATCGCCGCGCCTCTTCGAGCTTCGCGAGGATCTCCGGCACGTTTTCCGGCCGGATGTCGCCGATATGCTGGTGGCGGATAATGCCCTGGCCGTCGATGACGAACGTCTCCGGCACGCCGGACGACCCCATTGCGAGCTGGACCCGCGACGCGGTGTCGGAGCCGATCCGCTGATAGGGATCGCCGTTGCGCGCAAGGAAGGCGGCAACGTCTTCCGGCCGGTCGCGGATCGCGATGGCATCGATCTTCACGCCACGGCGCTTCAGCTCCATCAGCACCGGCGCCTCGGCGATGCAGGGCACGCACCAGCTCGCAAAGACGTTCAGCAGCCGCGGCTCCCCGCTTGCCAGCATCGTGCTGGAAAACCCGTCGCGCCCCGGCGCGCCTGGCGGCAGATCGAATGCCGGGACCGGCTGGCCGACCAGTTTCGACTCGATGGTGCGGTCGGCCGGCGCGATCAGCCCGGCCGCGAAGATGGCGAACAGAGCGACGAAGCCGGCCAGCGGCAGCCAGACGAGCCAGGGGCGCTTCATGCGTAGGCGATCCGGTCGTGATAGCGGCGCTCGCGGCGGACGCGGCCGACCAACGACAAAAGCCCGCCCAGCGCGATCAGCCCGCCGCCCAGCCAGATCAGCGTCACGAACGGCTTCCACCACAGGCGCAGCTGCCAGCGGCCCTGTTCGTCCTGCGCGCCGAGCACGGTGTAGAGCTGGCCGTCAAAGGCGGTGCGGATCGCCGACTCGCTGGTCTGGGTCGGCGGGCTTGGCCAGCTTCGCGCCTGGGGCCGCAGCGTCACCGCGGGACCGTCTCCCCGCCGGGCGACCAACGTGGCCTCGAGCGCCGTCCAGTTGGGGCCGGCGACCGGCTCGACATCCTGCAGCCGGACCACATAGGGGCCGACCGTCGCGGTCTCGCCGACGCGCACCGCAACCAGCGTCTCCTTCGTGAAGGCGGTTTCGCAGGCCATGCCGGCCAGCGCGACGGCGATGCCCAGATGGCTGATCACCATGCCCCAGGTGAACATCGGCGTGCGGCGCAGATTGCGGCCCCAAAGCGGCGCGAGGCTACCGGCGGCGACGCCGATCGCCAGCACCAGCCCCAGAAACGGCAGGATGCTCATCCCCGGCGCCAGGATGGCGAGGGCGAGCAGCGCGGCGCCGGTGAGCAGGATCGGCACGGCCAGGCGACGGATGACCGTCGCGGCATGGTCCCGCCGCCAGCGCATCAGCGGCCCGGCCGCCATCAGGGCGACGAGGACCAGCGCGACCGGCCCCGCCGCCGCATCGAAATAGGGAGGGCCGACCGACAATTTCTCGCCCGAGACTGCCTCGGCGGCGAGCGGATAGAGGGTGCCGACAAAGACGATGCCCAGAATCGCGGTCAGCAGCAGATTGTTGCCGACGAGCGCCCCTTCCCGGCTGACCGCTTCGAACTGGGCGCCTTCCTTGACCGTCGAAATGCGGACCGCGAACAGCGCCAGTGCGCCGCCGATATAGAGCGCGAGCAGCGCCAGGATGAAGCTGCCGCGTTCAGGATCGACGGCGAAGGCATGAACGCTCGTCAGAATGCCGGAGCGGACGAGGAAGGTGCCGAGCATCGACATCGAAAAGGCGACGACGGCCAGCATCACGGTCCAGGCACGCAGACTGTCCCGCGTCGCCAGCACCGTCACGGAATGGAGAAGCGCCGTTGCGGCGAGCCAGGGCATCAGCGAGGCGTTCTCGACCGGATCCCAGAACCACCAGCCGCCCCAGCCCAGCTCGTAATAGGCCCAGTAGCTGCCGGCGGTGATGCCCAGGGTCAGCATGATCCAGGCGGCGAGCACCCAGGGGCGCATCGCCCGCGCAAAGGTCGCATCGACTTCGCGGGTGACCAAGGCCCCGACCGCGAAGGAAAAGGCGACCGAGAGACCGACATAGCCAAGGTAGAGCGTCGGCGGATGGAAAGCGAGGCCGGGATCCTGGAGCAGCGGATTGAGCCCCTGACCTTCCGGCGCCGCCGGCGCCAGCCGCTCGAACGGATTGGAGGAGAACAGCAGGAATGCGTAGAAGCCGAGGCCGATTGCAGCCTGGGCTGCGAGCGTCGCGCGCAGCATCCGCTCCGAAATCCGCCGCTCGAAGATCGCGACGAGCGCTCCGGCCGCGCCCAGGATGGTCACCCAGAGCAGCATCGAGCCTTCGTGATTTCCCCAGGTGCCGGCGATCTTGTAGAGGAGCGGCTTGGCGGAATGGCTGTTCGCCGCGACCAGCTTGACCGACATGTCGCTCATCCAGAACAGCCAGATCAGCAGCACGAACGCGAACAGCGCCAGCAAGCCCTGAGCGACCGCCACCGGCCGGACGACCAGCCCCGCTTCGGCCCGGCCGGGCGTGAGCGACACCGCACCCATCACCAGCTGCAGCAAGGCGAGCGCGGCGGCCAGCCAGAGGGCGGCAAGGCCGGCTTCGGCGATCATCGGGCCAGCGTCTCCGTGCGGTGCTTCGGGCCAGCCTCGGTCTTGGCAAGCTCGGGCGGCATGTAGCGCTCGTCATGCTTGGCGAGGATCGTGTCGGCGACAAACACCCCGTCCGGCGCGAACGCGCCTTCGGCCACGACACCGCTGTTCTCCTTGAACAGATCGGGCGGGATCCCGCGGAAGCGCACGCGGGTCTGCGCGGGGCCGTCGGTGACCAGGAAGCTGATGGTCACGCCGTCGGCTGCGCGCTCGATCGATCCGTCCGCCACCATGCCGCCGAGCCGGATCTGCTTCCCGGGCGCCACCGCCGTGCGCTGGAGATCGGCCGGCGAATAGAAATAGGCGGCTTGGTCGCGCAGCGCCGAGGCGGCGAGCAGACCCGCGCCGATCAGGGCCGCCAGCGCCAGGACCGCCAGCGACAGCCGCTGATGCTTGGCCTTCATTTGCGCCGGATCGCCTCCGCGTCCGCCTCCGCCTTGCGCATCGCCCACCAGCCGTGAAGCGTCAGGCCGGCAGCACCGGCGACGGTGATGGCATAGGCCGCAAGGATGTAGGGCCAGTGGCTCATGCCGCCGCCAGCCGGCGCAGTCGCGCCTCGACCTTGGCGCTCGCCAGCACGGCGCGCATCCGCATCAAGACGATCGCCGCAAAGAGCAGCGAAAAGCCGAGCGTGGTGAACGCGAGCGGCCACAGGATTTCCGCCGATATGGTCGAGCCCTTGACGGTGATGCTCGGCCCCTGGTGCAGGGAATTCCACCAGACGACGGAGCGATTGATGATCGGCACGTTGACCGCGCCGACCAGCCCGAAGATCGCCGTCGCGCGGCTGACGCTCGTCTTCTCGTCGCTCGCGTTCGACAGGGCGATATAGCCGAAATAGAGGAACAGAAGGACCAGCATCGAAGTCATCCGCCCGTCCCACTGCCACCAGGTGCCCCAGGTGCGGCTGCCCCAGATCGATCCGGAGATCAGGCAGATCGCCGTGAAATAGGCGCCCGGCACGGCGATCGCCCGGGCGGCGACGCCGGCCAGCGGATGCCGCCAGACGAGCTGGGTGAGGCTCGCGATCGCGATGCCCATCCAGCCGCCCATGCCGAGCCACGCGGCCGGCACATGGACATACATGATGCGCACGCTTTCGCCCTGCAGATAATCCGGCGGCGTGATCAGCAGCCCGGCGTAGAAGCCATAACCGATCAGCGCCACCGCAAGGCCCAGCAACCAGGGCGTCAGCGGCCGGGCGATCGACAGAAAGCGGGTCGGATTCGCGAAAGCGTGCATCGTCTCTCGCGCTTTAGCCCAGCCGCGCCCAAGGGGGAAGCGGGGAAAGCCGCAGGCGCGGCCGAAACGAACGCTGGCGACAAAGGCAGGTTCCCCGCCCGCCCGAGGGACCATCGGCAGGCCGGGCAGCCCCGGCCCGCCGCGACCGGTCAGCCCCGGCTGATCAGCCGCTGGGCGATGCGATCGGCGACGCGCGCGGCGGGATCGCCGGTGGTGGCGCTTTCCGCCCACACCTGCTCGAGCCGCTCCGGGATGTGGCTGATCCGCTCCCGCACGTCGGCTTCGTCGCCACGACCCAGATACTCCAGGCCGACATTGATGATGCCGCCGGCGTTGATCACGTAATCGGGGGCGTAGAGGATCCCGCGCTCGCGCAGCAAGGCACCCTCGGTGCCCCTGGCAAGCTGATTGTTCGCGCCGCCCGCGACGACGCGCGCCTTGATAGCCGGGATCGAGGCCTCGGTCAGCACCGCAC
>ERZ1066122.791-NODE-791-length-30563-cov-18.763734_pt1 | contig 30563 bp, 22 predicted proteins | sample MGYA00382769_ERZ1066122 | MGnify/ENA primary metagenome ERZ1066122 (study PRJEB33369, sample SAMEA5778352) | biofilm metagenome | biome: Industrial cooling water; feature: Water cooling tower basin; material: Biofilm | place: United Arab Emirates | collected... | reverse complement strand
CCTCGCTCGGCCACGCCACCCCGGCCGCCTTCGCCGCCGGGCCCGCCCAGCAGCGCCCAGGCCTCGTCCCGGTCGTCGCCTCACCCGCGCTCCTGCGCGACAATCAACGCCGGCCTCTGGTCGCCGCTGGTCGCCGCTGGATGAAAGATGGGGGTCAGGTCACTCGCGCGGCGCCGGTTCTCGTCGCAGGCCGAGGCGCGCATGGCCGTCTTCGGCTTCGTCGAAGGCCGGTCACAACCCGCTGCGCCTGCACTCCGCCCTCGGCTACCGATCCCCGATCGCCTTCGAGCAGCAGACGCTGGAGCCCGCCATGACCCCGTAACCCTCAAACCCCGCAACCGTCCACGAAAGCGGGGCAACTCCAACTCAGTTGAGCGTGCCCAGGCGCGTGTCGAGCGCCCGGTCCCGGTAGCCGTTGCGCCAGGTCTGCCGCTCGCCGGACCGCTCCCAGCGCCCGGCGCCGATCACGCCCTCGACGTCGGCTTCCATCAGGAGCTGCAACACGCTCTCCGCCACCACGCGGAGAAAGTCGGCATCTCCGCTCTTCGCCAGCAGCTCCGCCAGCGGTAGTCTGTCGTCGGTCATCGGGTCCTCGTCGTGGCTCAGGGTGAAGTCGGACAACTCCACCTTAGCCGCACACCCCGATGACCACCCCGCCCTACACCGAAAAGTCCACCACGCTCGGGGACACTTCCCCGCGAGGGCCGCGATTGGACCGTCCCTCGGGACGACGCGCCCCCGGGGTGGGCCAGCGTCCCGGGGCCGGGCCGCAGGCGCGCGGCTACTCCCGGCGGCCGGGTTGATGTAGAGGGGGCGCCGAGGGTCGGTCGGAGGGTTGCGTCATGGTCATGGTCAGTCATCGCCACGAGTTCATCGTGCTCAAGACGCGCAAGACGGCCGGCACCTCGGTCGAGATGCTCCTGGAGCCGCTCTGCCGGCCCCCGGGCGCCGTCGTGACCGAACGGACGCCCACACGGCGCTCCTCCGAGGGCATCGTCGGGCGGCGGCTCATGCCGCGCCGCTGGTTCGACCGCTTCCTGCCAGGGGCCGACTGGTACAACCACATGACGGCCGAGCGCGTGCGCGCGGCCCTGGGAACGCGGCGCTGGTCCTGCTACCGCAAGGTGACGACCCTGCGGAACCCCTTCGACGTGGCCGTCTCCCGCTACCACTGGGAGCTCATGCGCCACGGGCTGCCCGAGGAAGCCGACTTCGACCGCACCCGGGCGCGCTTCCGCGAGATGGCCCTGTCGGGACGGTTCGACTGCGACCACAAGGTGGTCCACCTCGACGGGCGCTTCGTGCCCGACCTCGTGGTGCGCTACGAATCCCTGGAGGACGACGCCCGGCGCGTGGCCGAGGCGCTCGCGCCTGGGAGGGGCCCCTGGGTCCTGCCCCACACCAAGAGGACGTCCGACCGGCGCAGACGGCCGGTGGGCGACTACTACGACGCGGCCAGCGCCGCCGCGATCCGCCGGAGCGCCGCCTGGGTGTTCGAGCGGATGGGCTACCCCGACGAGCCGGCCTCGACGGCCCGACCCGACCCGACCCGAGACGCGACGAGGAGCTGACCATGACGGCCATGACGGCCCCCGCGACGTCCGCCCCGTGGCGTCCCTGGGAGCGCAAGGCCCCCGGGCTGCCGCCCCTGGTCATGGCCTACCTGGTCCTGATGATGCTGCCGATCCAGGTCCAGGTCGGGCCCCTCTTCCTGACCTCCCTGCGCGTGCTGCTGCTCGCCGTCACGGTGCCCCTGCTCGTCCGCGTGCTGCGCGGCGGGGCCGGGGGGGTCCTGGCCGCCGATCTCCTGCTCGTCGGCCACGTCGCCTGGGTGGCCGTGGCGCTGGCCCGCAACAACCCCGGCATGCTGGTCCAGAACGCTGGGGCCAACGCCGTCGAGCTCCTGGGCGGCTACCTCATCGCCCGCTGCTACGTGCGCGACCTGGCCACCCTGCTGGCCCTGTTCCGCTGGCTCGCGGCGATCCTGGCCCTGCTCCTGCCGCTCACGCTCTACGAGGCGGTGACCGGCACCTCGCTCATCCTCGAGGCGCTGCGGGCCCTGCCCGGCATCGGCACCGAGGGCAACGTCAACATGCCCCAGCGCCTGGGGCTCAACCGGGTGCAGGGGGCCTTCCCCCACCCCATCCACTTCGGGGTCTTCGCGTCCTCGGCCTTCGCGCTCGTGTTCGTCGGCCTGAGCGGTCAGGTGAGCGGCGCCGTCCGCTGGCTGGCCTCGCTGGTGATCCTGGTCAGCGTCGCCGCCTCGCTGTCGAGCGGCGCCCTCCTCGCCGTGGTCCTGCAGATCCTGCTGATCGGCTGGTGGCTCCTGTTCCGCCGCCGGGCCCGGCCCTGGTGGCCGCTGGTGGCCCTGGTCGTGCTGGCCTACGTCGCCGTGGACCTCCTGTCGAACCGCCGCCCGGTCGACGTCTTCATCAGCTACGCCACCTTCTCGAGCGGCACCGCCTACTGGCGCAAGCTCATCTTCCAGTTCGGCATGGATAACGTCTGGGCCAACCCGATCTTCGGCCTGGGCTTCCGCGACTGGATCAGACCCTGGTTCATGGTCACGTCCAGCGTGGACAACTTCTGGCTGGTCATGGCCATGCGCTACGGGCTGCCAGGGTTCCTGCTCATTGCCGGCGGCTGGGCCTGGGGGCTGTGGCGCGTCATGCGCCGCGACTTCTCGGCCGACCCCCTCCTGGCCCGCGCCCGCCTCGCCTGGGTGTTCGTGTTCCTGGGCCTGACCTTCTCGCTCACCACCGTGCACATCTGGACCACCGTCTACTCCTACGTCTTCTTCCTGTTCGGGGCCGGCCTGTGGATGATCCGTCACGCGCCCGAGGCCCCCGGCCCCCAGGCACCGGCCGCTTCCCCCGCCGGGCCCGGGCCCGGGCCCGGGCCTAGGTCCGGGGCGAGGCCCGCAGCGGGCGCCCCCTCCCCCGGCCCCTCCCCTGGCCCGCGCTTCACGCGCTTCCCGTCGCGCCCCGGCCGCTGAGCCCCGGCCGCCCCGCCACTGCGCCACGGCCCTATGGCCATGGCGGTCGCGGCGCGCTAGGCTGACGCGCCAGGCGCGCCATGGCGCGCCGCCACCGCGAGGCCCCATGGACCCCCGCCGCCGCCTCCTCGTCGGGCTGCCGCTCGCCCTGGGCCTGCCGCGCGGGCTCCTGGCCGCGCCCCTCCCCGCCGCCGGGCGCCAGGGGCTCCTAGACGCGCTGCGTGTGGCGCGGGGGGGGGACACGGTGCTGCTGGAGGGGGGGGACTACGGGAGCCTGTTCCTGGGGCCTGGCCGGACGCGCACGGACTTCGCGGGCGTGACGATCGCCTCGGCCGACCCCTCCGACCCGGCCTCCTTCTCGGGGCTGGACCTGCGGGAGGTGTCGGGGCTGACCCTGGACGGCCTGCTCTTCGACTACGACGCCCCCGTGGGGGCGCCGACCACGGCGCGGCCCTTCCAGCTCTCGCTCAGCCGCGACGTGACGGTGCGCAACTCGGTGTTCGAGGGCGACGTGGCGCGCGGGGTCAACGCCAACTCCGACGGCTTTCCCACCGGCACCGGCTTCGTGGCCCGCGCGTCCCGCGGCATCACCTTCGAGAACAACGAGATCTCGGGCTTCATGCGCGGCCTGACGGCGGGCGCGGGCGACGACATGGTGGTGCGCGGCAACGACGTCTTCGGCCTGCGCATGGACGGCATGACCTTCACCGGCATGCAGGGCCTGCTGATCGAGGACAACTACATCCACGACTTCCGCCGCTCGCCCCAGGCCGGCGACCACGCCGACATGATCCAGTTCTGGACCACCGGCGCCGAGAGGCCCTCCACCGACGTCGTCATCCGCGCCAACGTGCTCATGAGCGGGGAGGGCAGCTCCACCCAGTCCATCTTCATGGCCAACGAGCAGGTCTCCAGCGGCCGGGCCGGGCGCGAGATGTTCTACCAGCGCATCACCATCGAGGACAACGTCATCGTCAACGGCCACGCCAACGGCCTCGTCGTCGGCGAAACCGACGGCCTCCTCGTGCGCAACAACACCGTGCTGCGCAACTGGCGGGCGGCCCAGGGCGAGGACCGGGCCAACCGCGTCCGCATCCCGCGCCTGAGGCTCGACCGCCAGAGCCTCGGGGCCGTCATCGAGGGCAACGTGGCGGCCAACGTCCCCGACGCGCGGGAGGGCTGGCGCGTGGAGGGCAACGTCGCTGTCCAGGACCTCTCGCCGGCCCGGCCGGGCTACTACGGCGCCCTGTTCCGGGCCGCGCTCGACGGCGACCCCGCCGACGTCGAGAGCTTCGTGGCCCTGCCCGCGCTCGACGCCCTGGCCGGCGGCCGCCCCGCGGGCGCCCCCCTGCTGCGCCCGGGGGCCGACCGCTCGCGCTTCCGCGACGGCTGAGCGCAGGCGGCCCAGGGACGGCTCAGAGCACCGCGTCGGGGGGCCGCGGCGCGGCGCGGCGCAGCCGCATGTAGAGCCCGGGGAAGCGGCTCAGGGCATAGCGCGCCCACAGCCGGGGCCGCAGCGGATCGAGCGCCAGCGACGCCCGCAGGAAGCGCCGCGCGAAGCGGGGCCGGCCCATCCGGATCATGTAGGCCGCGGTGGTCGCGTAGTGGCGTGCCAGGGCCGGGCGCCCCGGGCCCTGGCCGTGCCCCTGCCGCCGCAGCTTGCCGGTGATGCGCGCGAAGCTGCGCCCGCCCTGCCGGACCGAGCGCGACACCCGCGCCCGGTTGACGGCCGCGTCGGTCGAGTTGGGCGTCAGCACCAGCGGCTCGGGCACGAAGCCGAAGCGCCCCTGCCGCGTCAGGCGCAGCGCCAGGTCCCAGTCCACGTTCTTCCTCAGGAGCTCGTCCGAGGGCCCGGCCGCCCGCACCGCCTCGGCCCGCACGAGCAGGGTGGGGAAGTTGATGATGTTGCCCTCCACCGTGCGCGCCGCCAGGTCCCCGCTCAGCGGCCTGTCGTGGGGGAAGGGGCGGGCCCGCGCCCAGACCTTGTGGTAGCTCGCCTCGTCGAGCTGCGCATAGAAGAGCCGCATCCCGTAGACGCCCACGTAGCCCTCGGGCAGCGCCAGGAGCGCGCGCACCGACAGCTCGATGCGGTCGGACGGGCAGATGTCGTCGCTGTCGTGGAAGGCGATCAGCGGGCCCGTGGCGGCCGCCAGCCCGGTGTTGCGCGCCGCCGCCACGCCGCCGTTGCGCCCACGCCGCACCAGCCGCACGCGGGGGTCGCCGAGCGCCGCCACGGCGCCGGCCACGTCGTCGCTCGAGGCGTCATCGGCGACTACGATCTCGAGGTTGCGATAGGTCTGGGCGCAAAGGCTGCCCACCACGCGCGCGACGAGGTGCGCCCGGTTGTGGATCGGCATGACCACGCTCACCAGCGCGCCGTACTCCATGCTCCGACTCCCGCCATGAGGTCGTCACGGTCTTGGCACGAGGGATTGTCAGAGAACAAGAACGGGGGGATACGCGGCCCGCTCCGCTGGGCGGAGGTGCGCCGCCGGAGGCCTGGATGATCGACACCTACCGCAGGATCTGGTCGCTCCTGACGGGGCCCGAGCGGCGGCAGTTCCTGCTGCTGCTGCTCGCCATGCTGGTTATGGCGGTCTTCGACGTGGCCGGCGTGGGGGCCATCCTGCCCTTCCTGTCGGTGGTGGCGGACCCCTCGCTCCTGGACACCAACCCCCGGCTCGCGCGCCTCGCCGACCTCCTCGGCCTCGACACGGCGCGCGCGGCGACGGTCGGGCTCGGCGTCGCCGTCCTGCTGCTGATCGTCGCGGGCACCGCCGTGCGGGCCTTGGTCACCTTCGCGCAGTTCCGCTTCGCGCTCATGCGCTCCTACACGCTGGGCTCGCGGCTCCTGCACGGCTACCTGGCGCGTGACTACGCCTGGCAGCTCGGCCGCAACAGCGCCGAGCTCAACACCGTGATCATCTCCGAGGTGGACCAGGCCGTGCGCGAGAGCATCCTGCCCGCCATCCTGCTCATCTCCAGCGGCCTCGTGCTGCTGATGATGACCGCGCTGATCGTGGCTGCCGCGCCCGGCGTCATGTTCGTGGCGCTGGCGCCGCTGGTGGCCATCTACATGCTGATCTTCATGTCGCTGCGCCGCCGCCTGACGGCCGCCGGCCACGACCGCGTGACCGCCAACGGCCTGCGCTTCCGCACCCTCCAGGAGATCGGCGGCGGCATCAAGGAGATCAAGGTCAGCGGCATCGAGGCCCACAGCCTCCGGCGCTTTCGCGCCTCCGCGCTGGCCTTCGTCCGCTCGCTCAGCGCCGCGCAGTCCATCACGCGCATGCCGCGCTTCGCGCTCGAGGCCTCGATCTACGGCGGCTTCGTGCTCACCGTGCTCCTGATGATCCTGTGGCGCGGCGACGAGGTGGCCGAGCTCCTGCCCCTCTTTGGCCTCCTGGCCATGGCCGCCACGCGGCTCTTCCCGTCGCTCCAGACGGTCTACACCTGCCTGGGCCAGATGCGCTTCTCGGCCCCCGCGCTCGAGCGCGTGGCCGAGGCCCTGCGCGAAATGCCCCCCCTGCCCCTGCCGCTCGACCCGCCCGCGCCCCTGCCCCTGCGCGAGGCCATCGAGCTCAGGGACCTCGGCTTCCGCTACCCTGGCGCCGAGCGCCCGGCCTTCGCCGGCCTGTCGCTGCGCGTGCCCGCGCGCAGCTCGGCGGGCTTCGTGGGCGGCACCGGGGCCGGCAAGACCACGCTGCTCGACACGGTGCTAGGCATCCTCGCCCCCGAGACGGGCGAGATCCTGGTCGACGGCGTCCCCCTCGGCCCCGGCAACCTGCGCGCCTGGCAGCGCAACATCGGCTACGTGCCCCAGCACATCTTCCTGGTCGACGACAGCATCGCCGCCAACATCGCGTTGGGGGCGGGCCGCGCCGGACCCGACCCCGCCGCCATCGAGAGGGCCGCGCGCATCGCCCACCTGCACGACTTCATCATGGGCGAGCTGCCCGAGGGCTACGCCACCCGCGTGGGCGAGCGCGGGGTGCGGCTGTCGGGCGGCCAGCGCCAGCGCGTGGGCATCGCCCGCGCCCTCTACCACGACCCCGACGTGCTGATCCTCGACGAGGCCACCAGCGCGCTCGACACCGTCACCGAGGGCCAGGTCATGGAAGCCCTGGAGGAGCTCGCGGGCTCCAAGACGGTGCTGATGATCGCCCACCGGCTGACCACGGTGCGGACCTGCGACCGCATCTTCCTGCTGGAGGGGGGCCGCATCGTCGCCTCGGGGCGCTACGAGGACCTCCTGCGCGACAGCGATCGCTTCCGCGCCATGGCCGCGCTGTGAACGGGCCCCCCCGCATGAGCGCCCCCGCCCCCGCGAACGTCTTCGTGCTGGGCACGGGGCGCTGCGGCACCACCACCTTCATCGAGGCCTGCCGCCACGTCGCCAACCGCACCGCCGCCCACGAGAGCCGCATCAGCGAGGCGGGCCCCGGCCGGCTCGCCTACCCCCTGGGCCACGTGGAGGCCGACAACCGCCTGAGCTGGATGCTCGGGCGGCTGGCCGAGGACTGGGGCGACCGCGCCCTCTACGTGCACATGCTGCGCGACGAGGCGGCGGTGGCGCGCAGCTACCTCGCGCGCTGGAAGATCGACGAAAGCATCATCTACGGCTGGCGCACCTCGATCGTGCCGGGCATCCGGCCCGGCACGCCGCCCCTGGAGGTGGCGCTGGACTACGCGCGCACGGTCAACGCCAACATCCGCGCCTTCCTGCTCAGCCGCGCCCATGTCGCCACGGTGCGCCTGGAGAGGGCCGAGGAGGACTTCGGCCGGGTCTGGGACCAGGCCGGCTTCGAGGGCGACCGCGCCGCCGCCCTGGCCGAGTGGCGCGTCCCCCACAACGCCGCCCGCCCCCCCCGCGAGGGCGCCGCCGCCCGCCTGCGCCGCCTGCCCGCCAAGCTCGGCCGCGTCGCCCGCAAGCTGCCCGACTTCCTCGACCGCGCCTGAGGCCGGTTCAGGGATTCGGCCGGGCGATTCGAGGGGGCGACGCGGGCGGGCGACGCGGGCGCGGGCCTGGCCAGGGCCCCCTCGGCCTCCGTCCATGGCCCGCGGTCGTTCACGTTTTGTCCAAGACGGGGCCGGCCGGCGAGCTTCCGCCCAGGCTGGGCCGCCCCGGCGGCGCTCCCCTGCCGAGCTTGGGGCCGGGATGCCCCGACCCCTTTGAGGGGCCCGTCGCCGCCGCTACAGGAAGGTCCCGTGCCGGGCGCGAGCTGCCTCAAAGTCATCTCGCCTTGCGCGCGATGGGCCCGACAATGTCGTCGGCCCGCCGCGGCCGGGTCCGATTGCGGCCACTGATCGCGGCCAAGCTCGCCGCGACCGTCGAGCGACCACCTCATCCCAAGGCCATTCATGACCAGAACCGTCACCGTCGCCTCCGCCGACGCCCTCGCCTCCGCCCTCGCCCGCGCCCCCGCGGGCACCACCATCCTCGTCGAGCCCGGCGAGTACGGGGTGCTCCGCGTCCTGGCCACGGCCGGCCAGCCCTTCGCCACGGGCGTCACCGTCGCCGCCGCCGACCCGGGCCGCCCGCCGATCTTCGACGGGCTCCTGCTGCGCGGCGTGTCGGGCCTCGACCTCAAGGGGCTCGACTTCGACACCAGCGGCGGCGACCGCTCGGTGTTCAGCGCCGCCGGCAGCCGCGACGTGCGCGTGTGGGGCGTGGACGACGCCGCCTGGGACCGCATGGAGCAGTCCGGGCTCAGGCGCATGGAGGGCCCGGGCGCCGGCGAGGCCAGCCTGGCCGCGCGCGCGGGCGACGGGGGCGTCATCCTGGTGGACACCCGCGCCGAGCTCCTAGACGCGCTGCGTGTGGCGCGGGGGGGGGACACGGTGCTGCTGGAGGGGGGGGACTACGGGAGCCTGTTCCTGGGGCCTGGCCGGACGCGCACGGACTTCGCGGGCGTGACGATCGCCTCGGCCGACCCCTCCGACCCGGCCTCCTTCTCGGGGCTGGACCTGCGGGAGGTGTCGGGGCTGACCCTGGACGGCCTGCTCTTCGACTACGACGCCCCCGTGGGGGCGCCGACCACGGCGCGGCCCTTCCAGCTCTCGCTCAGCCGCGACGTGACGGTGCGCAACTCGGTGTTCGAGGGCGACGTGGCGCGCGGGGTCAACGCCAACTCCGACGGCTTTCCCACCGGCACCGGCTTCGTGGCCCGCGCGTCCCGCGGCATCACCTTCGAGAACAACGAGATCTCGGGCTTCATGCGCGGCCTGACGGCGGGCGCGGGCGACGACATGGTGGTGCGCGGCAACGACGTCTTCGGCCTGCGCATGGACGGCATGACCTTCACCGGCATGCAGGGCCTGCTGATCGAGGACAACTACATCCACGACTTCCGCCGCTCGCCCCAGGCCGGCGACCACGCCGACATGATCCAGTTCTGGACCACCGGCGCCGAGAGGCCCTCCACCGACGTCGTCATCCGCGCCAACGTGCTCATGAGCGGGGAGGGCAGCTCCACCCAGTCCATCTTCATGGCCAACGAGCAGGTCTCCAGCGGCCGGGCCGGGCGCGAGATGTTCTACCAGCGCATCACCATCGAGGACAACGTCATCGTCAACGGCCACGCCAACGGCCTCGTCGTCGGCGAAACCGACGGCCTCCTCGTGCGCAACAACACCGTGCTGCACGCCGACGGCGACACCCCCGACGGGCGCGACCGCCCGGTCGAGATCCCACGCATCGACGTCAGCCAGTCCAGCCTCAACGTCACGATCCGCGACAACATCTCCTCCAACGGCAACTGGTCGGCCGTGACCGGCAAGCCAGGCTGGGACGTCGGCAACAACCTCTCGGTGCAGGACCAGGACCCTCGAGGCGCCAACTACTACGGCCAGCTCTTCGTGTCCTCGACGCTGGAGGCCGGCGACGGGCGCTTCCTGGCCCTGCCCGGCGGGCTCATCGAGAGGCTGGGCGTGGGCGCGGAGGCGACGCGCGCGGGCGACGCGGACGGCCTTTCCGTCCAGCTCCAGGTCACCCCCGTCCCCGACGACTCCGCCTCGGTGGTCTTCGACGCCTCCCTCACGAGGCTCGACGGCCTCGGGCTGCCCACGGGGTCGATCGTGCAATGGGCCTTCGGCGACGGCGGCGTGGCCGAGGGCCTCAAGGTGCGGTACAGCTACGCCGACGGCGGCGTCTTCGACGTCAGGCTGCGGGTGCTCACGCCCGACGGCCAGGCCAGCGAGTCGACCTTCGAGCTCGGCCTGCAAGGGCCCGACCTCCTGAGCCTGACCAGCAAGGGCTTCGTCGCCTACGACAAGGGGGCGGCCATCGCCCTGGACGCCGACCCCGACGTCCGGCCCACGGGCTTGCTCGTCGCGGGCAACGAGGTGGCCTACCGGGTCGGGCGCCCCTACGTCGACGAGATCGTCGGCGCCGACGACTTCCAGGTTAGCTTCAGCGTCGACGACCTGACCCGGGCCGGGCAGCTCTTCCGCCTGCAGGGCAGCCTGACGACCGGCGTGGACCGCGAGGGCAACCTGCAGGTGCGCGCCATCGGCGAGGACGGGCCGGTGACGCTGCGCAGCGTGGGCGCCAACCTGCTCGACGGCAAGGAGCACGACGTGACGCTGAGCTACGACGACGGCCGGCTCTCGCTGGAGGTGGACGGCAGGTCCGTGTCCAGGGCCATGGAACCCCTCAGGGGCCTCAACGGCCAGGACCTGATCTTCGGCGACACCGCCAACGACGCCAGGTTCAGGGCGCTTCTGACGGCGTTCGACGTCACCGCCGGCGCCGAGGACTTCCGCCCCAACTCCGTGTCGCAGATCCTGACGGTGTCCTCCAGCGACGAGGCCCCGGCCCTGCCGGACCTCGGCTTGGCGAGCCAAATCGTGCCCTTCGCCTGACCCCCACGTCCCTGGAGGCGCCCTTGGAGGCGTCGCCGGGGGCGTCCCTGGAGGCGTCCCCCGGCCCGCCGACCTTTCGCGCGCGAAAGGTCGGCCTCAGCGCCCGCGCCGCCGCTCCAGCCAGCCCAGGAAGGCGCGGTCGGGGGCATGCAGGGGTGGGCTCCCGGTGGCCCGCCACACCCCCAGCCACTCGGCCGCCAGCGCGTGCGCGTCGGCCCGGGGCATCAGCGCCCGCGCCCGCTCCAGCGCCGCCTCCGACAGGACCGGCGCCGCCCCCGGCGCGGCGGCCTCGGCGCGCGGGCGGAAGCGGATCACGTCCCCCCCGTCCTCGGCCATGGCATAGTCGGGCAGGGCGTCCGCCGCGATCATCTCGCGCAGCATGCGCCGGAACACCCGCAGGGGGCTCGCGCTGCCGGACTTCGCGTGCAGCGTCGCCACCGAGGCGGTCCAGGCCGGCTGGCGCCCACAATGCTTGCGCGCCAGCTCGTAGACGCGCCGCTCCACGGGCTTCCTCAACAGGAAGTAGTCCGGACTCAGCGTCAGCACCGCGCGCGCCAGGATGGCCCGGTAGAGCCATTCCGACAGCGTCACCGTGACCTTCACCATGCGCCCCCCCCGCGCCTTCCTGACGATACGCCAGCCCTCGATGAGCCCGAAGCCCTCCGTGACCTCCTCGCCCCCCGTGACGAGGTTGGTCGTGATGCGCGTCCCCGCCAGCCTCTCGAAGGCGTCCCTGAGGCGCCGGTAGGCATCCCCGGAGGTCTCGCGCCGGGTGGCTACCAGGAGGTCGTGGGCGACGAGCTGGAGCGTCCTCGCCACGGGCCGCCCGGCGTTGAGCGCGGCCACGAGCTGGCTGGTGGCGTAGATCAGGATGTCCTTGTCGTGGATCGTGGCGAGCCCCTTGACCGAGGGCGTCACCTCCACCGCAACGCCCCGCCTCTCGTAGCGCAGCACCCGCAGGTCGGGCCGCGTGGAGAGCGAGAACATGGGGTGCTCCATGGATCCCAGATCGTCCTTGGGCGCGGCCTCGACCACGTCGCAGAGGAAGGCGGCCCCGGCCAGGGCCCGGGCCGGGACGGCGGCCACGGGCACCACGGGGGCCGGCGGCACGGGCCGCAATCCCGAGACGCGGGCCTGGAGGCGCCCAGGACGGCGCGCGGATCCCTGCTCCATGTCGCCCCGTCCCTGCCCTGCCATGGCCGCCCCAGCGGCGCCTGGGCCGGCTCGGGGCCGGCCTTCGTGGTTTCAGTGACGCCCAGACTAGGGCCAGACGCCGCCGGCCGCCAAGCCCCGCCCGGGGGCCGCGTCCTCTTCGGGGTTCCGGAATCGCGGGGCACGGGGTTTCATGACCGCCGCCTTCGGGGTTTCGGAATCGCCCCCGCCTCCGGAGACCCCGAGGCGAGGCGGGAAAGCCCTTTTGGCTGGGAAGGTTGGCCAAGACAGCCGCGAGGGGTTCGGAGGACGTAACCGTTCTGATAACAGGACATAACAAGACGGACGCCGAGAGGCGGAACCAGCGGAGGCCCGAAAGGAGCCGAGAAGGGGTGGAAGCGGCGGCGGATAGCACGAATCATGCCCAGAAAGGGCCGGAATGTCGCGAAAATGCTTTCCCATACCGACTTTTCGAGTAGGTTGCCGGAAAGTGACGACACGAAGGCCAGGCGATGACACGGGATCTGCCGCCCTACCTGCGCATCGACCCCGACCAGGCCCTGGCCGAGCTCGGCGAGCCCGTCGGCACGCGGGCCTTCGCCGCCATCGCCCAGGCCGCCGCCCGGGGCCGCGACGACCTCGCGGCACGCGGGCTGGGCGAGGGGGGCGGGAGGCGGCTCAGGCCCTTCTCCACCTGGGAGGTGACGCGCTACCTGATCCCGGTGGCGCCCGCCCACTTCCACAGGGTGCTGCGCGCCAACCCCGACCTGCCCCAGGGCCGGGCCGAGACGGAAGGGGGCGCCAAGTGGTTCACGCTGGAGGAGGTGGGCCGCCTGCGCGAGCACCTCGCGGCCGAGGGGAGCCGGGCCAAGGGCTACCGCCCCTACCGGCCCGAGGGGCTGCCCGCCAAGGTGGTGGCGGTGGCCAACTTCAAGGGCGGCGTGGGCAAGACCTCGACGGCCGCGCACCTCGCCATGTCGGCGGCCCTCGACGGCTACCGGGTGCTGGTCGTGGACCTCGACAGCCAGGGCTCCATGACCTCGCTCCTGGGGGGGCGGCCGGCCGACGAGTGGGAGACGGTCTTTCCGCTGCTGGCTCGCCACTTCGCCCGCCACGTCCAGGCCGAGAACCGGGCGCGCGAGGCGCGCGGCGAGGATCCCCAGCCGCTCGACGACACGCTCTCGGAGGCGCTGGGGGCGAGCGTCCAGGGCCTGGCGCGGCCGACGCACTGGCCGTCCATCGACCTCGTGGGCGCCCAGCTCAACCTCTACTGGGCCGAGTTCCAGGTCCCCGTGTGGCGCATGGCGGGGCGCTCCTGGAAGCTCTGGGACGCCCTCGGCGAGAGCCTGGCGGCGGACGGGGCGCTGGACGCCTACGACCTGGTCGTGCTCGACACCCCCCCGGCGCTCGGCTACCTCACGATCAACGGGCTGGCGGCGGCCGACATCCTGCTCGTCCCCTTGGGCGCCTCCTTCCTCGAGTTCGACTCCACGGGCCGCTTCTTCGACATGCTGGAGGCGACCTTCGCCAGCATCGAGGCGGCCGAGAAGGTGGCGGCTCGGGCGCTGGGGCGGCCGGGCATGGCCTTCGAGTGGGACGCGGTCAGGGCGGTGGTCACGCGCTACGACGCGGCCCAGCAGGGCGAGATGGCGGCGCTCATGCAGGCCTACCTGGGGCCCGTGCTGTCGCCCCACCGCCAGGAGATGACGGCGCTGATCGGGCAGGCGGCCGAGCGCGTCGCCGGGCTCTACGAGGCCGACTACCGCGACTTCAACCGCGAGACCTACGCCCGCGGGCGCGAGACCTTCGACGCGACCTGGGCGGCGGTCAAGCGGCTCCTGGTGGGGTCCTGGCGGCGCGACGAACTGGCGCGGGAAGGGCGGGCCCCCGCCGCGACTCCCGGAGGCGCCCCGGGGACGGTCCCGGGGGTGGCTCCGGGAGTCGCGGCGGGGGCCTCGGCGGGGCCGCGGGGCGAGCGGCGGCGCTGACGGCGGCCGCCCCGGGAGGCGGGAGGCGACCTTTCGCGCGCGAAAGGTTCGGTGGGGGGAGAGGGGACCATGGCGAAGCGGCGGCGACTCGACCCAAGCCCGTTCCTGGGGGCGGCCACGCCGGAGCGCGAGCCAGACCTTTCGCGCGCGAAAGGTCCCGGGCCCGGGGCCCCGCCAGGGGAGGAACCCGCCGGCGCCCCCTCGGGGATCCCTGGCCGCCGCGCGCCCGTCGCTCAGCTGGCCGGGGGCGCGGCGGCGGCGGCGGCGCTCGACGAGGTGGCAGCCGCGCTGGGGGCGGCGCGCGAGGAGGGCCGCCTCGTGCTGCGCCTGCCGCTCGGCTCCGTCGCCGAGGGCCACCTCGCCCGCGACCGCCTCCGCGCCGAGCCGGGGGGCCGCGCCGACCGCGCCGACCTTTCGCGCGCGAAAGGTGCCGCCCCAGGGGCCGGCCCCGGGCCCCGGGCCTCGGATCCCTCCGAGGAGGCCATGGCCGAGCTCCGCGCCAGCCTCCTCGCGCGCGGGCAGCAGGCCCCGATCGAGGTGGTCGAGCTGCCCCCCGGGCCCGAGGACGATCCCGCCGCGCCGCGCTGGGGCCTCCTCTCGGGCTGGCGGCGGCTCATGGCGCTCAGGGCGCTCCACGCCGAGACGGGCGAGGCCCGCTTCGCCACCGTCCTGGCCTTCGTCCGCCGCCCCGCCTCGGCGGCCGAGGCCTACGTGGCCATGGTCGAGGAGAACGAGATCCGCGAGGGCCTGTCCTTCTGGGAGCGCGCCCGCGTGGTGCGCCGCGCCGTCGCCGCCGGCGCCTTCGCCGACGACGCCGAGGCCCTGCGCGCCCTGTTCGCCGCCGCGAGCTACGCGCGGCGTTCGAAGATCAAGAGCCTCATGCCGGTGGTGGAGGCGCTGGAGGGCGCGCTCCTCTTCCCCGAGGCCATCGGCGAGAGGCTGGGCCTGCGGCTCGCCCGGGCGCTGGCCGAAGACCCAGGCTTCGCGGGCTGGGTGCGCGGCGTGCTGGCCGCGACCCGCCCCGCCACCGCCCAGGCCGAGGTGGACCTCCTGGCCGACCTCCTGGGCGCCCGCGACGACGCCCATCTGCCCCCCCTGACCCTGACGCCGACCGGGGCGCTGGCCGGAGCCCCCAGGGCCCTCGCCGGGGCGGGCGCGGCCCGCGCCTCTCGCCGCGCCGCCCCGGCGCCGCGTAGCCCCGGGGCGGCCACGCGGACGGTGGGGGCCTTCCGCCTGCGCGCGGCCGAGGGCCGCGTCGAGGTCGCCGGCCCCGGCGTCACCCCGGAGCTGGTGGAGCGTCTCGTGGCCTGGCTGGCGGCCTGGCGCTAGGCGGGGCGCCAGGGCGGCCCCCAGGAAGGCGAGGCCCAGGCGCCGCGGCAGGCCGAGCCACAGGGGCCCCGGACCGCCCCGGACCGCCGCGCGTCCGGGGCGACCGCCGGCCTGTCGCGCCCGAGGGTCCGCGCCCCGTCCATCCGGGCGGCGACCCCCGGCTCGGTGGCCAGGCCGGCGAGGTCACCGTCCTGATGGAGGATGACGCGCGCGGCGCCGATTCGCCGGCGCCGCGCGAGGAGGCGCCACGGGATCGCGGGGCCCTGCGGATCATCGCCATCAAGCCGAAGCTCGCCGCGGCCAGCCCGTCCCCTGCTCCCCGCGCAGGGGAGGCGCATCCCCGGGGGCCGGGCGGGGCCGCCGGATTCCGGTGGACCTCGGCTCGGTTCCCGCTATGGCTCGCTCCCGCAGAGGCCAGCAAGGCGGACCATGAACCTCGACCCTTCCCGGCCCCAGCCCCGCCCCCGGCCCCGGCGCGTCCTGATTCTGGTCCAGAACCTGCCCGTGCCGCTCGACCGCCGGGTGTGGCTGGAGGCGACGACGCTGCGGCAGGCTGGCTACGAGGTGTCGGTGATCTGCCCCATGGGCCGGGGCTGGACGGAGCCCCACGAGGTCATCGACGGCGTCCACATCCACCGCTACCCGCAGCCCAGCGAGGCCCATTCGGGCGCGCTCGCCTATGCCCGGGAATGGGGCGGGGCGCTGTGGCGCATGGCGCGGCTCGCCTTCCGCGTGCGGCGCGGGCGCGGCTTCGACGTCATCCACGGCTGCAACCCGCCGGACCTGCTGTTCCTGGTGGCGCTGCTCTTCCGCCCCTTCGGCGTGCGCTACCTCTTCGACCACCACGACGTCTGCCCCGAGCTCTTCGAGGCCAAGTTCGGCCGGCGCGGCCTCCTGTGGCGCGCCATGCTGCTCTTCGAGAGGCTGACCTTCGCGGCCGCCGCCGTGTCGCTGGCCACCAACGAGAGCTTCCGCGCCATCGCCGAGTCGCGTGGGCGCATGGACCCCGCCGACGTCTTCGTGGTGCGCTCGGCGCCGCGCGTGGAGACCTTCGTGCCCGGCCCCGGCGAGCCGCCCACGCCCGGGCGGGTGCGGCTGGGCTACGTGGGCGTCATCGGCCAGCAGGAAGGCATGGACCTCCTGGTGGCGGCGCTCGACCACCTGGTGCGGGTCCTGGGCCGGCGGGACGTGGAGGCCGTCATCGTGGGCTTCGGGCCCCACCTGAGGGCCGTCAAGGCCGACGTGGCCGCTCGCGGCCTCCAGGACCACGTGCGCTTCGCGGGGGCGCTCTACGACGCCGAGCTTCTGCGCGTGCTCAATGGCATCGACATCGGCGTGTCGCCCGACCCCCGCAACGCGATGAACGACATCAGCACCATGAACAAGGTCATGGAATACATGACGCTCGAGAAGCCTGTGGTGCAGTTCGACCTCAAGGAGGGCCGCGCCTCGGCGGGCGAGGCGTCGCTCTACGCGCGGCCCAACGACCCCGTGGACTTCGCGCGCTGCCTCGCCCTGCTGATGGACGACCCTGTCCGTCGGGCTGCGATGGGACGGATCGGCCGCGCCCGGGTGCTCGACAGCCTGTCCTGGGCCCACTCGGCGCCCCGCCTGCTCGCCGCCTACGACCGCCTCTTCGCCAAGATGGGACGCTGAGGCAAGGCTGGCAAGGCCAGGACCGCTCCCAGGAAGGCCCCAGCCAGCGCCCCCCCTAGGTGGGCCTGCCAGGCCAGCAGGCCGCCCTGGACCCACCACGACAGCAGGTTGGCGGCCAGGAGCAGGAGCGCCAGGCCGAGCGAGGGCGACAGGGCGGGCCAGGGGGCGACCCCCGCCCGCTGGCGCAGGCGCCAGCCCAGCGTCGCCAGGAGCCCGGCCAGGCCGAAGACCGCCCCCGAGGCCCCCACCATGGGCGCCGGCCCCGCGTCCAGGGAGGCGAAGGCCGCCCCCCCGGCCAGGGCGGAGGCCCAGAAGGCCAGGAGCACCCGCCGCGCCCCCAGGCGCCGCGCCAGCGGCGGCCCCAGCCAGGCGAGCCCAGCGAGGTTGCCCAGGAGGTGCCCCGGCCCATTGTGCAGCAGGGCGTAGGTAACGAACATCAGCGCCGGCTGGAGCGCGTAGTTGGGCCGCCAGTCGCGCAGGAGGCCCGACCAGAAGGCCCCGTAGGTGTAGGCCAGGGGCCGCCAGGCCGGCGTGCCCAGCAGCCCGGCGTCGGCCAACTCCAGCACCGCCTCGGGCAGGGCCAGGACGAGGCCCAGGGCGACCAGCGCCCAGGGCCCGCGCCGGTCCCTCCGCGCCTCCGGGGCCGATCCCCCCGTGACGATCCCTCTGACGGTCCCGGGGGCGCCCAGGGGGATGGCCGGCGGGATCTGTCTGGGTGAGTCGTCGGGAGCGGTCATGGCCGCAGGCTAGCGCCCCGGTCCCTCCCGGGCCACCGCCCCGGGCCTTCCCCGCTGGGGGCCCCCGGCGCGGCTACTGGGGGATGAAGCGGGGCAGGTCGGGCAGGGTGAGGGCCATGAAGCGCTGGAGCCGGGCGTCGGCGTCGGCGTCGGATTCGTCCTCGGCGATGGGGGTGACCAGCCGCACCAGGGCGCCGTCGGTGCGCCCGCGCGCCAGGCTGTCCCACACCACGACGGCCTTGACGAAGTAGTCGTTGGTCATGCGCCGGCCGCGCTGCTCGAACCAGTAGTAGACGAGCTGGCGCGACAGGCCGTTCTGGATGATGGCGCGGTTGACGCTGAAGTCGCCGCCGGGGACGCCGGGGACCGATACGGGCGTGGGCTCGATGGCCGACACCTCCCAGCCGCCGACGGGCAGGCAGACCTGGGGCGAGTGGATGCCCGACCCTTCGGTCTGCTTGTCGTAGAAGGCGGAGAAGAGGTTGACGGGGGCCGCCTCGCCGGGAGCGCCGTAGGTGGAGTTGATGTAGTCGGTGGCGCCCAGAACGCGCTCGACCTCGGGCTCGAGCGGCAGGTTCCGGCCCTCCCAGGCGCCGATGACGCGGGGGTAGAGGGCGAAGGGCTCGCGGTCGGGGACCACGCGGTCGGGGGAGGGGGCCAGCAGGAACAGGGCCGAGACGGCCAGGGTCAGGACGGCCCCCAGGGCCAGCCCGCGCGAGGGCGCCACGCGCAGCACGCGCGCGGCCTGCGTGCCGAAGCCCGCGAAGTCGAGGTCGATGGTCTCGCGGAAGGGCAGCGGGTTGGGGGTCAGGCGCTGCAGGCCCATGGCCGCCAGGAACAGCACGGCGATGCAGATGCCGAAGATCACCCAGCCCTGGAAGATGTGCAGGAAGCCCTCGGCCTGCTCGATGCCGTAGCTGTCCACCAGGATGGCGATGATGCCGATGCGCACCGAGTTCATCAGCACGGCGATGGGGGCGGCCATCAGGAACAGCGCCGCCTTGTGCCAGAAGGGGCCGCGGTAGAGGATCCCGAAGAGGTAGGAGAAGGACAGGATCGGGAACAGGTAGCGCAGGCCCGCGCAGGCCTCGGCCACCTGGAGCTTGTAGACGCCCAGGTCGATGACGTTGCCTTCCAGGAAGACGGGGATGTCCATCAGGCGGACCAGCGCCACGCCGATCTCGGAGGACACCAGCTGCAGGAAGATGGTCAGCTTCCAGTACATGAACTGCGGCAGGGGCAGCATGAACACGAGGTGCACCACCGGCGCCCAGTGCGAGCGCCCGCGCCGCCAGCCGAAGCCCGTCAGCACCACGCCCATGACCCAGATGATGAACACATAGGTGACGAGGTCGGGGATCTGGGTGAGGTTGCCGAACACGGCCAGGGCCAGGGCCAGGGCGATCACGGCGAGGCCGGGGCGGCGGTCCACGGGCTCGCCAGGGGGGGCGGGCGGCGCCTTCCGCAGCTCGCGCAGGAAGAGGTAGAGCGAGATCAGCGGGATCAGGGGCCCGTGGCTGTACTCCGGCGTGGCCCAGGCGCGGCCCAGGGAGGCCAGGCCCAGCCAGAAGATCGGGACGGCGCCCAGCACCAGGACCAGGAGCAGGAGGAAGCCCGCGGGGTCGGCCGACAGGCCGAGGCGGCCCAGGGGCCGGCCGAGGGGGAGGCGGAGGGAGGCGTCGGACATGGGCGGTGGCCTGGGCTGCCTGAGGACCTGGGACGCGCGGGGGGAAAGGCGCGGCAGAATTCGGAGGCGACCCCGCGTCACCCCCGCCTCTCATAGCCTGTACGGGGCCCGAAGGCGAGGCCGGATCGGCGCGGAAACAGGGTGTTGAACAGGCGGCGCCTGGTTGACCCCCCGGATCGGGCGCCCTACACCGGCAGGGGGCGGGCGGGGGCGGCATGGCGGCGAGCGCGGACCCGGCCCCTCCCGCCGCAAGCCTCGGCCCCGGCGGGGCCTGGCGCGCGGCCCTCCTGGCCGAGGCGCGGGCGGCGCTGGCGCCGCTCGACACCCTGCTCTTTGGCGTGGGCGCGCAGAAGGCCGGCACCACCTGGTTGCACGCCCAGCTCGCCCGGCGGCCCGACGTGGCCTTCGCCCGCAAGGAGTTCGCCTACTGGACGGCCGTCCGCTCCCCCTACATCCCCTTTGACAGCCTGCCGCTCGGCCCACTCGTGCCGCTGCTCGGGCGCCACGCCGAGGGGGGGGCCTTCCGGCTCCTGGAGCGGCTCGGCCCCCGGCCGCGGCTCTTCGCCGAGAGCTGGCGCGCGCTGCTGGCGCCGCCCGGCGACCATCGCGCCTACGCCCGCAGCCTGATGGTCGGGGCGCGAGGCGCGCGCCTGTCTGGCGACGTCACGCCCGCCTACGCGCTCCTGCCGCGCGCCGCCCTCTCCGAGATGGCGGCGCTGCACGACAACGCCCGGTTCGTGTTCATCATGCGCGACCCGGTGGATCGCCTGTGGTCGGGCGTCCGCCACCGGATGCGCCGCTGGGCCCGCCGCCCGGAGACGCGGGGGGAGGCCCTCAGGGCCTTCCGGCTGGCGCTGGAGGATCCGCTCGACGCCGACCGCCTGCGCTCGGACTACGCGCGCAGCCTGGGCGAGCTCGGCGCGGCGGTGCCCCCTGGACGCCTCCTGTGCCTGTTCTACGAGACGCTGTTCACCCCCGCGACGGCGGCGCGCCTGGGCGGCTTCCTGGGTCTGCCCGACTTCCGCCCCGACCCCGACGAGGTGCTGCTGCGCGGCGCCGAGGACTGGGAGGCGCCCGGCCCCGAGGACCGCGCGCGAGCGGCGCGGGCGCTCGCGCCCGCCTACGCGGCGGTCCTCGCGCGATTCGGCGAGGAGGTGCCCGCGCGCTGGCGCCGGTCGGCGGGGGCCTGAGGCGCGCCCCGGGTTGACCCCCCCCCGCCCGCTCGGCCAAGGACGGGGCGGCCAAGGACGGGACTGAAGGGGGAGCTCTCATGCGCATCGCCATGGTGGGGACGGGCTACGTGGGGCTGGTGTCGGGGATCTGCCTGTCGGACTTCGGGCACGAGGTGGCGTGCGTGGACACGGACGCCGCCAAGATCGCCCGCCTCCGGCGCGGGGAGGCGCCCATCTACGAGCCGGGCCTCGAGGGGCTCATGGCGCGCAACGTGGCCGAGGGGCGGCTGTCGTTCACGACCGACCTGGGGGCGGCGCTGGAGGGCGCGGGCGCCGTGTTCATCGCCGTGGGCACGCCGTCGCGCCGAGGCGACGGACACGCCGACCTCAGCCACGTCTTCGCCGCCGCCCGGGAGGTGGCCCAGGCCGCCACGCGGGCCCTGGTGGTGGTCACCAAGAGCACCGTGCCCGTGGGCACCAACCGCGAGGTCCTGCGCATCCTGCGCGAAGAGCGCCCCGACCTCGACTTGGCCGTGGCCTCCAACCCCGAGTTCCTGCGCGAAGGCGCGGCCATCGCCGACTTCATGCGCCCCGACCGCGTGGTCGTGGGGCTGGACGGCGAGAGCCCCCGCGCGCGCGCGGCCATGGCGGCCATCTACCGCCCGCTCTTCCTGCGCGACTTCCCCATCGTCTGGACCGACCTCGAGTCGGCCGAGGTCATCAAGTACGCGGCCAACGCCTTCCTGGCCGCCAAGATCACCTTCATCAACGAGGTGGCCGCGCTCTGCGAGGCGGTGGGGGCGGACGTGCGCCAGGTGGCCAAGGGCATCGGGCTCGACGGGCGCATCGGCTCGAAGTTCCTGCACGCGGGGCCGGGCTACGGCGGCTCGTGCTTTCCCAAGGACGCCCAGGCCTTCGCCAGGACGGGCCAGGACCACGGCGTGCCCCTGCGCGTGACCGAGGCCGTCATCGCCGTCAACGAGGCCACCAAGGCGCGCATGGTCGACAAGGTCGCGGCCGCCTCCGGGGGCGAGCTGGCGGGCCGCACCGTCGCCGTGCTCGGCGTCACCTTCAAGCCCGACACCGACGACATGAGGGAGGCCCCGAGCCTCGCCATCCTGCCCGCGCTGATCGCCCGCGGCGCCCGGGTGGTGGCCACCGACCCCCAGGGCCGGCGCGAGGGCGAGGCCTTGCTGCCCGGCATCGAATGGGCCGAGGACGCCTACGGGGCCGCGCGCGGCGCCCACGTGGTGGTGGTGCTGACCGAGTGGAACCAGTTCCGGGCGCTGGACCTGGGGCGCCTGGCCTCCGTGATGGCCGAGCCGCGCATGGCCGACCTGCGCAACGTCTACTCGGCCGAGGAGGCCCGCGCGGCCGGCTTCGCGGCCTATGCCTCGGTGGGGCGGCCAGGCTACGGCTGAGCGCCCTCAGGGCCTGCCGGGGGGGGCGCGGCGAGCGGACCGGGGGACAGGCGGGGCCCGAGGTCGGGCAGGGGGCGGCCCGCGCGCAGGGCCTCGGCGGCGGCCAGGCCCCGGACGAAGGGATCCTCGGCGGCGCGTCCCTGGGCGGCGGCCAGGGCCAGGGCGCGCTCGACCTGGCGCAGGGCGTCGCCGGGGCGGCCCCCGGCGGCGTAGGCCAGGCCCAGGTGGAGCTGCACCAGGGGGTCCTGGGAGAGGCCCGCGGCGGCGGGCTCCAGGTGGGCGAGCGCCCCCGCGAGGTCGCCCGTGCGGAAGGCGACCCAGCCAAAGGTGTCCTGGAAGGCGGGCACGTCGGAGTCGCGCAGGCGCCGCGCGAGGGAGGCGGCGCGGGCGAGGCTCGCGGCGTCGTCGCGCTGGCCGGCCAGGAGCGAGGCGAGGTTGTTGGCCGCCGCCACGTCGCCCTCGTCCTCCTCGTAGAGCGCCTCGTGGAGCGCGATGGCGCCCTCCGCGTCGCCCTCCGCCTCCAGCGCCGCCGCCCTGAGCCGGCGCAGCGCCCGCGAGCCGGGCTGGGCGAGCAGCGCGGCGTCGAGCAGGGCGGCCGCCTCCGCGTCGCGGCCCTCGGCGACGAGCAGCGCGTGGAGGAGCCGCGCCGGCGCCTCCGCGCCCGGGTCCTCGGCGACCAGCGCGCGATACTCCCTCTCGGCCCCGGCCGCGTCGCCCGTGGCGGCCCTGAGGCCCGCGTCCAGCAGGCGCAGGCCCGGATCGCCCGGGCGCCCCATGAGGCGCGCGTCGAGCAGGGCGCGGGCCTCCTCGGCGCGGCCCTCGCGCAGGAGGGCCTCCACGGCGCGCGCCGCCTCCCTCTCGCCGCCCGCCCGCGCCGCCTGCCCGAGCAGGGCGAGCCCCTCCTCCGTGCGCCCCCCCGCGAGCAGCGCGGCGGCCCGCAGGGCGGCGGCCCCCTCCCGGGCCTCGGGCGTGGCGATGGCGTCGAGCCGGGCGGCCGCCTCCTCGGCGCGCGCGGGCTCGCCCTGGGACAGCCACAGCTCGCCCAGGGCCCGGGGCAGGCGCGGGTCGAGGGGGGCGGCGGCGCGCGCGTCCTCCAGCACCGTCGCGGCGGCGCGCGCGCGCCCCTGGGCGGCGAGCAGGGCGGCGTAGCGCAGCGAGGGCCCGGCCGCCCGCCCCGACGCCTCCACGGCGAGGGCCAGCTGCTCCCCGGCCAGGGCGGGGTCGCCGTCGCGCTCGTGGGCAGTGGCCAGGAGCAGGAGGGCGGCGACGTCGCGGGGGTCCTGGGACAGCGCGGCGCGCAGGTCGAGCACCGCGTCGCCGGGGCGGTCGTCGTCGATGGCCCAGGCCGCGCGCAGGCGCAGGGCGCCGGCGTTGGTGGGGTCCCCGGCCAGGACCTGCTCGACGCGCGCCCGGGCGCCGTCGCGGTCGCCGGTGGCTTCCAGCATCCCCGCCAGGGCCACCGCGAGGCGCCGGGACTGGTCGGAGGGGGCGGCGGCGGCCAGGATCGCCTCGTAGGCGGCCACCGCCTCGGCCCGGCGGCCGGCGGCGAAGTCGAGGTCGGCGCGCAGGGCGCGGTAGAGGTCGGCGGAGGCCCCCCCGCTGGCGGCGGCGAGCGCGTCGAGCTCGGCCGCCGCAGCCGCCTCCCCACCGGTCCGGCGCAGCAGGTCCACCACGGCGAGGCGGCCCTCGGGGTCGTCGTCGGGCGAGCCGGCGGCGGCGCGCAGGACGGCCAGGGCGGCGGCGGCGTCCCCGCGCCCGAGGTGCCAGTCGACGGCGGCGGCGCGGGCCTCGGGGTCGCGGCGCAGGAGGTCGGCCATGCGGCCGAGCTGGGCGGCGGCCTCGGCGTCGCGCCTGGCCCCGGCCAGGAGGCGGAAGCGCAGCTGCGCCAGGCCCGGCGCGTCCGGGTCGAGCTCCAGGGCCCGGTCGATCAGGGGCAGGGCGGCGGCCGGGTCGGGCCCGGAGGCCAGCCAGTCGATGGCCACGCGCCGGGCCGGGGCGAGCCCGGAGGCGTCAGGGGCGCCGGGGGCCTCGGGGGCCTGGGCCAGCAGAGCCAGCGCCGCCTCCCCCGCCCGCCGCCGTCCCTGCGCGTCGCCGGCCTCCCTGGCGTCGCGGTCGCGCAGGGCCAGGCCCACGGCCCGCGCGGCGGGGTCGCCGGGGGCGAGGCGCAGGGCCTCCGTCCCGTGGCGGCGGGCCTCGTCCCAGTCGCCGCGGCCGAGGGCGAGCCGGGCTAGCTCGAGGCGCGCCTCCAGGTCGCCGGGGTCCTGATCGACCAGGCGCAGGAGCTGGGAATAGGCCTCGGACGCCGCGCCCTGGCCGAGCTGGAGGCGGGCCAGGAGGGCGCGGGCGTCGCGGTGGAGGTCGTCGGCCTGGAGCGCGGTCCTGAGTTCAACGATGGCCCGGACGGCGTCGCCCTGGGCGGCGAGGGCCAGGGCCGACTGGTAGTAGCGCTCGGACCTTTCCTCACGGCTCTCGCCGGAGAGGATCAGGAGGGCGGCGACGGCGCCCGACAGCAGCGCGGCGGGCAGGAGGGCCGAGGGGCGCAGCAGGAGGGGACGCCGCCGCGCGGCCGAGGGGGCGGCCGGGGGAGCCTCCGGGTCGGCGCGCGGGCTCAGCAGCCGGTCCCGCGCAGCACCACGCGCAACGTGGCCAGGAGGAGGCGCAGGTCCGTGCCGAGCGATAGGCGGCGGTCGTAGTCGGCGTCGAAGCGGGCGCGGTCGGCGAAGCCCGAGGCGTTGCGCTGGCTGACCTGCCAGGGCCCGGTGATGCCGGGGCGCAGGCGGAAATAGGCGCGCCCCGGGTAGAGGGGCCTCTGGTCGGGCATCATGGGGCGGGGACCGACGAGGCTCATGTCGCCGACGACGACGTTCCAGAGCTGGGGCAGCTCGTCGAGCGAGGTCCTGCGCAGGAGGCGGCCGAGCGGCGTGACGCGCGGGTCGTCGCGCAGCTTCTGGTGGTGGTCCCATTCGAGCCGCGCCGCCTCGTCCGCGGCGAGGTGGCGGGCGAGCGCGGCCTCGGCGTCGGGAACCATGGAGCGCATCTTCCACATCCGGTAGACGCGGCCGCCGCGCCCGACCCTTTCTTGGACGTAGAAGGGGCGGCTGCCATCGAGGCTGACCAGGAGGGCGAGCAGGGCCACGAGCACGAGCACGGGCGCCGCCATGACGAGCACCAGGGCGAGGTCGAGCAGGCGCTTGGCGCCGTCGCGGTAAAGGCGCCGGGCGCCGCGCCGGGCGCGGCCCGCCGCCCCGAGCCTGGCGGCTTCGGCGTCCAGGGGGGGCTCGTCGGTGCGGTCGTAGGTCTGCGCGGTCACCTTGGTCACCCCTTGTCTGATGCGTCCCGGGCGGGGAACCTCGCGCGCGGCCACCCGAGGTCAAGGCCGGGATTCGGGCCGGGCGCGGGAAGGCCACGCCATCGCCCTACACGCCGGCGCCGCGATCCACAACATTTTTCCTAACTTCGCCCTGTCGCGGGCCCCCCGTCAGGCGTTTGATCGCGCTTGGAAATCCGGTTCGGGGCTGATTGTTCTCGCGGCGTGGAAGGCGCCGTCGCCACCTTTGGGCGCGCTCCCGCCATGCCAGTGCCTTACTGCCGGGCCCGGTCTGGACGGGGCGGGGGGCCACGCAGCGGGCCTGTGAACCGGAAGTTGTCCTCGCTCATGGAGGATGCTACCTTGGGTTGAGCGGCCCGGTGCGTGGGTCCGGGCGGGGAGGTCGGATGACCGAGATTGGCCTGATCCTCTACGCGGGGCTCGCGCTCCTCATGCTGGTGCCCACCTGGCTCGAGCAGGGGGCGAATGGCCAGCACGGGCTTCGGCGCCTCCCCGGCATCCTGGCGGCACTGCTCTGGCCCCTGAGCCTGGCGGGCGTCGCCCTCCTGGTCGCGGCCGAGGCCCGCCAGCGGGCCCCCGCCGCCGGCAGCGGCGGCGCCGCCGGCAGCGGCGGCGCGGGGGCCAACCCACTCGCCAGCTCCCACTGATTCGCGCCGGGCTCGGGCCGGCGCGGCGGGGTCTGGGCGGCATCCGGGCGGGCCGCGTCGTCGGAGCGGAAACAGACCGTGGCTCCCGGGGCTCGCGCCCTCTCCACTGTCCCTGGGGCCGGGACAAAACGGCCCCGTCGATCCCAAAGGCCCGAGGGCGCCGACGCGACTCGCCTTCCGCGTGCATCCAGGCCGCGCCGAGGGCCACGCTGGGGGCCATGGCGGAACGGGCCGCGCCGCGCTGACGTTCCTAAGCGCCCGCCTTGCTGCTAAAGTTTGGTCATGACCCGTCAGAATCCCACCACGGTCGCCGCACTCGCGGGCGCCCTCGCTCTCGGCGTCGCGGCGCTCGGGCCCCTGGCCCTGTCGGCCGCCACCACCGAGCCGCCCGACGAGGCGCTGGTCGGGCGCGGCGAGGCCGTCGAGCAGCGCTTCCTCGACGACGGCGTGTCCATGCTGACCACGCCGCAGGGCCAGTCCTGCGTGGCCAGCGCGCGGCTCGACATCGCCGCCTCCAGCTATTTGCGCCCCGACGGCGCCCCCGTCCCCTTCGACCAGATCGTCCGGAGCCCCGCCGCCTCCATCCAGGCGGTGCTGGGCCCCGAGCGCGCCGCGGCCGTGGCCCCGGCCACGGCCGCCTCGGGCTCCTCGGCCGACCCGGGGGCGGAGGCGCCCGGCTTCCGCGTCCAGCTCAAGTTCTCGCCCCGCCCCGGCGCGCCCATCATCCTGCGGATCGGCGCGCGCGCGCTGGACGTGGCCCAGGACCTGGAGGGCAGCACCGACAGCCTGTGGATCGAGGGCGACCTGGCGCGCGAGCTCGCCGCCGCCTTCCGCGCGGGCGGGACGGTGCGGCTCGAGAGCATCTCGCGCGACACCGGCCACCGCGTCCTCGACGTCATCCCCGCCCCCGACCTCGCGGCCCTGGACGACTGCGCGGCCACGCTCGACCCCCTGGCGGCGCCGGGGCCCATGGCCGACCGCGTGTCGCTGCGCTTCGAGGCTCTGGACGAGGCGGCCACGGTCGCCACGGCCGACAGGCTGCGCACCTGCGGCATGGCCCCCACCGACCAGCCGCTCCACATGGGGCGGCTGCTGTCCACCACGGGCTTCTTCGCCCAAACCCGCGACGTCCTCGTGGCCTTCGACGACGAGGGCCGGGTCGAGCGCGCCTACGTCCCCGGCATCCTCGACGCCGACCTGGGCGACGCGCCGGCCAGCCCGGGCGCCCTGGGCGCCGTGCCCGTGGCCCTCCAGCTCAGCCAGGCGGCCGACGCCAACGCCCCCGACGCGCCCAACGACGTGACGGGATGCATCGGCGCCTACGTCCTGCCCGCCTGCTACAGCCGCGATGCCGAGGGCATGCACAACATCATGGTCTGCCCCGCCCTGGACGGCGGCATCCCCGAAGGCCCGGGCACTCCCGTGGCCTGGCTGCCGCCTGACGGCTCCACGCCAGGCGGCGGGCCCGGCGGCGGGTCTGGCGGCGGGTCTGGCGGCGGCGGGTCTGGCGGCGGCGGATCGAGCGGCGGCGGATCGAGCGGCGGCGGATCGAGCGGCGGCGGCTCGGGCGATGGCGGCGGCGAGCCCCCTCCGCCCACTCCCGTCCCCCTCCCGGCAGCCGGCCTCCTGCTGCTTGGCGCGCTCGGCCTGCTCCTGGGTCAGCGCCGCCGCACGGTCTGAGGGCGCCAGACCCCGCCCTCCCCGGGGCGGGGCAGCGGGTCGGGCGGCTCGTGCCGAGGCTGCGGGCCTCGCCGGGCGGCCGCCCGGACGCCGCGCCGGCCCGATGGCCTCCGATGGGGGGAGGCCGGAAGGTTCCTGCCCAGCATCCCGCGGCGGTCGCGGAGGACCGAGAAGAAGTGGTTGGTCGAGGCCGGGTTCATGAGGGCGTGGTTGATGGCGGCGCTCGATGAGTGGGTGATCGTGGTGGCCGGCCGCAGGAGCAGGAGTTCGCTCGGCATGCCTGCCCGCGAGGACCTAGGCGGAGGGCCGCGCGGAGGGGGCCGTCGCCCTGGTGAGGCCGGAAGTGCCGCTCCACCGCGACGCCCTCGGCGAAGACCCCGAACCGGGCCCCGACCCCCTCGGCCTGGTGGATCAGGCCCTTCCGGGGGCCGTGCGCAGGGCGCGGCAGGGGGAGGACGTGGGTGCCGAGGATCCTGTCGAGGTGGGAGCGGTGCCCGCAGCATCTGCACGGCGTCGAAGCGGTCGCGGACATGGGGCGGCGCGCCCGTGGCCGCGCCGGCGCAGCGGGGCGAGCCGCTCGCTCGCCTGCAGGCAAGGCTCCTGGGCGATCACGCAGGCCATCGGCCGACAGGCGGGGCTGTTGACGTAGAACACCACGTCTTCCGGCGCCGGCCGGCCCCAGGTCGAGGAGGGCCGGGCGCCCGTCATCCCTCGAGCTCCCGCGCGGCGGCGCGGCGCTGGATCAGGAGGATGGCGGACTCGCCCAGGAGGGTGCCGAGCGCCGCGCCGGTGATGCCGAGGAGGGGGATCAGCGCCAGCTTGGCCAGGAGGTGGACGGCCGCGCCGGCGGCGGAGTTCCTGAGGTCGTCCACCTGCCGCCGCCGCGCCAGCAGCACCTGGCGGTAGTGCCGCCCCACGAGGCTGACGGCGGTGGCCGCGCCCAGGAGGGCCAGCGCGGGGGCCGCCTCGCGGAAGCCCGCGCCGAACATCAGGCCCATGACCAGCGGCGAGGCGAGGGCCAGGAGGACCACGCCCAGGGCGGCGAGGGGGAGCGTGCGGCGCAGCGAGGCGCGCAGCTCCCCGGCCAGGGCCGGATGGGGCCGCGCGGCGGCCGCGAAGATGCGCGGCATCATGACGACGAAGTAGGCGTTGGCCACCGACATCATGACGTAGAAGAGCCGGAAGGCGGCCGCGTAGTGGCCGAGCGCGGCGGCGCCCACGAAGGCGCTGAGCAGCAGGAGGTCCGAGGACAGCGCCAGGGTCCGCACGAGCTGGGTGGCGCAGATCGGCCAGGCGGCGCGGGCGGCGGCCAGCGGCCCCGACGCCTCGGCCGGCGGGGGCCCGCCCGGCGCCCCGCCGCCGGGGTCGGGGAGGGGGTCGGGCAGGCGGGCCGCCCAGACCCGGTAGCCCAGGGCCACCAGGAGGTCGGCCGTGACCTTGGCCGCCAGGACCCCCCAGAGCGGCCCGCCGCCCAAGGCCACGGCGGCGAGGGCGGCGAGGTTGATGGCCTGCAGCGCCAGGTTGGCGAGGGCGGTGACGCCGGTGCGGCGCAGGGCCTGGGGCGCCCATTCGACGCTCAGCGCGACGGCGAAGGACGACAGGCCCGCCACCGCCACCAGGGGGGCCGCGTCGCGGAAGGCGGGCACCAGCCAGGCCGCGGCCAGCACGCCCGGGTAGGCGAGGAGCGACAGGGCGAGGCGCAGCCGCGTCGCGGCGCGCATCATGGGGCGCAGGGCGGCGGGGTGGGCGGCCACCGCCCGGATGGCGAGCAGGTCGGTGCCGAACAGGGTCAGGACCCCGCCGAAGCCCTGGATGGACAGGGCCAGCGACACGAGCCCCAGCCCCTCCGCCCCGAAGGCCCGGGCGGTCACGAGCGTGGCGGCGAAGCCCAGCCCCGCCACCAGGAGGTTGGACGCGCCCAGGACCGCGAAGCGCGCCCACACCGAGCCGCCGCGCGGCGGGGGGGGGTCGCCGGCGGGAGGGGGGGCTCCGACCGGGGGAGGCGTCATCGGCTGCACCCTTCGAGGGGCCAGGCCCCGGTGGCTCGCGGGCCGCGACCCCTGCCGGTCGCGCGCGCCCCGCACCAGTAGAGGGGGCGGCGGGGATTGTCACCGTGGCGGGCCGCCGGCGCCCCTGCGGCCACGCCGTCCTCGACTCGCCGGGCGCGCCCGCAGCCTGGGCCGCGCTCCCCCGGGCGGGGAGCCTCCACGGGCCCGGCAGGGGACCAGGGGCCGCCCGCGCGGCGGCCGGCCCGGCCCTCCCCCGCCGAGCGCTCGGTGCTGCTCTGGGGGGGCTTGGCAGCTCTTGGTCCGCGCCCTGCTCGGGGGGGACGGCCGCGCTGGCCCTGTCGCTCCACGTCGTGCCCGCCGCGGCCCGCTCGCCCGCCCTGGCCGCCCTGCACCTGCTGGGGGCGGCCCTCCTGGGCTTCGGGGGGGCCTACCTGCTCCTCGACCGGGCGGGCCTGCCCGCCTCGCCCTGGCTCCTGGGGGGCGGCCTGCTCGCGGCGCCCTCGGCCCTGGGCCCGGCGCGCTCTACGTCGCGCACCAGGCCTGGGACGGCGCTGGGCGCTGCTACACCCAGCGCGTCTCGGCCCTGGACCTGGGCTGGGGGGACGACGGGGCGCCGGAGGCCGCCTCCGGCTGGCGCACCCTGTTCGAGTCCAGCCCCTGCGTGGCCGCGACCGGGCCCTTGACGATTCGGAGACCGGCGGGCGGCTCGCCTGGAGCGCGGAGGGGGATCTCCTGCTGACGCTGGGAGACCTCGGCTTCGCCGGGCTCGACGGCGCCGAGCCCTTCGCGCAGCGCCTGGACGTGGACTACGGCAAGATCCTCAGGATCGACCCCGCCACCGGGGAGGGCCCGGCACATGGAACGGGCACGGACCTACGCTAAGGGCCGGATGAGCCGGG
>ERZ1066122.788-NODE-788-length-30607-cov-7.903018_pt1 | contig 30607 bp, 34 predicted proteins | sample MGYA00382769_ERZ1066122 | MGnify/ENA primary metagenome ERZ1066122 (study PRJEB33369, sample SAMEA5778352) | biofilm metagenome | biome: Industrial cooling water; feature: Water cooling tower basin; material: Biofilm | place: United Arab Emirates | collected... | reverse complement strand
CTCAAATAGATCCATACTGAATCCGTCGAGCACCTTATGGTTTCCGAAACTTTTATGCACATTTCGCACTTTGATAACCGGTGTTTGAGTTTTCATCAGTAGACGATATTGGAAATAATCACCGCGATAAAATCGATTAGAAACAGCAGCATCGACGTATAGACTACGGCTGCATTTGCAGCGATTCCGACGCCTGCGGTACCTTTTCGGCAGGTATAACCTTTGTAGCATCCCACCAAACCGATGGCAAATCCGAAAAAGAACGTTTTTATGGTAGCCGGAAAAAGGTCGCTGAATTTTAATGCTTCGAAGACGTCGTTAAAGTAGAGTGTCAGCGAAACATTTCCCATCGTATTTTCTACCAGAAATGAGCCGTAAATGGCAATTAAATCACCCACAAGCACCAGAAGCGGAAGCATAAGCGTTGCCGCAAAAATCCGCGTTACCACCAGATACTTAAACGGATTGGTTCCCGAAACTTCCATGGCGTCAATTTGCTCAGACACGCGCATAGAGCCCAGTTCCGCACTAATTCCGGAACTGACGCGACCTGCGCAAATCAGGGCAGTAATAATCGGTCCGATTTCGCGAACAATCGAAATTGATACCATCGAAGACATCCACGATACAGCCCCGAATTCCTCCAGCGTCGGACGCGATTGCAACGTGAATACCAACCCGATAATGAATGCGGTCACCGCTACCAACGCCAGCGAACGGTTGCCGATGTAATAACATTGCCGCAGAAACTCACGCCATTCATAGGGCGGTGTAAAACCTTCCTTAAAAAACCGGGCGGCGAAGTAAGATAAATCGCCGATTTCTACAAAGAAATTCTTCAAGGCCGGACTAAAATCGAGTAGGGTAGAGTTATTTTCAACAGCCATATGAAGTTGATTAACAGCCTTTCGTGCGGTTTTACTGACCAAATGTAGTATTATGTGGAACTAAAAAAAATGACAATTTTCATTTTTCATTTATAACCTGCGGTGCAGTTTGTATCTTTAGGGCAGGTATACTTGAGCATGGATAATTCGGGGCTTTTAAAGGCGATCGTACAGAACGCTATTGACGGTATTATATCAATTGACGCACGGGGAATAATTGAAAGCATCAACCCTTCCGCCTGTAAACTGTTTGGATACCGGCCGGATGAGGTAGTAGGTCGCAACATTTCAGTGCTTATGCCGCCGCCGGACAGCATTTTGCACGATTCGTACATGCAGCGTTATCGTACCACGCATGAGCCGAGAATCATCGGCATCGGGCGTGAAGTTCGCGGCTTACGCAAGGATGGATCGACCTTTCCGCTACAGTTGGGAGTGAGCGAGGTAAAGTATCAGGAGCGTACCATTTTTGTGGGATTCATTCACGACCTCACGAAGCAAAAAGAAGTGGAAGATCGTTTGAAGGATTATGCCAACCATTTGGAAGAATTGGTTGAAGTCCGCACACAATCGCTTAATGATACGATCAATAAACTTGAAGAAGCGAAAGATCAGATCAGTTCTGCGCTCGAAAGCGAAAAAGAACTTGGAAAATTAAAGAGTCGGTTTTTATCGATGGCATCTCACGAATTTCGCACGCCTCTGAGTACCATTCAACTTTCGGCTTCACTCGTTGCAAAGTACGTGGCCGGAAAAGATTTGCCCGAAGTAGAGAAACACGTGGGGAAGATAAAAAGTTCGGTAGCCGGTCTTACGGCGATTCTGAATAATTTCCTTCAATTGGAAAAATTAGACAATGATAAAATTGTAGCGCAGCTATCGATGTTTAGTCTCACCCAGTTATCGGGTGAGATTGTGGAAGAAATGCAGTTGCTGGCAAACGGAAAGCAGACCATCAGTTACAAGCATATTGGACCCGATGAAGAAGTGTTTTTGGATAAAAACCTGATCCGAAACTGCATCGTAAACCTGATGACAAACGCGATCAAATACTCCGGCGATGATTCTCATATCGATATCGTTACACAAATTGATACGGAAACGTGTTGCCTCTCTGTTTGTGATAATGGCATTGGCATTCCTGACGAAGACCAGAAATATTTGTTCGAACCTTTTTTTCGTGCTCACAACACCGGAAGTATCCCCGGAACCGGACTCGGTCTTAATATTGTAGCCAGACATGTGGCACTGCTTAAGGGTACGATAGATTTCAAAAGCAGTCCTGAAGGAACAACATTTACTCTAACTTTTCCAAGAAGATGATAAAAATTCTCATTATAGAAGACAATAAGGATATTCGCGAAAACGTCGTGGAAATTCTAACTATGGCAGACTATCAGGTTTTCGAGGCAGACAACGGAAAAACGGGTGCTGAATTGGCGATGAAAATCCTTCCGGATCTGATTTTATGCGATATCATGATGGGTGATCTTGATGGCTATGGTGTATTGCATTTACTTAATAAGAATCCCCAAACTACCGCCATTCCTTTTATTTTCATAACAGCAAAATCCGAGCGAAGCGATATTCGTCGCGGCATGGAGCTGGGCGCAGACGATTATCTTACCAAACCTTTTGACGATACCGAACTCCTTACCGCTATCGAAACCCGCCTGAAGAAGAAGGAGATTCAAAAGAATTTTTACAGTAAAGCGGTGGCGAGTATATCCGAAGTGGTTGCCGGTAAAAAAGGGATGCAGGAGCTTCAGGACGCACTCGAGGAGCGGAAAATACGACCGTTTAAAAAAAATCAGATCATTTATTACGAGGGCGACCGTTCAAATGGTGTCTGGATTGTTATTTCCGGAAGGGTGAAAACAACCAAGCTGGCAGAAGACGGGCGTGAACTTATGACCGGAATTCATGAACCCGATAGTTTTCTGGCAATAAATACTTTGTTTTCTAACGGGAATTATGCGGATACCGCTACTGCCGTTGAGGAAAGTACTCTCTCGCTACTTCCGCTGGATCAGCTTGAAAAATTAATTACGCTGTATCCGGATGTTGCCGAGAAATTTGTTAAGATCCTAAGCAGTCAGATTCGTTCTCAGGAAGAGCATCTGCTGCAACTGGCTTATCAATCGGTACGTAAACGGGTCGCGGAAGGGATTCTGCGCATCGCACGGCAGTTAAATTCTGAAACCATTACGATATCACGCATCGATCTTGCGTCAATGTCCGGCATTGCTCCGGAAAGCGTAAGTCGAACGCTAACCGACTTTAAAGAAGAAGGGATGATTGAAAAGAAAGGAAGTACCATTCAAATCATCGACATGCGAAAACTTGAAAAGGTTAAGAATTAGCCGGTTGCAGATACAATAGGTTTTCGACCTCCGCTACACCCGGAACTGATTTTAGCTTGCGGGTGACTTCCGCCTTATGCGCATCCGACGATACGAGTCCGTTGACAATCACTTTATTACCAACTATTTCTACGTGTAATCCACTCACCTCCGCGCAGGAGATGACATCGGTAATCTCTGACTTACTGATCGATTTTTGCATGGTTTCGGGCACCTCAATATGTAATTGAATGTCAATAACATTGTCGACATCCGCTACTGCTTCCAATATCAGATCCCTTTGATACTTCCATCGCAATTGACCGATAATGCTTACTACGCCCTTCCGTACCTGCAAGGTAAGTGCGTCCGACGCAAACCCCAATTGCTTGCGCAAAGTTTTACGAATCAGTGCTAAGAGCGTATCATCGTTCACTAAAAATGAGGGGTCAGGAACGACGCGAATCCGATCGGTTACATTTTTTATTCCCGCGAAAGAACGTGCTGTTTTACATGCCCGTAATTTTTGCGCATACCTTCTCACCTCGCCGCTGAGCATTGCTTCGGTACCTGAGACAACCACCGCTATCTGCACGCCTGCCAGATCCGGCTCCGATGCCAGTGCATGCTCCAGACTGATCCGACGCTCAAAATCCTCATTCATAGCTCTCTTTTAATAGCACAAAATTCGTTGGCTAAACTTGATTTAAAAATGATTGTTATCATGTTTGCCGAATTTTAGAGTAAGATTTCTATCCTGCCGGGAGTCGGGCGTTGGGCGACCAAAACATGATAAAATTCATGTTTTAGTAAGAATTTATGCGGGATTTTTGCACTTCACATTCTTACTATGGCAGTACATTCATTTCATATTCCCGTTATGGGATTGTCTTACACTATCGATACTCCGCTACGCGTAGCGCATTTTGGTATAGACTCCGTAGTATCCATCGTAGATGATGAGTTGATGGAGAAGATGAGGGAGTACTATTGCGAAAAATTTGGTTTAGTGTATAAACCTATTCCTGCCAAATCAGAAGATTCGAGAGCACGACGGATTACAGCTTATCTGGATTTGCTGTTCGACAAGGTTCGGAAGAACCACGCAGATTACATCGATCTACTTTGTGCCAATCGTAAGGAGCTGGGTAGTTTTGTTGAAATGCTGCCGAAAGACAGCACTATTCGTAAAGAGTTGCTTTGTTATTTTTTAGGAGCATGTCGGATTGATCTGCGCACCTTTTTAGAAGAGCATCTGACTCCGGGCGCGATCGATGTGAACATTATGACGAAAGTGGATAAGGTTAACTTTAAAAATAAAGTTGCGTTACCGTACCAATTTAATGATGCGCACGCCGCGCTGCGTGGTTATGCGGAAAGTAAACTGAATTCATCGCTGATTCTCTCTGCGGGTTTAAATCCGTCGCTTTATACTTACATTTCCTCGTTTGACGACTTTTTCCCATCTGAAGATGGCGCGATCCGCAAAAAGGTGGTGTTGAAAGTGAGCGACTTCCGGTCGGCCTTAGTTCAGGGTAGTTTTTTAGCTAAGAAAGGAATTTGGGTTTCGGAGTACCGAATTGAAAGCGGGCTAAATTGCGGAGGTCATGCATTTGCAACCGATGGTTTACTTTTAGGGCCGATTCTTCAGGAATTTTACGTTCGGCGTAAAGAACTTACGGAGACGACCAACCAACATTTGCGCGCTTCATTGGAGCAAAGCGGCAGGACAATTCCCGCGCAGACATTCCCAGTACGGATTACGGTACAGGGCGGCGTGGGTACGGCCGAAGAACATCAGTTTTTATTAGACCATTTCCAGGTTGATACCGTAGGGTGGGGGACGCCATTTCTACTAGTTCCGGAAGCTACCGCTGTGGACGAAGAAACCAGAAGTTTGCTGCAATCGGCGACAGAAATTGATTTATACCGAAGTGCTATTTCTCCGTTAGGAGTTCCTTTTAACACACTGCGTGGTACTACAAATGATGAGGTTCGCCGTGCGAGAGCAACTAAAGGCAAGCCGGGCAGTTCGTGTCCTAAAAAGTTGCTGGCATTACATCCGGATTTCGGACCGGAAGGAGTTTGCACGGCATCGCGAAAATACCAGGAAGCCAAACTTGCTGAACTTGAAGAGCAGCGTTCGCAGATGTTGCCGGCGAAATACGACTTAGCAAAGGAAGCTATTGAAGCGAAATCGTGTTTATGTGTAGGCCTTGCGAATGCAGTATACCTCGAGAAGAATATACCTGTAAAGGGAGAACGGCAGGGCGTTGTGGTTTGTCCCGGACCTAATCTGGCCTATTTTGACAAGATCGTTTCCCTGAAGCAGATGCTGCGTCATATTTATGGATACGAATCAATTCTGGCCGACAGGCCCCGGCCACATATGTTTATTCGTGAACTGGAATTGTATTTTGATTATTTGATTATGGAGGAGTCGAATTCTGATTCCGTTACTAAATCACAACAAAAGAAACTAAAGGTAATGCGGGAAAATCTGCTGGAAGGTGTACAGTTTTACCAGTCGCTATTCACCTCACTGCACATCTTTGAACAAGATCGCGCGGCAATTTTATGGACTTTGGATCATTTTAAAAGTGCACTCGAAGAGCATTTTGCTATAGCCGACTCCATCGTGGGTTTCGGCTACGCTCAACCCACGGGAATTTGGTAGTTGAGTGTAGTTGAATCGTCGTGGGTTTCGGCTTCGCTCAACCCACGGTATCGTGGTGGGTTTCGGCTACGCTCAACCCGCGGTATTGTGGTGGGTTTCGGCTACGCTCAACCCACGACGGCTCGGTAGTTGAGCGTAGTTGCGTTGTCGTGGGTTTCGGCTGCGCTCAACCCACGACGAGTCTATAGTTGAGTGTAGTTGAGTTGTCGTGGGTTTCGGCTGCGCTCAACCCACGGTAATTCGGTAGTTGAGGATAGTCGTGGGTTTCGGCTGCGCTCAACCCACGACGGCTCGGTAGTTGAGCGTAGCCGAAACTACCGATGCAACGTCTTAAACATCATTACCTGCGCGATATGAACTGCCCGGTCTTTAATGTCATCCGCTTTTGCGCCCGCAAAAAGATGGTCGACTGTGGAGGTAAATAACTCTACCCAATGTTCGAAATGTACTTCCGACATTGTACTTTGCTGGTGGAGTTCTCGATGGACAATCATCGGGCTACCGCTGTATTTTCCGGTATAAAACAAGATGTTTTCCCAGAAGTCATACATTTTCGGCAAATGATGCTCCCATTTTATTCTTGCCACGTCGGTAAATAAGTAGCCAATTACCGAATCTGTTTTGACCGCATCGTAAAAGGTATTCACTAAACGTTCAATATCTTCCCGATTTTGGATATCGCTCTTCATGAATGTAGTGTTAATTGCGCCACAGCGCCTTGCATTTCACTAAACACTTACTTGTAAAGTCGGCTCAGTGTGAATGAAGGCCAAGGCATGTGAAAATCGCAAAACGCGACTATATAGGATTTTGATTTAGAATCTCCTCAAGATAATTATTTAACTCAAGTAAATCAGATAAGAATGCATTGCGAAACTGATTGTTTTTTGCTTCGGATGCAGCGGTAAAGTCTTTTAGCAGTAAATTCGTGTTGCGAACGTCCCTCTGCGAGGGATTTCTCCAGTCGCAGATACTCATCGTTGCAGTACAAATACACCTTTTCCAGTTGTTCGCGTTCGGATTTGGAGATTATATCTAAACGCTCTTTTAGTATATTCAGATTGTCCTTTGCAACACTAAGAAGTTTTACGGCAGCTTCATCAAATTTTTGCCATTCTTCTATACTTTCCTGAGGAGTTCTTATTTCAGTTATTTCCCGGACTGTAACCTGTTTTTTTTGCAACTTTGACCAAATGCTAACAGAAAAATAAACAAGATCGCATACTTCATTTTTTTTCACTTTCATTTAAAAAGCCCGATTATTTAACGGGCTTTTGATTTTGAGGCTTGCAAAATTAGCAAAAATTCAAAACAAGCATTAAAAACTCTTAATGGTAAACTTGTTAAAAAAATCTTTTACTATTTCGCGTTGCTCTCTTTCGTTCAGTGCTGCACTGTTCTTTATTTCAATTTTTGCGTTGGCAAAGTGATGATCTTTTTTTAGGAAATTGTTCAATTCATTTTTCGCAGTTGTTGGTCCGAAGAGTAAAATCTCATCAACGCCATGAAGTTTTTGAGCTACATCCTGGTAAAAATGAGTTAGTTGATTACTGGTGTGCTTGTGTGCACTATGCTCGGAACCGTGCGATGCATGTCCGCCATGCTCCGGATGTACTTTCACGATAGGTTGAGCCATCTCGCCAAACTCTATTAAGTGCGCGTGAGAATGATCGATGTAAACACCTGTTTTTCTATTGATTTTCATACTTTGAATTTTAATTTGTATAAAAGTACAGCGAGCAATTCAGCAGTAAAATGATATTTGTCATATCTGCCAAACTAACAGGAAATCTTAAGAGTGTAATCGATTAGCACGAAGATTGTTTATCTTTGCGCCACTATGGGGTCGACCGGTTTTGACAGCGGGTCGAGCTGACTGGTAAGCACGTCGAGTACGGGAACGCAAACTCGTTAATCTTTTGTTCCAATCTTTAAACGGCGAAAATAACTACGCTCTTGCTGCTTAATCTGAATTATAGTAAGATGAGCCTCTGTCCTACAAGGTAGGAAAGCAGGATTCTCCCGGAAAGCCCCGGTTTGTGGCGTTCCATACGGGGGAACCGTAAAACAAACCTAAGGGTGGAAATGCTGCGAAACCGCCCCGACAACTTTAGCAGCTAAGCGCGGTGTGGCAGTTTTCGGCCTTGCATCGCGACGAAAATCAAAGCGAAAACTACACGTGTAGAAAGCCTTTTGGTTGCCTGTCTGGACGGGAGTTCGAATCTCCCCGACTCCACAAGAGAAGACAACTTTATTGACAATAGAGTTGTCTCTTTTTTTTGAATCAAATTTTTCTAAACTAAGAACAGTAGTGTAACCACCCGGCACGTATTGGGATGAATACCATAGTCCAAGAGGGGTTTCCGCTAAAATAGTTGGCTTTAATTGCAAGATAGACATAGCACGAATACCCGCGCTTTGCCATAATAATCTTAAGTTTTTTGGCGCATAAAATACTCTTCAGCTACAATTTAAAAGCGATCAATTCCGGAATTTCCATCTCCGCTACGGGAAGTCCATCCAACCATTTTGATTCTTGCTGAGCATCCAGAATTAGCGGCATACGCTTTTTCGTATTGTGAATGTAACTCATTAGCGGATTGGCATCAATCGTGACAATGCTAAAAGTACGTTGCAATTCGCCTTCGGGACTGGTCCATACAGACCAGATGCCACCCAGTGAAAAAATGGGTTCGTCACCTACGCCTATTTCATATTTTTGTTTTGCCTTACCCCTGTCATCCAACCATCGCCACTCATAAAAACTCGTCACCGGTACCAAGCAGCGTTGCAGCATAGCATCGCGAAAAGCCGGCTTGTCTGCGAGTGTTTCTGCTCGTGCATTTAATGTGTTAGTTCGGATTTTTTCATCCTTGCTCCAGTGTGGTATCAGTCCCCAATGAAAATCGGTAGATATAAGGTCCCGTTTGGAGTCGGTAAGTATAGGATGTGCGGCAAAAGTAAAACCGTTGACCTCGTCGGCGGGTAGTTGATAATCAGGATTGTCTAAACGCGCTCTAAAGCGTGATGCCAATTCTTTGATACCGGTTTTTAAAGAAATTCGATAACACATTATTCGAGATCGTCTCCACTTTTGAAGGGATAATCACCAAACAGCTTCGCGAGCAGTTTCACCTGATACGGTTTCTTACTATAGCGATTGCTAAGTGCTATAATCATCACCTTTTCTTTTTTCAAATTTACATACGAGGAGGTATTACCGTGCCACCATCCGTTGTGGAAGTAAAAATGCTGACCGGTTACCCAATCAATCATTCGAATCCCAAGGCCGTAATTTTTTTCACCTTTATTCTCGAAACTGTAACCGACATAGACTTTTTTCATCAACTCAGGAGTTAAAAACTCGGGCGAGTAGCGGGAGGTATCAAATTTTAGTATATCCCGCGGAGTGGAATAAATGTTTTTATCACCGTACACCGCATCAAGATAGTCAGTTGCAATTTCTACTCCGCTCGCAAAATACGAGGGAATGATTTTTCCTTTCATTTTTTCATGCTCGTACACGAACGTATCCTTCATCCCGAGCGGGTCAAAAATCATTCTTTTCATTGCAGCAGGATAGGAGAGACCGGTAACTTTCTCAATGATTAGTGCCAACATCGCATAATTGGTGTTGCAATAAGTAAAACGCTTGTCTGTTAAAAATGCAAGAGGAACATCATCCGCGATATAGCGATCCAGAATTTCCTGGTTTGTAATCGCCCTGGTTTTGTCCCATTTTCCTTTCTGATCGAAATAATAGGCATAGTTCTGAAGGCCGCTCCGGTGATTTAGCAGCGTTTTAATCGTTACTTCTTCGTAGGGGAAGCCTGTTAAAATGGTATTTACTTTTTGATCGAGTTCGATTTTTCCGGCGTCAATCAACTTCAATACCGCGGTTGCCGTAAGAACTTTGCTCACCGAAGCGATATGCAATGGCGTGTTAGCAGCCATCTTTATGTCGCGCGACTGATCTGCAACACCCTGATAATGCTCGAATAAAATTTGCCCGTTCTGCGCGACGAGCAAGCTGAGTGTTTCCTTGGGATTTCTCCAGTGCTTGTTTACAAACTTCCCGATAGCATACTTCTTATCCGTAATGTATTCAGAACTTAGCGGTTTGCCTGCAATTTTATACGGTTCCATGTGCGCCAGTGTATCTTCGGCGCCACGTTCTGCGAGAAGCGGCTCGGCGCTCTTCTTCCGGGCGCACATCAGCACGGTAATGGTTAGTAAAATAATGGCGTAGTATCCAATTCTGTATCGGCGCATTCCGGTGAAAAAATCAAGAAAAGCAAATATAAACAAACAATTCTGCGACATATTTTAACAACTGCCGAAGTATCTGAAAAGTTATAAACGCTTCTTTGATAACTTTTTTTCGGCTCAATTTATTGTTTAAGTCGGAGCGGAAGGAAGAATCTTATTTTTGTGACAAACTTTTGTAATGAAATTCGGAATTATTAAAGAACGTAAATCGCCGCCGGATCGCCGGGTTGTCTTTTCGCCTCAGGCACTGGCAACCCTCAAACGATTGCATCCATACGCGGAAGTATTCGTCGAGAGCTCGGATATCAGAATTTTTAATGACGACATGTATCGCGCTGCCGGTATCGAAGTAGTTGATGATGTTTCCAATTGCGACGTACTTTTCGGTGTGAAAGAAGTTCCGATTGATGCTCTGATTCCGAACAAAAAGTACTTTTTCTTTTCGCATACGATTAAAAAGCAACCCTACAACCGAAAACTGCTCCAGGCCATTCTGGAGAAGAGAATTGATTTGTTTGATCACGAAACCATTGTAGATGCGAATTATAAACGTCTGATTGGATTCGGTCGCTACGCCGGGATTGTGGGTGCTTATAATGGTTTCCGGGCTTTTGGTATCAAATACGAGCTTTTTACACTTCCTAAAGCGGAAATGCTGCCAAATCAGGAAGCATTAATCGAACGGCTAAAACGGATAACATTACCGCCGGTTAAAATTGTACTGACCGGTAAAGGAAAAGTTGCAAAAGGCGCCAAGGAAATACTTGATGCCATGAAAATCAAGCAGGTGTCGGTTGACGATTATTTGCAAAAACGATTCAACGACCCGGTCTACGTGCAAATCGATGTTCTGGATTACAACCGCCGTAAAGACGGACGGATTTTCGACAATCAGGATTTTTACGCCCGACCGCAAGAGTATATTTCTGATTTTGAAAGGTTTACAAAAGTGTCCGATATTTTTATGGCAGGTCACTTTGCAGCAGCAAATGCACCGGTAATTTTAAGTCGAGAAATGTTGATGGCTCCCGATAATCAGATTCGCGTGGTTGCCGATATTTCTTGTGACATAGACGGACCCGTAGCGTGTACAATCCGACCTTCTACCATTGCCGATCCCTTTTACGGCTACCTGCCACTACGGCATGAGGAAGTCGACTTTCATCATCCTGCTGCTATCGTGGTGATGGCAGTAGATAATCTACCCTGTGAGCTTCCCATGGACGCGAGCGAAGGTTTTGGCGAAATGTTTATGGAGCACGTTATTCCCGCGTTTTTTGACGGCGACAAGAACGGCATTTTGGCCCGTGCGCAGGTCACATCTAACGGTCTCCTCACGGAACGGTTTCGATATCTGCAAGACTACGTTGACGGTACGGAATAATAAATTAAATATCCTAGCGGTTTAACCTTTATAATAATTGCGAATGAATACCGAAACACGCACTAATTATCCGGCGCTGTACACGCTGATTACCGTTTTCTTTTTCTGGGGATTCATTGCCGCAGGTAACAGTATTTTTATTCCTTTTTGCAAATCATACTTCTCATTGGATCAATTCCAGTCGCAGTTGGTGGATTTCGCATTTTATACCGCATATTATGTCGGCGCATTACTGCTTTTTATCCTGGGAGCTTTTCGCAAAAAAGACCTCGTAGGAAGTTGGGGTTATAAAAACAGTATCGTGTACGGACTTCTGTTTTCTGCACTGGGTGCCGCCGCGATGATTGTTGCAGTTGAGTTGAATCTTTATGCCGGGATGCTTGCCGGACTCTTCATTGTTGCGCTGGGTTTTTCGCTTCAACAAACCGCAGCAAATCCATTTGCCGTTCTGTTGGGTGATCCCAAAACCGGAACCAGCCGCGTAAATCTGGGCGGCGGAGTTAACTCTTTTGGCACTACACTCGGTCCGCTGATCGTTGCCTTTGCTCTTTTTGGCACTACTGCTACGGTGAAAGACGAACAAATTGCAAAATTACCCTTAGATAAGGTCATTTATTTGTACATGGCGGTAGGCGCACTTTTTATTGGTGCTGCTGCACTTTTTTATTTCTCGCGGAAAGTGCCGAAAGGCATTAGTATCGAAACGATGGAGAAGTCAGATAAAGCCCTGAAAACTCTGGTAGTAATGACTGTATTACTGGCAGTTATGTTCGCTCCTGTATTTCTTAGTTATCGCAGTCCCGAAGCCTTAAAAATAGAAGCACTTCAGAAACAAATTGATGCTGCAACGGCGCTGCAAAAATCAAGTGCCGTACAATCGCCGGAATTGCAGCAATTAATCAACGGCAAACAGAATTTAATTTCGTTGCTGAAGTCGCCGCTCGAAAATGAGCGAATGTTATGGTTAACAGGCGCTTTGGTGGTTGTTGTTGCAGGATTACTCTATGCTAATTTTAATGCAAAGAAACGCGCAGAAGGTTGGGGTGCCATGCAATATCCTCAGTTAGTACTGGGCATGCTTGCCATATTTACCTATGTAGGTGTCGAAGTAGCCATTGGCAGTAATCTCGGTGAACTATTGAAGTTGGAACAGTTTGGCAGCCACCAATCCTCCGATATTGCTCCATACATCAGCATGTATTGGGGAAGTCTCATGATCGGCCGCTGGGCGGGTGCCATTAGCGTGTTTCATCTGAAAGGAACCCGCAAGTCAATGGCACTCGTCTTAATTCCACTTCTTGCATTTTCGATTATAATTGGCGTTAACATGCTCGCACAAAAAGATATGACGCCGCTGTATTACTATGTGGTGTGTGTACTGATTCAAATCGCCGCTTTCTTTTTTTGTAAAGATAAACCTGCCAGAACACTATTGGTTTTTTCAATTCTGGGGGTATTGGCTATGATTATTGGCCTCGCATCCAGCGGCACAATAGCGATTTACGCATTTCTCGCAGGTGGTCTCGCTTGCAGTATCATGTGGCCCGCTATCTTTAGCCTTTCCATTATTGGTCTGGGAAAGTATACTGCACAGGGTTCTGCTTTTTTGGTAATGATGATTCTCGGCGGGGGTATAATCCCTCCGATTCAGGGTAAACTTTCGGATATCATTGGTATTCATCAATCATATATCGTTGCAGTTTTATGTTTTGCCTATCTCGCATTTTTCGCATTCGCTGTACGCGGGATTTTGCATAAACAAGGCATCAAAATCGACCAGATCGAGAGCGAAAGCATACACTAACAGTATGGCCAGCAGCGACTTGTAACTGTTAATTTCGCATTTTTTAACGCACTTTACAAATAAACGTTTTAAAAATCGTCGTTTCTTGCAGCGATTTTTAAATAGTTTGTAATGAAAAAAACTTACCTACTGGTAGTTTTTTGTTGTCATCTGGTACTTGGCCAGTCCCCACTGGTCGGATGGACAAAAAACTATGGCGGTTCTGCTGCTGATAAAGCAATCACCGTAGCTCAAACTCCTGATGGCGGCTATATTATGGCCGGAATAACATTTTCGACTGACGGTGATGTCACACCATCTGCCTCGGGTCAGGGAAATGTTTGGATTGTAAAGATAGCGCCCGAGGGTGCAGTCGAATGGCAGCGAAATATTGGTGGCTTTCTTGAAGAAGGCGCTGAGGCTATTCGTCCGACTTCTGATGGAGGATATATCGTTGCGGGATATACCAAATCCAATGATGCCGATGTTTCCGGTAATCACGGATTTGGCGATACGGACGATGCGTGGATTGTAAAATTAAGTTCAACCGGAGCAATTCAATGGCAGAAATGCTACGGGAGTTTGGGTTTTGACGTGGCGAACGATATTCGCGAAACGCCGGACGGCGGATTTATTTTTTGCGGCACTAATGACTCCAATTCGGGCGATGTTTCCGACAATAAAGGCGCATATGACTTCTGGCTGACAAAAATTGATGCAAACGGAACGTTAATGTGGAATAAGAGCTATGGCGGTTCAGCGATTGAGATTGCTCGCGCAGTGCGTGTTGCACCTGACGGAGGTTATGTCGTTTGCGGTAGCACTTCTTCCAATTCTGGTGATGTTTCCGGCTTTCACGGTGCAGCCGATATGTGGGTGATAAAAACCGATGCAAGTGGTTCTATTCAGTGGCAGAATGCTCTGGGCGGTGCGGGCAGTGATTTGGGGTATGATTTGGAATTAACCCCTGATGGCGGTATTGTTGCAGCCGGTATTACCGCTTCTACGAGTCAGGATGTTTCCGGAAATCACGGTGGGAACGATGCATGGGTAGTAAAATTAAACGCGCTGGGAATGAAAGTTTGGCAGCGCTGTCTGGGTGGCACAGGCTACGAAATTGCGCAAGCCGTGGATGTTGATGAGTTGGGCCGCATAATTGTTGCCGGGTATACCACTTCAGCAAATAATGGTAATGTGAGCGGATATAATGGAGGTGGGGATTTTTGGCTGGTTGGTCTGTCATCCGGCGGAGTGGTGGAGTGGCAAAACGCTATGGGAGGCACGGGCGCCGACTGGGCTTTCGGGGTGGATGCTACCGGTAATGGTGAGTTCATTGCATGCGGATTTACCGAATCTTCTGACATCGATGTAACGGATAATAACGGTGGACGCGATGCGTGGCTCGTTAAATTAAATCCTGATCCGTTATCTGTTGACGAAAACCTCTTTGAAACTTCAAAAGTATTTGAGCAAGACGGTCAGTTGTATTGGCAGCTTGCTAATGGAACTCCGCAGACCATCCAGATTGTCTCTATGAATGGTGCGGTGGTGCTTAGCAACACGCTTTCGGATAGTGATGGTTCTTTAGACATTTCCCGGCTAAGTTCCGGATGGCACATTGCGCGGATCAGTACAGATGCCAAAGTATATTTTTTTCGGTTTTTCAAACGTTAGCCTACTATAATGATGAAGGTCCGCCTCTACTCTGGCGGACCTTTTTTTTCAGCTCGATTATTTTTTCGCTGATTCTTTTCGGGTTTTTACCTTTTTGGCTGCGTCAGGTTCCGGAGCCCGATTTTTTTCCAATTCCTGCTTTGCCTTCGCGTACTGAATTCGGGAACGCAAAAATTCGCGTTCTTCCGGACTTAGCTTGCGCCCTTTGGCCGCTTTTAGCTGTTTTTTTGCGGTAGGCGTAGCTGTTGTTTTAGCGGTCGGATTTTTAAGTTCGGCTTCCTGTGCGTTTGCTGCCGCTGCCACAAAAAATACAGCAGCAATCATTAGTCTGATATTCATACGATGGAGTTAAAAGTTATTGATGGTCTGTCGGATTGCGACAAGCTTCTGCATTAATGGTTCAAATAAATCCAGATGCAACATATTTGCACCATCGCTTTTGGCGTTTGACGGATCAAAATGTGTTTCGATGAAAATTCCATCCACGCCCACGGCTATACCTGCTTTGGCGATGGTTTCAATCATTTCAGGTCGTCCCCCTGTCACGCCCGCCATTTGATTCGGTTGCTGTAAGGAGTGCGTCACGTCAAGTACGGTCGTTGCGAATTGTTGCATTGTTGGAATTCCCCGGAAATCAACTATCATATCCTGATACCCGAACATAGTACCGCGGTCAGTTACCATTACGTTTGAATTCGCACAATCGAGCACTTTTTGCACCGCGTGCTTCATGCTCTCCGGACTCATAAACTGCCCTTTCTTCAGGTTTACGGTTTTACCCGTTTTGGCAGCAGCGACTACCAGGTCGGTCTGTCGAACTAAAAACGCAGGTATTTGTAGCACATCCACATACTGCGCAGCCATCGCCGCGTCTTCGTTTGTATGGATATCCGTAATTGTCGGAATGGAAAAGGTTTCCGATACCTTCCGCAGAATCTTCAGTGCCTTTTCGTCTCCAATCCCGCAAAAGCTATCTATTCTTGATCGATTTGCCTTTTTGAACGACCCTTTAAATACGTAGGGAATTTGAAGTTTGCCGGTTATCGATACCAGCCGTTCTGCTATCCGCAATGCCATTTCTTCACCTTCAATGGCACAAGGGCCCGCCAGCACGAAGAAGTTTCCGCTGTTAAGGTTTTTTATTTGTGGAATGGATTCTAAATTCATTTCTTATTTTTTAATTCAAGTCCAACCGGAACTTTAAGCTGACCTTTTTCATAAATATTAAAGTACAGCCTTATGGGTTTGGGTAAGCCTACATAAGTTATCTCGTAAACATCGAGAAAACCCGCGCCCATTTCGCTGCGTTTCGTGGAAAACGGGCAACAACTTTCCAGCTTTTTATAAAATAACTTTTCGCCTTTTGGTCCGGTAAGGGCGGCGAGAAACCGTTTTTGATTAATCTCGTCATTACGCGAATTCTTGTAAAAGCAATTAATCGGAAACTCCGGATCATAGCCGTACCGGTTATCGGTGGCGTATTCCGTGATCACGAAGGCATCTCCTTTAAGCACCGGAATCGGCGCATTATCATCAATATTTCGAATGATCGTCTGCGTTCCAGAACAGGCGCTTAAAAAGATAATCATTAACAACCAAATGCTTTTTCTCATTTTTCGCGACGTAAAATTAATGCAGCAATCGCCGAAGCCATGATCCCAAAAGATATTCCCGAAAGTGAACTCTGCAAAATATAACTTTTAAGGCTGAAGAACAAATCGGCATTTTGCTTGGCAGGTAAATTATTCGTTGTTACATAACGAATCATTGTGCTAAAATAATCGGGAGAAATTACCCCATAAATTATTGCATTGTACAGCGGACTCAACACTGCGATAAATGCGGCCAGAAACGTGCCCGAAACAAAACCCTGCGTCCAAAGCATCCGTCCCCCGAAATAATCTTCGCGTTTCTGACGAATGGCTAAAAAGAAAATCACGAATCCAGGAATGGCAAACAAATTAGTATACAGCAATTGCTTGTCAATAAACCTGTCGTGTAATCCGATTAATTTTTCAAGCCACATCCACAGAATCAGCACAAAACTGTAAATAAAAGCAAAACGGATTTCAATCCTTAATTTTCTCATGCAGCGCAAATTTACGTTTTATTTCCATACACTTTCTGCGCCGCTAATTCCTACATTTGCGAAAAAAAAACATGGAAATACTTCAGCAAACGTGGCCGTGGTATGTTGCCGGTCCCTTGATCGGGATGATTATGCTTACCCTGATTTTCTTTGGAAAATCTTTTGGAATGTCCACAAATCTGCGTTCGCTCTGCTCGATGAGCGGCGTTGGGAAATTTGTTCCGTTTTTTGATTTCGACTGGCGGGCGCATCGTTGGAATTTAGTAGTGATTGCCGGGGCGATGCTTGGAGGCTACGTCGCTGTTCACTATTTGTCCGATGCAGGGAATGTCGCGCTTAATCCAGACACGATTAAGCAATTGTCAACTTTTGGGATTGATGCACCGCAAGGTAAATTAATGCCGGACGCCATCTTCGGTGAAGACGCACTGCATCAGCCAAAAATGATCTTTCTTTTATTGGTAGGTGGCGTTTTAATCGGTTTTGGGAGTCGGTATGCCGGCGGATGCACTTCGGGACATGCTATTTCGGGTCTTAGCAACTTGCAAGTACCTTCCTTAAAAGCGGTTATTGGCTTTTTTATCGGCGGTCTGATTATGTCGCACCTATTGTATCCTTTAATTTTCTAGTACCATGAAAGTGATAAAGTATCTTCTTGTGGGATTTGTTTTTGGTCTGGTTCTCACCAAATCCGAAGCGGTATCTTGGTACCGGATATACGAAATGTTTCAGTTTCAGTCGTTCCACATGTACGGAATTATCTGCACCGCAATAACCGTTGGACTATTGGGGGTACAGGTAATCAAAAAACGCAAACTAAAGGATCTTAAAGGCAACGCAATTGTAATCGCGGATAAAGAGCCCGGCTCAGTGCGTTACTGGATCGGTGGAATTATTTTCGGTTTGGGCTGGGCGCTTGTGGGGACTTGCCCCGGACCTGTATTTATTTTGCTGGGTGCAGGCTTTCTTTCCGTAAGCATCATTTTGGTAGGTGCGCTGATGGGCACTTTTATATACGGCGTTTTAAAAAATTATCTGCCGCACTGATACCAAATCTGAAACATTTGTCGTTTATTGAAGCGAGGTGACAACAGGAAGAGAAAAAGTAGCTGTAGCAAGATTTAAAAGTTGTAGTTTTACGATACATGACTGGCATGTGCCAAAGTATTAATTTTAATTAAGCAGTATGAAGAAATTAAAAGTAGCCGCATTAGCATTCAGCGCAATTTTTTTTATGGGGTGCTCCGATGACGACAATAACGGACCTCAAACCAATGGTGATTTGACGGCGCGTTGGAACCCCGATAAAATTCTGGTAGAAATCGGGAACGATGATCAAACCACTGTTTATGACGATCACGAGCCGGGCTGCGAAAAAGATTTTATAGAATTTAATGATGATTTGACATTCACTTTTGCCGAATTTGTAACACTTAGCGGCGGGTGTCAGATGTTTGTTGATCCTGCAGTGGCCTCGTGGTCCAGGAATGAATTAAATCTGAATATTACCGGAAGTCCGTCGTATAGCGGACAGTACACTATTCTTGTTTTAAGCAATTCCGAATTGCAGATTCAGAAAACAGACAATACCGCGGGGAGCATTATTAAGACCACCATATTTTTCAAAAAAGCAGCAAACCAGGGATAAATCTGAAGCCATAAAGTTAAATGCCCCCAAAAAGATAAACTCTATTTGGGGGCATTTCTTTTCATATGCCTTTTCTTAAACCACTTCGGCACTAAGTCCGGCATCGAGCAACTGAAGGCATTGCGGCACGAGTTCCTCCATGGAACCCGTTTTAACCGTACATTTTCCTTTGTAATGAATGATTAATGAGCATTGTTCTGCCTGCTCAGCGGTATGTTTACACACGCGCATCAGGGTTTCAATTACGTGATCAAAGGTATTGACATCGTCATTATACATAATGATCTCATGATTAAAACCAAGGTCCTCTGCTAATGCAATCTCTTCCTGAATTTTTTCCTTTACAGCCATAATCATTAAAAAATTAAAGAATGTACTTCAACGCGACCCAACGATTTCGTTCTTTCCGGGATTCTAAGGATAATCCAAGCGCTGCGCATTTCTCATTGATGGCCGGAACATCCTCTGAATAAAATCCACTAAGCAAAAGTAGACCTTGTGCTTTCAAACACGAAACATACGCAGGTAAATCCTCTAGCAGAATGTTTCGGTTAATATTGGCAATTATAATATCGTATTGCTGATTTTCTAAAAACGAAGCATCGCCTTCATACACCTTTATCGCTGAACATTGATTGCGGGTCACATTCTCCAGCGAATTTAAAAAACACCAATTATCAATATCCACGGCGTCTACTGCCGACGCTCCGCGCATTTCAGCAAGAATGGCCAAAATAGCCGTACCGCAACCCATATCCAAAACCACTTTCCCGGATAAATCAATTTCGAGCAGATGCTGAATCATCATATGTGTGGTTTCGTGATGCCCGGTCCCGAAACTCATTTTGGGTTCAATCACTATGTCGTACTTTGCGCCGGAAGGTCGATGAAAAGGTGCCCTTACATGGCAGACTCCGTCTACGTCAATCGGATCGAAATTTTTTTCCCATTCTTCATTCCAGTTTACCTGCTCAATTTCTTCCACGCGATAGCTTACGGTAAATTCCGGTGACGTAAGCACAAAAATATCGTCCAGTACGCCGGATGTCCACTCTTCCTTTCGAATATAGGCTACCACGCCATAGTCGGTCTCAACAAAACTTTCAAATGGTTTCTCACCTAATTCCGCTATCAGAATTTCTGCTCCCAATTCGCGCGGTTCTATGGTAAAATGATAACCAAGGTAGGTCATTTTCTATTTTTTGGCAAAGGTAGCAAACCGTTATAAATAAATTGAAAATGGTTAATTTTGCCCGCGATGAAGAAACTTATGGCATTCGTGGCATTTCTCGCAACGGGAATTGCCTATTCACAAATTAAAGCGGGTGTGGATAATGACATTAATTTGTCGACCTTGCCTCATTACAGCTTTGGTAAAGGCATCGGAATTACTTCGCCGGACAGCATTTTTCAGTTTAATATCCGTTTTCGTCTTCAGAATCGAGTGTCTTACATTGATAATGAAGGAAGAAAACCTGCTTACGATGGTCAGATCAGACGACTGCGTCTGCGTTTCGATGGTTATGTAGTGGATCCGCGAATTCTGTATGCTATCCAACTTTCTTTTGCACCCGGAGATGTGGGTGAAGTGCAGGAAGGTGAAAACATCAATATTATCCGTGATGCAGTAGTGATTTATCGGCCGAATAAAAACTGGAATTTTAACTTTGGGCAAACCAAATTGCCGGGTAACCGCCAGCGTGTAAATTCTTCCGGTGCGCTTCAACTTACAGACCGGACGATTAACAACGCAAAATTTAATATCGACCGTGATTTCGGGTTTCAGGCGCATCACATCAATGAATATAAAGATAAATTCAGCTGGAATGTAAAGACAGCATTATCAACCGGTGAAGGTCGAAATGTAACGGACAAGGCCGATGATGGTATCGCCTTGACGGGAAAGCTGGAATTGCTTCCTTTGGGCGCTTTTACGAAGGATGGAACAAATTTCGAAGGCGATTTGCTACGTGAAAAGAAGCCGAAATTGCTCATTTCCGGTGTTTACCATCAAAACAACCTGGCGCGTCGCACCGGCGGCCAGTTAGGGGATGATCTTTATGAACCGCGCACAATGCGCTCTGTTTTAATTGATGGAATGTTTAAATACCGAGGCTTCGCGGCAATGTTTGCCTATATGAACAGAACTACAAGCGAAAATGCCGTAACGGTTAATCCTGATAATCCGGAAGACGTGCGATTTGTGCTGGCCGGCGAAGGTTTCGACTACCAACTAAGTTACACCCTGCCATCAAATTATGAAATCATCGGCAGATACTCTATCCAACACATGCATGATGATGTTCGCCCGTTTTTGCCGAACTTAAAAGAATACACTATAGGGGTTACACGTTATTTTTGGGAACATACCTTTAAACTTCAGGCAGAAATCAATTACGATAATTTGTATTTTATCGACGGATCTACTCGCGACAATTGGTATGTCCGATTCCAGTGCGAAATTGGAATTTAAAATTGTTACCAATAAAAAATCCCCGGTGTCGCCGGGGATTTTGTTTTCAGCATCAAAAAGTTAATTAACCATCAATCGGGAAACTTCTCCTGCGGTAGTACGAACAAGATAAACCCCACTGCGAAGCGGCGTAATGTCTAACTCATCTACCTGTGAAGCAGAAAGAACTTGTTTTCCTGTCATATCAAAGATGGAAATATCAGCGGTTTTACTAAACCGAATCACATCTTGTGCAGGATTTGGCGTAATGGTAAAGTCGTAAATTTCAAAATCAATCGTTGACAACGACCCGTCAAAACTGTACGTTACCGGACAGCCGCTTGAAAATCCGTTTGATCCGGGAATATTTCCGATCAGCAATTCATACTGTTGATTGCCAAAGGGCACGCTGTACGTGAGTGTAATGGTATTTGACGAAACAACCGCGCCCGAAATACCATCAATCCCGGTGTACAGTGATGTTTGAGAAGCAAGTGAAGGATTCACCAGTCCGCTGAAGGTAATTACGATTGTTGTAGGGTTTATGGCTTCTACATTGGTTACCTGAATCGCTGCGGGGAAAGACCATGCCGGCCAGGTTTGCGGTGCAGTGGAGGCTGCGGAGGCAATCCAGTTAGACGGCGTCATAATGGCAGCACGAATCGCATCGGGTGTTCCTGCAGTGATTCCGTTATAATAAGCATTAACGGCATTTCCGGCGGTGTTTCCGGGTGCTGTGGCAGCATTCAGGGCATTTACTCCGCTGCTCAGTGTTACGGGCAACATCGATTCACTTCCACCACAAGTAGTATTTACGGCAATCCATCCATTAGATGTAAGAGCAGTGAGATAAGTCGGAGCAGCTGCAGTTCCTGCATATACAATAACCTGATCTCCTGCAGAGCTCAGACCAAAAGCGGTACCAGTAGTAGTTCCGACGGTAGCAACCAGGGTTCCCGTTTCGAGTCGCACCACGGTCCCTGCAGGCAAACACGCATTGGTTGGCGAAGTCCACTCAATACCTCCGTCGCACTGAGGTTGTGCATTAGTCGTGTATTTTGAATCGGTAAAGTTGATAACCGTGCCCGGAGTAAGTGTTTTAAGCACTAAAAAAGCGATTTCGTCCTCAACTCCGGTTGCGCTCATGCGATAACCTACAATGGCGATATCACCGGGGCTCAGGGAAGGCTGAACTGCTATCGTCGTAAATACTGATGAAACGGTTGAGGTTATAGCATTGTTATTTACATCTTCAATGGTATTGGGTAACAATGCTACGTAGTATGAGGTACTGTTAGTCAGAGGAGATAAAGGCGAAATCGCGATGCTATTTCCTGATACGGTAGCATCAAAGGGAACAATTGGTCCCGCCGCATTGCCTAAACGCAGCTCTACGGCTGCATCTACGTTAGAGTTATTCAGCGTTGCATCGCCTGCTACCAGTCGTACTGCTTCGTTAAAAGCTATAGTGAGCACAGGCAAAACCTGTATGTTCGTAGCACCATTAAGGGGAGTGATAGTGGCCACCGGCGGATTAACATCACCGCCGGTAGGTGTGGCGTCCAGCGTGAAATTGTCAAAACGGTTATTGCCGGCTGTACCGCCACCTCCTTGAGCGAAAGTAACGCGTAAACGGAAATTAGGATTATTGTCGGCCCCGCCGATTGCTGAAAAATTCAGCGTTACCAGTTCAGGATCCGCATCGTTGACCGTAATTGTGGTAAAATTGATAAAAGTTGTTCCGTTAAGAGAATAGGCCCATTGCTGTGATCCCGCTCCAGAACCTGAGCGGCGCGTTGCAAATTTCACCACAGGATCCGCATAACCGGTTGTTGGTAAAAGAAACTCCAGTGTTCCTCCAATTGGGTTATTAAAACGAAGATGTGAACCGGCAGGATCGCCGTTGCGGGCGTTGAGGTTTTGTGTGCCGAAGTTTTGTCCTGTTCCGCCCGGAGCATCAATTGTGCTGCTACCTCCCGGGATGGCATTGAGTGCAGCACCCGGAACGAGGCTGGAAGTTGGCGTAGTAAGTGCAGCTACGGTAGCGTTGTTGTTGAAATTCCAGTAATGTACCAGCGACTGCGCGGATGCAAACTGAAACCCTACAAGCATCAGAACTACGAGCAGCCTGCTTGCGTAAAATTTTGTCATAACTAATTGGTTTAATTATAACAAAAATCGTAAAAATCAGCGGGAAAAAAATCTTTTGAACAATTATTAGTATAATGCTAACAGTTATTGCTCTTGGGAAGCTTGCACTTCCGCTGCGCGCCGGATCGTAAAAACAAATATCTTCTGGTACCGCTTGGCGTCTGCCTCAAAAAGATAGGTAAAAGTATTAGCTTCAGGATTTAGTGTCAATTTTGAACGCATCGATTTCGATCGCAATTGCCACGTAGGTTCTTGCTTATCGTTAACAGAAAAACCGGCAATAGAGCCATGATAGAGTCGGGCTCGTCCGTCGTCAACCACTGAAATTGCGACGTATCCGTTACTTTTCGAATTAATTTCACGAATGTCTATCACCGAATTCTCATATTCGGTCTCTTTCAAAACATACGATTGCGCATCCTCGCTCCAAACAAAATATTGCCTTGAGTCTGAATAGAAACGCTCCTGAGAATCAATCTGACCCCGAACCATCGTGCTACACAAAATCAAAAAGTAAAGTAATTTCATGGCAGGGGAACGACGAAAATTATAATAAATTGTTGATTTTGATTTAATTAACCATTTCAGCAGCCTTCACGATGGCAGCAAACTCAGCGGCTTTCAGAGATGCTCCTCCAATAAGACCTCCATCAACATCTGCTTTTCCAAACAACTCGCGTGCATTATCAGGTTTTACACTTCCGCCATACAAAATGCAAACGGCATCGGCCACATCGTTTCCGAATTTCTTTCGCAGTGTTTCGCGGATAAAATGATGCATTTCCTGCGCCTGGTCCGGACTCGCCGTTTCACCTGTTCCGATGGCCCACACAGGCTCGTAGGCAAGTATAATATTTTTCATCTGTGCTGCATTCAGATGAAAAAGTCCGTCCCGCAACTGATTTTCCACAACCGAAAAATGTGTATTGTTTTGTCTGTCTTGAAGCTCTTCCCCAAAACAGAAAATCACTTCCATATCGTGTCGGAGTGCGGTATCGATTTTATAGGCAATGATGCTATCGGTTTCGTGAAAGTAAGATCGGCGCTCGGAATGACCAAGCAAAACGATATTGACCCCAATGCTTTTCAGCATTCCGGCAGAGATTTCTCCGGTAAAAGCTCCGCTTTCCGCCTGGTGCATATTCTGGGCTGCGACATCGATATGCGTGAATTCAAGATGATCCGCAGCAGATGCCAGATTTATAAAAGTAGGCGCTACAATGATGCGCACTTCGGTATCAGTAGGAATTGATTCGATCAGCTCGTTTAGAAGATCTTCCGTTTCTTCTGCGTTTTTGTGCATTTTCCAGTTTCCGGCAACAATTTTTCTTCTCATCGCGTAAGTGATTCGAGGGTTTCGTTAATCAAATTAAAATCTTTTTCAATGGCGCGGTACTTTACCACCTTTCCGTCTTTGTCCAGAATGATATAGCGCGGAATCCAATCGAGGTCGATCGCTTTTCCAAACTCGCCTTTCATCCCATCTTTTACGAAATAATGATAACCTTCAAGCTGATGTTTTTCCACTCCTTCTTTCCATTTTTCAACCGACCTGTCTACAGACAGAAAGACGTAGTTTACATTTTTGAAGCGGCTTTGCGTGTCCTTTAGCAGCGGCATTGCTTTGACGCAATCCCCGCACCACGACGCCCATACTTCAATAACGGTAGGTCTTCCTCTGTGCTTTGCAATTATTTGTTGAAAATCGATGTCTGTGCCGTCCGGGGCGATGAGCTTATGGTTCAATGCTTCTTCGGAAAAAGATTCTTTCTGTGCTTGACATGACAACATAACGGTGACAAAAAATAATGATACCAGGTATTTCATAACGTTGTTTTATCGCGGGGTTGATCTTCCAAAAAAACGGGGCGACTTTTTTTACGTCGCTTTTTTACAAAGTATTTTTTCCGAATTTGCAGACCAATGGTGATTCCTCCCGCAGCAATCAGAATGCAGCCGGAAATGATGTAAAATACAGCTCCCAAAACCCGTTTTTCTTCCTCCCAGGTAGCCACAACGTTTAGCAGCCAATAGCCAACAACCAGAGCCACAAGGGCCGCTATAGTTATCTTGGTTCCAATATTTCCGCTTTTATTCTTCGTCATTAGTCAAGCATTAAATCCCCGGCATCGTTGTGGTGCAATTTCTGAGTAATCGTTCCTTTTTTCAGTACCACCAAACTCGGATTTGCGCGTTCTATCGTTTTTAGCGTAGTAGCATCACAAAAATAAAAGTCGAAATCAAGTTTGTGCTCTTTCTTCACCTGCTGCACCCAATCCTCGCCGGACGCCGTGAGAGCAATCACTTTATATCCGGCTTTCCGTGCCCGATTGGCCACATCGGATAATTTTTTCAGGCCGTCCACATCAGATTTTTCCAGATCGTACATTACAAAGGTCAGCAATTTAGGCTCGTCAAGGAGAAGGGCTGTCTGATCTTCGCCGTCTTTTTCCATTGTAAAATCATGTATTGGCGGCACATAGCCCTGTGACAATACTTTGTCGACCCGGTCTACAAAGGTGGCGCCCTCAGGTAAATTCATTAAATCGGCTTCTTTAAATTCTTTTTTCTGTCCGTTTACTTCATAAATGAATGTCATTTCTACGACCGCCTGTGGTGCACCTTCAGGAATTTTCATGCCTTCGGGAATATTGGTGCCTACTTTATACGCGCGAAAATCGATTACGGGTAAGTGATTTAGCACCCAGTATGCAAGGAATATACACCCTGCCAGAGACACTAGAACGACGGAAAGACCTGTCTTCTCCGTAAACAAAGGTTTGATGAAACGCCGGTTAAAGTAAAGAACCAAAATAAATACGAGCAGCACAACATCCTTTATAAAGGATTCCCATGGTGTGAGTTTCAACGCGTCACCAAAACAACCGCAATCGGTTACTTTGTTGAAATAGGCCGAATAAAAGGTGAGAAACGTGAAGAAAACAATCATCAAAAGCAAACTCCAAATGGTAAATTTCGGCTGATAGCCCACAAGTAGCATTACTCCCAGAACCACTTCGGAAATCACTACAAACACTGCGATTGCGAGGGCAAGCGGAATCAAGAAAGGAAGGTTTAAAACCGTCTCGCCAAAGTACTCCGCTAATTTGAATGAAAATCCGATGGGATCATTCAGTTTAATCAGGCCGGAAATGATGAATAAAATTCCGACGAAAATCCTTGAAATCTGAGTAATTGCGTTTTTCATGTTGTTTTGCATCCTGCTAAAATTAAGGCAAAAACCGAATAATTAATCATGTCCTGATAATTTGCAGCAATCCCTTCTGAAACCAATGTCTTACCGGCATTGTCTTCAATTTGTTTTACGCGAAGTAATTTTTGCAAAATTAAGTCGGTGAGTGAGCTGATGCGCATTTCCCGCCAAGCCTCGCCATAATCGTGATTTTTAGCCTCCATCAATTGCTTGGTTTCGGCTATTTTCTCATCGTACAACCGCGCCGCTTCTTCTTCCGACAGGTCCGGTTGTTCGGCTACACCAAGCTCAAGCTGGATAAGTGCCATGATGGAATAATTGATAATTCCAACAAATTCCGAACTTTCATCCTCATCAATTTTCCGAACCGTGTTCTCCTGTAAACTTCTGATTCTTTGTGCTTTTATGAAAATCTGATCTGTCAGCGAAGGCAAACGTAATATTCGCCAGGCGCATCCGTAGTCTTTCATTTTATGTGTGAAAAGCGACCGGCATGTGTTGATGATCTGGTCGTACTCACGAGAGGTATCGTGCATTGGTTATCTTTGCTTGATTTTGTTTCAAAAATAAGAATTCAAAACAGAACCTGAAATTTTCACATGACGATTAATTGCCGCGGCCATTTGCTTGATTTAACAGAACCCGTCGTAATGGGTATCTTAAATTCAACACCTGATTCGTTTTTTGATGGTGGAAAATATCAGGTAGAAGATCAGATCAGGTTTCGTGCGGAACAGATTCTTACACAGGGCGGGTTGATTATCGACATTGGTGGATATTCCTCTCGTCCCGGAGCCACGCCGGTTAGCGAGGAAGAAGAGCTGTATCGGGTGCGTAAAGCGGTGCAGGTGGTGGTCAGGAATTTCCCCGATGCCATCATTTCAGTAGATACTTTTCGCGCTTCCGTCGCGACTGCCGCAATTTTAGAAGGTGCTGCCATGATAAACGATATTTCCGCAGGTATGCTCGATCCGCAAATGATACCGGAAGTGGCGCGATTACAGGTTCCTTACATCATGATGCATATGCGAGGAACTTCCGCAACCATGTCGGAATTAACCCGCTACGACCATCTGACGGAGGAAATAGTACGTTATTTTTCAGAGCGTATTGCCTATGCGCGATCACTCGGAATTTCGGATTTGATTATCGATCCCGGCTTCGGTTTCGCCAAAACCCTCGAGCAAAATTTTGAGCTATTAAATAAACTTGCTGATTTTGCCTTATTAAACTTGCCGATCCTCGTTGGTGTTTCGAGAAAATCGATGATTTACAAGTTGCTTAACAGCAGTCCTTCAGAAGCGCTTAACGGAACCAGTGCTTTACATATGGCAGCGCTCGAGAGAGGCGCGTCTATTTTGCGGGTTCACGACGTGAAGGAAGCAGAAGAGTGCATTACCTTATTCCGGAAACTATACAATCGTTACTGATGATGATACGGTTCATTATGAAGAATCGTAAATCCGCGGTAAAGCTGTTCAACAAAAAATAAGCGCACCATCTGATGCGAAAATGTCAACCTGGATAATGACAGCTTTCCCTGAGCACGGGCGTACACTTCGTCGGAAAAACCGTAGGGACCGCCGATGACGAATGTTAGTGTTTTAATACCGCTGTTCATGTGTTTCTGCAGTTCTGATGCAAAACCGACGCTGGTAAATTCTTTTCCATTTTCGTCCAGCAAAAGCACGCGTTCTGATGTGGTGATCCTGCTCAAAAGCAGCTCGCCTTCCCGAATTTTCTGCTGGTCTTCAGATAGGTTCTTAACGTTTCGAAGGTCAGGGATGATTTCAAACTCAAACTTTACATAGTGCTGCAGCCGTCGCAGGTATTCGTCGATCAGGGTCTGCATCGGACCGCTATCCGTTTTGCCAATCGCTACAAGGCGAATGTTCATGATACTTTTTTTAGCAAATGTAACTAACTTGAATTGCAAAATTTTCGCGTCGCCACCGCAAATCCGTACCTTAGCCACACAAAACTCCATTATGATCAGCGAACAGCATTTCCGTGACGAACTCATCAGAATCATAAACAATGGTATTCGGGAAGATGTCGGCCCCGGCGATTACAGTTCGCTGGCGTGCATCCCTGTAAACGGTCCCGGCCGCGCTCATTTGCTGGTAAAGGATGAGGGAATTCTGGCAGGGGTTGATTTTGCCCGGATGATTTTTGGTTTTGTCGATTCGCGGTTGGATTTTCGTCCGGTTTTAAAAGACGGTGACCGTGTTAAAAAAGGAGATATTGCTTTTGAAGTCCACGGCAGGGCACAATCGATCCTGAAAGCCGAGCGATTGGTGCTCAATTCGATGCAGCGCATGTCTGCCATCGCCACTAAAACCAATAAATACGTGCAACTACTCGAAGGTACAGGCGCAAAAATTCTTGATACACGAAAAACTACTCCGGGTTTTCGTGCGGCCGAGAAGTGGGCGGTAACCATCGGCGGTGGCGAAAATCACCGGTTTGCATTGTACGATATGATTATGCTGAAAGATAATCACATCGACTTCTGCGGGGGTATTACTCCTGCGATTGAAAAAACAAAGAAGTATCTGGCAGACCATAATCTGGACCTAAAGATTATAGTGGAGGCGCGAAATCTCGATGAGGTTGCGGAGATCCTGCGATCAGAAGGCATTCACCGAATCTTACTCGATAACTTCACCTACGAAATGACGCGCGAGGCTGTAAAAATGGTAGGCGCAAAAACGCAAACTGAATCCTCAGGAAATATTAACGAAAGTACCATTCGGGAATATGGAGCCTGCGGTGTAACTTACATTTCCTCCGGAGCTTTAACGCACTCTATTTATAATATGGATCTAAGCTTAAAAGCGTTCTGATTTTAACGCCAATTTTTTAGCTATCATTGTACCGTGTCAAAGGAAGTTGAAGAAAAATTAGAAACCATTCCTGTAGTCAGAAGTATAGTTCGATACCTCAAAACGGTACGGCTGAACTGGCTCGAAGGCTTATCGTTGTACGAACTTCTTGAAATCTACATTATAGGTATCGTCGACGGAGCCCTGACATACCGTGCTGCAGCGATTGCATTCAGCTTTTTTATGGCACTGTTTCCCTTTGCACTATTTATCCTGAATCTTATCCCTTATATTCCGATAAGTGGCTTTGAGGCCGACTTCCTTCGGTTTGTTGAAAGTAGCGTTCCTCCCAGTACGTATGATGCCATTGCGCGGATTATTAACGATATCGTGACTAATAGTCATAGCGGCCTCTTATCGTGGGGATTTTTTTTGTCGATTTTTCTAATGGCAAACGGACTCAACTCCATTCTCGGCGGGTTCGAAACCTCGCACCATGTTTTAGTTAAGCGCGGATTTCTGCGTCAATATGTGATTGCGTTGGGCATGTCAATTCTTTTGTCTCTTCTGTTGCTCATAACAGTAGCAACCATTGTGGTGTTCGAAGTATTCATTCAAAGTAGTTTCATGCAGGTGGTTTTGCCTGAAAGAATCCCGTGGATTGTGTGGGGACGATATCTGTTCGTGGCGCTGATGATTTTAATAACGACGTCGATCATGCTGAAATTCGGCACGAAACATACCGGAAAACGAGCTTTCATTTCGGTCGGTTCGGTCTTTACCACAATTCTGATTGTTCTTTCTTCCTACGCTTTTGGAATCTGGGTGATCAAATTCTCAAACTACAACGAGCTGTACGGATCCATCGGCACGTTGCTCATTATGATGTTCTACATTTGGCTGAACTGTGTCATTCTTTTGTTAGGATTTGAACTTAACATGGTGATTGACCGCCTGAAAAGAAAAAATTTGTTTGCCTGAGCGTTTATCTTTTTTATTATTTTTATCGACATCCTATTTTTTAGTGCGATGCGTCGATATCTCCTTCTGCTAATTGTTTTGTTTCCATCATTGCTTTCTGCGCAAAGCGTTTTAGGACGTTGGAAGACGATCGATGATGAAACAGGAAAGCCAATTTCGGTCGTCGAAATTTTCGAAAGTCATGGCAAACTCTACGGAAAAATTGTAGAAATTTTTAATCCGAAAAGCAAA
>ERZ1066122.785-NODE-785-length-30807-cov-10.691142_pt1 | contig 30807 bp, 26 predicted proteins | sample MGYA00382769_ERZ1066122 | MGnify/ENA primary metagenome ERZ1066122 (study PRJEB33369, sample SAMEA5778352) | biofilm metagenome | biome: Industrial cooling water; feature: Water cooling tower basin; material: Biofilm | place: United Arab Emirates | collected... | reverse complement strand
AGCGCCTGCTTCGGGAGCAGGAGGTCGCTGGTTCAAATCCAGTCGCCCCGACTGAAACGATCACGGCGGGAGTCCTTGGCCACCAAGGATTCCCGCCGTTTTTCGTCGAAAGTGGCTGGGAAGAGCAATCGACGTCAGGACTGGTATGCGGTTGGACTGCCCCATTTGCTTCGCAGACGGCTCCGGCGATGCCCCGACTGGCCCCTCATGGCCCGCCTGTGGAGCGCCCGACGAGGCCGCCGGCAAGGCCCCCTCGGGCGCCGATTTGCCGGAGGCTCGGAGCGTAGAACCGGAGAGCCGTCCGCTGCTTATTCCCGGGCCGCGATCCTTCTCGAACGTTCAAGGGGGACGACCTCGCCATGACCGCGAAACGCGGCGTAGGCAAAGCCCCAGCGACTGGTGCCATGAGTTCGCCGCAAGCGGCCCTTCGCGACGGGCACGACCACTCCGCGACATCGTGCGATGCGGGTCAGGGGGCGAACGCAGGCACAGCGTGGCGGCGGCGAGTTGGACTTGACCCGATTTCGTGGACGCGTGGCTCGCCCCAGAGTAGGGGCGGAGGTGGGCGATGGATTCGAGGAAGAAGGCGATCCGACGTGAGCGCCGGTCGTTCACTGCGGAGTTCAATGCAGACGCCGTCCACTCGTGGCCGCGCGGCGCGTGACGGGCGCGACGCTTGCGCAGGTGAGCCGGGAACTCGACGTGCGACGTGATCGCTCGCCATCGGGGCGCGTACCCTGTGCGACGCATGTGCTGCGTCCTCGCGGTCTCGGTGGCCGGCTTCTACGCCGACCTCCATCGGCCGGCGAGTTGGCGCGCGATGATCGACGACGTGCTGTTGGCCCACGTGCGGATCGCGTTTGCGGCGAGTGTGGCGACCTACGGTGCGCCGCGGGTGCATCAGGAGCTGCGCGCCGCCGGGCTGCCGACCAGCACGAAGCGCGTCGCCCGCCTGATGCGGGCCGATGGGCTCGTGGCGCGTCCGCGGCGTCGGCGCCGTCTCGTGACCACGAGCTTGCGGAACACCGAGCCTATCGCGCCGAATCGGCTGGCGCGCGCAGTCGAAATCAACGGGGTGGCACTGAATCGGGTGTGGGTCGGCGATATCTCGTACGTGCCGACGCGCGAAGGCTCTCTGTTCTTGGCGACGGTCTTGGACCTGGGGTCCCGCCGCTGCGTCGGGTAGGCGATGCGCGACACGATGGACGTCGACTTGGTGATGAGCGCGCTGCGCATGGCGCGTGACGCGCGGCAACCAGCCGCTGGCTTGATCTTTCACTCGGATCGCGGCGCGCAAGACGCATCGAGGGCGCACCGCGGCGGGTTGGCCGCGCGCGGGATGCGGGCGAGCATGAGTGGCACGGGCGATGGTTTCGACAACACGGTGGCGGAGAGCTTTTTCGCGACCTTGGAGTTCGAGCTGATCATGCAGCACGACTGGCACACGCGCGCGGAAGCACGGCGCGCGATCTTCCGCTACATCAAGACCTGGTACAACCGGAAACGACGGCATTCCACCCTGGGCTACGTCAGCCCTACCGACTACGAAGCGCAGTTGCAGTGAGCCGCGTAGGTTCTCACACGTACGCGTCCACTTTTTCGGGGCAGGTCCACTAGCGCGACGGAGGCACTGAATCGTTTAGCGGAACTCCCTTGATCCAGTAGACAACCACTCCGCATGTGGCAGTGAAGGAGCTGATGTTTCCCGGAGTGAGTCGAAGAGGCTCCCACGCATACCGTCGGTACTCCTCAGGTACCTCGGCGTAACTCGGGTAGTATTCCAAACCTATCACCGCATCCGGCGTGAAAGACACCCTGCCGCTCAGCCCTACCGGACGTCCGTCGATCAACTCAACGAGACATCGCCATCCTGTCGTAGGCTCGATCGTGAAGTCTCCGGCACCGTTCGAGATTCGCCGCAGGCCGGGCAAACCATCAAACAGGTCCGCCCAGTACCTCGGTCGCAACTCCGCGAGTTGTGCTGCAGTACGCTTGTAACCGAGACGAGAGCTACTTCGGCAGAGAAACGCGGTGTAGCTGAACATGGGACATTCGCGGCGTGTCGTTGCGACCACTGTATCGAGCGTCTCAGGCTGGCGTTCCAAGACGAAGGACCAGTTCAGTTCGCTCTGTCCTTCAAGGTTGAACGCGATCTGCAGCGGGCGCCAACCGATCAGGCGAGCTAGCAACGTGTCCACGCCGGTCGCAACACCGCGGAGTGTGAACTCGCCATTCACATTCGTGCGCGCGGATGTTCCTGCCCGCACGAAGCGCAACGAGACATCTGGAATCGGCTTACCTGTCGAGTCGTGAACGATGCCTCGTAAGATCTGAGCGCTCGCTCTCGCTGGCGAGAGCGTCAGGACGCTCATCAGGACGAAGCACAGGTAGATTGACCATCGACCGTTGTGCGGCTTCTGCTCGGCCTTGTTCGCCTGCTGACGTGTCTGCATCGTTGCAAGTTGCATGCGTCGCATAAGCGTGGTGGGAGGACAACCCAATGCCTAGAGTTACCAGACTTTCGTGGAGAGTTGGCTGATCTACTCACGCGCTTGATTTTGTCGAGCGCGCTTGTGGGCGTCTTCAAACCGCTCCGGGCTGACACCACCAAGGTAGCTGTGCCGTCTGATCCGGTTGTCGAACGTATCGATGTAACGGGCGATGTCCGCCAGCGCGACGTCACGGCTTGGATAGGTCCGCTCCTTGATGCGTTCCTCCTTCAAGCTGCTGAAGAACGACGCCGCCACGGCATTATCCCAGCAGTTGCCCTCGCGGCTCATGCTCGGCTCCCGGTGGTTGGCGCGGCAGAAGCGCCGCCACGCATCGCTGCCGAACTGCACCCCTTGATCGGAATGAATGATGGTGCCACGCGGTCGCCTTTGCTTCACGGCCGATGCCAGCGCGTTCAAGACCAGCTCACGGTGGATCATCGGGCCAGCGGCCCACTCGACCACCTTGCGGGAGAACAGATCCATCACGACGGCGAGATGGAGCCACCCTTGCGATGTGCGGAGGTACGTGATGTCCGTCGCCCAGGCTGCGTTTCGCTTCGTCGGTGAGAGCTGGCGCTGGAGGAAGTTCGGCGTCAGCACCGCCGGCTTACCGACCTGCCAGCGGCGTGTCCGATAGCCGTGCGGCGCACGGAGTGCGTTCTCGCGCATCAACCGGGCAACCCGATGCTTGCTGCACGTTTCGCCCGCCTCTCGCAGATCACGAAACACCCGCGGTGCCCCGTACATCCCCTGCTTTGCGGTGAACGTAGTGCGGAACGACCGCTGCAGTCGCGCATCCTCTACTGCCCGTGCTGACTGCGGGCATTTCAACCACTGGTAGTACCCGCTGGGCGCGACCCCCAACTCGCGGCACATCACCTCGGTCGGAAACTGCTTCCGATGCGCCTTGATGAACTCGTACTTCCGACGGACGCGATCTGCCTTGGGCCTCGCAGGCATGGGCTCTCCCTCTCGTTGCGGTGCTTTACTCTATCACCCTCCACGAAAGTCTGGTAACTTCAAACCCCTCGGCGCTGGTCGACCGGGCCGCATCGGGGGACGCGTTCGTCATCACCACGTCCGGAAAATCCATGGCGCGCCTCATGCCGCTGGTGGACGAGCCCATGATCCGCCAGCCAGGACGCGGTCGCTGCCAGTGGCGCGTCAGCGAGGCACTCGACGCTCCACTGCCGCACGATGTCCTCGACGCGTTTGAAGGAACGCCGGCGGCGGCTCCGCCCCCTCGTCCCTCGCGCGCACGTCCCAAGCGAGGCTGAGCGTACCGTGCGACTGCTGCTCGACACCCACGCGCTCATCTGGTGGGATGCCGGCGAGCCGATCGCCCCAGCCGCCGCGTGCGCCATACGGTCGCGCTGAGCACGCTCCCCGCCCTGCATCGTGACCCCTTCGATCGCCTGCTCATCGCGCAGGCGCAGAGCGAACAGCTCACGCTGGTCACGCGCGACCCACTCGTGCGACAGTATCGCACGAAGATGCTGCGTGCCTGAACGCGCAGCACCTCGCGCCATGGCACGCCCCTCACCGCCCGCTCACCCCACGCGCGTACGTCAGCACTTCCACCAGCAGTGCGAGGATCGCGAGCGTGACCATCAGCCGCACCGCCCACCGCGGTGGACCGGTCACCGGTGGAGGTGACGACGCCGGATCATTCGTCGACATGGCAACACCTCGGAGAACGACGCGGTGGCTCCCAAGCAAAGCGCCCCGTCCCGGTGATGACCGAGACGGGGCGCGATGCGTTCCTGACGATTACTTGAGATTCTTGAACGCCTTCGGGCCTTCGTAGATGTCCTTCATGAAGAGCAGCGCCGGGATCAGGAAGATCGCGATCTGGCCAAACGGTCCCACCGCAACGATGCCGCGGAAGACCATCGAGATCAACGAGAGGAAGATCTTCGTGAACGGCAGCAGGACCGACGTCGGATCGATCGGGAAAATGGCGTCAAACATGTAGGGACAGGCCTCCGAAGAGCGTCAATCACGAGGCGGGCCACTCCCGCCAACCGCGTCAGTGTAGCCAACGCCGGTCGGGGGAGCAAGCGTTCCGACCCTGCCCGTTAGCGCGCCCACTTCTGCAGGTACTGCAGATCGTCCTCGTCGGCACGCGCCGTGTACACCGCGCCCTTGCCGAAGCCCACGATGCGGGTGCGCGGCGGGAAGACCACCTGCCCCGTACGACGGCCCGTCGCATCGAACACATCGTACCGCGGCGTCTTGTCGCTCGCCGCGCGATAGCGCCCCACCCAGATCTCGCCCGTCGGCGTGGCGTACACCTGCTGACCCGCGAACAGCGGCATGGTGGCCGGCCAGCTATCCGGCTCCGACGCCGAGACCGGCACGGCCTCGTTGCGCGCCGACGTTCCGCCAGGGCCCGCCGTAACCGTACGCGCGATGGCGATCGGTGCATTCGCCGCCCGCTCGTCGCGCCACACCTGCTTCTCGGCCTCGGTGACGCGAATCGGCGTCCCAGCCACGGCCGGGCCGCGCACCGGTGCGCCACGTCCGGTCGCCGGATACACCTCGACGTGATAATCGGCGTGGCGCACCACGACGACGCGGCCGTCAGGGAGCACCGTCCAACCGTCCTCGGCAGCGAACGGCGTGGCACCGATACGAATGTTCATGTTGCCACCCGACGCGTTGACCTGCGTGTTTCCCTTGGGCACCTGCAACCACGCGACCGTGTCGCCGCGCATGGTACGGCGATCGGTGCGCAGGATAGGGACACTGTCCGCCGGCTTGGGCCCCTCGGGCGTGATCGTGATTGGTGCGCCGGCGTAGTAGACGCGTCCCTGCGCATCGACAGCGCGCGTACTCAGCATTTGCATCGGACCGCCCCCCATCGACATCACCACACCGCCCGCTCGACCCGGTGCCCCCGGCGGTGCGGGCCGTGCCGCGGGTCGCGCGTCAGAGGCGCCCTCGGGTACCCATGTGCCGGCCGGAGTGCCGCCCGGTCCGAGGAGAAGAAAGCGCGTATTCAGCGGATCGGCGATCAGCGTACTGTCGCCCGGCAACGGCAGTGCCGACGATGGCATCTGATACTCGTTCGGCCCCGAGCCTTCACGACCGACCCTGGTCGCGCGACCCGTCCGCAGATCGATGACCTGCACGAGCTTGTCGCGATTGTCGGTGGCCACCACGCGCCCGTCGGCCAGCTCGCGCACGCCACGCAGACTCGTGAACGGCTCGGTGTACTCCGCGAGCGGCTTGCTGAAAGTCTTGGCTGGAACAGTCTGGGCAACGGCTGGCGAGGCGAGCGCAATGGTCAGCGTGAGACCGACAAGAGCGGGTGCTGCGCGGTGCGGGCGAGATGTGACGCGCGATACAGGCGAGTCGGAGGACATGGACGGACGCGGGGTCGCTGGAGGGAGTGAAGCCGCAGCGTGGGCCAACCAGCCCGCGCGCCGCGGAGGTGTGAATAGGTCACGCCAACCCCCCTTCAGGTTGCCTCACGCCGCCCGTCGCCGCCAGCGCCAGGGCTTTCGCGGCGTGAGCCGCCGCCCCACCAGCAAGGGCGGGAGCAGGAACAATGCCGCCGCGGTGCCCATCACCGTGCCGCCCGCCGTGGCCAGCGCAATCGCGCCGAACAAGGTCGTCGCATCCGTACCCACGCTCAGCGGCGCGAGACTCGCCAGCGCGCTCAGCGTGACGAGCACGATCATGCCGCTTCGGTCGCTCGCCGCGCGCAACACATCGCCCGCGTGCAGCGCCCCAGAGCCGCCCCGCGCGAGCCGCGCGCGGCGCCGCACAAGCGCGGCGTCCACGAGCAGAATGGCCTGATTGACCGCGAGCCCCACCACGAGAATCACACCAACGGCCGCCTCGCGCCCGAACGCCGACTTCGTGGCCCAGAACGCCGCCACCACGCCGGCCAGCGACAATGGCAACGACAGAAACACCATCGCCGAACCCCACACCGAGTCGAACACGAGCGCCACCGCCAGGATCACGAGCGCGAGCCCCACACCGAACACCAGCCAGAGTCCCTTCGCGCTTTGGTCATCGCGATACCCCCACAGCGAGCCCGCATCCTTCACTTCGTAGCCCGGCGGCGTGGCTACCGTCGCGAGAAACGCATCGTAGGTGCGTTGTGCCAGACGCTGCGGACCGCGGAAATCGAAGTTGACGTGACGGATGTACTGCTGATCCTCGCGCGTGACGATGCTCAACGCTTCACGCGCGTCCACCACGGCGAGATCGGCGAGTCGCACCGGCGCACTCGTGGGCGTGGGCACGATCGCCTCGCGCAGTTCATCGAGCGTGCGATCACGCGCGCCAGCACTCTTCACTGTGACGGGCAGCTCATCACCATCGACCTCGAGCAGCAGACGCCCTACCGGCCCGCGCACTTCGCGCGCCACGGCCGCCGCAAAGTCCTGCGACGTGACCCCGTGCCGATGCAGCGCTTCCCGATCAGGCTCGAGGGTCACGGCGTAGCCACGCTCGTTCCCCCAGCCGCGCCCTGAGGTGATTGTGACATCGCGCACGCGCGCAATGAGTTCGAGACGCGCCTTGAGATCCTCGGCGAGCGCGGTGACGCCGCTGTACGAATAGCCCGTCACGCGAATGCGAAACGCCACACTCGAACCTCCGCCACCGCCAGCGTAGAAGCCAGGTCCGTCGCCGCGCACCGAGATGTTCGCGCCCCCCACCAGCACGGCACGCTGGGTGAGCAGCTCCTCGAGTTCGAGCGGTACCGCCGTGAGCCCGCCCTCGCGCGTGAAGAGCACCTGCATGTACGCGCTCGTCATGTTGCCGTTGGTGACCACCTGCTCCACCTCCGGACGCCCGGTCACCAGTGCTTCGAACTCGCGCATCGCGCGATCGAGCGTTTCCGGATCGCTTCCCCGCGGGAAGGTGAGATTCACCGCGAGCGTCGTGCGTCGTTCACCCCAGCCGCCCCACGCCGAACGCGGGACCTTCTTGATGAACCCCCACGTCATGATCGCAAGCAACACCGTGCTGGCAAGCACGGTCGCCCAGCGCCACCGCAGGAGACCGCGCAGCATGGCGCGATACACGCGGCCGATGCGTGGCCAGCGCACCGGGCGCACCGCTGCACCACGTCCGAGCGCTGGTACCACGAAGAGCGCGGTGAGCACACTCCAGAGCAGCGCGAGCGCGAACGCCGCCGCGAACGGCACGAACGCGGCGCGCGTATCGCCCTGCAGGTACAGGAACGGGAACAGCACCACCGCAGTCGTGAGCGTGGCGCCAATGATCGCGGGCGTGATGCGCCACGTCGCTTCGGCGCGACCGGTCGGTGTATCGGGCGCCGTGGCGAGGCGATTCACGACGACCAGGGCGTTCTGCACCAGAATGCCCACCCCCATGCCAAGGCCGGCGAGTGTGAGCAGGTTGGCCGGGATGTCGAGCAGGTAGAGCCCCAGCGCCGTACCCGCAATCGCCACGGCCGTACTCCCCATCACCAGGGCAACGGCACGCGCGCGTCGCAGCATCACCGCCAGCACGAGCAACACCGCCACGAACGCGATACCGCCACGACGCAGCAGGTCGGTGAGTTCCTTGTCGAGATCGATGCTCGCATCCTGCGACACCCGATACTGCACACCGGGCGGCGCGACACGCTGCAGTTCATCCACGGCCGCGCGTGCTGCGATGGCGGTCTTGATGGCATCGGCGTTGGCGTGTCGATACAGATGCACGGCCACGGCCGGCACGCCGTTGATGCGGAAGAAGCGCCCCTGCGCATCTTCTTCCGCACGAATGGTGGACAGTTCACTCAGACGGAACACTCGACCGTCAGGCGCCGCGACGGGCAGTTGCGCCACCGCCTCCAGCGACTTCGGCTCATCACGCAGCGTCACCGACCGCTCGACACCATCCTTCACGTCACGTCCGAGCGACTGCACCACGCGCGCGCCGTTGAGCGTGGACGTGAGCAGTTGCGGTCCAAGATCAATGCGTCGCAGCAGCGCCGGGTCATACGACACGGCGACGCCCAGATCACTGCCGCCGCGGTCCGCGACACTCGACACGCCGGGCACGGCGGACAGTCGCGGCGCCACCTGATCGAGCAGCAGTTTCTGCAGCGTGCCAGGCGTGTACGGCCCCGAGACCTCCACCTGCAGCAACGGCGGTTCTTCCAATCCCTCGGGCGTGTAGTTCGACACACTCGGTGGCGTCACCCCCGGCGGAAACTCGGCGCGCAACAGCTCGAGTCGTTCCAGAATGCCGAGCCGAGCGAGCTGCACATCGGCGTTCGCTTCGAGCTCGACGGTGATGTTCATGCCGTTGTCGCGCGACTCACTCGTGGTGCGCTTCACGCCGCGCACCCCCTGCACCAGCGCCTCCACCGGCGAGGTGACGTACATCTCCATCACTTCGGCCGAGGCGCCGTTCCACGCCGAAGCCACGGTCAGGCGCGGCAACTCCACACTCGTGCGCGACGCCAGCGGCAGTCGCGTGAAGCCGATGGCGCCAGCCACGAGAATGGCCACACTCACGGCCCACACCACCGCCGGCCGATGCGTGGCGAAGCGGATCACGCCTCGCTCCCCGCCACCATCGGCGCGATGCCCGCGTCGCGCAACGCACGCCGCGCTCGGCGCTTGTCGAGCGCGCGCTCCACCACCACGTACACCGTGGGCAGCAGGAAGAACGTCACCACAATGGCGCTGATCGCACCACCGATGACCGCCGCCGCGAGCGGCTGATAGAGCGCACCGCCCGACCCGATGCCGAGCAGCAGTGGCAGCACGCCCGTGATGGTCGTGAGCGAGGTCATCGTGATCGCGCGCAGACGCTGCCGACCACCGAGCAACACGGCCGTCTCCACGTCGTGCCCCGCTTCACGAAAGCGGCGGATCGCGTCGAGCTTCACCACCGCTTCGTTGTCGGCCATGCCGATCATGATCACGATGCCGATGATCGACACCGCGTTGAGTGACTGCCCGGTGAGCCAGAGAAAGATCACGCCACCGGCGGCGGCCAGCGGCACCGTACACATCACCACCATGGGAATGGTGAACGACGAGAACTCGCCTGCGAGCACGAGGAACACGAGCAGTACGGCGAGCACGCCCACCAGCGCGAGCTGGTCGGACGTGCGACGGCGTTCGGTGTCGGCACCAGCCACCTGCCACGTCGCCGTGGCTGGCAGACCGAGCGCCGACATGCGCGCGAATACTTCCGCACTCGCCTTCGCGGTGCCGCCGTCTTCGACCAGCCCTTCCACGATGCTGACCGGTCGCTGTCCCACGCGCACGACTTCGAGTGGCGCGCGCGTTTCGCGCACGTCGACGTACTCCGAGACCGCCACACCGCCCACGCGCGTGGCGAGTGCGGTGGCGAGGTCTTCGTTGCGCACCCCTTCGTATCGCACCGAGATGGGGGTGCGTCGATCGGTCTCGCGCAACTCGGAGCTCGCCACGCCACCGAGGCCACCCTGCAGTGCACTCGCCACCTGCGTGGGCGAGACCCCCTGCATCGCCATGCGATCACGGCGCAGTGACACCTCGATGACCGGTTGCGTGCCCGAGAACGCATCGCGCACATCGGCCAGCGTGGGCACCGTGCGCATCATCGCCCGCACCGAATCGGCCCACTGCTGCGACTCGGCGAGCGACGCACCACTCACTTCGACACGCACGAGGCGACCTTCGCGCCCGATCAGCGAGCCGAACTCCGACTGGCCCGCCAGGTCGATGGCCAACGCGCCCTGCGCGACAAGCTCCGGCGCACCGGCGCGCAGTCGTTCGGCAAAGCGTGCGGCGCTCGTGCCATCGGGCACTGGCACAATCAGCTGCGCCGTCGCGGACGAACCCGGATTGGCGCCGGCGAGAATCTCTTCATCGGTCGCGCGTCCGATGCGCGCGTACACCCCCACCGCCCCCAGATTGCGCGCGGCCTCTTCGAGCGCACTGATCGAACGTGTCGTGGCGTCGATGGCTGTGCCCTCGGGCAACTGCACTTCGGCCACGAGGACGCCTTCGTCCACACGCGGCAGCACTTCCTTGGGCAGCGTGATGAACAGCAGGACCATCACCGCGAGCAGCGCTGCCCCGCCGGCAAACACCGGCCCCGGATGCCGCAGCGACCACTGCATGCCGTGCTCGTACCAGTCCGCGAAGCGCGTGCCAAAGGCATCGAGACGCTGTCCCCACGGGCCCGGCGTGCGACGCACGGGCGGTGCGGCCTGCAGGGCCGCCGCGCGCGCGCGCCGCCCCACCATCATCACCGGCATGAGCGTGACGGCCAGCAGCAACGAGGCCGCGACCGTGGTCACCACGCTGAGCGACAGATCGCGGAACAGTGCCGCCGCGAGCCCCTGCACGAAGATGATCGGGCCGAACACGAGCATCGTCGTGAGCGTGCCGGCGAGCAGCGGCCCCGAGACTTCGTCGGTGCCTTCGATGGCCGCATCGATGAAACCCACACCCTCTTCGCGCTTTCGCCCCACGGCTTCCGCCACGACGATGGCCGTGTCCACCAGCAGGCCGGTGCCAAGCGCGAGTCCACCGAGCGACAGCACATTGATGGTCACGTCGAGCAGCTGCAGCATGACGAGGGCGACGAGCACCGAGAGCGGCACCACGAGACCGATCGCCATCGACACGCGCCAGTCACGCAGAAAGACCAGAATCATGAACAGCGACATCAGGCCACCGGCCACGATCTCCTGCCCGAGGTTCGAGAGCGCATCCACCACGAAGTCGGCCTGTGCCGCCACGACGGTGAGTTCGACGGCGGGGAACTCCTCTTCGAGCGACGCGACCGCTTCCATCATGCGGCGTGTCACCGACACCGTATTCGAACCCGCATCCTTGTACACCACCAGACCGATCGCCTCGCGTCCATCGAGGCGCGTGATGGTGAGCGGATCGGCGAGGCGAGTCGTCACGGTTGCGATGTCGCGCAGCGCGACGGTACTGCCGGCGGGACCCACGGGCACGGCGAGAATTTCATCGGGCGTGCGGAACTCGGTGAGCGCGCGCACCGAGAAGCGGAACTGTCCGCGACGCACGGTGCCGCCTGCACCCGTCGCATTCTGCGCCTTGATGGCCTGCGCGACATCCTCGGGCGTGAGTCCGAGGGCACGCAACCGATCGGGATTCACTTCCACCTGAATCTGATCTTCCGGCGCGCCCACCACGGCCACGGACGCCACGCCTTCGATCTGCTCGAGGCGACGTGCGAACACTTCTTCGGCGGTGCGCGACAGGCCGCGCAGATCGCCGACGCCGAGACCAGCGCCCGTCTCACCCAACGTGCTGTCACGCGCCGAACGCTCGGCAGTGGTGGTCGCACGCATGCCGAGCACGGCAATGGGCCGCTCTCCAGGATCGCTCGTGAGCAGCGTGGGGCGTTCGGCGCGCTCGGGCAGTCGTCCACGCGTCGCATCGAGGCGCTCGCGCACATTGAGCACCGTGGTGCGCATGTCGGTGCCCCAATCGAAGCGCGCGGTGGTCGTGACTTCACCGTTGCGACTCACCGAGCGCAGTTCGACGAGCCCCGGCGTCGCGGCGATCGCTTCTTCGATCGGCTCGGCCACGAAGCGCGAAACCTCGGGGGCCGCGGCGCCGGGGTAGTTCGTGCGAATCGTGAGGACAGGCAGCGTGACGTCGGGAAGCAACGACACCGGCAGCCGACTGAGCGACACGCTCCCGAGCAGCACCACACCAAGGACGGCCGCAATGGTCGCGACCGGCCGCTGAACCGCAAAACGAGGCAGTGACATGCGCGCGGTCGCAGCTCAGTCGTTGCGCCGCGCGGGGAGCGCGGTGCCAGACGTTTCGCGCTCGCGCATGGCCGACACCGTGACCTTGGCATCGTGCGTGAGCGTGAGGTGCCCATCAACGATGACCTGATCACCGGGCTGCACCGGAATCAGCCCCGACGCCGAGTCGGGGAGCACTTCAGTTTCGACGCCATTCGAACGACCGGGCACGATGTAGGTCCACTGTGCGCGGCCGTCGCGCACCACGAACACGAGCGGCCGCGTGTCGCGTTCGATGATGGCGCGCGTCGGCACGAGGCGGCGTCCGGGGAGGCGCTGCGCTTCGAGATCGACGTCGGCGTACATGCCGGGGCGCAGCACGCGCTCACCCGGCACGCGCACGATGACGCGGCCGGTGCGCTTGACACTGTCCACGATGGGGAGTACCGCATCGATACGTCCGCGCAGCGAACGACCGGGGATGGCCGCGCTCGTGATCATCGCCTCGCCACCCACACGAACGAGTGGCAGATCGTCTTCGAGCACGCGGGCCTCGATGCGGACGGCGCTCACATCGACAATCGTGGCGAACGCGGTGCCTGCGCCCAGTCGCTCACCGGGGGCAAGATCAAGGCGATCGACGTAGCCATCGACCGGGGCCGTGATGACACTCCGCGCGCGCTCCCAGCGCGCCTTCTCGAGGCGCACCTCGGCCGCCGCCATGCCACTGCGAATACGCAGCGCCTTGCGCTGCTCCTCGGTGGGGCCGATGCCGGTGACCAATGATTCCGGCATGAAGCTCTCGCGAAACGCCTGTTCGCGTTCGTCGAGCGCGGCCTGCGCCTCACGCACGGCGAGATCGAATGGGAACGGATCGAGCCGCACGAGCGGCTGCCCCTTGGTCACGCGCGCCCCCGAACGCACGAGTACTTCCGCGACGGTCCCGCCGACATCCGCGGCGAGATCGACCACCGCGTCACCGTACACGTCGCCACGGGTCTTCACGCGCAGCACGAGATCACCGTCGCGCGCCTCCTGAGCGACGACGGAGAGCGCGATACCGGGGCGCGCGGCGTCGGTCGTGCCGGACGCCGCGTCGGCGGTCACGGTGGTCGTGTCCGACCCGTCCGCCGCCCCGTCCTGCTCGGCAGTGTTGCAGGCAGCGCTGATCAGGGCGGTCGAGAGCACGAGCAGGGGTCGCAGTCGCACAACGGGCATGGCGAACGGGCGCAGGGGGAGGCAAGGACGCGAGCCGCGCGATTGGCACATGGGCGCTCGCGGAACACATGCAGCGTTAGTCGCGCGACCCGCTGCGATGGTTGCACGGGTCACAAATGAACGCTGAACCCTGTACGCGGCAAGCGCGCGTGGGTTCCTACAGTCGAGCTCGCTTGGATTCCATTGCGCACGGCGCACACTTTTTGCACACGGTGCATACCACAGGTGACGCGAGCACGGCGACGTTACAGGCGTGATGTGTACGCTTGCGACATGCCCCATTCGTCCCCATGGTTGAGCATCTCGGCCCACCCGATGCCGTCCACGATGCTGTGCAGTTCGAGGTGTGGCTCGCCGAGCGCGAGCTGCTGTCGTCGGCCATGCAGCTGCGGGATCTGATTGGGCAGTCGCCGACGCGCGCACGGCTCGACGAGGCGCGCATCGGGTATCAGGCGGCGTGGCTTCGGTTCATGGTGTCGCTGTGCAACCTGCCACTGCCCGACCGGCCGCCTGCGGTCGAGCACGCGCTCGATGCCCTCCGCGCCGCGCACGCGTTGCGGTCGGACGGCATCCTCCCGGGACGCGACGTCGCGCCCCAGTCACCGTCGCCTCCCGAGGGTTCCCGCCATGGACCGACGCCGCCCGCTCCCGAAGGCCACGAGCCACCCGCCGACCACCCTCCCGCTCCCCCGGAACATGCGTGAACCTCTGCTGCCGATCGACGCCTACACCGTGGACGTGGGCGATGAAAACCGCTGGCAGGGGCACCCGACGCAGCCGCACGGGTGGTTCTCGATCACGCACATTGCGTATCGCATGGCGATGTTGCCACCCGAGCGGCGTGGCTGGTTTCTCGAGACGCTGCCGCTCGACGTGTTGCCGCAGGGGCCACGTCGTCCGACGCACATCGATCACGAGGCACCGGCCCCGACGGACCCGATGGTGATCGCTTGCGAGCAGCTGCGCGTGATCGCCGAGGACATGGAGCGCGACGGCTGCTTCGAGATGGCCTTCACGACCGTGTCGTCGGCGGCGCGATTGGCGAGTCTGCACGACGCGGGGGCGGCGCTCTCGGCGGGCAACCATCTGGCACGTATCACGCGTCAGCTGGGCGAGACGGCCGCGGCGGAGGAGATCTACACGTCGGTCGTGCAGGAAGCGAAGCGGCTGGGTCTACGGTCGGTGGCGGGGTACGCCCTCGCTGGTCTCGGCAACCTGGCGATCATGCGAGGCAATCGACCGGCCCAGCTCTACTACTACAGCGAGGCGCTCGACCACGCGCCGGCCGGCTCGGCGCTCGAAGGCACCGCGCACTGGGGTCTCATGAACCATGCACTGGCCACGCATTCGCTCCCGGATGCGCTGCTCCACGGCTGGCGGGCGTACGATCTGCTGGACGGCGACGAAATGCGGGCGGGCATTCTGTCCAACCTTGCGTCGGTCGCCTACCGAGGTGGCTTCCACGAGGCTGCCGTGGGCGGTTATCTGGGAGCGCTCCAGCTGGCGGGCCCACCGCGGCTCTGGCTCAGCATTGCGGCTGCCGCGGGCGAAGCGCTCGGGCACGCTGGACGGGAAGACCGGCTCACGTGGCTCGGTCGCGAGGGCCGCGCGCGCGCGGGCGCCGTCGGCCCGTTCGAAGTTGCGCAGTGGCTACTCGGCCTCGCGCAGGGTTGGCAAGCGGCTGGCGATCTGGCGTCCGCCACGCGGTTCGCCGAAGAGAGTTGCCATCTGGCGCGGCAGCACGAATTCCACGAAGTTGTCTATCGAGCCGAGGCGTTGCTCGGGGCGACCGCGGAAACGACGACATCCCGGAGGGAGTCGGCGGAATCCGCTTTCGCAGATCTGCCGAGCCCCGCCCGGGAAGGTTTGTCGCGTCTTGTGACGTTAGCCGGATGAGCGCGGAGGCGCTCAGACCCACGGCATCGTATCAGCCGACTTCGTCGGCTCGTCGACGCCGGTCGGCGAACCCGTGCAGGCGGCGAGCGCGAAGGAGCTGATCAGGGCGACGGCGAGAACTCGAATCGTACGCGACATGGAGGGACTCCGGTTGAGGGTTGAGCAAGAGGATAGGCCCCTCCGAACACCTCCGGGTGTCCGCCGTGTGCAACCGGTGTGCGCCGTGTGCAACGAGTTTTTCCGGCCGTGCTGAACACGCGGAGGGTTTCGTTGCTGTTCGGCGATCGGCTCGCCCACGCCCGCCTGCTCGAAGCGGTCCGTGGACACGCCGCGCTCTGGACCAGTGAGCACCCCGACGAGGTCGCCGACGCCGTGGCGACCTCCGCGCACGAGGTCGCCACGGTCATTCTGTTTTCCCCGTCTCGGCAGGCGGAAGGCATTCGCGCCGCCGAGATCATCCGAGCGGTCGCCCCCGACCACGCCATCGTCGGCTACGTCGACCCGCGCACCATCAGCTCGCGCTTCATCCTCGAGACGGGCCGCGTCTCGCTCACCGACCTCGTGCTGCGCGACGTCGATGACTCGCGGGCCATCCTGTTGCGCGTCATCCAGAACGCCGCACAGCGAGACCGCGCCCTGCGCATCGCGCAGGAACTCTGCGACGGCCAGCCGCGCGAGGTGCGTCTCGTCGTCCAGTTCGTCTGCCGCCATCTGCGCGACACGCTCGACGCGACGAGTATCGCGGCGGGCCTCGGGCTCAATCGGCGCACGCTCTACCATCGACTCGCGCAGGTCGGCAGCCCGGGACCGCGCGAACTCGTGGGCTGGTGCCGCGTGGCCTATGTCTGCTGGCAGCTCAGCCACACGTCGGCCACGCTCGCCGACATCGCCACCCAACTCGACGTGCCCGTCTGGCGCGGCCTCGCCTCGCTGCTGCGACGCTACCTGCACCTCACCACGCGCGAGCTGCGTGACGCCGACGCGTTTGCGATCGCGATCGACCGCTTTCGGGCACAGTTCGTCGCCCCCGCCACCACTGGCGCGCCGCGCGCACGGCCCATGACCGGCACGCCGCTGCCACCGCGTCCGACGATCGCCTTGCTCACGCCCGGCCCGCTCGGTTAGTCTTCGGGGCTGTCCGTCGGACAGCCATGCGCGAGTAGCTCAGTTGGATAGAGCGTCGGCCTCCGGAGCCGAAGGTCACAGGTTCGAGTCCTGTCTCGCGCGTACGAGACTTTCGTCGTCGGGGCGCAGTCCGGGATTGACCGGAATCGGCGCGGCGCGTACGTTCGCCGCTCCCTCCCCCCATTTCCTTCGCGCGCGTGCACGTCGCCGAATTGAAGCGCAAGACGATCCAGGAGCTTCAGGCTCTGGCCGCCTCGCTTCACGTCACCAACACCTCGGGCCTGCGCAAGCAGGACCTGATCTTTCGCATCGAACAGGCGCTGCTCGATGCCGAAACCACGCTCTACGGCGAGGGCGTGCTTGAAGTGCTGCCCGAAGGCTACGGCTTTCTGCGCGCCCAGGATTTCAACTACCTCTACGGGCCCGACGACATCTACGTCTCTCCGTCGCAGGTCAAGCGCTTCGATTTGCGCACCGGCGATACCGTCATGGGCGAAGTCCGCCCACCGAAGGAAGGAGAGCGGTATCTGGCGTTGCTCAAGGTGGAGCGTATCAACGGACTCGACCCCGAGATGGCGAAGCAACGAATCTCCTTCGACAACCTGTCGCCGCGGTATCCCGACCAGCGCATTCGCCTCGAACACGACGGCGGTGACGTCGCCTGCCGCCTCTGCGACATCATTGCGCCGCTCGGCAAGGGCCAGCGTGGCCTCATCGTTGCCCCGCCCAAGGCCGGCAAGACCATCCTGCTGCAGCAGGTGGCCAACGCCATCGCCGTCAATCACCCCGAGGTGACGCTGATCATCCTGCTCATCGACGAGCGCCCCGAGGAAGTCACCGACATGCAGGCCAGTGTCCCATCGGCCGAAGTGATCGCCTCGACGTTCGACGAGCAGCCGGATCGGCACGTGCAAGTCGCCGACATGGTCATCGAGAAGGCCAAGCGGCTGGTCGAAAGTGGCAAGGATGTCGTCATCCTGCTCGATTCCATCACGCGACTCGGGCGCGCCCACAACGCCATCGCGCCGGCCGGCGGCAAGATCATGTCCGGCGGCGTCGAAGCGCAGGCGCTGCAGAAGCCCAAGCGATTCTTCGGCTCCGCGCGCAATGTCGCCGAAGGCGGCTCGCTCACCATTCTCGCGACCGCGCTCATCGAGACCGGCTCGCGCATGGACGACGTGATCTTCGAGGAGTTCAAGGGCACCGGCAACATGGAGCTCGTCCTCGATCGCAAGATCGCCGACAAGCGCATCTTTCCCGCCATCGATGTCAACAAGTCGGGCACGCGTCGCGAAGAACTGCTCATGACGCCGTTCGAACAGCAGCGCAGCTTCCTGCTGCGCTCGTTCATCAGCGAAATGCCCAGTGACGAAGCGATCCTGTTCCTCCTCAAGCGCATGGAGCGCACGAAGACGAATCAGGAGTTCTTCGATCGCATGCACGAGCCATGAGCCGACGCGCGCCCGCGTGACCACACCGCGCACGCTCGCCATCGATTGGGGTGATCGACGCATCGGACTCGCCGTCAGTGATGCGCTCGGCCTGCTCGCCACGCCCGTCGGCGTCGTGACGCGACGCACGGGGAAACGACCGCCAATCGCCGAACTGCTGCGCCAGGCCGACGCGCTGGGGGCCGAAGCGATCGTCCTCGGGCTGCCTATCGATCCCGCGGGCGCCGAAACGGAGCGTTCGCGCGAAGTGCGCGACGTGGCGGCGCGCATCGCCGCACGCACGTCACGCCCGGTGCGGCTCGTCGACGAACGGTTCACGACGTCGGCGGCGCTGCGCACGGTGCGCGAGCAGGGCGGCAGTACCCGTGGTCGCAAAGGCGATGTCGACGCACTGGCTGCCGCGATTCTGCTGGAGCAGGTCCTGCAGGCGGCGCGCGGTGGCGTCGAGCTGGGGGAAGCCGTCGTCGCGCCGGCGCCGACACACGCCGTCGAACCCGACGACGCATGACACCACGTCGGTCTCGCGCGGCGCTCCTCGTCGCTGCGTGCACCAGCCTCTCGCTCACGGCGTGTGGTGGACGCGAGCAACCGGTACGCCTCACGGTTCCCGTCGGCGCGAGCTTTGCGCAGGTCGCCGATTCGCTTGCCGCCCGCGGCCTCGTCGGTTCGACGCGCCTCTTCCGCTGGTACGCGGCCTTCGGTGGACGCGATCGCGCCATCAAGGCGGGCACGTATGAACTCTCCGCGTCACAATCGTGGAGCGAACTGCTCGACGCATTGGTCGCCGGACGTGGACTCGTGGTCACGGTCACGATTCCCGAAGGGTTCGACTTGCGTCGCATCGTGCCGCGGCTCGCGCGCGCACTCGAGGTGCCCGAGGACTCCGTGCGTGCGGCGGTCGCCGATTCCGCCGCGCGCGCCAGCCGCGGTATCAGCGCGCCGACGCTCGAGGGCTATCTCTTCCCCGATACGTACACGTTCCCGGCCGGCACCACCGCGCGCGAGGCAGTGCGGACCATGCTCGCCCGCTTCGACGCAATGTGGCGCCCCGAGTGGGATGCGCGACTCACCGCGCTCGGCATCACGAAGCACGAAGCGGTCACGATGGCCGCGCTCGTCGAAAAGGAAGCGCGCGTCGCGACCGAACGCCCGACCATTGCCGCCGTCTACTGGAATCGCGTTCGCATCGGCATGCGGCTGCAAGCCGATCCCACGGTGCAATACGCCTTGCCGGAGCACGTCGACCGCCTGCTGTTCGTGCACCTCGAGGTCGATTCGCCGTACAACACGTATCGCTACGACGGACTGCCCCCGGGGCCGATCGCGTCACCAGGGGCGGCCAGCCTCGAAGCGGCGCTGCAGCCGGCCGATGTGCCGTATCTCTTCTTTGTGGCACACCCCGACGGTCATCACGAGTTCACGCGCACTTTTCAGGAGCACACGCGCGCGATTGCGATCGTGCGCCGCGAGGCGCGCCGTCGGCAGGCGGCAGCGCGCGCGTCGGCCGCCCCGAACGCCACGACGCCACCGGAACAACCCGATGCCTGAGCGCGCACTCGCACCGTGGACGCCGAACGCCGTGCGCGAGGCGATCCGCCTGATCGCGATCACCGACGACCTGCGCGACGGCGTGGATGGTCTCGTGGCGCGCGCCGCCGCCGCCGAGCGTGGTGGCGCCACCATGGTGCAGGTGCGATTCAAGGCGCTCACGTCCCGCGAACTGCTGCGCATCACGCGTGCACTCGTGGGCGCACTGCAGATCCCGGTGGTCGTCAACGATCGGCTCGACATCGCCCTCGCCGCCGATGCGGCGGGAGTGCACGTCGGCATCACGGACCTGCCGGTGCGAATCGCACGTGCGCTGGCCCCCGAGTCTTTTCTGATCGGCGCGTCGCTCACCCAGGCGGGCGAGCTCATCGAGTGCGATGACGCGGACTACGTCGGCGTGGGACCACTCTTCGGCACACCGAGCAAGCCGGATGCGGCGCCGCCGACGGGTGTGCAGGGCGGCGTCGCACTTGCACGCGCCGCGGCGCGCCCTGCCGTGGCCATTGGTGGCGTGGACGAGACCAACGCGCAGGACGTCGTGCAGGCCGGATTCGATGGCGTCTCGGTGATTCGCGCGGTGCTCTCGCAGCCCGATCCGGAAGCCGCCGCGCGTACGCTGCGTGCCGCCGTGGACCGCGGTGTGCGTGCGCATGTCGGAGCGGAGACATGAGCGCGGACCGACGCAATCAGCGGCGCCGCCCCTCATCGCGCACGGCGCGACCCTCCGCGCCGCGCGGCGCGACGGACCCGTCGCGCATTCGTGACGGCGTCACCGGGCCGGACATCGCGATCGTCGAGGCGCGTGCGGCGCAGCGTCTCGGCCGCGGACATCCGTGGGTCTTTCGCAGCGACGTGCTCGTGCGGCCAACCGTGGACGCGGGCGTCGTGCAGATGCGCACGACCGAAGGACGTCCGCTCGGCGCCGCGTTGTGGAGCCCGGCCTCCGAGATTTCGCTGCGTCAACTCACCACCGACGCGCGCATCAGCATCGACGCGACGTGGTGGCAGGCGCGACTCGGCGACGCGATCAATCGACGTACCTCGGTGGCACACACGTCGTCGGCGTATCGGCTCGTGCACGGTGAAGCCGACGGACTGCCATCGCTCGTGGTGGACCGGTACGATCGGTGGCTTGTGGTGCAATTGCTGTCCGCGGGACTGGCGGCGCACACGGACGCGATCGTGGCGTCGCTGCGCGCTCACCTGCAGCCTGAGGGCATCCTCGCGCGTCACGACGTGGCCGTGCGCGAGCGCGAGGGACTCAGCCGCGACGTGTCGCTGCTATACGGCACCGTGCCGGAGACGGTGCGGGTACACGAACATGGCGTGGCGTTTCTCGCTGCGCCGTGGGAGGGACAGAAGACCGGCGCGTTCCTCGATCAGCGCGAGAACCGCGCGTTGGTGGGACGCCTCGCGCGGGGACGCGCGCTCGATTGTTTTGCGTACCACGGCTCGTTCGCGCTGCACCTCGCCCAGCGCGCGAGCGAGGTGATCGCGCTCGACATCTCCGCACCGGCGCTCGCCCGAGCGGCGGAGAACGCCTCGCTGAACGGATTGACGAACCTGCGCACGCACGTCGGTGATGCGTTCGATGTCCTGCGCACGTGGCAGCGGGCTGGTGAACGCTTCGACACGATCGTGGTCGATCCCCCGGCGTTCGCGAAGTCGCGCGCCACCGTCGACGCGGCGCTGCGCGGCTACAAGGACATCAACCTGCGCGCGATGCGCCTCCTTGCGCCCGGAGGCCTGCTCTTCTCCGCGAGCTGCTCGCATCACGTCGGCGTGGGGCTGTTTCTCGACATGTTGCGCGAGGCGGCCGCCGACAGCGGTCGTCGGCTCGCGATTCGCGATGTCACGGGCCACGCGATCGACCACCCCGAGGTGCTCACCATCCCGGAAACGAGCTACCTCAAGGGTGTGCTGCTCGAAGCGCTCGACTGAGGGCGCGTCGGACATGCGCGTCGCCGTCGAGGCGCAACAGCTGCGCCACGATCACCGGGGGATCGGTCGCTACGTGCGCCGCCTCGTGCCGGCCATGCTCGACTGCGCGCCAGCACTGCAGCTCACCCTCGGCGTTCGCACGGATGATGTGCCCGCCATCGAGGCGGAGTGTGCGGCGCTCGGGGCCGCCGAGCGGCTCCGTGTCGTGTCACTCGAGCAGTGGCGACGGCTTGACTGTGATGTGGCGTGGTACCCGTGGAACTTCGTGCGTGTGCAGCCCGCTCGCGGGGCCATCGTGCCCACACTGCACGATCTCGCCCCGATGCGCGGCGACATCGACGGCCGCTGGTGGAAGGTGCTCAAGCGCTGGCGGGCGCGTCGCGCGTATCGTCACGCGGCCTCGGTGGCCTCGGTGGTGATCACAGGCGCGCACGCGGCGGCCGATGAGCTGGTGGCGCGATTGGGCATTGCCCGTGATCGCCTCGTGGTCGTGCCACACGCGGCCGACGAGTTCGCCACCATTGCCGATCACACCGCGGCCGATGCGGTGCTGGCACACCTCGGCGTGCACGGGCCCTTCGCCCTCGTCCTCGGCTCGCGCGAGCGGCGCAAGAATCTCGGCGTGGTGTGGCGCGCCTTCGATGCGCTGGGTGACGCGGGCGATGCGATGCCACTCGTCGTGGCCGGACGAGCGCGTGTGCCACTTCCCGATCGCCCGTGGTTGCGACGCGCCGGCTTCGTGACCGATCCCGTGCTCGCGGCGCTCTACGCGCGCGCAGCGGCCGTGATCGTGCCCTCTCGCTACGAAGGGTTCGGGTTGCCGGTGCTCGAAGCAATGACCGCAGGCGGCGCAGTGGTGTGTGCGCGGGCGAGTACGCTCCCGGAGGTGGCGGGCGATGGCGCGCTGCTGTTCGCGCCCGATGATGCGCCCCAACTCGTGGCGCATCTCCGACGGCTGCGCGACGATGCCGCATTCGGCTCGGCACTGCGGGTGGCCGCACGGCAGCGGGCCGCCATGTACTCCTGGCGGGCCAGTGCCCAGGGGACGCTGCACGCATTCACGCGCGCGATGCGCTGAGGTCCACCGGCGATCTCAGACGCGTTGACAGCCGCCGCAGTAGTAGGTGGTCCGACCGGCTTGCGGTCGGCTCCGAATGATGGCGCCACAGCGGTCGCACGGCTCGCCTGCGCGGTCGTACACGTGCCACGATTCATCATCGCCATCACCCAACGCATACGTGTAGCCATCGTCGGTCGCGCGCGCGCCGTAGTAGCGCCGCGACGGGGCCCGCTCGAGCACGAGCCGGGCCGCATCCACGAGTCGGGCCACACGCGCGCGTGAGAGGCGCGACGCCCGCGCCAGCGGGTGAATGCCGGCCTCCCAGAGGGCCTCAGCAGCGTAGATGTTGCCCAGGCCGGCCACCACACGCTGATCGAGCAGCACGGGCTTGATGGGGCCATGACGGCGCATGAGCGCCTCGTGCAGATAGGGCGCCGTCCACGCCGCCTCGAGCGGCTCGGGGCCGAGCGGCGGCACCACGGTCGCCCCAGGCGGATGCACCCGCACGACGGCGAAGGCGCGCCCGTCCACGAGCGAGATGCGGGTGTGATCGTCGGTGAGGAGCGTCACGCGTCCGAGACGCGGCGGCGGCAGCGTGTCCGGGCCGACGGCCCAGTCACCCGTCATCTTGAAGTGCACTTCGATGATCCGTGCGTCATCGAGCGTGAGCAGCTGGTACTTGGCGCGACGCTCGATCTGCACCACGCGATGCCCCTCGAGCGAAGACGCGACCTCATCGGGGAGCGCACGCCGCGCGGACGGATGATGCGTGCGGACCTCGGCAAGCACACGATTGAGCAACGCCGCGCGCAGCAGTTGTGTCGCGCGTTCGACTTCCGGGAGTTCAGGCACGTCGTCCTCGGTGAGGGAATGGCAGATTGCGGCAGAAACGTCGTGTGATTGTGCATCGTGCCCTTGCGCAATCGATGCATGCACCTAGTATTTGTCCACATCTATCCACAACCGGGGCATGCCCTTCCAGAATCCGCGGTCGCTCAAGTACGAGTACGAGTTGTACGTCGAACGCGAGATCGAGGACTACAAGGACTCGATCCCGCGGAGCGCCATCCTCAAGATCGGGGATGAGGCGGTGGCATCGCTCGCGCGTCAGCCGCAGGTCGCGCTGACCGAGCTTCTGATCTGGCAGGAAGTCGATCGGATCATCTCGCGCCGGTTGCGTCTCCCCACGTACCAGACCTGGCGCCGTCGCCGTCTGCGCGAGCTGGAGAAGTACCGTCGGCCGGAGACGTGGGGACTCGATCCGAATGCGGCCGTGTGTCGGGCAGTCGAACACGCCCCCGATCGTCATGTGCTGATCGCGGGCACGATCGACGAAGCACCGGCGCTGTATCTGGCCGCCAACGGCTGTGCCGTCACCGCGCTTGATCCCGCGGCCGACCTCATGCAGCGCGTGCTCGCGGCCGCGCAGCAGGCCGGATTGCACGATCGGGTGCGCACGTATCATGGCGATCTCGCCGCGTGGCACCCTGATGTGGAGCTGCATGCCGTGGTGTGCGGCGCGACCGCCCTCGCGCGCTTGTCACCGGCCGATCGGGCGCGTGTGATCGACGTCCTGCAGAGTGCGACCGCCGACGGCGGTGTCCACCTCGTGGAGACGATTGCCGCAGGGGCGCAGGACGTCGGAGCCGACGGCACGCCGACCATCGTGATGTCACTCGAGGAACTCGAGTCACGCTATCGCGGGTGGAACGTGTCCCTCGAACGGACCCGCGAGAACGGCAGTCGCACCTTCCTGGCGCGCAAGGAAGCCGTCGCCTGAGCCGGCGAGCGTGTCCGATCGACACGCTGCGCATCACCGCCGGACGTCGCAGACTGACACAGGGCCAGATTCGCCGGACCTCTGGATTCACAAGTGGTTGTTTTCCAACCATTTGCAATATCCGATCGAACGGCACGAAAGCTGCTTTCCACGAATGCGATTCGCGTCCGTCGTGCGGACGCCCTGCATTCTCAGAACCGGGTGGAGGACCGCCCATGCGCAGCATTCGTCAGAAGACCAACACCACCGATCGCGAACCGATCGGGATCGTCATTGCCGATGGCGGGACGCCCGAAGCGGCGCCGCGATTCCTCGCGTACGTCTGGGGCCCCGTGCCCGATGACGTCGAGCAGGAGGAACCCGTTCTCGCCCTCGCAGGTGCGAGCGCCTGATCGGCTGAACCGCTGAGGGCAAGAACGCGAAAGACGCCGGCAGACATGCCGGCGTCTTTGCGTTCATGGGGACCAATGGTCCCCACGACGGGACTCGCCTTACGCGGCCGGAGCCGGCGCGGCCGGAGCCGCCGCAGCCTTGCGGCCACGCTTCGCGGTCTTCTTGCGACCAGCCTTCTTGGCCGTCTTCTTCGCGGCCTTCTTGCGACCAGCCTTCTTGGCCGTCTTCTTCGCGGCCTTCTTGGCGGTCTTCTTGCGACCGGCCTTCTTGGCCGTCTTGCGCGTCGCCTTCTTGGCCGTCTTGCGCGTGGCCTTCTTGGCGGTCTTCTTGCGCGTCGCCTTCTTCGCGGTCTTGCGGGTGGCCTTCTTGGCCGTCTTGCGCGTGGCCTTCTTGGCCGTCTTCTTGCGCGCGGACTTCTTGGCTGGAGCCATGTGAATCAATCCTCACAAGGAGGGTGTGGGTACCCGGTCTCCCCCGGTGGAGACGCGAGTGACGTGTCGGTCGCGTGAAGCGAGCTTCATGCGGTCCGCCACGCTGGTGTGCATATCACCGAGGACATGCACACACAGTCTGTGCGAACGGTTGTCGGATGGACGTCGTGACATGACACGACGTCACGGAATTCAGACCGCGTCGCTGAGGCTGGTGAAGGTGAAATCGCGAACCTTGAGTGGTGGAACGACAACAGCCTGACCAGGCCCGCCGCTCTCACTCGCGCTGACACGCACCGGTGCTCCCATCATCTCGACGTTGTTGAGCATGAAGATGGGCGATTCGTTCCAGCGCAGATTCTTCACGGCGCGCGTGATGCGGCCGTTTTCGATGAGGAAGGTGCCGTCGCGCGTGAGCCCCGTGTACAGGATCGTGCGGGGATCGACCGGACGGATGTACCACAGACGCGTGACCAGCAGCCCACGTTCGGTGGACGCGATCATTTCGTCGAGCGTGGCCGAGCCACCGAGCATGCGCAGCGACCCCGGAAACGCCGACGGCTCAGCACCCTTCTGCTGCGCCCACCAGCGATCGTATGCGAGGTTCTGCACCACGCCATTCTGAATCCAGGTGATCTTGCGCGCCGGCAGACCATCGCCGCCGAACGTGCTGCCGTACGCCTCGGTGTCGAGCGGGTCGGAGAGCAGCGTCACGCGCTCGTCGACGACCTTCTGACCGATCTTCGTGCCACCACCAGGCTTCGAGAAGAACGAGCGTCCTTCATCGGCGGCGCGCGCTTGCGCAGCCCCCGCGATGAGTTGCACGAGATTGCCCACGGCCGTGGGCTCGAGAATCACGGTGTAGCGACCCGGCTCCACGGCGACCGGATTGCGCGACCGCTCGGCCTTTTCAATGGCGCGTGCACCGAGTGCCGCGGGATCGATGCGCGACCAGTCATGCGATGTGGCGCCCGCCCAGCCGGAGCCCGTGCCGTCGGGGGTGCGCACCGTCGTGGTGAGCGCGGCCGCCGTCGATTCACTCCACGCGAACAACCCGCGCGACGTCGCCACCGCCTGCGATCCGCCATTCGCTTCGAGATAGCCGGTGGACACGAGCCCCGCCGTCGCCGCACGATCGGTAATCGCGCGCACCGCCGCCGCGCGATCGGCTGGCGACAGCGCCGCCGTGGACGCGTCATATCCACCAGCCGGCGCGTACGTCTGCGGCCCAAGCTCGGGGAGCATCTCGGGATCGTCCGGCGCGAGGCGTGCGAGCGACTCGGCCCGCTTCACCACCGCGCGCAGCGACTCGTCGTCGACCCGGTTGGTCGTCGCACTGCCGGCCTTCTTGCCGAACACGGCACGCACCGTGATCGACACGTTCGTGTTGTCGCCCGCCGTCGAGATCTGGTTCACCGCGAACCGCGTGTTGGCCGTCGACCCCGAGCTGACGTTGACGCGCATTTCGTCGGCCGTCGAGAAGCCGAGCACGCGCTTGCAGAGCGCTTCGGCCTGCGCGCGCCCCAGATGTGCGGGCGCCGCACCGAACAGCGAACGTGGGCCGCTCACGACTGCCGCCCCGTGTTGATCACGTTGACCTGACGGTGACGCGTGGGCGGGCAACCATGGCTCACCGCGTTCGACTGCGCGGGCTGCCCCTTGCCGTCACCGAACGCGCCACCGAGTTCGTAGCTGCGACGTCCGCCGAGCATGTCCATGCTGTTCCAGAACTCCGGCGTACGGATCTGGTACGCGACGTCCTTGAGCATGCCCACGATCTTGCCGCCGCGGATTTCGTAGAACAGCTGCCCGCCGAACTGGGCGTTGTAGCGCTGCTGATCGATGCTGAACGACCCGTCGCCCACGATCGCGATCCCACGATCGGTCGCGGCGATGAGATCGTCCCACACCAGATCGCGCTCACCGGGCAGCAGCGACACGTTGGGCATGCGCTGGAACTGCACGTCGGCCCAGCTCTGTGCGTACGAGTTGCCGTGCGAGCGCACCTCGCGCCCCTGCGACCGATACCAGTCGGCGAGGTACGGCGCCTGCTCGCGCGTCGTCTGGTAGTCGTTGAAGACACCGTTCCGGATGATGAGATACTCGTCGGGCTTCACGCCCTCGTCGTCCCACCCCACCGCCGCGAGCGATCCGTCCTGCGACCGATCCGCCTGCACATTCATGAACTCGGGGCCGTACTTCAGCTTGCCAAGCACCGCCTCGGGCGGCGAGACGAAGCTCGTGCCCGCGTAGTTCGCTTCGAAGCCGAGCGCCCGATCGAGCTCCGTCGGATGCGCGATGCTCTCGTGAATCGTGAGCCAGAGGTGCGTCGGGTGCAGGATGAGATCGTAGCGCCCCACGTCCACCGACTTGGCCTTGAGCTTCTCCTGCGCCTCGTTGGCCCAGCGCTCGGCGTTCACCACCAGGTTCGCGTCGAGCACGTGCTCGTAGCCGCGCCCCATGGGCTGAATGTCCGTGCTCTGCCGCGACTGGAAATCGCCGGCCTGCACGTTGACCGCCTGGCAGGTCATGCTCGGCTGCGCGCGGTAGATCGTCTGCACGACGAACGTCCCGTCCGTGGTGGCCAACGTCTTCTCCTCGCGGAGAAAGAACATGCTCGAGTTGACGAAGCCCATGCCGCGCCCGCCGGGCTTGAGCACCTTGAGCGCCGCTTCGTTCGCCTGCAGCAGCAGGCCCACCTGCTCTTCGATCGCCACGTCGAACGGATCGATGCGCGCCGGCGACCGCCACGTGCCCTCGGGCGTGGGCGTCACCGGCGCGAGCTCCACCGGGCGACGCAACGCGGAACGATTGGCCTTGGCCTGCGCCACCGCCTGCTGCGCCACGCGAATGACCTCGTCGCGCGTCAGCTCGTTGGTGGCGGCGAATCCCCACGCGCCCTCGACGAGGACGCGCACCCCGATGCCGAACGTCTCGTTGTCGACGAGTCCGAGCACGCGCAGCTCGCGCGTCGAGACGTTGCGTACGTTGTTGCGACTGATGCGCGCGTCGGCGTAGGAGGCACCGGCCGACTTGGCGGCGTCGAGCGCCAGCAACGCAAGCTCACGGGAGACGGCATCGGCGACGCTGACGGGTGCCGCACCTCGCCGCGCATCCGGCAAGGCAGCAAGCAGCGACGGCGTCGCCGCACTCAACCCGACGGCCGCAGCCGCCGCGGTAGACCCGTGAAGAAACTCGCGTCGAGAAAGGCTCACGCCGTACCCGAAGGGGTGGTGCGCCGGTCCCCATGTGGACAGTGCGCGCAAGTCGTTGTCATTGACGCGAATATACGTGTGGAGATTTCGGAAACGCAATAGCGCTTATTAAGAACGCGCGCGAGTAAGGTTTGGAGCACGCGTCGCGCGCAGCCCTACCACCGCTCACGACGCCATGCGAGCTTTGTCCTGCGTGCGTCGATTGCCGCCGCGCACGCGTCGAATCACTCCCCGTCACCACACTCGTGAAAGCGCTCGTCAAGCCGTCCGCCGCGCCCGGCCTCATCCTCGCCGACGTCCCCGTTCCGCAGATCCGCGACGACGAAGTCCTCATTCGTGTGCATCGCGCCGGCGTCTGCGGCACCGACGTGCACATCTACGAGTGGGACGCCTGGGCGCAGTCGCGCTGCCGCGCACCGTTCGTCGTCGGCCACGAGTTCGCCGGTGAGGTGGTCGAGGTCGGCAAGCTCGTGGAGTCGGTCCGCACCGGCGATCGCGTCACCGCCGAGGGACACATCGTCGACGATCGCTCGATCTTCTCCCGCACCGGCAACGCGCACGTCGACCCCTCCACGCGCATCATCGGGGTCGACCGCGACGGCTGCTTCGCCGAGTACATCGCGATGCCGGCCACCAACGTCTGGCACCTCGACGACGCCATCAGCTACGAGATCGGTGGCATTCACGACCCCATGGGCAACGCCTTTCACACCGCCCTCACCGCCGACATTCCGGGCGCAGTGGTGCTCATCACGGGGTGTGGACCGATCGGCGCGTTCGCCGTCGGCATCTGCCGTGCGGCCGGCGCCGCGCGCATCATCGCGACCGACGTGAACCCCAAGCGCCTCGCGCTCGCCCGCACCATGGGCGCGCACGACGCCGTACACCCCGACGAGGCCGCGGCGATCGTGCACGCCGCCACCGACGGTCACGGTGCCGACGTGGTGCTCGAAATGTCCGGCGTACCCGCGGCCGTGCATCAGGCGTTCGCGCTCGCCCGCCCCGCGGGTCGCGTCAACATGCTCGGCATCCCGTCACGCACCATCGACGTCGATTTCGCCAAGGAGATCATCTTCAAGGGGCTCACGATCTACGGCGTCGTGGGACGCCGCATGTACGACACGTGGCACCAGATGACCCGCTTCCTGCGCGCCGGCACCTTCGACCCCACGCCCGTCATCACGCACCGCCTGCCGCTCGAAGCGGTCGACGACGCGATGCATCTCATCAAGTCCGGCGAGGCCGGCAAGGTGATCTTCGAGATCGCCTGATCCGCTTCCACCGTTCCGTTCATGCCCAACGCCGCCTTCACCGCCGACGCCGACGCCCAGATCGCCCAGCTCAAGGCCGATCGCGTCTACAAGCGCCTCAATCATCTCGAAGCGCCGCAAGGCGCGCGCACCCGCATGGAAGGACGCGGCGAGGTGATCGTGCTCTCGTCCAACAACTACCTCGGCCTCGCCAACCATCCGGCCGTGGTCGACGCCGGCATCGATGCGCTGCGGCAGTACGGCGCGGGCACCGCCAGCGTGCGCTTCATCTGCGGCACCTTCACGCTGCACCGTACGCTCGAAGCCGAACTGGCCGAGTTGGTGGGCACGGCGGCCTCACTCTCGTACGTGTCGGCGTGGAACGCCAACGAAGCGTTCACCCCGACGCACGCGGGCCCCGACGACGTCGTGCTCTCCGACGAGCTCAACCACGCGTCCATCATCGACTCGATCCGGCTCGCGAAGTCGATCACGAAGTGCCAGACGGGCGTCTACAAGCACGGCGATCTCGACGACCTCAAGGCCAAACTCGAGGCCGCCAAGGGTGCACGCCGCCGCTTCATCTGGACCGATGGCGTCTTCTCCATGGAGGGGAGCATTGCGAAGCTGCCCGAAATCCTCGAGCTCGCGCGTCAATACGACGCCGTGGTCATCATGGATGACTCGCACGCCACCGGAGTGCTCGGGGCGACCGGGCGCGGTACGGCCGAGCACTTCGGCGTCGTGGGCGAGGTCGACGTGATCACCTCCACGCTCGGCAAGGCGCTCGGCGGCGCGGCGGGCGGATTCGTCGCCGGCGCCGAGTCGGTGGTCGACCTGCTCACGCAGCGGTCACGCCCGCAGCTGTTCTCGAATGCGCTCCCCCCCACCGTCGCGGCCTCATCGCTCGCGGCCGTGCGCGTGCTGCGTGCGGAGCCGGCGCGGGTGCAGCGGCTGCGCGAGAACGCAGCCTGGTTCCGCGGCGCAATCCGAGAGGCAGGCTTCGCGCCACTCGACGGCGAGACGCCGATCGTACCGATCATCGTCGGCGAAACGGCGCTGGCGATCCGCATGAGCGAACTGCTCCTCGATGAGGGCGTGTTCGTGACGGGCTTCGGCTTCCCCGTCGTGCCGAAGGGGCAGGCGCGCGTGCGGTGTCAGGTCAGTGCGGATCACACGCGCGACGACCTCGAACAGGTCGTGCGCGCCTTCCAGGTCGCGGGGCGCAAGGCCGGGCTGCTGCGCTGATCGCACGTGCAGGTGCGGTCAACGCAACTGAGCGGTGGAAGACGAACCGAAGAAGG
>ERZ1066122.784-NODE-784-length-30825-cov-9.323984_pt1 | contig 30825 bp, 19 predicted proteins | sample MGYA00382769_ERZ1066122 | MGnify/ENA primary metagenome ERZ1066122 (study PRJEB33369, sample SAMEA5778352) | biofilm metagenome | biome: Industrial cooling water; feature: Water cooling tower basin; material: Biofilm | place: United Arab Emirates | collected... | reverse complement strand
CCGGAGGTTCGCGGTCCATTGCTCAACCGCCGTCCCCAACCGCCGCGAGCGTACCGCAGGTTCGCGGTCCAGTAGCTACCGCAAACAGCTTCTAAGCGCCAACGTCCGGTAAAACCGGCATTTGGTCGGCGTGTGGCGGGTGGTGGTCGAACGGAGTTGCGAGGCGGCTGACGACGCTGGACTTTTGATTCGTTGCATCGCTGCCGATGGCGGCGGGCGCTTTCGTTTCACCAGTGTCTCACCTGTTTCAATTCCAAGATGGTTATGCTGATTTCCTGTTTCCGTACCCGCTTCGTGCTGGCCGCAACGCTCCTGACGCTGGCGGCGGCCTCCTGCTCTACTGACGACGCCGACTCGGCCCGGCCGCGCGGCGGCTGCCACGGCGGCATCACCCCACCCACGCCGACCACCCTGACCGACACCACGACTACCACCGACAGCACCACTCGCGTGGCGCCGCCCTCGCCCGGCTCCTACCGGCAGGCGCTGAGTTTGCTGACCTCGCCGGAAGAATAGGGCGCGTGTACCGCTTTGTATTTCACTCAGTTGGCTGTCATCCGCTTGCGCTTTTCTCAATGAACCGCACCGATTTTCTGAAACGTACCGGCCTGGCCGGGCTGGCCTCGCTCCTGCCGCTGAGCCGCGCGCAGGCCACGGCGAAGGCGTTTGGCCGAGCCGCCGCCGAGGGTACGCTCGAAGTGGCGGCGCCCACGTCGTGCGTACTGATTCCGAGCGAGATGGCCGGGCCGTACCCGCTCAATCTCTCCACCAACCAGACGTATTTCCGGCAGGACATCCGCGAGAACCAGGTCGGCCCCCAACTCGACGTGACGCTGAAAATCGGCGGCGGCGGCAACTGCGGCGTGATGCGGAACGCCCGCGTGGACCTCTGGCACTGCAACCGCGACGGCTATTACTCCGGCTACACCACCAACGGGCAGCAAGGGCAGCAAAACAACACCACGGCGCGGTGGCTGCGCGGCATTCAACTCACCGACGCCGACGGACTGGTGCGGTTCACGACCATTTTTCCGGGCTGGTACAGCGGCCGGGTGTCGCACGTCCACTTTCAGGTGTATCTAAGCTCGCTGCTGTCGGTGACGTCGCAGTTTACGTTTCCGGTGGCGGTCAAAAACCAGATTTACACCACCGACCCGTTGTACGCGCAGTACGGCGCCGACCCGGCCTCGCTCCAGACCGATATGGTGTTCGCCGACGGCTACAACAACCAGATGGCAACGCTGACCCCCAACGCCATGACCGACGGCTGGGACGCCTACCTCGAAGTGGGCATCAACGCCAGCGGGGTGCTGGGCCTGCTCAACGCGGCGCCCGAGACGGGCGGGCAGTTCACGCTCGGCCAGAACTACCCCAACCCGTGCGCGGGCACCGCCTCGGTGCCGTTCGGGCTGGTGACGGCGGCCGACGTGGCCCTCGATCTCTACGACCTGACGGGCCGCCGCGTGGCCATTCTGAAACGCCCCAACCTGGCGGCCGGCGAGCACACCATCGGCCTCGATTTCGCCGCCCTCGGCCTGCCCGTGGCCGATTATGCGTACCAGCTCACCGTGACCACCGCGCGCGGGACGTACCACCAATGCAAGCGGTTGACGGCGGTGAGGTAGGTGTTGGGTGTTGGGTGTAACGCGTCGTCCTCCCTCCTGTCATCCTGAGCGAAGCGAAGGACCTTCCCGCCAAACCGGCCCGCCGCCTCGTTCCAGCCCGACTGTTTGAGAAACGACCGACGCGGTATCGAACGCGCGCAAAGGCGGTAAGTCTGTACAGAAAGCATTTTCCGTTCAGGATGACGGGTGCGGGAGAGTGCGTTTTCTCAGGGGGACGGGCCAGAGCAGGGCGGCGGGCCAAGCTAGCGGGGGAGGTCCTTCGCTCCGCTCAGGATGACAAGTCGATGTATTATGGCATTCCCTAACACCTAGACACCTAGACACCTAACACCTCGCTTCGCACTTCGCACTTCGCACTTCGCACCCACCTACTTCCCAAACCCGCCCTCTTCCTTCACAAAATGATTGAACACGAGGCGGTCGGCCAAACCCGGCAGCCAGCGGTTGAGGAACACCGTCAGGCGGCCCTGGCCGGTGAGCACCAGATCGCGGCGGCGGTGGCGCACGGCACTCACGATGGCGGCGGCCACAGCTTCGGGCGTCATCATCTTCGCTTCCTCGCGCGGGGAGGTGCCCTGCTCGCGGCCGTCGGCCAGCAGCGCTGTGGAGCGGATGTTGGATGCCGTGAAGCCCGGACACGCCAGCAGCACGTGGACGCCGCGCGGACGCAGCTCGGTGCGGAGCGCCTCGAGGAAGCCGTGCATCGCAAACTTGGAGGCCGAGTAGCCCGTGCGGCCCGGCAAGCCCCGATAGCCCGCGATGCTGCTCACGCCCACCACCGCGCCGCGCGCCGCGATGAGGTGCGGCAGGGCAGCTTTGGTCGTCTCAACGGTGCCGAAAAAATTGACTTCCATCAGGCGCCGCAGTACCTGAGTGTCAACATCCTCGAAGAGCGCCCGCATCGAGATGCCCGCGTTGTTGACGAGCACATCGAGGCGGCCGAACGCAGCCACGGTCTCGGCCACGGCGCGATGGCAGTCGGCGGGCTGGCTCACATCGGCGCGGATGGCGAGCGCCTGGGCGCCGGTAGCCGTCACGAGCTGCCCGGTGGTGGCGAGGCCGGTGGCGTCGCGGCCGGTGAAGGCCACACGCGCGCCCTGTTGCCCGAAAGCAACCGCCAGCGCCCGCCCGATACCCGACGAGCCGCCCGTAATCAATACTACTTTTTCGCGCATCGGCTTGTGTGGGTTGAGCCAACCGGGTGCGTGTGGGCAGTACGGTTCGGCGGGCGGCAAAAATACCGAATGCGCGAGGTCGGCAACGTTCGGGGTGGGTCGGCCGTCTTGCCCTCGCGGAGATGCGCGCCCGCTGCGGGCGGGTTGCCGCTCGCGCCTAAACTTAGCCACCTTTATCTGGTCTGACCGGGCCGCTCGCGGCCCCGGAGCCTACCGGAGCCGTACTTTTAGGGCTGTCGGCGTCATTTTCGGCAGCACACGTCCAACCAACTCCTCCCCTCCCCCCCCCGACATTTTACCCTCTCGCTGTATGCTCTCACCTTTTCGCCGCAGCTCAGGCGGCGCCGGGTCGGCCCGGCAGGCGCTGCTGACGCTCGGCCTCGCGGCCCTGCTCTCGCCGGCCGCGCTGGCGCAGTGCCCGATTGCCGCCAACTGTACCCCCGGCGGCGCCACCGACCCCGACGCACCCCTGTTCGGGCGCGGCATCACGCGGGTGCAGCTCAACACCCTCGACCGCCTGACCGGCATCAACGACGGCTATCAGGACTATTCGTGCGTGGCCGGTGGCAGCACGACGCTGCTGGTAGGCGTCCCCTACACGCTGACCGTCACGACGGCGCCCGGCGCCGCAGAAATCGTGCGGGCGTGGGCCGACTTCGACAACAACGGCATCTTCAACCCCGCCACCGAGCAGGTGCTGGCCGTGACGGCCACCGGCCCTCACGCCGCCACCTTCACGGTGCCCGCCACGGCCGTGCTCAACCAGCCCCTGCGCCTGCGGATTGCCGCCGACGACGCCTTCTCGCCGATTCCGACGCCGTGCTCGTCGCCGCAGTACAGCCAGACGGAAGATTACACCTTTACGGTGCAGGCCAACACCGCCCCGCCGACGGCCGACTTCACGGCCGGTGCCGACACCCTTACCTGTTCGGGACTGGTGCGGTTCAGCGACCGCTCGAGCGGCGCGCCCGTGACGTGGGCGTGGGATTTCGGCGACGGCAGCAGCGGCAGCACTCTGCAAAACCCGCAGCACCAGTACGCCACGCCCGGCCGCTACACGGTGCGGCTCATCGTGACCAACGCCAACGGCACCGACACGCTGACCCGCACCAACTACATCAACTACGACGCCCAAGTGCCCGTGGTGGCTGCCTGCTCGCCCCAAACCACGGCGTATTGCTGCGGCTACGGCATCGGCCGCGTACGGCTGGCCGGACTTGACTGGACGTCCGGCGACGGCGCCGAGGGCTACCGCGATTTTACGTGCAACGCCCGCGCGGCGGTCGTCGCCGGCAACACCTACACGCTCAACATCTCGCTCACCGGCGCCCTCACGCACGACGTGCGCGCGTGGCTCGACGCCAACAACGACGGCCAGTTCACCGCTTCCGAACTGGTGCTGACCGTGCTGGCGCAGGACAGCGCCGTGAGCGGCACGATTACGGTTCCGGCGTCGGTGCCGCTCAATACGCCGATGCGCCTGCGGATTATTGCCGATGCAGCGGGGCAGGCCGGTGGGCCGTGCGTGGCGCCGCGCCTGGGACAGGCGGAAGACTATACGGTGGTCGTGCGCCCCAACACGCTGCCGCCGGTGGCGGCGTTCAGCGTAGCCGCCGCGAACCCGTGCGACTCGACGCGCATCTTCACTGACCGCTCGCAGAACCAGCCCGCGAGCTGGCTGTGGTACTTCGGTGATGGCACCACCAGTACGCAGCAAAACCCGTCGCACACCTACACTACGGGCGGCAGCTACACGGTGTCGCTGGTGGTGACGAATGCGTTTGGCCGCGACTCTGTGGCCGTGGCCAACGCGGCGTTCGTCACGCTGCCGTGCCGCACCTACTGCATCCCCACGAACCTCCAGACGCAGAGCATCTGGATCAATCGGGTGCAGTTCGCCGACATCGACCGCGCTTCGGTTCTCGACGCGGGAGCGTACGTGGCCACGTACTCGCCGCCCGCCCGCCTGACCCAGAGCCAAACCGCGACGCTCACCGTCTCGACCACCATCAATCAGGGCGGCGGTGGCCCGCCGGTGTTCACCACGTCGGCGTGGATCGATTGGGACCAGAACGGCGTCTGGGATGCTTCGGAGCGCGTGATGCAGGCGCAGGGCGACCCTCAAAACGATGTGCTCTCGCAGAGCTTCGTGGTGCCCGCCACGGCCGCCGGCGGCCCCACGATGATGCGCGTACACACCACGCGCAACCAGCAGCTCGCCAACAACCCGTGCCCGCCCAACGGCGCGCCCGGCATCGAGGTGGAAGACTATCTGGTGATCGTGAGCGGCCAGCAGGCGCCGCCCGACGCCGCCTTCATCCTCGACAACACCGTGAGCTGCAACGGCCTGGTGCAGTTTACCGACCGCTCGACCAACTCCCCCACCACGTGGCGCTGGGACTTCGGCGATGGCATCAGCAGCCCGCTACAGAACCCGCAGCACCAATACGCCACTACGCCCGGCACCTATACCGTGAAACTGGTGGCAACAAACCAGTACGGCCGCGACTCGGTGACGCTCGTCAACGCCGTACAGGTAACGGGCGACCCGGCCCCCGTGGCGCCCACCTGCCGCCCCGAGTCGACCTCGCCGGGCTTCGGAATGGGCATCGACTCGGTGCGCGTGACGGCTCAAAACGGCGTCACGCTCGTCAACTCGTCGCCGAACGACACCGACGGCTACCGCGACTACTCGTGCCAGAAGCGCGGCGAAATCGTGGAAAGTCGGCCGGCCACCCTCCGCGTCCGCACCATTCAAGCGATGGGGACGCGCGTGATGGCCTGGATTGACTACAACAACGACGGCGACTTCGGCTTCAACAGCGAGCGGGTGCTGCTGTCGGCCAACACGGCCGATGGGGTCCATACGGTCACGTTTACGGTGCCGGGCACGGCCGTACTCAACACGCCGCTGCGGCTGCGGGTAGGGTCTGATTGGGCGAACAACCCCGTGTTCCGCCCCTGCGGCGGCACCGGGCCGGGCGGCGTCACGCTGCCCCAATACGGCCAGATGGAAGACTACACCATCACCATCCGGCCGTTCGTAGGCGTGGCCGAAGCCCGCGCCCCGCTGGCGCTGGCCGTCGTGCCGAACCCCACCCCCGACGGCCGCGTGACCGTGCAACTGATCGGTACCGCCGCCGCCGACGGCACCCCGCTGACCCTGACCGTGCGCTCGGTGCTGGGCCAGGTGGTGGCCCGCCGCACCCTCACCGTGCAGGCCGGCGCCGCGCCCACCGTAGATCTGTCGGAGCTGGCGCGCGGGGTGTACATCGTGCAGACCGATAGCCCCGCCGCCGCCCTGCGCGGCACCCTGCGCCTGGTGCGCGACTAACCTTTCCGCTCCATCGGCCCCCGGCGGCCCGCCCACGCGGCGGCGCGGCCGGGGGCCGACGGCGTAAGCAGGCACCGCGCCCGTGCCCGACCTTTGCAACCGTACTTCATCTCTGCTTTCCTGAGCACTTCTTTCCAATCGCCTTCGATGCGCGCATTCCTACCCCCCGGCGCCCGCCGTACGTGGCGCCCTGCTTTCTGGCTGCTCCTGACCCTGCTGACGTGGGGCCTGGCGCGGCCCGCCACCGCCACCCACTTGCGCGGTGGCGACGTGCGCTACCGCTACGTTGATAACGCCGGCACTACGCCGGGACGGCCGTTTCGGTATGAGTTGTCGTTCGCGGTGTATTACAGCTGTGAAACCGGACCTGGAAACTCCAACTACCCCTGCGGTCGCGCGGTGTTACCAGTGGCAATTTACGACCGGGCCACAGGTGCGCGAATTAACGACCCCAATAATCCGTTTCCTACACAGATTCAGGAGCCTTGCCCAAATTCGAACGGAGATATATTTTCTACTCCATACCCCGCCGATCTGTACCTGTTACAGCCATTCCGCGATTCGATTGTCACATCCCAGCCGCCAGCCGGCTGCAACATTGTAGCGGGATGTGCCATAGTCGTGGAATATCGCGGCATAGTAGAGCTTCCGGTGGCTGCACAGGGGTATATTGCGATGACGGCAGACAACGCGCGTAACAGTGGTGTTACAAACATTGGGTCACCGGGTTTTCCAGGCAGCCAAAGCTCTCAGGTGCTAGCCATCAATATCCCACGCCCCGTCTCGGCTTTCGCAAACTCTTCCCCAATATTTTCCGACTCGCCGGTGCCGCTGATTTGCGCCAACGATACGGTCACGATTACTAACAACGCCTTTGATGCGGAAGGAGACCGACTGGTATACAGCTTCTACGCTCCCTTCGCATACAATATGGGTAGTGGTGGATTTAATGATTTGGGGCCCACGTACACAGTGCCTGACGTTGTCAATTACAACCCCGGCTTCACCTTCGAGCAACCCTTCGGCGCCAGCGGTTTCGCCGAAATCGACCCCGTATCAGGCCAGACGCGCTACCTCGTGCCCGCCCCCGGCGAGTACGTCGTGGGGGTGCAGGTGAGCGAGTTTCGCACCATCAACGGCTCGGATGTGCTCATCAGCACGATTTACCGCGAGATTCAGCTGCAGGTGGCCAACTGCGGCGTGGGCGGCACCTTCCCGCCGCCGCAGATTTCGGCAGCGCAGGTAATTACGATTGAGGAAGGTGAGCCTGCCTCATTTACCGTTACCGGCACGGCTTCCAACAACAACCCGCTGACGCTGTCGGCCTCGTCGCCGCTGCTCGATGGGCCGGGTGGTGCCAACGCCACCTTCAACGGGCAGCAGGGCACGGCGGCCAACGCGCTCGTCACGCTCAACGGCGTGGGTACGCAGACTGCGACGTTTGCCTATACTTCTACGTGCGGCTCGGCGGGCACCTACAACGTCAACTTCAAAGTGACCGACCTGGCTGGCTGCCCCATTAAAGAGACGCCCGCCACGTACCTGATTATCGTCAACCGGCCGGGGGCGCCGACGGCCATCAACGGCGACAACACGGTGTGCCCCAACACCACCCAGAGCTACACCGCCACGGGCGCGCCGATGAACACGGCCTCGTATCAGTGGACCGTGACGGGCGGCACCATCGTGGGCAGCGCCACCGGCGCCACCGTGCAGGTACGCTGGACGACCGTGGGCACCGGTTCGGTGAGCGCGGTGGCAGTGTCGCCGCGCGGCTGCCCGAGCTTGCCGCTGGCGCTTTCGGTGGAAGTGTTCGCCGGGGTGACGGCCACGCTCGGCGGCGTCAACGCGGCGTACTGCCTCAACCCGGCCGCCACCGGCGCACCCCTCACGGGCAGCCCGGCGGGCGGCACGTTCAGCATCACGGGGGCGGGCGGCACCACCAATCTGGTGGGCAACGTGTTTACGCCGCGCGTGGCGGGCACCTTCCAGATTACCTACACCGTGGCTGACCCGAACGGCTGCCCGGCCGTGTCGGCGCCGTTTACGGTAGTGGTGAATCCGCTGCCCGTGGTGGCGCTGGCGGCTTCGCTGCCCGCGACGCTCTGCTCCAACGACCGGCCGGTGCTGTTGGCAGGCACCGTGAACGGCGCGGCGGCTACGACGGGCTTCACCATCAACGGCAACCCGGCGACCGTGTTCAACCCGTCCGTGCTCGGCCCCGGCACCTACACGGTGGCGCTGGTGGGCACGGGCGTAGGCAACTGCACCGCTACCGCCACCCGCACCGTCACGGTGAATGCGGCGCCGGTGGTGTCCTTGACCGGCCTGCAACCCACTTACTGCCAGAACGACCCCGCCGTGACGCTGACGGCGACCGCCGATGGCTTGCCCATCACGGGCACCAACGCGTTGTTCAGCATCGGCGGCGTACCAGCCACGCAACTCAATCCGGCGGCGCTGCCGGTCGGGTCGGTGTGGGTGAGGGTGCTGGGCACCGGCCCCAACGGCTGCCGCAACCGCGATTCAGTGTCGATTGAAATCCTGCCGCTGCCGGTGCTGGCCATCACGGGCCTCGACGCCGCCTACTGCCGCGACGCCGCCCCCGTAACCCTGGCGGGCACCGTGAATGCCGTAGCCGGCGGCACGTTCACGATCGACGGCAACCCGGCTACCGTGTTCAACCCCGCCGCCCTGAGCGTAGGCCCCCACCTGGTGGTGTTCAGCGGCACCGGCGCCAACGCCTGCCAGGATACGGTGCAGCGCACCGTGCGCGTGAACCCGCTGCCGGTGGTCCGTATCGTGGCGCCCACAGCCACCAGCTTCTGCCTTAATGCCCCGAGCGTGGCGCTGACGGGGAACGCGCCCGGCCAGTTCTTCATCGACGGCAGCGCCACGGCCGTGACGAGCTTCCTGCCCGCCACGCTGGGCGTCGGGACGCACGTCATCCGCTTTACGCGCACCGATGCCCTCACGGGCTGCTCGAACGATACGACGCTCAGCATCACCATCCGGCCGCTGCCGGTGCTGGCCATCACGGGCCTGCAGGCCGCTTACTGCGCCGACGCCCCGGCCGTGCCCCTGACGGGCACCATCGACGGCGTGGCCGCCACCGCCGCAACCGGCACGTTCACGATTGATAACGTTGCCGCCACCCAGCTCAACCCGGCTACGCTCGCGCCCGGTGTGCATCAGGTGATTTTCACGGGCACCGGCACCAACGGCTGCGCGACCACCGACACGCTCCGTGTCACCATCAACGCCGTGCCGACGGTGGCCTTCACGGGCCTGAACGCCGCGTACTGCGTAGATGCCCCGGCCGTGACGCTGGCCGCCACCGTGAACAGCTCCACGACGGTCGGCACGGTCACGTTCACCATCAACGGCGACCCGGCCACCGTGCTCAACCCTGCGGCGCTCGCGCCCGGCACTTACACGGTAGTGGCGACGGGCACCGTGACGGCCACCGGCTGCGACAACACCGTGACGCAGACCGTGACCATCAACGCGCTGCCCACGGTGGCCATCACGAATCTGAATCCGGCCTACTGCGTGAGCGCCCCGGCCGTGCCCCTGACGGCCACCATCGGCGGCGGTGCGGGCACCGTGGCGTTCACTATCAACGGCAACCCGGCTACCACTTTCAACCCCGCCGCCCTCGGCGCGGGCACCTACACGGTAGTCGCTACGGGTACCGTGACGGCTACCGGCTGCGACAACTCCGCCACGCAAACCGTGACGGTGAACCCGCTGCCCATCGTAACGATTCTGGGCCTCAACGCCGCCTACTGCCAGGGTGATGCGCCCGTGACGCTCGGCGGCACCGTGTCGAACAACGGCGCCATCTTGTTCACGGTGAATGCCCAACCCACGTCGGTGTTCGACCCCTCGACGCTGGCGCCCGGCACCTACACTGTGGTAGCGACCGGCATCGACGCCAATACCTGCCAGAATACCACGGCGCAAACCGTGGTCATCAATCCGCGCCCGACCGTGGCCATCACCGGCCTCAACGCGGCCTACTGCGTGAGCGCCCCGGCCGTGCCGCTGGCCGCCACCGTGACAGGCGGCGCGAGCACCACCACGTTCACCATCAACGGCAATACGGCTACCACTTTCGACCCGGCCGCCCTCGGCGCGGGTACCTACACGGTGGTGGCAACCGGGGTGGTGACGGCGACAACCTGCCAGAACACCGCCACCCAAACCGTGACGGTGAACCCGCTGCCCACCGTGGCCATCACCGGCCTGGGCACCAGCTACTGCCAGGGCGACGGCGCCGTGACGCTGGCGGGCACCGTGAACGGCGCGGCCGGCACGGTAAGCTTCACCGTGAACGGGAATACGGCCACCTCCTTCGACCCCTCGACGCTGGCGCCCGGCACCTACACGGTGACGATCACCGGCACCGACGGCAACACCTGCCAGAATACGGCCACGCAAACGGTCGTCATCAACCCGCGTCCGGCGGGCCTGACGCCGGTTGGCCCGCCCTCGGTGTGCCCCGGCCTGACGGGCGTACCGTACAGCCTGACCGGCGCCCTGCCGGGCCAGACGTTTGAATGGACCGTGGTAGGCGGCACCGTGGCTACGGGCCAGGGTACGGCCAGCATCACGGTTGACTTCGGCGCCGCCAACCCCAACGCCTCCATCTCGGTGACGGTGGTGGATGGCACCACCACCTGCCGCAGCCTGCCCGTGGCGCTGCCCGTGACGGTGAACCAGGTGCTCGCGACGCAGACGCCGACCGGCACGGCCGCGTTCTGCGTGAACGGCGGTTCGCAGATGTTCTCGATTCCGCTGCCGTCGCCCGGCTCTACCTACAACTGGGCGTTTACGGGTGCGGGCGGCACGAGTGCCACGATTACGAGCGGGCAGGGCACACCGAGCATTACGGTCACGTTCACGCAGCCCGGTCCGGCCGCGCTGGTGGTGACGGAAACGAGCGCCACGCCGCTGGCCAACTGCTTCGGCACGTCGGCGCCGCTCAACATCACGGTCAATCCCGCCCCCGACGCTACCCTGACGCTGCAAGCCAGCGCCCCGGCCGTGTGCGCCGGGACGGCGGCGACGTTCACGCTGCCGGGCGCGGCCACCTCGACGTACCAGTTCACGGTGGATGGCGCGGTGCAGCCGGGCACGGCGGGCACGTTCAGCTACCCGGCGCTCACGCCGGGCACCTACACCATCGGCGCGCAGGAAACCAACTCGTTTGGGTGCGTGGGGCCGGTCATCAGCACGACGCTCACGGTGAACCCCGTGCCGACGGCCGCCGCCATCGGCGGGCCGACGGCCATCTGTCCGCAGGGCCTGACGCAGACGTACACCGTGACCGGCCTGCCCGGCTCCACCTTCCAGTGGACCGTGACGGGCGGCACCATCACGGGCGGCCAGGGCACGGGCACCGTGACGGTCGATTTCGACGGCACTACCGCCGCGCCGACCCTGAGCGTGACCGAAACGAGCAGCGCGGGCTGCGCCGGCCCGGCCTCGCCGCTGGCCCTCACGCTCGACACGTCGGCCCCGACCCTTACGCTGGCCTCGGTGAGTGAGGCGCAACCAGCCAACCGCGTGGAGTTGACGTTGGCGGGCCTCAACGCGCAGGCCGGTCAGCAGCTCCAGATTCTGCGGCGGGTGAGCGGCAGCGGCGCGGCGTTCGCGTCGGTGGGCACGGTGAGCGCGCCGGCCACCACCTTCGCCGACAACTCCGCCGACCCCAACGCCGCCGCCTACGACTACCGCGTAGAGCTGACCAACGCTTGCGGCACGGTGCTGCAATCGGCGGAGCAAACCACCATCCGGGTGCAGGCGACGGCCGCCGAAGCCTCCGGCGACGTGACCCTGACCTGGAATGCCTACCAGGGCCAGCCGGTGCAGCAGTACGAGCTGCTGCGCCGCACCGCCTCGGGCAGCTACGAGGTGGTGGGCACGGCCGCCGCAGGGGCCACCACCTTCACGGCGACGGGCATCGGCCGCGATGCCTTCAACCAAACCTTCCGGGTGCGGGCGGTGCTGGCGGGCAACGTGGGCGTGTCGTACTCGAACGAGTCGGCCGTGACGTTCCAGAATGCGCTGGCGACCTACGACGTCATCACGCCGAATGGCGATAATCTCAACGACCGCTTCGTCGTCGAGAACGCCGCGCTTTACGCTAACAACGAGCTGGCCGTGTTCAACCGCTGGGGCCGCGAAGTGTACCGCAAAAAAGGCTACGACAACTCGTGGGACGGCGACGACCTGCCCGCCGGGACGTACTTCTACCTCTTCACCGCCAACGGGCAGAGCATCAAAGGCACGGTGCAGATCATAAAGTAGGAAGACGGCGCAAGGAGCGCGTAAACTGAGACCGCCCCCGGTTGAGCAGTGCTCGGCCGGGGGCAGTTTAGTTTTGTGTGAGCGCGGCCAAATGTGTTTTCGCTGTCGCAATGCTGTTGGTACGACAGGAGTCGTAGCCTGCGAATGGGCCGGCGATATCCATTCGGCAGAAGCCTTGCTCACCCTCACACTGGCAACGTTTGTGGTAAGGGGTTGGCTTGAAGTTATCGGGCATCGACTTGAGGGCAAGTGCTTATAATTGAACGGATTTGCTTGCAGCTTGCCGCTTGTAACTTGTGGCTACCCGCTTAAATTGAGACCGATGGTGCAGCAGTGTACTTTTGCCATCCTCTTTCTTGAGCGATTCGGATGGTTCTATGCTACCGTTGCGGAAAATCGACCCGCAATCAAAAATACTGTTCTCGTACGTGTGCCAATACCGTCAATGGGAACTTGTACCCAAGCCGTACCAGAATGCCCCGCTTCTGCAAGAAGTGCAAAGTGGAAGTGCCAGGCCGGCGAACCGTCTGCGACTCCTGTAGCCGCAAGGTAGTTGACTGGCACACCGTCACCCTCGGCAGTCTGCGCGATCGGGCGTTGCAGCAGTACGCCGCGCAGATTCGAAACCAAGCCCGACTGGCGTATCAGCGGTCGGGCCGACCGACGGAATGTGCAGTTTGCGGTTACTCTCGCCACGTTGAGATTTGCCATATCCGCGCGATCAGCCAGTTTGAACCGACTGCCTCAGTAGCGGAGGTAAATAAGCTGGAAAACCTAGTGGCGCTTTGCCCCAATCATCACTGGGAGTTCGACAATGACTTGTTGGCTAGTGAGTACATAGCCAGTTATGTAGCCACGCCGGGAATCGAACCCAGATCGAGCGTTTAGGAAACGCTAGTTTTATCCGTTAAACTACGCAGCCAGCGACCGCAAAGGTAGTTACTGCCGGCCCACGCCCGCCCTATAGGTGACCTTTATATAGAATGGAGATCACGAAGGAGAACACCACCAGAATAATCCCGACCATAAAAATGGTGTAGGATATTTTCAGCAGGCGATATTTTTTACTCAATACATCGCCCAGGTAATAAATATCGGTGGTCATATTCATATACAGGGCGTCTTTTTGGCGCATCAGATCGCGCATTCCCTCCTGAAACTCCTCGAGGGGGAGCTTGACGAAATTGCCGAAGAACAATAGATTGATCCGGCGGTTGGCGGTGGGCTTCACCTTGGTATTGAGGCGAAATGACGTGATTTCGGGCTGCGCCGACAAAATGGCCGTCACGACCGACCCCAGCGCCGTGGCGAGCAGCAGGCCGCCCGGCACCGCCACGATGGGGTTTTGCAGCATTGCGATGCCGGTAGTGGTCGAGCGCGCCGCCAAATAAGTGATCAGCGCCGAGATGAGCAGCGTGTTGAGCTGAATCATCATATTGGCCTTTTGGTCGGCCATTCCCGAGAGGTTGGTGTGCGTGGTGTAGAGGTTGTGGTACATCGTTTCGATGCCCCGCTTCGGCTGCGCGAGGGTATCGCGCGATTCCTTCTCCTTCTTTTTCTCCTTTTTGCGGAGCTTGTCGATGGTCTTTTCCTGCGTCCGGATGTTTTCCAGCCGGCCGGGGCCGTAGCGGGCGCGCGCGGCGGCCGTGCGGAACTGGTGGTCGGTGAGGAAATCGAGTTGATACTGAATCCAGTCGGGCGTGGAGTAGGTGCGCTCGGGCACGTACATCTCCCATTCGAGGCGCAGGCGCTCGCCGGCGGCCGTGAACTCTTCGCGGCCCATCCCGGAGAGGTCGGCATCGACGAGGGTATCGGCCAGCGGGCCGGCCGATTCGGCGCCGTACTCGGTGGCGCGGATGAGCTTTTCTATTAGCTCGATTCCGGCAGCGGGGTAGTTCTGGGCTTTGAGAAAGCCGGCGGCCAGCGCGGCACTCACGGCTTCGTGGCCGAGATATTTTTCGGTGTAGCCGGTGTCGTGGAAGTAGGCAGCGAGGAGCAACGCCTCGGTGTCGGCGGGCGAGAGTTGTTGGTCGAGGGCCAGCCGTCGGGCGGCTTTCACGACCTGGCGAGTGTGCCCCAGGTCGTGAAAAACCATCTTGGCGGGCAAGCGGTCGCTGAACAGCCGTTCGACGTAGGCGCACGCCGCTTCGACAATCGGCGAAACTGGTGGCAGCTTGTCTTTCACGCCGCCTGATCCGTCAGGCAGAGCTTTCTCTTTCTTCTTTTTTTCGGGCCGCTTGGGGTCGTCGGTAGCGGCGTCGCCGCCGCTGGGCAACGGCTTGCCGATGGCGTCGGTAGCGGCCGATTTATCGGACTCGTCCGCAGGCAAGGAACCATCGGCGGGAGGGGTTGCAGCAGTAGCAAGTGCCTCGCCGCCGGGGGTGGCGGAATCGGCCGCCGCATCAGTTGAGGCAGCGGGGCGAGCCGCAGCGTCGTCGTCGCCGTCAGGCTCGGGTAAGAAGGTAGTCACGATGGGCAGCGCAAAAGAATAGGCAAATAGATGCAGACGCGCGCTTCAAACGGCCGCCGGGGCGGAAGGTTGATTCGGCCTGTGCCCGTAAGACGCGAAGCACCACCGATCACTCGCCTCGATTACTGCTCATCACAGCGCCTTCTTTGCAGTAAGCGGCTGGTTGCGGTAGCTACCGGACCGCGAACCTCCGGTTCGCTCGCGGTTGGGCGCCGCTAAGTGGGCGTTGGGCCGTGCCAGGAGGACCCGCTACGGCGCAATGAGGTAGTTTGCCCCCACCTGCCGCTCCCAACCGCCTTACCTAACCGCCTTCCTCAACCGCGAGCGAACCGGAGGTTCGCGGTCCATTAGCTACTACAACTGGCTTTATAACACTCACCTCGTCGAGCGTATCTCCGCCTGCATTCTCCGCGCCGTCGCCGGTTCATCAGCGAACAGCTCATTCAGGAGGGGCGCCACATCAAATTCGACGATTCGGGCCACCCACTCGGCCAGGGCGCCGGCCGATTTGTCGGCGGGCGGATCGATGAAATACGAGTGGCCCAACCGCAAGCCGGGACCGAGTGCTGCATCGGCTGCTATGCCTTCGTTGACGCGCTTCATCGCCCCGGCCAGCCGCTCGGCGAAGGCCACCGGGACGCCCCGCTCGGTGAGCCACGCCAGGAAGCGCCCGCCGAACTCGGGCACCACGTCGGCGAACGCGAAGCGGCGGCGCAGCGCGTAATCGAGGGGCGCCAGCGTACGGTCGGCGGGATTGAGCGTGGCGACGACGTAGAAATTCGGCGGGAGCCAGAGCGGCAGCGCGTCGGGCGCGGCGGCGGGCAGGCGTAAGGCATAGGCAGGCGTTCGGGCTTCGGCGGGCAGCAACGTCAGCGCCTCGCCGAGCACGGCGGCGGGCGGGGCGCGGTTCAGCTCGTCGAGGATGAGCACGTAGGCGCGGGCGCGGTCGGCGTGGGCGCGCTGGGCCAGCCGGAGCAACGCCCCCTCCCGGAGCTGGAAACCGCCCCCCGGCGCCGGCCGGTAGCCGACGAGCAGGTCGTCGTAGGTAGAGGCGGCGTGGAGTTGCACCGCCGAGGTGCGGCCCGCGTCGGTGAGGGCCGCCGCCAGCCGCCGCGCCAGCAGCGACTTGCCCACCCCCGGCGGCCCTTGCAGCACCAGCGCCTTGCGGCGTCGCCACAGCTCCAGCAACGCCCCGAAGCGCGCGGGCGGCAAAAACAGGTCGGCGGTGAGGAACTCGATGGGTGTCGGCTCGCCCGGCTCGGGCTCGGCCGCCAGGGTGGTGGGCAGCGGCACCGGCTCGGGCGGAGTATAGTCGCGCTTTTCGGGCACGGCGGGCGCGGGGCGCTCGGTTGGGGGCAGGTCGTCGGGCGCATCGCGCGGCGGGGGCGCCTCGAGCGAGTCGGGGGGCTGATTTTTCAGCAGCGCGAGCTTCTTCTTGCTCACCACTGTGAAGCCCTCGGCCTCCAGCAGGCGGTTGGTCTGGGCGCCGCCGGGTAGGGGCCACTCGTCCACACCGGTGGCGAGGCGATGGGCAATCCGCATCACCTGCACCGGTGGGTAGAGCCGCCCCCGAAACACGATGTCGTAGCCGGTCGAGCGCGGCAGCGGCGGCCGTTCGCGGTCGATTTCGGTCAGGGCGGCAAGGATGTGGTCGCGGGTAATCTTCACGGCGTACGCCTATACGGCTCCATACGGCTCTACACGGCGCAATCTACCGCGCAGGCCGTGCTTTGTGCGGCGCGCGCGGCGCCCCGGCCGGTTGTTCTCGTCGTTGGACGTGTTGCAACGGCAAGAATGGCCCAGGGTAACAACGCCGTTGGCGTGGCAGCCCCGGGCGTCGATATGCAACCCCTTCGGAGTAGCCAAACACCCGCAAGCAATGCGGTTGGGTACCCCGAAGGGGTTATATATCGGAGCCCAGGGTTGCCGGAGCGAAGCGGAGGCTACCCCGGGCCACGGCGGTTGGGCAACGTGGCGAGCGCCGTCTCGGCGTTGCGGTGGTGCGCGTTACGCAGCGCCGAGACGGCGCTCGCCACGTTCGCAACCGCCCCGCCGAGTATCACTCGGCCACGGCGGTTGGACCACGACGGTCGGGCCACGGCGGCGGCGGGGCACCCCACGAGTGGCCCATAGTAGCAACCTCTACGCTTCGATATGCAACCCCTTCGGGGTAGCCCACCGACCGAGAGCCTCGAGTCCAGCCCATTGACCTTCCAACACGTTTATTCATCGCAGTCGATTCAACCCTCCTCTCCTCTTCCGTGGTTCAGACAGTCATCATCGGCGGCGGCCTCGCGGGGCTGACGCTGGCCGCCCGGCTGGCCGAAACCGGCCACGCCGTGGTGGTGCTCGAAAAAGAGACGTACCCGTTTCATAAGGTGTGCGGCGAGTACATCTCGCGCGAGAGCGCCGATTTCCTTACGCGCCTCGGCGTACCACTCGCCGCGCTCGACCTGCCCGACATTCGGCGCCTGACCGTCACGGCGCCCGACGGGGCGGCCCTGCACCGGCCGCTGGGGTTGGGCGGCATCGGGGTAAGTCGGTTTTTTCTGGACCAGTATCTGGCCAAGCTGGTGCGGGCGCGCGGCGGCGACGTGCGCGAAGGCGTCCGCGTGGCTGATGTGGCCTTCGACCCCGGCGCCGACTGTTTCGCCCTCGCCACGTCGGCCGGGCCGGTGCGGGCGCGCGTGGTGGCCGGTGCGTGGGGCCGCCGCGCCAACCTCGACGTGAAGCTCGCGCGCCCCCACCTCGCCAACCGCGCCGACGCGGCGCGTAACTACGTGGCCGTCAAGCACCACCTGCGCCTGCCCGACTTCCCGCCCGACCTCATCGAGCTGCACAACTTCGCCGACGGCTATGCCGGCCTCTCGCGCGTGGAGGACGGGCGCACCTGTATGGCCTATCTCACCACCGCCGAGCAGCTTCGGCGGGCGGGGTCGGTGGCGGCGCTGGAGGCTACGGTGCTACGCCAAAACCCTGCGCTGGCCGCGCGGCTGGCCCCAGCCGAAGAGCTGATTCGGCCGCCGCTGGCTATTTCGCACGTCACGTTCAGTCGCAAGGCGCCCGTCGAGCAGCACGTCCTGCTGCTCGGCGACGCCGCCGGCACCATCGCACCGCTGTGCGGCAACGGAATGAGTATGGGAATGCACGCCGCGCACGTGCTGGCCGGGCTGCTGGCCGATTACTTCGGCGGCACCCTCTCGCGCCCCGCCCTCGAAGCTGCCTACACCCGCGCCTGGGATGCGCGCTTTGGGTTCCGCATTCTGGCCGGGCGCACGATCCAGCGGTTTTTCGGCAGCCCGGCGCTGACGGCGAGCGTGGTGCGCGGCTTACGCGCCGTGCCGTGGGCGGCCGATGGCCTGATTCGACTCACGCACGGCCGGCCGTTCTAAGAGGCGGTTTAGTTGGCATGGAGCGCGAACCTCCGGTTCGCTCGCGGCTGGGGACGGCAGTTGGGTAAGGCGGTTGAGACAATCCACCTGGTTGCGTCTTAGCCGGGCCACCCAGTACGGCGCAATGCTCAATTAAGGTGCTGCCCACACGTTTCGCGGTATTCGGCGGAAACTCGTCTGACCACTGGGAGTGGTCTGACGAGGCCGCGCCGCAGTCGTCTGACCACTCCCAGTGGTCAGACGACTATCGACTAAGTACACCGTCCCGGAAGTTAGTGCTTACATTCGTGAATGACAAAACATCACCTCACGTTGGCCGCCTCGGATGTGTCGTATCTAACGGATTTGCTCGGCTGCGGAACGCTGCCGGTGAAGACCTGCCGGCGGGCGCAGGCGCTGCTGTGGCTACACGCCGGGCAAGGCTACACGGCCGTAGCCCGGGCCTTACAGGTGCGCTACGGCACGGTGTCGAAGTGGGCCACGTGTTCCCGTACGGGCGGGCAGGCGCGCCTGGCCTTCTTGCACGAGGCGCCCCGGTCCGGGCGGCCCATCCGCTTCGACGGTGTGCGGCAAGCCAAACTCGTGGCCCTGGCCTGCTCACCGGCCCCGCACGGCTACGCCCGCTGGTCGGTGCGCCTGCTGGCCGACCGGGCGGTAGAACCGGGCCTCGACACGGCGCTCTCGAAAAGCCAGGTACAGCGTGTGCTGAAAAAAACGAGCTACAGCCCCACCGCAAAAGGCAGTGGTGTTTAGGACCGCTTGACAGCCGCTTGCTGAGCCGGCTGGAGCAGGTGCTCGACACCTACCAGCGGCCCTACGATGCGCGCCGCCCGGTGGTGTGCTTCGACGAGCGGCCGTGCTTTTTGCTCGGCGAGCGGGTCGAGGGGCTGGCCCCGCAGCCGGGCAAGGCGGCCAAAGAACACTATGCCCACAGCAAACACGGCAGCGCCGTGGTGCTGGCGGCCGTGGAACCGCTCACGGGCCAGCGCCTCTGCCAGGTCCACGCCCGGCGCACCAAGGCCGAGTACACCCACTTTATGCAGGTGCTGGCCGCGCGCTACCCCGACGCGGAGACGATTTGCGTGGTGCAGGACAATCTTAATACCCACGATGTGAGCGCCCACGATGTGAGCGCCTTCTACGAACAGCTGCCGGCCGAGCAGGCCCACGCCCTGGCGCGGCGCTTTACGTGGGTGTACACGCCCAAAAGCGCCTCGTGGCTCAATATGATTGAGATCGATTTTTCGGCCCTTTCGCGCCAGTGCCTCAACCGGCGCATCGCCTCACGCCCGGAGTTGGAGCGCCAGGTGCTCGCTTGGGCCCAGCTGCGCCACGCGCAGCGTGTGCCCATCAGCTGGCAGTTTACAACCCAACAGGCCCGCCAGACCCCCAAGCGCCACTACGCCAAAGTCAACCCGCAAAATGCCTGATAACTTCCGGGACGGTGTACTTAGAGCCTATCCGAAAAGTAAAGATCTACTCCAGACGGTGTTGGCACAGGCTAGATGGAGCAAGGCTTCGTAGCTGGCGACCTTCTTTTCCCATCGGATCAGCAGGCGGCGGTAGCGGTTGAACCAGGAGTGGGTGCGCCCCACGACCCGGCGGCGGGCGCGATAGCCCGGTGTGTTGCACACGGCGGCTTCTTCTCCTCGGCTCTTGATGTGATCGGTATAAAAGTATTTGACAATCAGCGCGCGCACGCGGCGGGAATCGTAGCCTTTATCGGCGCAGAACCCCTGCGGACATGCTTGGGTGACGGGCGGCGGCAGCACAGGCATCGAGGTCAAAACAGCTTCTACCTGCGTGACATCGTGAACGTTGGCGCCCGTGACGGCCACCCCCACCGGCAGTCCCTGGGCTTCGGTGAGCAACTGGCGCTTGACGCCCCCCTTGCCCCGGTCGGTCGGGGTGGGGCCGACCGCTTCGCCGCCCAGCGGGGCTTTGGTTTGGCAGCCGTCCAGACTCTGGAACGACCAGTCCAGCCGGCCTTCGACGTGCAATTCCAGTAGGCCCAGTGTCCAGAGTTGGCGAAAGACGCCAGCGGCCACCCATTCCTGAAAGCGCTGATGCACGGTGGACGCCGCGCCCAGGCTGCGGGGAAGCGCTTTCCACTGTAAACCAGCGCGTCATAGGTACTATGTCGCGTAAATATATCGCGTAAAACATCTGACGGTTATCGCGGCGTGGGCGCCCCGGCCGTTTGCCGCTCGGCCGGTCCGGTAGCAAGGGGTCGACTGCGTACCATAAGGCCGGAGCGGGCAAAAAATCGGCGTGGATGCTAGCTTCGTAGTCGGTTATAGTCGGCGGCACGGAACAACGGAGGTGTGGTTACCCCACAGGTCCGTAGCGGCTGGCTATAACCTTTTTACTTTCTGGATAGGCTCTTAGCATTTGTCAGTCGCAGCCCCGGAGCAACAACCAGAAGGTAGTCCCTACGAAACTGCGGCTAACACACGTTTCCCTACCCTACTCTATTTCAACAACTGAAACAACTCGTCGAGCTTAGGCGTGAGGATGATTTCGGTGCGGCGGTTTTTCTGGCGGGCTTCCGGGGTGGTGGCCGCATCGACGGGTACGTACTGCGAGCGGCCGGCGGCCGTGATGCGGCCCGGCGCCACACCGTTGGTGGTGAGCAGGCGCGTGATTTGGGTGGCGCGCAAGACGCTCAAATCCCAGTTGTCGGCGGGGAGCGAGCCGGCGGGGGCGCGGAGCGGCACATCGTCGGTGTGGCCCTCGATGAGGACATTGACGTCGGCCTGCGAGGCCAGAGCGCCGGCGAGCTTTTTCAGCGCATCCTGGCCTTTGGGGTCCACTTTGGTGGAGCCGGACTTGAACAGAAGCTGCTCGGAAAGCGAGACATACACCTTGCCGTTTTTCACCTGAACGCTCAAATCCTGCCCGGTAAAGCCGGTGAGGGCGCCCGCCACGCGCTGGCGCAGGTCGGCAACGGCCTTGTCTTTTTCGGCCAGCGTCTGCTCGAGGCTTTTTACGCGCGCCTCGCGGCTTTGCAGGCGCGTGGTGAGGCGGGTGGCCGAGTCTTCGCGGACGCGCAGACTCGCCGACAGCTCGGCGTTGCGGGCTTCGGCGGCGCGCAGTTCCGACTCGCGCCGGAGCAGGTCGCGGTTGGAGCGGTCAAGGTCGGAGGCGGAATTGGCGAGCATCCGGTCGTTGGCCTTCATCAGCTTTTCGTAAGCCGTGTTCAGCTCGGCGTTGGCGGTGCGCTCTTTCGAGAGCTGGAGGTCGTTGCGGAGCGAGTCGCCGGCCAACCGGTTGACGCGCTTGCGTAGCTCGACGAGGTTTTCCTGCAAGCTGGCGAGCGAGGCCGTGGCTTGCGTGGCCTTTTGCTCGGCCTGCTCGCGGGTGGCGGCATCCTGGGCGGCTTGCGCCTTCAGGTCGTCGTAACGCTTGGCCGTGACGCAGCCGCCGAGCGGCAGCAACGGCAGCAGCAGCAGCGGCGCGGCGCGCCGCAGCGAGGCGGTGAGGCGCGGGGTGGCGCCGAAGAAAGCTAACTGATTCGTCATCAGACGGAAAAAATAGAAGTGGAACAGAACCCGACGCCGGCCGCACGGGGCGGGTGGCCGCCGCGCGTCCGGCCCCGCGAAAGTAGGGCCAGAACGAGCGCGCGGGGCCGCGCGGGGCGGCACCCCGACCCGTAGCCGGAGCGCGGGGCGGTATATTTGCCGCCCCGTCGCCGAAGGCTGATTTGGCGCGCGGGCCTTCCTTCCGCCCCACCGTCGGCCGCGCGCCGACTGCTGAATACGTTTGCCTATGTCGTGGTTTAAACGAGTCGAAAAAGGCATCTCGACGCCCACCGAACAGAAAAAGGAAACCCCCGACGGCATCTGGTACAAGTGCCCCGAGTGCAAGACCGTGACCACCACCGCCGAGCACGAGCGCCAGCGTTGGACGTGCCCGAAATGCAACCACCACGAGCGCATCGGGTCGGCGGAATACTTCGAGATCCTGTTCGATAACGGCGAGTTCACCGAGCACGACGCCGATCTGTCGTCGGGCGATCCGCTGCACTTCGTCGATACCAAGCCGTACCCGAGCCGGATTGCCTCGACCCAAAAATCGACGGGCCTGAAAGACGCCGTCCGCACGGCGAACGGCCTGAGCGACGGCCAACCGCTGGTGGTGGCGTGTATGGACTTCCGGTTCGTGGGCGGCTCGATGGGGTCGGTGGTGGGCGAGAAGATAGCGCGCGCCATCGAGCTGGCCCGCCGCGAGCGGTGGCCGCTGCTGGTGATTTCCAAGTCGGGCGGCGCCCGGATGATGGAAGCCGGTTTTTCGCTGATGCAGATGGCGAAAACCTCGGCCCGGCTGGCGCAGCTCGCCGAAGCGAAAGTGCCCTACATCTCGCTCCTGACCGACCCCACGACCGGCGGCGTCACGGCGTCGTTTGCGATGTTGGGCGATTTCAACATCGCCGAGCCGGGCGCGCTTATTGGCTTCGCCGGGCCGCGCGTCATCCGCGAAACCATCGGCAAAGACCTGCCCGAAGGCTTCCAGAGCGCCGAATTCGTGCTCGAGCACGGCTTTCTCGACTTCATCGTGGACCGCAAGCAGCTCAAAACCCAACTCACCGAGCTGCTGCGCTTGCTGCGGACCGGGCAGTCGGCCCCGGCTGAGGAGACTACCGTGCCCGCCGAAGTGGCGCGCGCGTAGGGCGCGTCTGGGCGCTCGCGATCCAAATCGCGGCGGACAACCGACTTTTTCCCGGACTCGTCGGTCCGCCCGGCCCGTTGGCCGCCGCTGGCAAGCTCTTTGGAACGCGCGTCGGGCTAACATTCGCCGCCCCGACCCGTTGAAGATTCGCGAGTGGCGGCGGCGTGGCGAAATTCTTTCCTGCGTTTTTTCCCTAAACCCCCAAAATACCCAATGTTCAAGTTTGTGAAGTCCACCCTGGCGGTGGCCCTGGCCGGTACGATGCTTTTCTCGTCGTGCGCCGGTTCCAAGAATGCCTCGGCCGGCGGCGGCAACGCCCAGGATGACAAAATGGCCCAAAACGGCACCGGCGAACGCAAAACCGGAATGAGCAAAACCGCCAAAGGCGGCCTGTTCGGCGCGGGCGCGGGCGCGGCTATCGGCGCGGGCGTCGGGGCGCTCATCGGTGGTAAGAAAGGTGCGGCCATCGGCGCCATCGGCGGCGCGGCCGTGGGTGGTACCACGGGCGCTGTCATCGGGCGCAAGATGGACCAGCAGGCCGCCGACCTGCAACGCGATATGGAAGGCGTGAAGGTCGAGCGCGTGGGCGAAGGCATTATGCTGACGATGCCCGCCGGTATCCTCTTCGAGAGCAGCAAGTTCGACCTGACGGGTACGGCGCAGGCCGAGATCGATAAGCTCGCCAAAATTCTGCAGAAATACCCCGACACCGACATCCTCATCACGGGCCACGCCGATGCGTCGGGCGTGAAAGAGAAAAACCAAACCCTGTCGGAGCAGCGGGCGCAGTCGGTCGTGACCCACCTCGGCACCCACGGCGTCGATGCCGCCCGGATGAAGTCGTCGGGCAAAGGCGACAACGAGCCGGTGGCCGACAACGCCACCCCCGAAGGCCGCACGGCCAACCGCCGCGTGGAAGTGGCCATCTTCGCCAATGAGAAGATGAAGAAAGCCGCCGAAGCCGGTAAGCTGTAAGGGAGTTGCTGGTTTCTGGTTGCTTGTTTCTGGTTCGGTAGAATAGAAACAAGCGACCAGAAACCAGAAACCAGAAACCAGAAACCATAAACCAGAAACCCAGAAAACGAGAAACGGTCAGGTGCGTAAGCGCCTGACCGTTTCTCGTTTTTGCTATGACCCCGGCCGAAGCTACGTGGCGCGTCCACGACACCCTGAATGCGTTTTACGAGCCGGTATCGCTCGATACGCCGCGCCGCGCGCCGATGCGCGAGCTGATTTCGACGATGCTCTCGCACCGCACCACCCACCGCGACGAAGAGCTGGCCTACGACCGGATGCTCGCCGCCTTCGGCGACTGGGCCGGTGTGGAAGCAGCCCCGCTCGATGCGCTCGCGCACGAGATCCGCACCACGCGGTGGCCGGGGGTGCAGGCGCCGCGCATTCAGGAGGCGCTGCGCCGCATCCGGGCGCAGACGGGCGGCGCCTACACCCTCGACTTTCTGGCCGAAATGCCCACCGACGACGCGATGCGCTGGCTCACCGACCTGCCCGGCGTGGGCTTCAAAACGGCGTCGCTGCTGCTGCTCTTCAACTTCCGAAAACCCGTGATGCCGGTCGATACGCACGTCCACCGGGTGGCGCAACGGGTGGGCATCATCGGCCCTAAAGTGACGCACGACCAGGCGCACACCATCCTGCTGAGCTACCTCGGGCCTGACCCGGCGGTGTTGTTCAGCTACCACATCCATAACCTGTGGCACGGGCAGCGGATCTGCTTCTTCAGCAACCCCAACTGCCCCGGCTGCCCGCTGAACACGTTTTGCGAGTATGGGCGACGTAGGCCGGAGCACGGGTCTCCGGCCCGCACAGCATCGTAGGGGCGGGCCTTGTGCCCGCCCGCACAATTGCACTGCACGCTGCGCGGGCGGGCACAAGGCCCGCCCCTACGGTAATGCAACCGATTTGTCTGTACTGCGCGAAAGCGGTATAACGCCTTGCGCTATGGTCGGATCGCGTGAGGCCGCAACCGGCGCCACCTTTGCGATACAATGCGCCTCATCCATCACCCGGTCTTGCTCAATTATTACGTGACGTTTCGCTGCAACGCGAAATGCTCGTTTTGTGACATCTGGGAGAAGCCGTCGCCCTACGTCACGCTGGATGCGGCGCGGCGCAATCTTGCCGATGCGCGGCGGCTCGGTGTGCGCGTCGTGGATTTTACGGGCGGCGAGCCGCTGCTCCACCGGGGGCTGGCCGATTTGCTGCGCGCGGCGCGGGCCGAGGGGCTGATCACCACCGTCACGACGAACGGGATGCTCTACCCCAAACGCGCCGAAGAGCTGCGCGGACTGGTCGATATGCTCCATTTCTCGCTCGACTCGGCCGACCGCGCCACCCACGACCGGGGGCGCGGCGTGGCGTGCTACGACTTGGTGATGGAAAGCATCCGCGTGGCAAAGGTGCTCGGCGAGCGGCCGGACATCCTCTTCACCGTCTTCCCCGACAACCTGCACGAACTGGAAACGGTGTGGCGCGCGATTACCCAGCCCAACGGCCTGGTGCTCATCATCAACCCCGCGTTTCACTACAACGAGGTGGCGGCGGGCGAGAGCCTCAGCCGCGAGCAGCTCGATTACCTGACGAAGTTTGGGCGGCGGCCGGGCGTGTACCTCAACGAAGGCTTCATCGAGCTGCGGCGCGATGGCGGCAACCACACCGCCAAACCCGTGTGCCGGGCGGCAAGCACCACCCTCGTCATCTCGCCCGACGATGAGCTGGTGCTGCCGTGCTACCACCTCGGCGAAAAGAAATTTCCGATTGCCGGCGAGCTGTTTCAGCTCTACCAACAACCGGAAATTAAGCGCCTGATTGCGCTGGAAGGCCGCCTGCCGGCCTGCGAGGGCTGCACCATCAACTGCTATATGCAGCCGTCGTTCGCGGTGGAGACGAGCCGGTATTTCTGGAAGGCGCTGCCTTCGACGATTAAGTATAACCGGCTGAAAGGGACGTGGAAGCGGGCCGTGTTCGGCTGAGGATGCCGGCCTGGGAGCACCGGGCTCCAGCCCGGCGCACGGCGGCATTGCACACGGGCGCCGGGCCGGAGCCCGGTGCTCCCAGGGGGGCGGCGCGCGATGCGTAGCGTGGGCGCCGGGCTGGAGCCCGGTGCTCCCAGGCGGGCTACTGTACCACCAGCCGCCGGCTGCTCACGCGGCCATCCGGCGCGGCCACGCGCACCACGTACACGCCGGGCGCGAGGCCGGTCAGCGTCAGCTCCTCGCCCGTCAACTGCACTTGGCGCACGGGGCGGCCGAGCACATCGGCTACTACCACGGCGCTGCCGGTTGGGCCTTCCACCGTCACGCGGCCCTGCGCGGGGTTGGGGTAGAGGCTGATAAAGGCGTCTTCGGCCGGTTGGGCGGCTACCAGGCCGTTGGGCTGCTGCACGAGCGTCGTTACCTCGTTGGTGCCGAGCGGGGCGTTGTAATCGAAGACGATGTGGGCGCGGTTCGGAATCACCATCCCCGGCGCCAGCGCCGCGCCCGGCCGCACCCGGAACCGGATGAACCCGCCCGCTTCGAGCACGCTCACGCTGGTGGGCGGCAGGTTGATGTTGTCGAAGCGCATCACGAGGGTGTTGTTGCCCAGCAGGTTCACGCGGCAGTTGTGCGACTGACTCACGACGTACAGTGTGCCCAGCCGCAGCAGGTGCGCCGGCAGCGTGTCGGTAATCACAACGGTGAAGGCCGTGTCGTTGCCGAGGTTCTCGAAATGCACCACGTAATCAAGCTCCGAACCCGCCGCAATTTGCGCGGGCGTCAGGGTCGAGTAGTTGACGGTCAGCTCGTTGGGGTCCCAGGCGCCGCGCGCTACCTGCCGGACCGAATCCTGGTCGTTGGCGGGGTCGAGGTCGCCGGCGATGGCCACCGTGGCCGCCGAGCGGATGGGCGTACCCAACGCCACATTCAGCGGCACCGTGAGCGAGAGGTCGTAATCGAGCAGGCCGAACGGCGCCAGATTGCTGAACTGCCACTGCACCGTGGTGCCGCTCTGACTGGTGGGCGCGGGCGAGGCCGCGAGGAAGGTGAGGTTCGGGTCGAGGCCGACGCTCACGGTGCCGGTGGCCGCCACGGTGCCCACGTTCTCGACGCGCACCCGGTAGCGGTTCAGGAAGCCGCGCCGGGCGGCCGTGTAGGGCGTAATACTCACGCGCACATCGGCGCGGTTGGGGATGGGCGCGAGGCCGAAATGCCGCGCCGAATCGGTCTGGCCGTAGCGGCGCAGGTGGCCCGCGTAGCCCGCCGCGCCCTCGGTGCGGGTGTAGTAGGCGGGCGACTGCGGCAGGTTCAGCTGATAGGCGCCCGTATCGGCAAAGACCGTAAACCCGCCCGTAACGGCCGACGAGCTGGCCGCGAACGGCCGCCCCACTTCGCCCACCACCACCGAGCGCGGGAACGGGCCTTCGCCGGTATCGCGGCGGCCGTTGGCGTTGGTGTCGAGGTAGAGGGTGCCGGTGAGCTGGGCGGCTTCGTCGAAGCGGACGAGCATTACGCCTCGCCCGACTGCAACGTGTCCATCAAATTGTAAGGCACTGGTCGCCGGGCCTGCTTGGCCCATTGCGTACAGGTGCCCGGCGGCGTCCCGACTAAGCCCTGTAAAGCTGCCGCCGCCAGGGCTACCGATAGCAGCCGTGCGCGCCCAGCGCACAGCGCCAGTGGTGTCGTAGGCCGCTACGAATGGCCGCATCAACATATTTCCGGCGCCGGCGTTCAGCGTGAAATTGCCAAACGTCGCTTGGTTGATGAACCAGCCGGCGGTATAAACCTGGCCGCTGGCATCAGCGATAATACGCGGAAACATCAACCCGTATGGATTCGCAAGGCTTGGTGAAACCAGTCGGAACCACCGCACCCCGCCTTGTGCATTGATTTTCGACAAGTAGACTCCTCTGACTGGCGCCGGCAATCCTTCAAACGATGTCGCGCCGTCCAGAGTGAGGGCGGCATATACGTTTCCGGAGGCGTCTCCGGTCAGTTGATAGCAGCCTCCGAGTGATTGCGTGCCCCGCAACCACCGCACCGCACCTGTAGGTGTGTATCGCGCAATAAACACACGAGGGGTGAAGGTGGTATCCGCGGAGGCCAGGGAATCAGCCGCGGCTGGCGAGCCGAAGTATGCTGATCCAAACCAAGTGCCGCCTATGGTTACGCTTCCGGTGGCGTCAATCGCCACTTCGCTGGGGCGCAGGTAAGCCGTGTATCGGGGTGAAGGCGTATACGTGTTCCGTACAAACATCTGGCTCACCCACTGGACTTGACCGGCGGAGTTATACTTCACGACCAGCGCCCGCTGATTTTTATCTGGCCCTGCACTTTGGAGCGGCAACCCGCCGAAAGTCAGCGTCCCCGGTTGGTAGGTATTGCCTGTCAGGTACGTGTTCCCTTGCGGGTCAGTCGCCAGGCCGGTTACACGCAGGTGGTCCGGCTTGAATCCAGGCCCCCCGAGCGGCGTAGCCCAAATCGGGTCGCCGGTTGCGGCGTTGAGTTGGGCCAGAAAGCTGGTGGCGGAATCAAAATGCACGGTGCCATACCGGAAGTTCTCACTCCCGATACCGGCTACATACACACGACCTTGGGCGTCGCAGGAGATGCCACATATCTGATCGAACTCACCCCGAATGGTATCGCGCTGCACCGGACTGGTCGCCTGTCGAAGCCACCGCAATGTACCCCTGGCGTCGAACTTGGCCACGTACAGATCGCTTGCATAGGCAATGTGGGTATTGGCCGTTCCCGTAGAAGTAAGCGTGAAATCGCCCACGCGGATTTGGCCCCGGAAGGCGCCCGCCACGTATGTATTACCGGCCGCGTCTGTGGCTGAATAAGGCGCCCGACTGTTAGTAGGGCTAAGGTGCGCGCCCGGCAGCATCGCCGCCCACGCCGCCCGCTGCGCCACCACGGGCGCCCACGCCGCCGCCAGCCCGGCCAGCAGCAGCGTCAAAAGAAATTTTCGGAGGAAAAACATCGGCAGGAAAAGCAAAAAAGTGGAGGGAAGGAACCGCCCGGCGCTGGCGCCCCGCCTCCGCGCCGGCCGGCCACGGAAGCAGCGTGCGCTATGGGCGCAGGCTTCACAGAAAAGGGGTCAGAAAGCGTAACGGACGCCGAGCTGCACCCCCGTGGCCACGGGCCGCTGCGTGAGGTTGGTGGAGGCTTTGTACACCGATTCTACCTGCCAGCGCATCGTGGGCGCCACACTGGCGCTCAGGCGCGGGCTGAGGGCGTAGTTGAACGCCACTTGCCCCGTGAGGGCCACACTAAGCGGGCGGAAGGGGCCGCCGTTCGGCCCGATGCGCTCGGTGCGGAAGGTGCGGCCGTCGAGCGTCGTGGCCTGGGTGCCGCCGAGGAAGAATTGCAGCTGGGCGCCCACGGCCACGTCGGCCCACCAGCGCGGGGCGGTGGGCGAAGCGGTCCAGTCGGTGGCGCGGCCGAGGCGGTAGCGCACCAGCACGGGCACCGTCAGGAAGCGGTAGTTGGGGCGCAGAATCCGCGCCGTGGTTTCGGTGCGGGTGGTGATGGTCGGCGTGTAGGTTTTGCGCGTCAGGCTATCGACGCGGGTGTTTTCGATGCGCGTCCAGACGGTATCGAGGCGCGTGGTGGGCAGGTACTGATAGCCGATGACCTGCTGATTGGCATTCAGAATCGGGGCCAGCACCGAATCGGGCACCGTCCGCACCGAATACGCATCGCGGATGACCGTTACTACCGTCGCGCTCCGCACGATGCTCGAATCGAGGCGGGTGCTGATGTGGGTTTGGCGGTCGGTGAGGCGCAGCTCGGCGCCGTAGCTGGTCAGGCCCAGGCCGGCGCCTACGCTCAGGCGCTTATCGAGGCGGTATTCGGCCAGCAGGGCGGCTGAGAAGCCGGCGCGGCCGGTTTCGTGGGTGCGGCGCAAGGCCGAAAGGGTGTCTTCGGCGGGGGCATTCAGGCCGAAAAAGTTGCGCTCCGGCGCGAAGGCGAGTGCCACGCTCCATTTCGAGGGCGACAGGGTGGGAGCGGGTAAGAGGGAATCCGAGGCGAGTGCGACCACTTCCGCCCCAACGCCCAGCGCCAGCAGCAGCGAATCGGCGCGGCGCGTGAGAGCAGCGAGAGCGGTGCGTTCTTGTAAGAGGGCGCGACGGCGGGCGGCGCGCGTGGCGGCACCTTCGGCGGCGGCCGAATCGGCGGCGGGCAGGGCGGCGTAGGTGGTTTCGGCCTCGGTGAGGGGCAGCAGCACGGCGGGCACAACGGGCACGGAGGGTAGCGGAACGGCCGAAATGGTGGCGGAGACGGCGGGGAGGCCATTGGGCTCAGCGGAAGGGGCGCCGTTATCGTAACGGGAGGCATCCGGCTGAGCCGGGAGAGTGCCGTTGGCATCACGGAAGGCATCCGGCTGAGCTGGGGTGCCTCCGTTGCTACCACGGGAGCCATCTGGTTGAGCCGGATGCCCTCCGTTGTCAGACAGGTAGATAGCCGACTGAGAGGGTTCACCCGTGTGACGATCGGCGCCCACCGAACGCTCTTGATGCTGAACCCCCTTCCATCCCAGCATCAGCAGCACCCCCACTACCACGCCGAGCACGCCCGTGAGGGCGGGGCGCCAGCGGTTCCACCCGGTGGCGCGCACGGGGCGGATGCCGGCTTCCACCCCCGCCCAGAGGTGGGCGGGCGGCGGCGACAGCTCGCCGGGCGGGGCGCTCAGAAAGTCGAAGGCCGCGCGCAGGCGGTCGTCGTCGGCGGTGGGGCGTTGATTGGGGTCGAAGTTGGCGGGCGTGCTCATTGCAGCAGCAGCGTGGTCAGCGGGTGAAAGGGAATGGGGCGGTCGGTGGTGGTGGTGGCGGCGGCGGCGGCGGCGG
>ERZ1066122.783-NODE-783-length-30850-cov-25.350901_pt1 | contig 30850 bp, 24 predicted proteins | sample MGYA00382769_ERZ1066122 | MGnify/ENA primary metagenome ERZ1066122 (study PRJEB33369, sample SAMEA5778352) | biofilm metagenome | biome: Industrial cooling water; feature: Water cooling tower basin; material: Biofilm | place: United Arab Emirates | collected... | reverse complement strand
CATGCCGGTGGCCGAAGGCGCCGGCCTGGTCCACGAGATCGACCGGCGGACGATGTCGATGGCGCTCTCGGTGCTGCGCGACCGCATCCGCAGCGGCCGCGCCGCCCGCCTGTTCGTGCCGCAGGCCGCCCGCAGCCTGGGCCACGACGGCTACGCCGAATCGATCCTGGCCGCGCTGCGCCGCGACGAGGTCGACGGCACCCGGCTGGTGGTGGACGTGCGCCTGAACGACGCGCTGATCTATGCCGTGCTGCTGCGCGAGTTCTGCCAGAAGATGGTCGACGCCGGCGTGCGCCTGTGCCTGAGCCAGTTCCAGGTGAACAGCGAGTCCGAAACCCTGCTGGCGCAGCTGCCGCTCAATTACCTCAGGCTCTCGCCCTACTACGCCAACGGCATCGACCAGCCCGGCGTGCAGGAAGAGATGCGCGTGCTGATCGACCGCGCCCACCAGCTGGGGCTGCAGGTGATCGGCCAGCACGTGGAAAACCCGCAGACCGCCGCCACCCTCTGGCTGAGCGGGATCGACTACCTCCAGGGGGATCTGGTCCAGCGCGCGGCCAACGCCATGGACTTCGACTTCCAGCATTCTTTACTCTAGTCTGCCGACAGGCCGGCGCTGCATCCGCGCGCCGGGGCACCACGTTCTGCCAGGGCCGGTGGACGACAGTCAGGGGGGCGGCCATGCGGGCGCCCAGGCCGGCGCAGGGGGCTCGGATCCACGGTGTCCGGGCTGCGGCAGCCGGGCGAGCGTATTCCGACATGCGCCTGCCGGCCGGCGCCACGCCTGCCGGTTCCGTGGCCCGGGCCACCTGCCACCGCGTCGGGATCGAGCGGACGGACTCTTCAGAAGGTACGCGACTTGAAAGACTCCAGACTTCCCCCTTTCGCCCTGTCCCTCGGCTCCGGCCTGCTGGCGGTCTTCGCCGCGCTGGCGCTTGCGTTCGATCCGGGTGGCCTCGGCGGCCTCCGCGCGGTGGGGCTGGCGCTCGGCCTCGCGGCCGCGGTCGCCGCCTTCGTCGCGGCGATCTACACCCGCCGGCTGCAGCAGGCCCACCAGGAGCTGCACGATCTGGCCAAGGACCGCCAGACCCAGTGCGCGCGTCTGGAGCAGGAGCTGGAACGCCACGGCCAGCTGGAGCAGCAGTTGCGCCAGGCCAAGCAGGACGCCGAGTCGGCGGTGATGGCCAAGGGCGAGTTCCTGGCCACGATGAGCCACGAGATCCGCACCCCGCTCAACGGCATCGTGCCGATGCTCGACCTGCTGATGAGCGCGCGCCTGCCGATGGACCAGCAGGAGATGGTGCACACCGCCTTCCTGTCCTCGCAGCAGATGCTGCGCATCGTCGACGACATCCTCGACTACTCCAAGCTGGAAGCCTCCAAGCTCCAGTTGGAAACCACCAGTTTCAACCTGCGCGAGACGCTCGAATCGGTCATCCAGCTGATGGACCGCCCGGCGCAGAGCAAGGGCCTGCGCCTGAGCCTGAGCATCGACCCGGCCGTGCGCCTGCTGGTCCGCGGCGACCCGGTGCGCCTGCGTCAGGTGCTGAGCAATCTGATGAGCAACGCGGTCAAGTTCACCGAACGCGGCAGCGTGTCGGTCAACCTGCGCAAGATCGGCGAGACCCACGCCCAGCACCAGCTGCGCTTCGAAGTGCGCGACACCGGCATCGGCATCTCCCAGGCCGCGCAGCAGCGGCTGTTCCAGGCCTTCAGCCAGGCCGACACCTCCACCACCCGGCTCTACGGCGGCACCGGCCTGGGCCTGGCCATCTCCAAGCGCATCATCGACCTGATGGGCGGGCGGATCGGCGTGGACTCGGTGTCCGGCCAGGGCGCCAATTTCTGGTTCGAGATTCCCCTGCTCAAGGTGGCCGGCGACATGACCGCCGCCCGCCCGGCCGACATGGCCGGCGCCCGCGTGCTGCTGATCAGCAGCGACGGCCGCCTACGTACCCGCCTGAACATGCTGCTGCCCAGCTGGGAGATGCGCATGACCGCGGTCGAGAGCACCCAGGAGGGTCTGGACCGCCTGCGCGCGGCTGCCGCCGGCGGCATCAGCGGCGCCTACACCGCGGTGCTGGCCGACCTCGCGAGTGTGCGCAGCACGGCGGTCGCGCTGATGCGCAACCTGGAGCGTCAGAACACCTTCGGCGACGTGCGCCTGATCTGTCTGGTCGGCGACGACCCGCCGCCGGCGGAGCTTGAAGCCGGCCGCGCGGTGCTGCTGTCGCGGCTGGTGCCCGATCTGGACCTGCGCACCGCGCTCAGCGGCGGCGAGGTGAATCTGGCCATGCCGAGCGAGCGCCCGGCCGTGGCCGAGATCCCCGCCGCCAGCACCGGAACTTCGTTCATCGAGCCGGTGAACATCGTGCCCTCTCTGTCCGCGCTGGAGACGCCGCCGCCGGTCGCACCGTCGGCCCTGCCGCCGCCCCCGCCTGCCGCGGCCCCCGCGCCCGTCGCCGCGGCCCAGGCCATGGCAGGGGATGTGGCCTCGCCCCCGCCGGCCGATGCCCGTCTGCTGGCGACTGCCGAAGCCGCCGCGCCGCGTCCGCTGCGGGTGCTGCTGGTCGAGGACAATCCGGTCAACCTGATGGTCGGCCAGCGACTGCTCGGCGTGCTCGGCACCCACTGCGACAGCGCCACCAACGGTGAGGCCGCGCTGCTGCGCATGCAGGCCTCGCGCTACGACCTGGTGCTGATGGACTGCCAGATGCCGGTCATGGACGGCTACACCGCGACCCGCCGCTGGCGCGAGCACGAGGCCGCCACCGGCGCCAGCCGCCGCCTGCCGATCATCGCCATGACCGCCAACGCGATGGCCGGCGACCGCCAGAAATGCCTGGACGCCGGGATGGACGACTACCTCGCCAAACCGGTCACCCGCGGCGAGCTGGAGCGCTGCCTCGAACACTGGCGCCAGGCCGACCGCCAGGGCGAGACCTCGCAGTCCGCGTCGGCTGCCGCCGCACCGGCCGGTGTGGTGGCGCCCGCGCCGGCCTCCGAACCGGCCGGCCCGGTGCTGGACATGGGCGTGATCGACGAGCTGCGCAGCATGCTGGGCAACGAGGTCGACCGCCTGATCGAAGTGTTCCTCGACGACACGCCCAAGCTGATCGCCGCGCTGGAGACCGCCGCCGTGGGCCCGGACCACGACACCCTGCGCAACGCCGCGCACACGCTGAAGTCCTCCAGCGCGAACCTGGGTGCGGTGGCGCTGTCCGCCGCCGCCAAGAAGGTGGAACACGGCGCACGCTCGCGCACGCTCGAGCGCCCGGCGGTGGCGGTGGCGTTGATCGCCAACGAATTCGCCCGCACCCGGCAGGCGCTCAAGGCGACGATGGCGCAGAACGTCTGATCGCAGGCCTTCCACGGCCCGCGGCCACACGCGGACTTGCACGCGGACTTGCACACGACGAAGCCGGGCATTGCCCGGCTTCGTCGTTTTCGGAGCCCTGCGTGTCTGGTCAGGCTCCAATACATGTACGGACCGCGTGTCCGCGATCGGCTTTCGACGTTCTCAGCTCTCGATCTTCATCGCCAGATAGTTCTGCTCGCCGATGCGTGCGATCAACGCCAGCTGCGTCTCGATCCAGTCGATGTGCTCTTCCTCGGAATCGAGGATGTCGGCGAACAGCTGGCGGGTCACATAGTCGCCCACCGATTCGGTGTGCGCGATCGCCTCGCGCAGCAGCGGCACCGCTTCGAGTTCGAGCGCCAGATCGCACTCCAGCAGTTCCTTCGGATTCTCGCCGATGCGCAGCTTGCCCAGTGCCTGGAAGTTCGGCAGGCCGTCGAGGAAAAGAATGCGCTCGCTGAGCTTGTCGGCGTGCTTCATCTCGTCGATGGACTCGTGGTACTCGTGCTCGGCCAGTTCCTTCAGGCCCCAGTTCTTCAGCATCTTGGCGTGCAGGAAATACTGGTTGATCGCGGTCAGCTCGTTGTAGAGCGCCTTGTTGAGGAATTCGATGGTCTTGGGGTCGCCTTTCATCGCGTGGGGTCCTGTCGTTCTATGCGTCGTGTTCGATGCGGTGGTCGGCGGCGCGAGGCCGTGCGGTGCGTGCACTGTACGCATTCGCACCGACGCGCGGCGAAATGCGAATCGTGAGCGATTGCGAATGCGCCCCGCGTGTGCGCGGGCGGGTGTCAGGCGCGTGGGCGCGGGCGTGCAGACGCAGGCGTGACCTCGGGCGCGCAAGCGCGTCCGCGCGCAGGCACGCAAGCAGACGCACGCGTGGGAAAAACGAGGAGAGGGGGAAACGAGTCGAGCGGTGAGCCCGAGGTGCCGGCCTGTCGGGCGGCTCAGGCCGCGTGCGCGACGTCGCTCTGGGCGCGGCTCTGAGCGTGAACCTCGTCCAGCAGCTCGGTGGCCATGCACACGCAGCTGCCGCAGCCCGCGCCGCAGCCGGTGCGCATGGTCAACTCGGACATGGTCCGGCAGCCGGCGGCGGCGGTCTGGCGGATTTCGCGCTCGGTGACACCGTTGCAGAGGCAGACGTACATTGCGGCGAAAGCGTTGGAAAAGAGAATGGATCGCATTTCGCCATAGCTGAGAATGATTGTCAATTCCCGTTCGGGCCGGGCATGACCCGCCGCTGCCGAACGTTCACACGCCCCCCCCCCGCCGGCCGGCTTCACGCGCTGGATACCGACCCGGCGGTCAGGCCCGATGCGTCCGCCAGGTGCCTGTCGAACATGGGCGTCCCGATGACGGGTGTGATCACGGATGTCCCGATCACAAATGACCGGCGCGATGATGACGGGGACGAAAACGCGCAGGCCTCAGCGCTCGCCGCGGCCCGGTTCACCCTTGCCGAGCACGGGGCCGGCCCGCTCCTGCGACGGGCCGCTCTCCGTACCCGTACCCGCCCGTCCCGCCGGGACGCCCGCCTTGCGCCGGCGCCCGTAGGGCCCGCGGACGCCGAACGGCCGGCGCGGGTCGAAGGCGGGCTTGGGAATCGCCTGACTGCCCGCCGCTTCGCGCGCGAACGGCGCCAGGTGATGCAGCGCATCGGCATACACGCCGCGCTTGAAGTTCACCACGTGCTCTACCGGGTACCAGAAATCCACCCAGCGCCAGTGGTCGAACTCGGGGGTGTCGGTCAGATCCAGGCGCAGGTCGCTTTCCTCGCCGCGGAACTGCAGCAGGAACCACACCTGCTTCTGGCCGATGCACACCAGCCGGTCGTTGCGGCGTACCGCGCGCTGCGGTAGCCGGTAGCGCAGCCAGCCGGGGGTGGAGCCGAGCACGTCCACATGCTCCGGCAGCAGGCCGGTCTCTTCGCGCAGCTCGCGGTACATCGCCTCGGTGGGCGTCTCGTCGCTGTTCATCCCGCCCTGCGGGAACTGCCAGCCGTCGCGGCGGACACGACGTGCCCAGAACACCCGGCCATCCGGGCGCATGAGGACGATGGCGACATTCGGTCGATAACCGTCCGGATCGATCACGATGCGGACTCCTACATCTGATTGGCCACACGGGCCGCTGGTTTCGACTCTGCCACGCCTCTCGGGTCCCGACAAGCCACGCCGAAGCCAGGCCGCGGAGGACAGACCGCAAGCTGAATGGCAATTCAGGGTGGCCTGCGGACGTGCCGCCCCGGGCCACGTGTCGTGCGAAGTACACGACACACGCCGGCAACACTCAGCCGGTGAGCGCCTCGGCCGGCACCCGTACGGCACCTTCCATCAGCACCCGCGCGCTGCGGCTCATCACCGCACGACGCACCAGCCACTGCCCGTCGGTCTGCGCCACCTCCGCGCCCACCCGCAACGTGCCCGAGGGATGGCCGAAGCGCACCGCTTCGCGCGCGCCGCCACCGGCCGCCTCGCTGACCATGGTGCCCGGCACCGAAGCCGCGGTGGCGATGGCGACCGCCGCCGTCCCCATCATCGCGTGGTGCAGCTTTCCCATCGACAGCGCGCGCACCAGCAGGTCGATCTCGCCCGCCGCGATGCGCTTGCCGCTGGAGGCCACATAGTCGGCAGGCGGCGCCACGAACGCCACCTTCGGCGTGTGCTGACGCTTCGCCGCATCCGCCACGTCCGCGATCAACCCCATCCGCACCGCCGCATGCGCGCGGATCGCCTCGAACCGCGCCAGCGCCTGCGCGTCGCCGTTGATCGCGTCCTGCAGCTCGGCGCCGGTGTAGCCGATGTCCGCCGCGCGCACGAACACGGTCGGAATGCCGGCGTTGATCATCGTCGCCTGCAGACTGCCGACGCCGGGCACCTCGAGCGTGTCCACCAGATTCCCGGTCGGGAACATGCCCGCGTCGCCGCCATCCGCATCGCCCTCGTCCGCCGGGTCGAGGAACTCCAGCACGATCTCCGCCGCGGGGAAGGTCACCCCGTCCAGCTCGAAATCGCCGATCTCCTGCACCTCGCCACCGGCCATCGGTACATGCACCAGGATGGTCTTGCCGATGTTGGCCTGCCACACCCGCACCACCGCCGTGCCATCGGCCGGCACCCGCGCCGGGTCGACCAGCCCGCTCATGATCGCGAACGGCCCCACCGCCGTGGACAGATTTCCGCAGTTGCCGCTCCAGTCCACGAACGCACTGTCGATCGACACCTGCCCGTAGAGATAGTCGACATCGTGATCGGGCCTGGAACTCTTCGCCACGATCACGCACTTGCTGGTGCTCGACGTCGCCCCGCCCATCCCGTCGGTGTGCTTGCCGTAGGGGTCGGGGCTGCCGATCACCCGCATCAACAACGCATCACGCGCCGGGCCCGGCGCGCGCGCGGCCGCGGGCAGATCGTCGAGGCGGAAGAACACGCCTTTCGACGTGCCGCCGCGCATGTAGACGGCAGGGATCTTCAGCTGGGGGGAATGGCGTTGCGGGTCGAGGGTCATGACGGTTCCTGGCGTGGCATTCACGGGTGTGGCATCAATTCGAAAATCGCATCCAGAGTCCGTGGGTCTCGGACGGTGCGAAGAGACAGGCGTGCGCTGGGCCAGATGGGCCAGATGGGCCAGACGGATCAGCCGCATCGGCCGCATCGGCCGCATCGGCCGCACCACCGCATCGGGGAACCCGTGCGAAATCGCGCACACGGAACTCGACGCCCACGATGGCCCGATGCGGGCGCACGCGCCGCTCCTGCGGCAAAAGCGCGATGCGCCCATTCGACACGGTGAATACGTCCGCCTGCACACCGTCGCCGAGCGGCAGCACGGCGCGGCCGCGCTCGGCGCCGAGCGCGAGCAGAAGGGTGGACATCCGCCGCGACGCATCGGGATCGAGCGCGATCCAGATCCCCGACATCGCGATCGCGGAATTGGCGTGCGCGAAGTGCTCCGGGCGGTCGGTCGGCGAGCGGTTGTCGCCACCGAAGAACAGGAACGAAAGCGCGGGTTCGTCGAGCGTCAACGCACCGTCTTCGCGATGGAACGCGAAGCCCGACTCGCGCAGCACCCTCTCGAGACGGGCATCGTCGCTGGCGTGCAGGGCGAAGAACACAGGCCCGTCGCCGGCCGCACGCTCGGCGTGATAGCGCGCGGCGAGCGCATCGGTCGGCCCGCGTTCCGGCGCGAGCAGCTCGATGCCGGAACCATCCGGAAACTTCAGGTGCAGGTTGCGCAGGCCGTTGGCGTGCGACCGTCCGGGCTTGAGCGCGAAGCCGAGACCGGCATAGGTCCGCGCCGCCGCATCCAGATCACCCACCACAAGCGGCATGTGATCCAGCGCGACCACCGACGTCCCGGACAGCGACCCCGGCTGCGCCGACAGGCAGGCCTGGCTCGACGCGAGCGCGAAGACACCTGCGCAGATCCACGCGGCAGGATGCACATGGCGCGGGCGCAGCCTCCTGCTCACGATGCCCGGTTCGCCTCCAGAAAATCCTGCGCGAACCGCTGCAGCACCCCGCCCGCTTCGTAGATCGCGACTTCCTCGGCGGTGTCGAGGCGGCAGGTGACCGGCACTTCGATGCTCTCGCCGTTGCGGCGGCGCACGACGAGCGTGAGGTCGGCGCCGGGGGCGCGGTCGCCGGTGGCATCAAACGTTTCGGTGCCGTCCAGGCCCAGGGTGAGGCGGGTGGTGCCGGGTTTGAATTCCAGCGGCAGCACGCCCATGCCGATCAGGTTGGTGCGGTGGATGCGCTCGAAGCCTTCGGCCACGATGGCTTCCACGCCGGCCAGGCGCACGCCCTTGGCGGCCCAGTCGCGGGAACTGCCCTGGCCGTAGTCGGCACCGGCCACGATGATCAGCGGCTGGCCGCGGTCCATGTAGGTTTCGATGGCTTCCCACATGCGCATCACCTTGCCTTCCGGCTCCACGCGCGCGAGCGAGCCTTTCTTCACGCTGCCGTCGTCGCCGCGCACCATTTCGTTGAGCAGGGTCGGGTTGGCGAAGGTGGCGCGCTGCGCGGTGAGGTGGTCGCCGCGATGGGTGGCGTACGAGTTGAAGTCCTCCTCCGGCAGGCCCATTTTCGCGAGGTATTCGCCGGCCGCGCTGCTGGCGAGGATGGCGTTGGATGGCGAGAGGTGGTCGGTGGTGATGTTGTCGCCGAGGATCGCCAGCGGGCGCAGGCCGGTCAGCGTGCGCGGCTTGGCGAGCGCGCCTTCCCAATAGGGCGGGCGGCGGATGTAGGTGCTCATCGGACGCCAGTCGTACAGCGGCGCCACCGGCTCGCCGTGCTCCACGCGCACATCGAACATCGGCGCGTACACCTTGCGGAACTGTTCGGGCCTCACGCTCGCCTTGACGATGGCGTCGATCTCCTCGTCGCTCGGCCACAGGTCCTTCAGCGTGATCGCGTTGCCGTTCGCGTCGACGCCCAGCGCGTCCTTTTCGATGTCGAAACGGATGGTGCCGGCGATGGCGTAGGCCACCACCAGCGGCGGCGAGGCGAGGAAGGCCTGTTTGGCATACGGGTGGATGCGGCCGTCGAAATTGCGGTTGCCGCTGAGCACCGCGGTGGCGTAGAGATCGCGGTCGATGATTTCCTGCTGGATCTTCGGATCCAGCGCGCCGCTCATGCCGTTGCAGGTGGTGCAGGCGAAGGCGACGATGCCGAAGCCGAGCGCTTCGAGGTCGTCCTTCAGCCCGGCCTCCTCCAGATACAGCGCCACCGCCTTCGACCCCGGCGCCAGCGAGCTTTTCACCCACGGCTTGCGCACGAGGCCGGCGCGGCGCGCGTTGCGTGCGAGCAGGCCGGCGGCGATCACGTTGCGCGGGTTGGAGGTATTGGTGCAGCTGGTGATGGCGGCGATGATCACCGCGCCGTCGGGCATCAGGCCGTCGGCTTCCTGCGTCTTGCCGGACTGCAGTTTGGCCGCGTCGGCGATGCCCTTCGCCGCGAGCTCGCTCACCGCGACGCGCGCATGCGGATTGGACGGGCCGGCCATGTTGCGCACCACGCTCGACAGGTCGAAGTGCAGGGTGCGTTCGTATTCGGCGTCCGCCAGAGCGTCGGCCCACAGGCCGAGCGTCTTCGCATAGGTCTCGACCAGCGCGACTTGTTCGTCGCTGCGGCCGGTGAGGCGCAGGTAGTCGAGGGTGTTGTCGTCGATGAAGAACATCGCCGCGGTGGCGCCGTACTCGGGCGCCATGTTCGAGATGGTCGCGCGGTCGCCCAGGGTGAGCGCCGCGGCGCCTTCGCCGCGGAATTCGAGATACGCACCGACCACTTTCTGCCTACGCAGGAATTCGGTCAGCGCCAGCACGATGTCGGTGGCGGTGATGCCCGGCTGCGGCCTGCCGGCGAGCTCGACGCCGACAATGTCGGGCAGTCGCATCCACGAGGCGCGGCCCAGCATCACGTTCTCGGCCTCCAGACCGCCCACGCCGATCGCGATCACGCCCAGCGCGTCGACGTGCGGGGTGTGGCTGTCGGTGCCCACGCAGGTGTCGGGATAGGCCACGCCATCGCGCACGCCGACCACCGGCGACATCTTCTCCAGATTGATCTGGTGCATGATCCCGTTGCCCGGCGGGATCACGTCGACGTTGCGGAAGGCCTGCTTGGTCCAGTCGATGAAGTGGAAGCGGTCCTCGTTGCGGCGGTCCTCGATGGCGCGGTTCTTCGCGAACGCATCGGGGTCGTAGCCGCCGCATTCCACCGCCAGCGAATGGTCGACGATCAGCTGCACGGGAACGACCGGATTCACCTGCGCCGGGTCGCCGCCCTGCTCGGCGATCGCATCGCGCAGGCCGGCCAGGTCCACCAGCGCGGTCTGGCCGAGGATGTCGTGGCAGACCACGCGCGCCGGAAACCAGGGGAAGTCGATGTCGCGCCGGCGCTCGATCAACTGGCCCAGAAAGGCGTCCAGCCGCGCGGGCTCGGCGCGGCGCACCAGGTTCTCGGCGAGCACACGGCTGGTGTAGGGCAGCCCGGCCCAGGCACCGGGGCGGAGCGCTTCGACCGCCGCGCGGGCGTCGATGTAGTCGAGGGAGGTGCCGGGCAAGGGCTTGCGATGGGCGTTGTTCATGCGAATGCGGACCTGTGGGCGCGCGGCCGTCGGAACGGCCGCGGAAGGACGATGGACGCGCGATGCCGGGCAGGACGGCAGGACAGCGCGAAGCGGACCCGGTCATTATCGGCGATGCCGCCGCGGCGCGGCCCGCACCTTCGACCAATGGGCGGGGCGCTCGGACGGGATCGGGCAACCGCCGCGATCGCCCACGGCCAGACGTGCACAGCGCCGGGCCCACGCAACCACCCTGCGTTCCGGTCGGGCGCGCCGTCGATGCGGGCAGGGCCTGGAATGGGGGCGACCGCAGCCCGCGCGCCCCCCGCGGCCTGTCCGGGGGCACAAGGCGGCATCCGGACGAAGGGTTCATTCAGCACAGGGGCCATGCGCTGCAGACCGTGAGAGGCGGCCCAGTTGACCGCCGCGCCTGCAACACAGACAATGTCGCCCCCCGTGGCTATGTAGCTCAGCCGGTTAGAGCACAGCACTCATAATGCTGGGGTCGGTGGTTCGAGTCCACCCATAGCCACCATCTCCCGCCATGGCGCCGCATCGCGGCCCGGCGCATCGCCGACAGGTCCCGCGCGCGTCATGCGCAGAGCGAGCAGACCGCGGCCCCCGCTCCGTCTTCCGGCGCTCCCCCTCACGAGCCTGTCCGCATGGATATCTTCAAGGTCTTCACCTTCGAGGCCGCCCACCGCCTGCCCAACGTTCCCGATGGGCACAAATGCGGCCGCCTGCACGGGCATTCGTTCCGGGTGGAGCTGCACCTGACCGGCGAGCTGGACCCGAATCTGGCCTGGGTGGTGGATTTCGCCGACGTGAAGGCCGTGTTCAAGCCGATCCTCGAGCGCCTGGACCACCACTACCTCAACGACATCCCCGGCCTGGAGAACCCCACCTCCGAGCGCATCACGGTGTGGATCTGGGACCAGGTCAAACCGCTGCTGCCGCAGTTGAGCCAGGTGGTCGTGCACGAGACCTGCACGGCGGGCAGCCGTTACCGCGGGCCGGACGCCGCATCCGGGGCTTGAGGCTCGACATCGGCCTGGACGAGCCCCGGCCACAGCGGCCGCTGTCGTCACGCGGCCGGCATCCGTGGCGGGAAGACTCCCCGCGGGCACATGGACGATCGTCTGCCTGCCCGTCCGCCATCGTGCGCTTCCGCTGAACGCAAGCCATTGATCCTGAACGCATCCCGCGATTCCGACGAATGGCGGGGCGTTTTGTTGCAGTGCAGCAAAAACAGGCGTATGGTGCACTGCACAAACGGCGTGGACGGTTGATCCGGACTTCGCCGAACCTTTCACTGGTGCATCCCAAGGAGTCCACCATGTACGAGCAGATCAACGCGCAGTTCGCCAAGTCCACCCGCCAGTTCGCCGATGCGTCGGCACAGGTCGGCCGTCTGGCGCTGGAGAACACCGAGGCGGTGTTCGGCCTGCAGCTGGCCACCCTGGAAGAGAACATGAGCGCCGCCTTCGCCTTCATGGGCGAGCTGGCCGAAATCCGCGACCTGGAAGCCGCCAAGGCCGTGTGGCCGAAGGGCGTGCAGGTCGCGCGCGAAAACGTCGAGCGCAGCATCGGCGCGGGCCAGGAGATCTTCGGCCGCACGCTGAAGACCCAGGAAGCCATCGCCAGCCTGGCCAAGGGCCAGTTCGAAGCCACCGCCGCCGCGGTGCAGGCCGACGCCGAGAAGGTCGCCAAGGCTGCCACCGGTCGCAAGGCCGCGCGCTGAGTCGTCTGCGCGCCGAAGGCGCGCGCAGGGGTGTTCCGCAGCGGCTGCCGTCCGGCGCCGCTGCCACCCTACAGAGTTCCATCCCCTCTTCGCCCGGCCGCATGGCCGGGTTTTTTTTGTCCGCGACGGGCGGTTGTCCGCTTGGACGCCCGATGCGGACATGCGACAGAACCCCCGGTGCGGCGCTCCAACCCGGCAGTGCGCGGCAGGTCTGGTGGCGAATCTGGCGGCCAATCTGGCACCGCCTGCACCGGTTCAGGCCGGAATGGCGTCCGGTGCCCGCACGGCCGCAGCCAGTGCGGCGGGAGTCGGCGCCTCGGCCCAGGGCACCACACCCAGACACGGCGCGGGCAGCGCGGCGCGCAGCAGGTCCAGATAGGCCTGCGCATCCTCGAAGCCGGGGTCGATCAGGTTGGCGATCCAGCCCGAGAACGGCAGTCCATCGGCGACGATCGCGCGGGCGCTCAGGCGCGCGTGGCTGAGGCAGCCCAGGCGCACGCCGACCACCAGCAGCACCGGCAGGCCCAGGGCGCGGGCCAGATCGGACTGGTCCAGACCGTGATCCATCGGCGCCAGCCAACCGCCAGCCCCCTCCACCACCAGCGCATCGGCCTGTGCCTGCAGCGCGCGGGCGGCGTCGACCAGCACCGGCAGCGCCACGCGCACGCCGGCGGCATCGGCGGCCAGCTGCGGGGCGGTGGCCTTCGGCAGGGCGTAGGGGTTGACCCGTGCGTAGTCCGGGCGCGGGTCGCTGGCGGCCTGCAGGGCGAGCGCATCGTCGTTGCGCCAGCCGTCGTCGGTACGCACGCAGCCGCTGGCCACTGGCTTCATGCCGACCGCGCGCAGGCCGTCGGCACGCAGGCGGTGCAGCAGGGCCACCGCGGCGCGGGTCTTGCCGACCCCGGTGTCGGTGCCGGTGACGAACCAGGCGCGGGAAGGCGATGCGGACACGGACACTCCTGAGGTGGGCATGCGCGAGGTGGGCATGCGCGGGGCGGGCATGCAGATGATGGGAGACGCCCGGGCACGGCGGCAGCGCGGCGGCGACGGCTGTACACTCGGGCGCATGAGTTTCGCATCCATCCCGCTGACCGGCGACAAGCCGGACCAATACGCCCAGTTGGCCGCGCAGGCCCGCGCACTGCTGCACGGCGAACGCGACCGCATCGCCAACGCCGCCAATCTGTCGGCGCTCGTGTATCACGCGCTGCCCGAGCTCAACTGGGTGGGGTTCTATTTCTTCGACGGCACCGAGCTGGTGGTCGGCCCGTTCCAGGGCCTCCCTGCCTGCGTGCGCATTCCGCTCGACAAGGGCGTCTGCGGCGCGGCGGCACGCACCCGCAGCACCCAGCGCGTGGCCGATGTGCACGACTTCCCGGGGCATATCGCCTGCGATGCGGCCTCGCGTTCGGAGGTGGTGGTGCCGCTGCTGCTGGGCGATGCGCTGGTCGGCGTGTTCGACATCGACAGTCCTGTGCCCGACCGTTTCGACGTTGACGATCAGGCGGGTCTGGAGGCGCTGGCCGCGATATTCGTGGAGAGCATTTCCGTCGACAGTCTCTCCGAGGGCCGCGACGCCGCACACGCCGCCTGAGCCCGCACACAGGCGCATGCACGCGCCGCCCCCATCGCGATCCACGAGGCCCCCCGCATGTCCGATCCCCGCAATCTCCGCAACATCGGTCCCAAGAGCGCGGCCTGGCTGCGTCAGGTCGGTCTGAAGACGGTGGAGGATCTGCGTGCGGTCGGTTCGCTCGAGGCCTTCATCCGGGTCAAGCGCGCGGGCTTCAAGCCGAGCCTCAACTTGCTCTACGCCTTGGAAGGCGCGCTGCTGGACTGCCACTGGCAGGAGATCCCGGCCGAACGCCGGGGCGAGCTGCTGATCGCCGCGGATGCGGCCATCGCCGAGCTGCCCGACCCACGCGGCCGTCCTGCGGCCGGGCCGGTCAAGACCACGCACATGGAGCGTGAAGACAGCGCCCCGGCGTTCCGGCTGTTCGACGAACCCGACGCCGACTGACACCCCCGCACTGCGCCGCGGGCCGGCCGGACTGCGATGCCGCGCACATTCCCGGGCGGCTTCCGGTACACTGCGCGCCGCTTCGCGGTGACCCGACGGCCTGTCCGCCGGGTTGAAACGGGAAGCCGGTGCGTGCCGCGGGCCATTCGCGACACCATGCCGGCGCTGCCCCCGCAACGGTAGGCATTCGGGAGCCGGCAGGCCCCCGCCCTGCGCATCAGGCCACTGCGGCGTCCGCCGCGGGAAGGCGCGCGGGGATGCGGTTCGCGCGGTTCACCCCACCGGCTCGGCCGGCTCGGGAATACCCGTCGCGCACCGCGGAGTGCGAGCCCGGAGACCGGCCACGAAGCCCAGCGGTTGCGATGCGGAGGGCGTCGCGGCGAGTCTGCCGCGCGTCGTCGTGGCCGCACGCCCGTTTCTCTCCACATTCGCGACTTTCCTCCGAATCTACCGCGCGCGGGTGTGCGCGATGGAGTCCCGAATGTCCCTCGATCTGTCTTGTATCCGCGCACGCACGACGTGTGCGCCTTCCCTGTCTTCGCGTGCCGGCCAGGATGCCGCCGCCCCCGGTCCGCGCCTGCATGCGCTGGCCCTGGCCTGCGCCCTATTCGCCCCGCTGCCGGCCTTCGCAGATGAAGCCGAGCAGGCGGCCGAAGCCCTCGACCGCGTGGTGGTCACCGCCACCCGCACTGCGCTCACCACCGACGCCGCGCTGGCCCCGGTCGAGACCATCGACCGCACCGCGCTGGAGCGCAGCCAGGCGCGCAGCGTCGGCGAGCTGCTGCGCGGCCGCGCCGGCGTCGACGTCGCCAACCAGGGCGGCGCGGGCAAGCTGACCTCCGTGTTCCTGCGCGGCAGCGAATCCGACCACGTGCTGGTGCTGATCGACGGCGTGCGCGTGGGTTCGGCGACCAGCGGCCAGGCCGCGCTGCAGGACCTGCCGCTGCAGGCGGTGGAGCGGATCGAGATCGTGCGCGGGCCGCGGTCCAGCCTGTACGGCTCGGACGCGATCGGCGGCGTGATCCAGATCTTCACCCGGCGCGATGCCGGCGCGCCCGCCGCGCGGTTGACGCTCGGCGCCGGAAGCCACGGCCTGCGCGAGATCGCGGTGGGCGCGGGCGGCAGCGGCGCGCGCGGCTGGGTCGGCGTGGATCTCGGCTGGACGCGCACCGACGGCATCGACGCCTGCGACGGGATCGGCTTCCCGGTGTTCGCCGGCTGCTTCACCACCGAGCCAGACCGCGACGGCTACGACCGCCTCAACGCCTCGCTGCGCGGCGGCCTGCGCCTGGGCGAGACGCTGCAGCTCGATGCGCAGCTGCTGCAGGTGCAGGCCGAGAACGAATACGACGGCAGCTTCGTCAACCGCTCCGAGGTGCGCCAGCAGGTGCTGGGCGCGCAGCTGCGCTGGGACGCCGGCGAGCGCGTGGACGTGGCCTTCGCCATCGGCCGCAACCGCGATGCCTCGGACAACTTCCTGGACACGCCCGGTGCAGGCACCGTCGCCAACGGCTATTTCGACACCCGCCGCGACAGCGCCAACGTGCAGGCAGACATCACCCTCGCCGAGGGCCAGCTGCTCACCATCGGCGCGGACTGGCTGTACGACACGGCCCGCAGCGATACCGATTTCGACGTGACCTCGCGCCGCAACGTGGCCGGCTTCGCCCAGTACCAGGGCCGTCTTGGCGCCCGCAACGACCTGCAGATCGCGCTGCGTCGCGACGACAACGAGCAGTTCGGCGAAAAGACCACAGGCACCGCGGCCTGGGGCTTCGCCTTCGCCGAGGGCTGGCGGGTGAGCGCGAGCTACGGCACCGCGTTCAAGGCGCCCAGCTTCAACGAGCTGTATTTCCCCTTCTTCGGCAATCCGGAGCTGCTCCCGGAGCGCTCGAAGACCTGGGAGGCGGGCGTGGCCTGGCGCGGCGAGGCGGTGCAGGTGCGTCTGGATGCGTTCTCCACCGAGGTGGAGGACCTGATCGCGTTCGACGCCGACCTGTTCCTGCCCAACAACATCGAAACCGCGCGCCTGCGCGGGGCCGAGCTGGGCGCGCAGGCGACCCTCGCCGGCTGGGAGCTGGCCGGCAGCGCCAGCTGGCTGGATGCTGAGAACCGCACCGACGGTGCCGACCGCGGCAACGACCTGCCGCGCCGCGCGCCGCGCAAGGCCAGGCTCGACGTGGACCGCCGTTTCGGCGATCTCGGCGTGGGCTTGACCGCGGTGGCGCAGAGCGCGCGCTACGACAACATCGCCAACACCCGCCGCCTGCCCGGCTACGGCACGCTCGATCTGCGCGTGGAATACGCCCTGACCCCCGACTGGATGCTGCAGGCACGGGTCGGCAACGCACTGGACCGCACGTACGAGACCGCGGCGTACTACAACCAGGAAGGCCGCACCTACGGCCTGCGCCTGCGCTACGCACCCGCGCCGCGATGAGCCTGCGCCGGGCGGGGGCGGCGTTCACGCCCATCCGCCGGCGCTCCGCGGACGCTCACGGAGGCCCCGTCATGGACGGGGCCTTCTGTTTGATGGCGTGTTGATGGCGTGATCGCGGGATGGATGCGACCGGTCGGCCTTCGCGAGGGACGGTCGCGCGCACGCCCCTCATGCCCTCTCGCAGCAAGACCCGAGGCCGGCGGCGGCCGGGGTCGCTGCGGAGGACACCGCCTGCCACACCGGGCTCACTTCGGGGCCGGCGCCGATGCGCTGGCGCAGGGCCTCGCCGGATTCCGGCCGGGCCAGCAGGAAGCCCTGCACGCGGTCGATTCCGAGGGCCTGCAGCCCGCGCATCTGGGCTTCGGTCTCGACGCCTTCGGCCACGGTCTGCATGCCGAAGGCGCGGGCCAGCGAAATGCTGGCCTCGATGATCGGGCCGCCGCCCTCCTCGATGTCGGCGACGAACCTGCCGTCCACCTTGAGCAGCGCCGCCGGCACCCGCTGCAGATAGGCCAGCGACGAATAGCCGGTGCCGAAATCGTCGATCGCCAGACGCAGGCCGAGCCCGGCCAGCGCGGAGAACACCGGGCCCACGTCGTCCTGTTCGTCGATGAACACCGACTCGGTGAGCTCCAGGATCAGCCGGTCGGGCGCCAGCCCGGTATCGGCCAGCACCGCGGCCACCTGGGCCACGAAATCCGGATAGAGCAGCTGCTGCACCGAGACGTTGACCGAGAGCGTGGGCAGCAGGCGCGCGTCGATGCCGGCCGCGTAGCGGCAGGCCTCGTGCAGCACCCAGTCGCCGAGGGCGATGATGTCGCCGGTGTGCTCGGCGATCTGGATGAACTCGGCGGGCCCGACTTCGCCCAGCTCCGCATGGCGCCAGCGCAGCAGCGCCTCGGCCGAGATCACCTGGCGGTCCGCCAGCAGGAACACCGGCTGGTAGACCAGATACAGGCCCACGCAGCCCTCGGACAGGGTGAGCGCGAGCGCCTTGCGCACCGCGGCGCTGCGCCGTCCCACCTCGGCGAGCGCATCGCCATACACCCGCACCTTGCCGCGGCCGGCGGCCTTGGCCGCGTAGACCGCCATGTCGGCGCCATAGATCAGCTCCTGCAGGGTGTCGCCGTCCTCGGGCCAGTGCGCGATGCCGACACAGGCATCCACGCGGACCGAATAGCGCTGGTCCTGCACCGGGTCGCGCAGGGTCTCGACCAGACGCTCGGCGAAGGCGACATCGGCCTCGTGCCCGCCCTGCATGGTGCGCAGCAGGAGGAATTCGTCGCCGCCCCAGCGCGCCAGCGCGATGGTGTCGCCGCTGGCGAGCGCGGTCAGCCGGCGCGCCACTTCGTAGAGCACGGCGTCGCCGACCGCATGCCCCATGGAGTCGTTGATTTCCTTGAACCCGTCCAGATCGACGAAGAACAGTGCGAGCGGCGGCGCGTCGGGCAGGAGCTGGGCCTCGGCGACCTCCACCAGACGCGCGCGGTTGGCCAGGCCGGTGAGCGAATCGCGGGTGGCGAGCCGGTGCAGCTCGGCGGTGCGCTCCAGGATGCGCTGCTCCAGCGCCTGGTTGGCGCGCTGCGTCTCGCGCTGCGCCATCGCCAGTTCGACGTTCGCCTCGACCAGCGCCCGGCTCTGCCGGTCCATCCGCTCCACCAGCTCCGCGTTGTGGTGCGAGAGCTCCAGCGCGCGGCGCAGACCGGCGTGAGTGCGGCTCACCGAGAACAGCATCATCAGCCAGAACATCCAGCCCAGCGCCCCGCACAGCCGCTCGTCCAGTCCGCCCAGAACGATCAGCAGGGTCGACGCGGGCAGCAGCAGCAGGGCGCCATAGGTCAGGGCCAGCCAGCGCACGATCGACAGCACCGCCATCGCGCCGCCGGCCATGGCGCCGAGGATCAGCGCGGCCGTGAGCCGGTGCGTTTCGTCGAAGCCTTCGAAGTGCAGCAGGGTCCAGAGCGCGAAGTGCGCACCGGTGAGCAGCACCATGCCCGCGTAGACGGCTTCCCACCGCCGGGCGTCGCGCCTGGACGGGCCGATGCCGCGGACGGCGGCCCGAGCCCGCTGGCGCAGGAACAGGCCGTACAGCAGCACGCGCAGCAGCAGCAGGATCGCCATGCCCGCCATCCACGGCAGGAAGGCGGCGAGACCCGCCCCGTGCGCCGCACTCAGCACCATCGCCAGCGACGCCGCGAAGGTGATGATGATCGCCGCTGGCGCCTGGGCATACAGCATCCCGACACGGTCGTACGCGACCTGCCGCTGCAGCCTGTCGGAATACTCTGCGGTCACCCGGTTCCCCCTGCCTTCATGCCTGTGTCGTGATATCGCGCCGTCCCGGCGCGGGCTGTCGTCGTCGTCCTTCGCTCCCCCGCACCCGCCGGCCGCCGCGCGGAGGCGGCGCCTATCCGGCGGATGTCCGTCCTGCTTCCCCAGACGCAGGACGCTCTTCCGATGTCCGAGCAAGGACCGTGCCGCAGCCCGCGGAAGGCAGACAGGGTCTCATTTTCGCAGGATGCGTGGGTCACGGCTCCCGGAATCAGGCGGTGGCCGGCTGGGACTGTCGCGGGGTTTGCCTGCTGACCCTGCCTGCTGGCCCTGCCTGTGGGGCAGGCGTGCAGGCGGACGGCAGCGCTCACCCGGTGCCGGCATCGTCCGCGAACAGCGTCGGCTGCGACGGCAGCCCCTGCGCATCCGCGAAGCCGGAGAGCCCCACCCCGACCAGCCGGTAGCGGGTGTCCACCGGCAACTCCACCCGCGCCCGCAGCGCGAGCGCGATCTCGACCAGCGCCTCGGCCGTGGCCGGCGGCGTCTCCGGGGTGAGGCTGCGGGTGAGGATGCGGAACTGCGCGGTCTTCAGCTTCAGCACCACCGTGCGCCCCACGCGCCCGGTCCTGCGCGCGGCCGCCCAGGTCCTCTCCGCCAAGGTGCGGATCGCCGGCTCCAGGGCGTCCAGCGGCAGATCCTGCGCGAAGGTGTCCTCCGACGACACCGAGCGCACCGGCTGGTCGGGTTCGACCGGACGCGGGTCGATGCCCATCGCCCGTTCCAGCAGGCGCGGGCCGAAGCTGCCGAACAGGCGCAGCAGCACGGCCGGATCCGCGCCGCGCAGCTCGCCCACGGTCGTCACCCCGATCTCCTCCAGCCGCCGCTGCGCCACCTTGCCCACGCCGGGGATGCGGCCCACCGGCAGCGGGGTGAGGAAGTCGAAGGCCTGCTGCGGACGGATCACGCACAGGCCGTCGGGCTTGTTCCAGTCCGAGGCGATCTTGGCCAGGAACTTGTTGGGCGCCACGCCGGCCGACGCGGTGAGCGCGGTCTCCTCACGGATCTGCGCGCGGATGGTCTCGGCCACCGCGGTGGCGCTGGGCAGCCCGGACTTGGGCGCGGTCACGTCCAGATAGGCCTCGTCCAGCGACAGCGGTTCGATCAGATCGGTATGCCGCGCGAAGATCTCGCGCACCTGGCGCGAGACCGCCTTGTAGCGCGGAAAGTCCGGCGGCACGAACACCGCCTCCGGGCACAGCCGCTCCGCACGCAGCGCGGGCATCGCCGACCTCACGCCGAACGTGCGCGCCTCGTACGACGCCGCACACACCACCGATCGTTCTCCGCGCCAGGCCACGACCACGGGCCGTCCGCGCAGCGACGGGTCGTCGCGCTGCTCCACCGACGCATAGAAGGCGTCCATGTCGATGTGGAGGATCTTGCGCATGCGCGCATGATGCCGCGTCGCCGCGCGGCGTGCGCGCATGCCATCGCCGCTTCGCGTCGCGCGCGTCCGCCAGCGCGCGGGCCGTCATGGCGCGACGCCGCACGCTCTCGACGCGACGCCGCGCCGGCCACCGGATGGGCCGGAGCAGGGATGTGCATCAGCGATTCGAGCGGCTCGGTCGAGACAGCCGCATGCCCCGCATGCGGCGCCAGGCCTCACTCAATGACGCCGCCGCGCATCCAGCGTGGCGAACGCAGCGGCATGGCGTACCCTCACTGCCCCCGACTCCACCGTGCAGGCCGCCGCGAGCGTACGCACCAGATCGCGATAGACCTCGGCCAACCGCGCATACAGCGCCGCGGTGGCGCTGCGACCGGCGTCGGCGACATCGCGATACGCACTGCGCCCGAGTTCGGCGAAGTAGTCCACGCTGACCCGTCGACGCTCGGCGAGCCCGGGATACAGCCCGGCCACCAGCAGACAGCGGTCGCCCACGTCGCGCAGCGCCTCCTCGCGCGCACGCCCCGTGCATTCCTGCGCACGCAGCCAGGCCAGCGCCTGCGCCTCTTCGAAGAATCGCGACTCGCGCTGGTGACGCAGCAGCACGAACACCAGATGACTCTCGCAGTCCTCGTCCAGCACGCAGCCCGCGCGCGCCTCGCCTTCCTTCACCAGCGCCTGCCACAACGCGGCGGGTGCCCCCTGTCGGAACGTCTCGTGCATGTCGCGATCCTCATCGCAGCGATCCCGACCTCGACGTTAAACCCGTTTCGAACGCAGGTGTTGGCAGCGGCGCACGCCGACTGCCAGATGCGATCCGCGTCACAACCCCTGTCGACACCAGCTCCTGTCGACACCATGCCTATCCGCGCACCGCCGGTCGACGGAACACCGTCTCACGAGTCACCGCCCTCGCCATGCCGAACGCCGACAGGCAGGGCGTCACGATGCGAGCGCCTGAAAGGTGCGTGCAGGGTGCCCCGCCTACTCCACCGTCACCGACTTCGCCAGGTTGCGCGGCTTGTCGACATCGGTGCCGCGGGCGAGGGCGGTGTGGTAGGCCAGCAGTTGCACCGGGATGGCGTGGACGATGGGCGAGAGCGGGCCGACGTGGCGCGGGGTGCGGATGACGTGCACCTGCTCGGAGTCGGTGAAATGGCTGTCGGCATCGGCGAAGACGTACATCTCGCCGCCGCGGGCGCGGACTTCCTGGATGTTGGATTTCACCTTCTCCAGCAGGCTGTCGTTGGGCGCGATCACCACCACCGGCATGTCGGCGTCGACCAGCGCCAGCGGGCCGTGTTTCAGCTCGCCCGCGGGATAGGCCTCGGCGTGGATGTAGGAGATTTCCTTGAGCTTCAGCGCGCCTTCGAGCGCGATCGGGTAGTGGATGCCGCGGCCGAGGAACAGCGCGTGCTGCTTCGGCGAGAAACGCTCGGCCCACAGCGCGACCTGCGGTTCGAGATTGAGCGCGAACTGCACCGCGCCGGGCAGCTGGCGCAGCGATTCCACCAGCTCGGCCTCGCGTTCGGGGCTCAGCCGGCCCTGGAGCTTGGCGACCGTGCAGGTGAGCGCGAACAGCGCCACCAGCTGGGTGGTGAAGGCCTTGGTGGAGGCCACGCCGATCTCGGCGCCGGCGCGGGTGTAGAACACCAGGCGGCTGGCGCGCGGGATGGCGCTCTCGGGCACGTTGCAGATCGACAGCGTCTTCTCGTGGCCCAGCGATTTGGCGTATTTCAGCGCTTCCATCGTGTCGAGGGTTTCGCCCGACTGCGAGATGGTGACGATGAGCTGCTTCGGATTGGCCACCACGTCGCGATAGCGGTATTCGCTGGCGATCTCCACGCTGCACGGCAGCCCGGTCATGGCTTCGAACCAGTAGCGTGCGGTGAGCCCGGCGTAGTAACTGGTGCCGCAGGCGATGATCTGCAGCGCCTCGATGTCGGCGAGCACCGGCTCGGCGTTCTCGCCGAACAGCTCGGGCACGAAGCTGCCGCGGTCGGCGATGGCCTCCAGCGTGTCGGCGATGGCGCGCGGCTGCTCGTGGATTTCCTTCTGCATGAAGTGGCGGTACGGGCCCAGTTCCATCGCCGCCAGCGACACGCTGGACAGGTAGGGCTCGCGCCGCACTTCGGCGTCCTCGGCATCGAACACGCGCACGCCGTCGCGGCGCACCTCGGCGGTGTCGCCCTCTTCGAGGAAGATCACCTTGCGCGTGGCCTGCACGATCGCCGACACGTCGGACGCGATGAAATTCTCGCCTTCGCCCAGGCCGACCAGCAGCGGGCAGCCCATGCGCGCGCAGACCATGCGGTCGGGCTCCTTGCGGCTGATCACCGCGAGCGCGTAGGCGCCCTGGAGTTCCTTCACCGCACGCTGCAGCGCCCTGAGCAGGTCGTCGCCGCGGGTGAGGTAGTGGTGGATCAGATGCGCGATGACTTCGGTGTCGGTCTGCGACTCGAACGTGTAGCCGAGCGCGCGCAGCCGTTCGCGCTGCTGCTCGTGGTTCTCGATGATGCCGTTGTGCACCAGCGCGACGCCCTGGCTGATGTGCGGGTGCGCGTTCTCCTCGGTCACGCCGCCGTGCGTGGCCCAGCGGGTGTGCCCGATGCCGAGAGTCGCCTGGAAGGCTTCCTGCTCGGCCGCCACGGCCATTTCGGCCACACGCCCGGTGCGGCGCACGCGGCGCACGTCGGTCCTGCCGCCGTCGCGCTCATCGTCGCCATCCACCACGGCGATGCCGGCGGAGTCGTAACCGCGGTATTCCAGACGTTTCAGGCCTTCGATCAGGACAGGAACCACATCGCGATCCGCGATCGCGCCGACGATGCCGCACATGTGTTTCGAATACTCCGGAAGATGAGGCCGGCAAAGGCGGAAGTGCGGTCGCCGGCAGGCGACTAGTGTAAACGCGGAAACCCGTCGAAAGCGTCCGCGCGGACGCATCCGGACATCGCACGGACAGCCGCGAGTACGAAAAATAACCACCGAATTCAATGCATTGAGAGTGGCGCGCGAATCGCCTCGTCGCTCCCCGTCCCCCAAGGCGACCGGAGGCCGCCATGCCCGGCACCTGCACCCCGTCTTCGATCCGCACTGGTCGGCCGAGCAATGCGCCGCCGCCGATACCGGTCTGCTGTGCGGCGATGTGCGCTCGGTGGACGGCGCGCGGCTGCGCATCGCGGAGGTGACCCGCGGCGATCTGGTGCGCGCCCTCTCGGCCGCGGGCCGGGCAGTCGCCGCCAACAGCCCGACACGATTCGCAGTGGCCGGCGGCGCGGTCCCGCTGCCTGTGGTGGCGGGCGATGTGTTCAAGCACGCCCAGGGGCGGGTCGAAATCGACAGCCCGGAACCGTGCAGCCGTCTGACCCAGGAAGAAGCGGCACCGGCCGGACCCGAGGCCGAGCCACGGCCACGGCCACGGCCACGGCCACGGAGCGTCCGGCATAATCGACCGCGCCTGTGGACACCGGCCCCGCCGTGCGCCGGCCCAGCGCGGATCCGGTATCCGGCATCGCGCATCTCGAATCATCCACCCTCCATCCCGCACCCTGGCCTACCCATGCCCACCGTTCTCGTCATCGACGACAACCCCGCCATCGGCGCCGCGCTGGACACGTTGTTCTCGCTGTACGAGATCGACACCGTCTTCGTCGACGGCCCGCAGGCCGGCCTGGCACGACTGGGTGAAGGTGGCATCGACCTGGTGGTGCAGGACATGAACTTCGAGGCCGACACCACCTCCGGCGAGGAAGGCGTGGCGCTGTTCCGCGCGATCCGTGCGGGGCATCCGGACCTGCCTGTCATCCTGCTGACCGCCTGGACACACCTGGAATCGGCGGTGGAGCTGGTGAAGGCCGGCGCCGCCGACTATCTGGGCAAGCCCTGGGACGACCGCAAGCTGCTGGCCACGGTCAACAACCTGCTGGAACTGTCGCAGACCCGTCAGCAACTGGCCAGGCGCGACGCCTCCACGCAGCGTCGGCGTCGCGCCCTGGACGGGCTCGACCTGCGCGGCTACGTGCACGCCGATGCCGCCACCGATGCGGTGCTGACCCTGCTCGGCCAGGTGGCGCGCTCGGACCTGCCGGTGCTGGTCACCGGGCCCAACGGCTGCGGCAAGGAAAAACTGGCCGAGATCCTGCATGCCAATTCCGCCGTGCGCGACGGGCCGTATGTCGCGGTGAACTGCGGCGCGCTGCCGTCGGAGCTGATCGAGGCCGAACTGTTCGGTGCGGAGGCCGGCGCCTACACCGGCGCGACGCGCGCGCGCGAAGGCAAGTTCGAAGCCGCGGGCGGCGGCACGCTGTTCCTCGACGAGATCGCCACCCTGCCGATGGCCGGGCAGGTGAAGCTGCTGCGCGTGCTGGAGACCGGCGGCTTCCAGCGCCTGGGCAGCAACCGCGAGCGCACGGTGAAGGTGCGCGTGGTCAGCGCCACCAATGCCGACCTGCCGGCGCTGATCGCCGAAGGCAGGTTCCGCGAAGATCTCTACTACCGGCTCAACGCGATCGAAGTGCGCGTGCCTGCGCTGGCCGAGCGCCCGGACGACATCCTGCCGCTCGCTCGGCATTTCCTGCCGCCGGGTCGGCTGCTGGCCGAGGACGCCGAGCGCGCGTTGCTGCGCCACGCGTGGCCGGGCAATGTGCGCGAGCTGCGCAACACGATCCAGCGCGCCGCGCTGCTGGCGACAGGCGAACGCATCGCCGCGCGCGACCTCGGCCTGCCAGCCGCAGCGGCCCAGTCCGCATCCGGGATGTCCACCGCGATGGAAGCGCAGGAGCCCGACCGCGCGCAGATCGAGGCCGCGCTCGCCCGGGCCGGCGGCGTGCTGGCACAGGCCGCGAGCGAACTGGGCATGTCGCGGCAGGCACTGTATCGCCGGCTGGACCGGCTCGGCATTCCGCGCTGACATGACGGCGTCGAGCGCGATCGCGGCCCCCCTGCGCCGTTGGTGGCGGCGGCGCAGTCTGGCGCAGTGGTTCGTCGCCATGCTCGTTTTCGCCTGCCTGCTGTGCGCCACGCTGACCTGGCTGCTCGCCCGCTGGCTGCCGTTGCCGGTGGCGGCCGGGTTGAGTGCCCTGCTCGCCGCGATACTCGGCGCGCTGCCCATTCTCGGTCTGCTCGGGCGCCTGCGCGCGCTGTTCCGCACCCTGTCCGGCACCGTCGCCAGCTACCGCGACAGCGATTTCAGTTTCGGCGTGCGCTGGGAGCGCGAAGACGAATTGCAGGCCCTGGTCGAGGCCCACAATGCGCTGGGCGACACGCTGCGCGTGCAGCGGCAGACCATGGTGCAGCGCGAACTGCTGCTGGACACCATGGTGCAGAACACCCCGGTGGCGATGGTGCTGGTCGACCCCGCCCGACGCGTGGTGCTGGGCAATCTCGCGGCCCGACGCCTGCTCGGCGCCGGGCGTCAGATCGAGGGACAGGACGTGGACGCGCTGTTCGCCGCCGCGCCCCAGCCGCTGCTGGATGCCTTTCTCCGCGGCGGCGACGGCCTGGTCACGCTGGTCGGTGCCGACGAGGACGACGAAGACATCCTGCACCTCTCACGCCGCGCCTTCCGCCTCAACGGCCGCGTGCACGAGCTGCTGCTGGTGCGCCAGCTCACCGCCGAGCTGCGCCGCCAGGAAGTGCAGATCTGGAAGAAGGTGATCCGCGTCATCAGCCACGAACTCAACAATTCGCTGGCGCCGATCGCATCGCTCGCGCATTCCAGCGCCGAACTGCTGCGCCGCGGCCAGACCGAGCGTTTGCCGGGCGCGCTGGCCACCATCGAAGAGCGTGCGCGCCATCTGGAGGGCTTCATCCGCGATTACGCACGTTTCGCCAAGCTGCCCGCGCCACGACTGGAGCCCCTGCGCTGGGATCTGCTGCTGCAGCGCCTGGGCCAGCAGGTTCACTTCGCCTGGGACGGTGCCCATGGCGACGGCGTGGTCCGTGCGGATGCCGCGCAGCTCGAACAGACCCTGCTCAATCTGATCAAGAACGCACACGAATCCGGCTCGGCCGAAGACGAGGTCCGGTTGGCGCTCCGGCCGCTGGCGCAGCACTGGCGCGTGGAGATTCTCGACCGCGGCAGCGGCATGACCGACGCCGTACTCGCCCAGGCGCTGCTGCCGTTCTATTCGACCAAGCGCCACGGTACCGGCCTGGGCCTCGCGCTGTGCCGCGATATCGTCGAAGCGCACGGCGGGCGCATCGGGCTGCAGAACCGCGGGGGCGGCGGGCTGGCGGTGAGTCTCACCCTGCCCGCGGGCTAGCCCACCCGGCGCTGGCGCGCCGACGCGATGCGCGTGCACGGATCACGACACCGCCGAGACGACGACCGTCCCGACGCATTGTCGGACAGGAACGACGGCATGCGTCATCGGCAAGCCGCACGCAATCGTCCGAAGACGATGGCGTGCGGCACAGGGCGTCCGATCAGAAGTTGCGCCAGAAGCCCACGAACACCATCCCGGTGCCGTCGAGCCCCTCTTCGACCAGCGGGCTGTCCGTGATTTCATTGGGCAAGCGGGTGTATCTGGCGAAGGTCATGAAACTCCATTCTTCGCCGATGGGGCGCATGTACTGGATGCCCACATACGGTATGACCACTTCGCCGGGCCGGTAATCCACGACGCCGCGGGCGACTTCTTTGTCGAGCGTGCCGTAGTAATAGTCCGCCATCCGCTCCGACTGGAAGGCAACACCGACCATCGGCTTCAAACCGCCGCGGCCGAGCTCGATCGGATAGGCGTATTCGAACGTGGCTTCCTGGCCATCGCTGGCGTCGGTGACATCGCTCACCACCTGCACGGAAACCTCGCCGGCCGTGCCCGACCAGCGCAGAGCGAGGCCGACATCGAATTCGAAATCGCGATCATCGAGCAGATCCCTGTCGATGCCGTTGGCCGCCAGCTCTCTGCGCCCCAGATCTTCGGCATCGAAACCGTCGGCACGGAACTTGCCGACCACGGACAATTCGAATGCGTCGCCCTTGATCAGACGCCAACCCAGGGTATCCGCCTGGTAATAGAACCGCTCGCCGTTGTAACTCACCAGCGGGAACGGAATCGTACGCACGCCTTCTCCTGCGTAGGGCCTTTCCTCGGCCACCACGCCCACACCCAGGCCGAAGCGCGGCGGTGTATCGGCGTTTTCGCCTGCATCACCTGCCGTCTGGGCGACAGCCGGGAGCGACATGGCCGACAAGAGTGCGAGCCACAGTATCTTCTTCATGAACAACTGACCTCTATCTGAAATTGGAAACCGAGTCCATGCGGTGTTCCGCGCAGCGCGGTTCGGGAGGGGGCCGAACAGCCGCGGCAGCCATCCCCATGGCCCATCGATCCGTTCGATGAAGCCAGGAGGTTCTGCCGGCGGTGCGCCATTCTAGCGGCGAAGATGTGTGCGCGATGTTGCGTGCGTCGTGATCGGCGCGACTCGCTGCGGGCTTCCATCACAGGTTCCGTCTTTCACGCCAGCACCGGCGCTTGGCGCGGATTTCAGAACCCCGGCTTGCTCACGGCATTCCGGATGCCGTTGTGTACAGCGCCGTTCAACGCGCTGACGCGGCGTAGTCGGTCTGTCGGCCGGCGCCGCGGTTCTGCCCACAACGGACATGCACGCCGCGATGACAGGGCGTTGTCACTGTGATGACGTCGGCGCTCATGCCTTCGGTGTCTTCACAGGCCGCTTCCAGCCCTCCACCGTGGCCTGCCGCGCCCGCGCGATGGTGAGCTTGCCCGCGGGCGCCTCCTTGTTGATCACCGAGCCCGCGGCGATGGTGGCGCCGTCGCCCAGCGTGACCGGCGCCACCAGTGCCGCGTTGGAACCGACGAAGACCTCGTCGCCGATCGTGGTGATCGACTTGTTCGCGCCGTCGTAGTTGCAGGTGATGGTCCCGGCGCCGATGTTGGTGCGGCGACCGATGCGCGCATCGCCCAGATAGGTCAGGTGGTTCGCCTTGCTGCCTGCGCCGAGCACCGCGTTCTTGGCCTCGACGAAATTGCCGATGTGCACGCCCTCCGCCAGCACCGTGCCCGGACGCAGCCGCGCGAACGGCCCGATCACCGCCGCGCCCTCGCTGCGCGCGCCTTCCAGGTCGCAGTGCGCGCGCACCTCGGTGCCGGCCGCCAGCTCCACGTCCTTCAGCCGGCAGAACGGGCCGATGCGCACGCCGTCGCCCAGCACCACACGGCCTTCGAAGATCACGTTCGCGTCGATCTCCACATCGCGGCCCACCTGCACCTCGCCGCGCACATCGACGCGATGCACATCGGCGAAACGCGCGCCATCCACGCACAGCGCACGCACGGCGCGCAGCTGGAACGCGCGCTCCAGCTGCGCCAGCTGCCACGGGTCGTTGGCGCCCTCGGTCTCCTGCGGATCGTCCGCGATCACGATCCCGGCGCCGTCGTATTCGTGCGCGGCCATGGCGAAGACATCGGTGAGGTAGTACTCGCCCTGGGCATTGGTGTTCGAGAGATTCGCCAGCCAGCCGCGCAGCGCCTTGGCGTCCGCGGCGATCACCCCGGTATTGACGATGTGGATCTGCCGCTGCTCGTCGTCGGCGTCCTTGTGTTCGACGATGGCGGCCACGTTGCCGCGCGCGTCGCGCACGATGCGTCCATAACCGGCCGGGTTGTCCAGCTCGGCCGCCAACACCGCCAGATGGCCGTCCGCCTCCAGCAGGCGGCGCAATGTGCCGGCACGGATCAGCGGCACGTCGCCGTAGAGCACCAGCACGCGCGCACCGTCGGGGATGGCAGGCATCGCCTGCTGCACCGCGTGCCCGGTGCCGAGCTGCCGCGCCTGCTCGGCCCAGTGCAGGTCGGGTTGATCGGCGAACGCCGCGCGCACCGCGTCGCCGCCGTGGCCGTACACGATGTGGATGCCGGCCGGGTCGAGCGCACGCGCGCTGGCGATGGCGTGCGCCAGCATCGGCCGTCCGGCCACCGTCTGCAGCACCTTGGGAATTGCCGATTTCATGCGCTTGCCCTCGCCGGCGGCGAGGATCACGACGTGCAGGGGAGCGGTCATGGCGATGCGGAATTCCGTGGGATGGGACTGCCGGCATGATACCTGCGCATGCGGCATGACCGGGCCCGGCCGACCGGGGATGTTCTTCCCCTGCGCACCGTCTGCAGGCGTCGGCCGGCCCTGTCGCGATACGGCGCCGCACGGCGCTTCCGCTGTTAGCATGCGGCGACGCACTCGCGCATTCGCTCGTCCTGCATACCTGCACCGTACACCTGCACCGCACCTTCGCCCGATGCCGCCGATGCTCCTGCCGTCCCCGCCCGTGACATCGCCCTTTGCCCGACGCGGCCGGCGACGGTGCGGTCGACGATCAGCCTGCTGCGCCAGGGCCGTGCCTATCTTCTGGTCGGTGCGCTGCAGTGGCTGATCGACTGCGGCCTCACCATCGGCCTGAGCCAGGCCGGCCTGTTGCCGATCGAAGCGGCCAATCTGTGCGGGCGCGTGGCCGGCGCGGCGCTCGGGTTCTGGCTCAACGGACGGATCACCTTCGCCGGTCCCGGTCACGCACTCGGACCGGTGCAACTGCGGCGCTTCCTGCTCATGTGGGTCATCACCACCGCGCTCAGCACCGTGCTGATCGCCGCCGCCGAAGAGGCGTTCGGCCTGCACGGCGCCTGGATGGCCAAACCCGTCATCGAGATCGCCCTGGCCGCCCTCGGCTTCGTGCTGTCGCGGCACTGGGTGTATCGACGTTGAGGGGTCGCTTCCACCCGCATGATCGACCCCCTGAAAACGAAAACGCCGGCGTTGGCCGGCGTTTCGCATCGAACCCGATCACCGCAGCGATCGTGGACCGGTTGAGCAGTGCTCAGTGCTTCAGGTTCTTGCGCAGACGCTCCAGCGCGCTCAGCTGGGCCAGGCTCATCGACAGCTGGGCCTGCGCCTCTTCGGCAGTCATCTTCGGATCCTTGTGCTCGAGCGCACGCTTGGCTTCTTCCATCGCGGCCTTCACCGCGGCCTCGTCGATGTCGTCGGCGCGTATGGCGGTGTCGGCCAGCACCGTCACCACCTGCGGCTGCACTTCGAGGATGCCGCCTGAGATGGCGAAGTCCAGCACCTCGCCGTTGGGCTGGGTCACGACGACCTTGCCCGGCTTCAGACGGGTGATCAGCGGCGCGTGGCGCGGGGCGATGCCCAGCTCGCCCTGCACGCCGGTGGCGACCACGAGCGTGGCCTCGCCGTGGAAGATCTCGGCTTCGGCGCTGACGATGTCGCAACGGATGGTGGTCATGGCTGTTCCGGTTCCTCGTGGGGTGGGCCGTGGCCCACCGCTCTTATCGCAACATCGGACGTGTTCGGACGGCCGATGCCTCGCAATGGCGGGCCGGGGCCCGCCCTACGTCACGCGGCGAGCTTCTTCGCCTTCTCGATGGCCTCGTCGATCGAGCCGACCATGTAGAACGCCTGCTCCGGCAGGTGGTCGTACTCGCCGTCGACGATGCCCTTGAAGCCGCGGATGGTGTCCTTCAGCGACACGTACT
>ERZ1066122.782-NODE-782-length-30889-cov-13.514238_pt1 | contig 30889 bp, 28 predicted proteins | sample MGYA00382769_ERZ1066122 | MGnify/ENA primary metagenome ERZ1066122 (study PRJEB33369, sample SAMEA5778352) | biofilm metagenome | biome: Industrial cooling water; feature: Water cooling tower basin; material: Biofilm | place: United Arab Emirates | collected... | reverse complement strand
CGCGCCTTCACCATCGCCCCGGCGCGGCCCATGTCGAGCGCCCCCGCGTGGCGCGCGCGCAGGATCGCCATGACGCGGCCCATGTCGCGCAGGCTGGCGGCCCCCGCCTCGGCGACGGCCTCCGCCACGGCCGCCTCGGCCTCGGCCTCCGTGAGCGCGCGCGGCAGGAACTCCTCGATCACGGCGGCCTCGGCGCGCTCCTTCGCGGCGAGGTCGGCGCGGCCGGCGTCGTCGTAGGCCCGGGCCGACTCGCCGCGCTGCTTGACCATGCGCGCCAGCACCGCGACCACGCCGGCCTCGTCCACCGGGGCGGGCTGGCCCTCGCCGCGCGCGGCGATGTCGCGGTCCTTGAGCGCCGCGCCCATCAGGCGCAGCGTGCCCACGCGCTCGGCCGCCCGCGCGCGCATGGCGGCCTTGAGCGCCTCAGAGATCCTCTCGCGCAGGTCCATCGCGCACCTCCCGGCCGCCCCATAGGCGCCCCCCTGCCCCGGCGCAACCTTGAGCCCGCCCGCGCCCCGCGCTAGGGGCGGGCCGCATCCCAGGAGGTCCCCATGCCCACCGCCTGCCTCGCGCTCGCCGACGGGACGATCTTCCATGGCGAGGGCTTCGGCGCCACGGGGACCAGGGTGGCGGAGCTGGTCTTCAACACCGCGATGACGGGCTACCAGGAGATCATGACCGACCCCTCCTACGCGGGGCAGGTCGTCACCTTCACCTTCCCCCACGTGGGCAACGTGGGCGCCAACCCCGAGGACGACGAGGCGGCGGCTCCCGTCGCCGAGGGCCTGGTGGTCAAGTGGCGCCCCACCGAGCCCAGCAACTGGCGCGCCGCCGAGGGCCTGTCGGCCTGGCTCGCGCGGACGGGGCGCATCGGCGTCGGCGGCGTGGACACGCGGCGCCTCACGCGGGCCATCCGCCAGCAGGGCGCGCCCCATGCCTGCATCGCCCACGACCCGCAGGGGCGCTTCGACATCGAGGCGCTGGTGCGGCGGGCGCGCCTCTTCCGGGGCCTCGTGGGGCTCGACCTCGCCCGCGCCGTCACCTGCGCGCAGGGCTACCGGTGGCAGGAGGGCAAGTGGGCCTGGCCGGGCGGCTTCGCGCCCCTGGACGCGCCCCGGTCGCGCGTCGTGGCGCTCGACTACGGGGCCAAGCGCAACATCCTGCGCTCGCTCGCCCATGTCGGCGCCGAGGTCACGGTGCTGCCCGCCACCGCCACGGCCGAGGAGGTCCTGGCCCACGACCCCGACGGGGTGTTCCTGAGCAACGGCCCCGGGGACCCGGCCGCCACCGGCGCCTACGCCGTGCCCATGATCCGCGAGGTCCTGGACCGCACCGACCTGCCCGTCTTCGGCATCTGCCTGGGCCACCAGATGCTGGCGCTGGCCCTGGGCGCGCGCACCGTCAAGATGAACCACGGCCACCACGGCGCCAACCACCCCGTCAAGGACGTGGAGACGGGCCGCGTCGAGATCACCTCCATGAACCACGGCTTCACGGTGGACGCGCAGACGCTCCCCCCGGGCGTCAGGGAGACGCACGTGAGCCTCTTCGACGGGTCCAACTGCGGGCTGCGGGTGGAGGACCGCCCCGTCTTCTCGGTGCAGTACCACCCCGAGGCCTCGCCGGGGCCGCAGGATTCGGCCTACCTCTTCGACCGCTTCGCCGCCGCCATGGCCGCGCGCCAGGGCCGGCGCGGCGCCTGAGCGGGGGGGCCGCCGGACCAGGGGCGGCGTTAACCGCGCCTTAACCTCGATCCCCCCAAGGTCGGCCCGCTCAGGAGGGCGGGCATGGCCGAGGGCGCGGCGGCGACGGCGGCGGGACGGGTCGGGGCGGGCCGGCGCCGCCCCCTCCTGTCGCCGGCCGAGGCGCGGGAGGCCGGCTGGCTGTCGGTGGACCCCCGCCACCGCCCCCCCGACGCGCGGCTCGCCACCGCCCTGCCCGCCACCTGGGCGCTGCCCGAAGGGCTGCTGCCCTGGCGGCGGATGGGGGGGGTCACCGTGGTGCTCGCGGCCGACCCCGAGCGCGCGGCGACGGGTTTGCCGGCCCTGGAGGCGGCGCTCGGCCCCGTGCGGATCGCCCACGCCCCGGACGCCCCCCTGCGCGCGGCGCTCGGGCTGTGGCTGGGGCGCCCTCTGGCGCGGGCGGCGGAGGAGCGGCGGGAGCCCTGGCGCAGCGTGCGCGGCCTGTCCCGGGACCGCCTCGCGCGCGGGGGGGCGCTGGCGCTGCTGGGGCTCTGCGGGCTCCTGCTGCTGGCGCCTCTCGTGCTGGCCGGGGCGCTCGCGCTGCTGGCCGCGCTGACGCTGCTCCTGGGGGCGGGGCTCAAGCTCCTGGCCGCCGCCGCCACCTTGCGGCGCGACCGCAGCGACGAGGGCGCCGAGGTGGTGCCCGCGCGCCTGCCCGTCATCACGGTGATCGTGCCGCTCTACCGCGAGCGCGCGGTGGCCGGGCATCTCATGGCGCGGCTGGCGGCGCTCGACTACCCGCGCGACCGGCTCGACCTGTGCCTGGTGCTCGAGGACGACGACGAGACCACGCGCGAGGCGCTGCTGGGGGCCGAGCTGCCCCCTTGGGTGCGCGTCGTCGAGGTGCCCGAGGGGCGCTGCCGCACCAAGCCGCGCGCGCTCAACTTCGCCATGGCGTTCGCGCGCGGCTCCATCGTGGGGGTCTACGACGCCGAGGACTGCCCCTCGCCGGGGCAGCTGCGCCAGGTGGCCTCGCTCTTCGCGCGGCGGGGGCCGGAAGTGGCCTGCCTGCAGGGGGCGCTCGACTACTTCAACGCCCGGCGCAACTGGCTGGCGCGGTGCTTCACGCTGGAGTACGCGGCCTGGTTCCGGGTGCTGCTGCCTGGGCTCGCGCGGCTGGGGCTGGTGGTGCCGCTGGGGGGCACCACGCTGTTCCTGCGGCGCGAGGCCCTGGAGGCCGTGGGGGGCTGGGACGCCCACAACGTCACCGAGGACTGCGACCTCGGCATCGCCCTGGCGCGGGCGGGCTACAGGACCGAGATCGCCCCCTTCGCCACCCTGGAGGAGGCCAACGCGCGGCCCTGGCCCTGGGTCCGGCAGCGGAGCCGCTGGCTCAAGGGCTACGCGCTCACCTGGGCGGTGCACATGAGGGAGCCGCGGGCGCTCCTGCGCGACCTCGGGCCCCGGCGGTTCCTGGCGCTCCAGGTGCTGGTGGGGGGCACGCTGCTCCAGTTCGCGCTGGCGCCGCTCCTGTGGAGCTTCTGGCTCGTGCCGCTGGGGCTGCCCCATCCGCTGGCGGCCGTGCTGCCGCCCGGGCTGCTGGTGGCGCTGTCCATCCTGTTCCTGGCCGCGCAGGCGCTCGACATCTCCTACGCCTGGCTGGGGGCGCGGCGGGCGGGGCGGGGGCGGCTGGCGCTCTGGGCGCCGGCGCTCCAGGCCTACTTCCCGATGGCCACCCTGGCCGTCTACCGGGCGCTGTGGGAGGCCTGCGCCTGCCCCTTCCGCTGGGACAAGACCGAGCATGGGCTGGACGCGCCGCCCCCGCCGCCCCTCGCCCCGCCCCGGCGCCTCGCGGTTGCGGCACGCGGAGGGCGGGCCTAGAGGGGCGGCATGGACGACGCCCCCTTCGCCGCCGCCTTCGCGCACGTGCGCGCCTGGGTCTTCGACCTCGACAACACGCTCTACCCGCCCGAGGCGGCGCTGTTCGCGCAGATGGGGCCGCGCATCGGCGACTACGTCGCGCGCGCCCTGGGGGTGGGCGCCGAGGAGGCGGCGCGGCTGCGCGACCGCTACTGGGAGGCGCATGGCACCACGCTCGCCGGGCTCATGGCCGAGCACGGGGTGGAGCCCTGGGGCTACCTGCGCCACGTGCACGACCTGGACCTGAGCGGGCTGCGGCCCGACCCCCGGCTCGCGCGGCTCATCGCGGCGCTGCCGGGGCGGCGCGTGGTCTTCACCAACGGCGATTCCGACTACGCGGGCCGGGTGCTGGCGGCGCGCGGCCTCGCGGGGGCGTTCCACGCCGTCTACGGCGTCGAGCACGCGGGCTGGAAGGCCAAGCCCGCGCAGGCGGCCTACGAGGCGGTGCTGGCGCTCGGCGGGCTCGACCCGCGCGAGGGGGCCATGTTCGACGACGACCCCCGCAACCTCCGGGTGCCGCACGCGCTGGGGATGCGCACCGTGCTGGTGGGGCCGCAGCCGCAGGGCGGCCCCGAGCACTTCCACGCGCCGGACCTGTCGGCGTTCCTGGCGCGGATCGTGGGCGAGCCTATCTAGGCGGGCATGGAGCGGGCGGACGTCCTCATCGCGGGCGCGGGCACGGCGGGGCTGGCGGCGGCGGCCGCGCTGGGCGGGCTGGGGCTGCGGGTCATCGTGGTGGACCCGGACCCCGAGGGCGGGGACGACCTGCGCACCACCGCCGTCCTGCGGCCGGGGCGCGACCTGCTGGCCCGCGCGGGGCTCTGGGAGGGGGTCGAGGGGGAGGCCACGCCCCTGCGCGTCATGCGGGTCGTGGACGCGGGGGGCGCCCGGCCCGTCAGGCGCGACTTCGAGGCCGAGGAGCTGGGCGAGGCGCCCTTCGGATGGAACGTGCCCAACCGGGCGCTGCGGCGCGCCTTCGCGGAGCGGCTGCGGGGCCTGGGGGGCGTGGAACTGCGCCGGGGGCGCTTCGCGGGGCGGCTGGCGCTGGCCGAGGAGGTGGCCGTCGCGCTGGAGGGGGGGGAGCGGGTGGCGGCGCGGCTCCTGGTGGGGGCGGACGGGCGCGATTCGGCCGTCCGGCGGGCCTGCGGGATCGGGGCGCGCGTCCAGCGGTCCGGGCAGAGGGCCCTGGTCTTCACGGTGCTGCACGAGGCCCCGCACGAAGGGGTGTCCACGGAGGTGCACCTGCGGGGCGGGCCGTTCACGCTCGTGCCGCTGCCCGACCGCGAGGGGCGTCCCGCCTCCTCGGTGGTGTGGATGACGGAGGCGGCCGAGGCCGAGCGGCTCCTGGGGCTCTCCGAAGGCGACTTCGCGCGGGCGGTCAACGATCGCGCGGCGGGCGCCGTGGGGGCGCTGGAACCCGTGGGGGGGCGGCAGGCCTGGCCGATCGTCCTCCAGGTGGCCGACCGGATGACGGCGCGGCGCACGGCGCTGGTGGCGGAGGCCGCCCATGTCGTCCCGCCCATCGGGGCGCAGGGGCTCAACATGAGCCTGGCCGACATCGAGGCGCTGCGGGGGCTGGCCGAGCGCGACCGGGAGGGGATCGGGTCGGACGGCTGGCTCGACGCCTATGGGCGCGCCAGGGAGCGCGACGTGCGGGTGCGCGCCCTGGGCATCGGGCTGCTCAACCGCGCCTCGCAGGGTGGATTCGGGCCGCTGCGGGGCCTGGGCCTGCGGCTGATCCACGACGTGGGGCCGGTGCGGCGGGGGCTCATGCGGCTGGGGCTGGGTCAGCTTGCCCCCACGGGGCGCGCGCGATAGGGGACGGCCCGACAGCGGAGGGGCCCCATGCGCGTCTACTACGATCGCGACTGCGACGTGAATCTCATCAAGGACAAGAAGGTCGCGATCCTGGGCTACGGCAGCCAGGGCCACGCCCACGCCCTGAACCTGCGGGATTCGGGCGCGCGCAACGTGGTGGTGGCGCTGCGCGAGGGCTCGCCCTCCCGCGCCAAGGCCGAGGGCGAGGGCCTCAAGGTCATGGGGATCGAGGAGGCGGCGGAATGGGCCGACCTCGTGATGTTCACCATGCCCGACGAGCTCCAGGCCGAGACGTATCGGCGCCACGTCCACGACCATCTGCGCGAGGGGGCGGCCATCGCCTTCGCGCATGGGCTCAACATCCACTTCGGGCTGATCCAGCCCAAGGCGGGGGTGGACGTGGTCATGATGGCGCCCAAGGGGCCGGGGCACACGGTGAGGGGCGAATACCTCAAGGGCGGCGGCGTGCCCTGCCTGGTGGCGGTGCACACGGACGCGTCGGGCAAGGCCATGGAGCTGGCCCTGAGCTACTGCTCGGCCATCGGGGGCGGGCGCTCGGGGATCATCGAGACGGACTTCCGCCAGGAATGCGAGACCGACCTGTTCGGCGAGCAGGCGGTGCTGTGCGGGGGCCTCGTGGAGCTGATCCGCATGGGCTTCGAGACCTTGGTCGAGGCGGGCTACGAGCCGGAGATGGCCTACTTCGAGTGCCTGCACGAGGTGAAGCTGATCGTGGACCTGATCTACGAGGGCGGCATCGCCACCATGAACTATTCGATCAGCAACACGGCGGAGTACGGGGAGTACGTCAGCGGGCCGCGCGTGCTGCCCTACGACGAGACCAAGGCGCGCATGAGGGCGATCCTGCGCGACATCCAGACGGGGAAATTCGTGCGCGACTGGATGGCCGAGTGCGCGGTGGGCCAGCCCATGTTCAAGGCGACGCGGCGAATGAACGACGAGCACCAGATCGAGGCCGTGGGCGAGAAGCTGCGGGCGATGATGCCGTGGATCTCCAAGGGCAAGATGGTGGACAAGGCCCGGAACTGACGGAGTGGGGGCCGGCCTGGCGGTGGTCATGGCGGCCCTCCTTTCGGGATGCGGGGATTCGCGGGGCTGTGGGGGGAGAGTGCACGCGAGGGGTTAACGAGGCGTGAGGGCGGCGCGCGTTGCGCGAGGCCCCGGCCGCCCCGGCGGGCATCGGACGGCATGGGGGGGCGTCGGCGGGGTTCCGCCCGGGCGCGGGGCGGTGCAGGATGGCGGGGAGCCCCCCTGCCACGGAGATCGCCATGTCCGGACGCCTGAGCGGCAGGGTCGCGGTGGTCTCCGGGGGCGCGACCGGCATGGGGGGGGCGGCGTCGTCGCTGTTCGCGGCCGAGGGGGCCAAGGTCGCGGTCGTGGACCGCGACGGGGCGGCGGCGGAGGCGCGGGCGGCGGTCATCCGCGCGGCCGGGGGCGTGGCGGCGGCGTTCCGGGCGGACGTGTCGGTGGCGGCGGAGGTGGAGGCGGCGGTGCGGGCGGCCGAGGCCCTGCACGGGCCGGCGACGGCGCTCTTCAACCACGCGGGCACCATCGTCATCAAGCCGTTCCTGGAGACCACCGAGGCCGAGTGGGACTGGCTGCACGCCGTCAACGTGAAGTCCATGTTCCTGATGACGCGCGCCGTGCTGCCCGGGATGATCGCGGCCGGGGGCGGCAGCATCGTGTGCACCTCGAGCATCTCGGCGGTGGCGGGCACGCCCATGGAGGTGCTCTACGACACCACCAAGGGGGCGGTGCACATGTTCGCCCGCGCCGTGGCCGTGGAGTTCCGCGACCGGGGCGTCCGGTGCAACGCGGTGTGCCCGGGGTTCGTCCGGACGCCCCACGGCGACCGGGAGGTGGCGGCGCTGACGGCGCTGGGCGTGGACGCGAGCGAGGCGGGGATCGCGGCCAGGCAGGGGCGCATGGGCGAGCCCGAGGAGGTGGCGCGGGCGGCGCTGTTCCTGCTGAGCGACGAGGCGAGCTTCGTGACGGGGGCGCAGCTGATGGTGGACGGGGGGTTCACCGCCTGCTGAGCGTGACAGCGCCGGGGCGGGCGCCTAGGGTCCGGCCCGTGGAGGACGACATCGCCCTGATCCAGCGCCTGCCGGGCGTGCCGCGGCTCCTGTCGGCCTGCCTGGCGGCCTCGGGCATGGGCATCGTGGCCGTGGCGCGCGTCACGCCGGAGGCCTGGGTGGCCTGCGCGGTGCTCGACCGCATGGGCTTCGGCCTTGCGGCGGGGGGGGCGCTGCCGGTGGAGACGACGCTGTGCGGGGTGGTGCGCGACACCCGCGAGCCCATCGTCATCGAGCACGCCTCGGCCGAGGCCCTCTGGTGCGGCCATCCCACGCCGCGCCGCTACGGCTACGAGAGCCACGTCAGCGTGCCCATCGTCCTGCCGGACGGCGAGGTCTTCGGCACGCTGGTCGCCATAGACCCCCGGCCGCTGCCGGTGCGCGCGCCGGACACGGTGGCGACCTTCACGCTGCTGGCCGAGCTGCTCGGGCTCCAGATCGAGGCGGAGCGGCGGGCGGAGCGGCAGGCGGCGGCGCTGGCGGCGGCGCGCGCGGAGGGGGAGGCGCGCGAGCGGCACCTGGCGGTGCTGGGGCACGACCTGAGGAACCCGCTGGCGGCGATCGCGGCGGCGGCGCGCCTGCTGGGGCGCGAGGGGCTGCCGGCGCGGGCGCGGGGGCTCCTGGACGTGGTGGAGGGCAGCGCGCGGCGCATGGAGGGGCTGGTGGCGGAGACGCTGGACTTCGCGCGCGGGCGGCTGGCGGGGGGGATCCCGGTGGCGCTGGAGGAGGGCGTGGCGCTGGGGCCGCTGGTGGCGCAGGTGGTGGCGGAGCTGAGCCACGTCCATCCGGGGCGGGCGATCCTGGCGGAGCTGGGCGCGCTGCCGCCCTTGCGCGCGGACCCGCGCCGGCTGGGGCAGCTCCTGTCCAACCTGCTGGGCAACGCGCTGGACCACGGGGCGGCGGAGGCGCCGGTGCGGGTGGGCGCGGCGGCCGGGGACGGGGCCTGCGTGCTGTGGGTGGAGAACGGAGGGGCGCCGATCCCCGAAGCGCTGCTCACGGACCTCTTCGAGCCGTTCCGGCGGGGGCCGGACGGGGCGGGGCTGGGGCTCGGGCTCTACATCGCGGCGGAGATCGCGCGGGCCCACGGGGGGTCGCTGGCGGCCAGCTCGGGGGCGGAGGGGACGCGGATGGCGCTGACGCTGCCGCTCTAGGCCGCGCGCTCCACGGCCAGGACGATCTCGCCCACCACCTCGGCCAGCAGCGCCTCGTCCTCGCATTCGGCCATGACGCGGATCAGGGGCTCGGTGCCCGACTTGCGGATCAGGAGGCGGCCGTGGCCGTCGAGGCGCCTTTCGGCGCCCTCGATGGCCTGGGCGACCGAGAGGGCCTGGAGGGGCTGGCGGCCGGCCTCGTAGCGGACGTTGCGCAGCAGCTGCGGGACGCTGTCGAACTGGTGCAGCAGCGCGGAGGCGGGCCGGCCCGTCCCGGCCATGGCGGCGAGCACCTGGAGCCCGGCGAGGAGGCCGTCGCCGGTGGTGGCGTAGTCGGTCATGACGATGTGGCCGGACTGCTCGCCCCCGAGGTTCCAGCCGCCCTGACGCATGGCCTCGACCACGTAGCGGTCGCCGACCTTGGTGCGCTTGAGGCGCAGGCCCAGGCCCTGGAGGTGGCGCTCGAGGCCGAGGTTGGACATGACCGTGGCCACCAGCGTGCCGTCGCGCAGGCGCCCGGCCTCGGCCCAGCGGGCGGCCAGGAGCGCCATGACCTGGTCGCCGTCGGCCACGCGGCCCTCCTCGTCAATGAGGATGACGCGGTCGGCGTCGCCGTCCAGGCAGATGCCGAGGTCGGCGCCGTGGGTCACGACCGTCTCGGCGGCGACGCGCGGCGCGGTGGAGCCGCAGCCGTCGTTGATGTTGAAGCCGTTGGGGTGGACGCCCACGGCGATGACGGTGGCGCCCAGCTCCCAGAGCACGTCGGGGGCGACCTTGTAGGCGGCGCCGTTGGCGCAGTCCACGACCACCTTGAGGCCGTCGAGCCTGAGCCCCGGCGGGAAGGTGGCCTTGAGGCGCTCGGCGTAGCGGGCGCGGCCGTCCTCGATGCGGCGGGCCTCGCCGATGTTGTTGGCCTGGGTGGGCTCCACGCCGGTGTCCACGAGGCGCTCGATCTCGGCCTCGGCCTCGTCGGAGAGCTTGAAGCCGTCGGGGCCGAAGAACTTGATGCCGTTGTCGTGGTGGGGGTTGTGGGAGGCCGAGATCATGATGCCCACGTCCGCGCGCATGGAGGTGGTGAGCATCCCCACGGCCGGGGTCGGCACGGGGCCGAGGAGCAGGACGTTCATGCCGGTCGAGGTCAGGCCCGCGACCAGGGCGGTCTCGAACATGTAGCCCGAGCGGCGGGTGTCCTTGCCGATCACCACGCGGTGGCCGTTGCTGCCGTCGTTGCGGAAGTGGCGGCCGGCGGCGGCGCCCAGGCGCAGCGCCATCTCGGCGGTCATGGGCCAGGCGTTGGCGGTGCCCCTCACGCCGTCCGTGCCGAAGAGCTGTCGCGTCATGCCCCGTCTCCGTTCAATGCCGCCCAAAGGCGCAGGGCCTGGGCGGTCTCCCTCATGTCGTGGACGCGCAGCACCTGCGCGCCCTGGGCGGCCGCGTGGAGCGCCGCCGCGATGGATCCCGGGGCGCGCGCCCGCGCGTCCCGCTCGCCCCCCAGCGTCCCCACGAAGCCCTTGCGCGAGGCGCCCACCAGGAGCGGGCAGCCCAGGGCGTGATACAGGGACAGGCGTCGCAGGAGGCTCACGTTGTGTTGCAGCGTCTTGCCGAAGCCGAGGCCGACATCCAACAGCACCCTTTCGCGCCGGACGCCCGCGGCCCCGGCGGAGGCCAGGGCGGCCTCCAGGGCGTCGTAGACGTCGAGGAGGACGTCGTCGTAGCGGGGGTCGTCCTGCATGGTCTCGGGGGTGCCGACGCTGTGCGTCAGCACGAGGGCGTCGGCGTCCCTGGCCGCGTGGGCGAGCGCGGGGTCGAAGCGCAGGCCCGACACGTCGTTGACGATCTTCGCGCCGGCCCTCAGCGCCGCCTCGGCCACGGGGGCCTTGCGGGTGTCCACGGAGAGGAGGGCCTCCCCGGCGAGGGCGCGGATGACGGGGAGGATGCGCGAGAGCTCCTCGGCCTCGGGCACCTCGCGGGCGCCGGGGCGGGTGCTCTCGCCGCCCACGTCGAGGAGGTCGGCGCCCTCCGCCAGCATGGCGCGGCCCATGGCGGCGGCCAGGGCGGGGTCCTGGCGCAGCCCGCCGTCCGAGAAGCTGTCGGGCGTGACGTTGAGGATGCCCATGAGGCGGGGGCGGTCGAGGGCGAGGCCAGCCAGGGGCGCGCGCGGCGCCGCGAGGCGGTCGAGGAGGCCGGGGGGGGCGTCGGCGGCGGGGACGATGGCGGGCGCCCTGCCCCGCTCCAGCCTCTCCAGGCGGTCGAACCAGAGGGGGCCGCCGGCCAGGGGGAGCGCGGCGGGGGGCCGGGCGGGGTCGGACTGGGGGATGGGGCGGAAGTAGGTCACGGGGCCTCCCAGGAGGCGCCCAGGCGGGGGGCGATCCAGGCCGCGAGCGAGGGGGCGTCGAGGGTGGCGGGGCCTTCGGCGTCGGCCATGAGGCGGGCGGGCGCCCAGACGGCCGGGAGGCGGCGGCGGGCGGCCCAGTCCATCTCGGTGCGGGTGGAGACGGCGTGGGCGCCCAGGCGCGAGGCCGCCGCCCAGGCGGCCTGGTCGCAGGCGAGGAGCGCGATTCGGCGGGCGGCGGCGCCCTGGGCGGCGGGCACGGGCAGGCCCGGGGCGCCCACGCAGGCGAGGACCGCGCCGGGGGGGAGCGCGGCCGGGAGGGGGCCGCCGAGGGCCAGGACGCGAGGGGGCGGCAGGGGGTCGGGGGCGGGCCCGGAGCCGATCGCGTCGGAGCGGTCGCGGGCGATCTCCACGGCCAGCTCGCCGGGGCCGCGGTCGAGCTTGGCCACGCGGACGAAGGCGCGGGCGGCGCGGGGCTCGCGCAGGACGCGCTGGGCGACGCGCTCGGCGAGCGTCTCGAGCAGGTCGGCGCGGCCTTCGGCGAGGGCGGCGGCGACGGCTTCGGCGAGGCGGTCGTAGCTCAGCACGGCGTCCACGTCGTCGTCCCCGGTCGGGGCGACCTCGGCGGCCACGTCGAAGCGCAGGCGCTGGGGGAGGCCGCGCTCGGCGCCGAAGGCGCCGACCTCGGTGGCGACCACGTGGTCGAGGAGCAGGATGCGGTCGCGGGAGGCGCGCGCGGCGGGGCCGCCGAAGGCGCCGCCCCTGTCGTCCCGCGCCTCCTGGGGGCCGCCTGTCATGCCCGCTCCTGTCCCGGGGCGGGGGCCTAGCCCCGCCGCCGGGCGGCGGCAAGGCGGCGGGGGGGGCGCATGGGCGGAGCTTGGCCGATCAGGGCTGGCGGTCCCGCAGCGCGGCCTGGGCGGCGGCCAGGCGCGCCACGGGCACGCGGTAGGGGGAGCAGGACACGTAGGTGAAGCCCTGGCGGCGGCAGAACTCCAGGGCCGGGGGGCTCCCCGCGTGCTCGCCGCAGATGGCGACGGTGACGTCGGGGCGGCCCCTCCGGCCCCTCTCGGCGCCCATCTTGAGGAGCTCGCCCACGCCGTCGAGGTCGAGGCAGTGGAAGGGGTCCTCGTCGAGCACGCCCGCCGCCATGTAGGCGGGCAGGAAGCGGCCCGAGTCGTCGCGGCTCATGCCGTAGGTCATCTGCGTGAGGTCGTTGGTGCCGAAGCTGAGGAAGGTGGCGCCGGCGGCGGCGATCTCGGCGGCGCGGAGCGCGGCGCGGGGGGTCTCCATCATCACGCCCAGGCGGTAGGCGAAGTGCACGCCCGTCTCGGCGCGCACGGCCGCCGCCACGGCGTCCACGCGGGCCTTGATGAGCTCCACCTCGCGGCGGGCGGAGACGAGGGGGATCATCACCTCGGGGGTCACCGACTCGTCGGGGCCCGAGGCCACGGCGGCCTCGAAGATGGCGCGGGCCTGCATCTCGTAGATCTCGGGCACGGTGATGCCCAGGCGCACGCCGCGCAGGCCCAGCATAGGGTTGTACTCGCGCATCTGGTCCACGCGCGCCTCCACCTCGGAGAGCGGCTGGCCCAGGCCCTCGGCGAGGTCGCGCAGGCCGGCCTTGTCGGAGGGCAGGAACTCGTGGAGCGGCGGGTCGAAGAGGCGGATGCAGACGGGGCGCCCGCGCATGATGGCGAAGAGGGCCTGGAAGTCGGCGCGCTGGAGCGGCAGGAGGCGTTCGAGGACGGCGCGGCGCTCCTCGGCGTCGTCGGCGAAGATCATCTCTCGCATGAGGGCGATGCGGCCGTCCTCGAAGAACATGTGCTCGGTGCGGCACAGTCCGATGCCCTCGGCGGCGAAGGAGCGGGCGAGGGCGGCGTCCTGGGGCGTGTCGGCGTTGGCGCGCACGCCGATGTCGCGGAAGCCGTCGGCCCAGGCGAGCAGCGTCCGGAAGGAGTCGTCGAGCGCGGCCTCCAGGAGGGGGACGACGCCGAGCAGGACGTCGCCGCTGGTGCCGTCCACCGTCACCACGTCGCCTTCGCGCAGGAGGCGGCCGCCCGGGGCGGTGACGAGGCCGCGCTTGCGGTCCACGTCGAGCGAGGCGGCGCCGACCACGCAGGGCAGGCCCAGGCCCCGGCCGATGACGGCGGCGTGCGAGGTCATGCCGCCCCTGACGGTGAGGACGGCGGAGGCGGCGTGCATGCCGCGCACGTCCTCGGGGGTGGTCTCGCGGCGCACCAGGATGCAGGGCTCGCCGCGGGCGGCGGCGGCCTGGGCGTCGGCGGCGGAGAGCACGATGCGCCCCGTCGCGGCGCCGGGGGAGGCGGCGATGCCGGAGGCCACGCGGTCGCGGGGGGCGGCGGGGTCCACCTGGCGGTGCAGGAGCGCGCCGAGCGAGGCCGCGTCCACGCGCAGGACGGCCTCCTCCTGCGGGATCACGCCGTCCTGGGCCAGCGCCACGGCGACGCGGACGGCGGCGCGGGGGGAGCGGGGCACGCGCACGCCGTCGAGGATGCGCAGGCGGCCGTTCTCCAGGGTGAACTCGATCTGCATCTCCTCGCGCAGCCGCGTGCGGACCTTGCGGCCGGCGTCGAGGAGGTCGGCGAAGGCCTGGGGGCAGGCCTCCTCCAGCGAGGGGCCGGCCTCCCCGCGCGTGAGCTGGACGGCGCCGTGGGGGGCGGCGAGGGCCTCGCGACCCTGGCTCTGGCCGAGGTAGCGGCCGACGATGCGTGGCGCGCCGGTGGCGGCGTCCACGAACTGGACCACGCCCGAGCCCGATTCGCCGCGCCCGACGCCCAGCGCCATGGCCTGGACCACGAGGCCGAGGCCGGCGTCGGCGGGGGCGCCCTTGGCTTGGCGCAAGAGGCGCGCCGAGGTGCCGTCCCAGGCGCGGGCCATGGAGCGCAGCACCTCGGCGAGCTGGGTGGCGGGGTCCTGGGGGAAGCGCTCGTCGGTCTCGCTCTCGTAGGCCAGCAGCATGGCGCGCAGGGCGTCGCGCGTGGGCTCGTCGGGGACGTGGAAGGCGTCGGGGTCGAGGCGGGCGACGTGGACGGCGTAGCTCTGGACGAAGCGCAGGTAGAGGAGGGTGGCCGCGCCCTCGCCGGCGGTCTGGCGCAGCGCCTCGTGGCGGGCGTCGTTCATGCCGATGTTGAGGACGGCCGAGGGCCCGCCCCAGTCGGGGTCGAGCGAGGAGGGGCGCACGGAGAGGAGGGGGGCGAAGCCGAAGGGGGCCAGGAGGGCGGGGAGGTCGGGCATGGACCCGCGCGCGATGGCGCGCACGGCGTCGAAGGACAGCGCCACGGTGGTGGGCACGGGCAGGTCGAGGCGGACGAGCCTCTGGAGGCACTTGGCGCGGCCGCCATGGACGGCGGCGTCCACGGCGGCGTCGGGGGTGACGAGGACGAAGGGCTGGTGGACCGTGTCGCGCATGGCTCCCCCCGATGTTGCGGTGCAGCATAGGGCGCGGGGGGCGATGTGGGAAGGGTCGCGCGGGGGGGCGTCGGGGCGCCGCGCGTCGCGCGCGGCAGGGAGGCGGCGCCCCCCTGCCCCACGGGGCTCGCGGGGGTCAGCCCTCGATCTTCGAGAGGTCCGCGACGTCGAGGCAGAGGGCGCGGATGCGGGAGAGGAGGTTGAGGCGGTTGCGGCGCAGGACGCCGTTGTCGGCGTTGACCTGGACGGATTCGAAGAAGGCGTCCATGGGCGCGCGCAGGCCCGCGAGGCCGGACATGGCGGCGGGGAAGTCCTCGCGGGCGAGGGCGTCCCTGATGGGGGGGGAGGCCTCGTCGAGGGCGGCGAGGAGGGCGTGCTCCTCGGGGGCCTCGAAGAACCTGGGGTCGGCGCCGTAGGAGTATTCGACGGTCGGGTCGCGCTCCTCGGCTTGGGAGAGGATGTTGGCGGCTCGCTTGTAGAGCTGGACGAGGTTCTCGCCGTCCGGGGTCTTGAGGAAGGCGCTCAGGGCCTCGGCGCGGCGCGTCAGGAGGGTGAGGTCGTCGGAGTTGGGGAGCGCGAGGGCGGCGTCGAGGACGTCGTGGGGGATTCCCGAGGCGAGGAGGTGGACCTTGAGGCGGTCGTGGAGGAACGCGAGGAGGTCTTCGGTCAGCGCGTCAGCGACGCCCGGGAAATGGTCCCCTGCGAACTCAACGGCATCGTCCTCGGCGTATGCCTTGGTCGAGGCTTGCAGTTGCTCGGACGCATCTTCGAGCACTTCGACGCCCACTGCCACCGTCTCAACAGCTTCAATCAACTTGCTGCGGCTCGCGTAGTAGAGCGCCAACTGATGCCTACTAGTTGGAGCCTTCAGCGCGTCCGTTAGCGCCAACCGGACCCTTCTAGTGAGGATGATCCGCAGCACCCCGAGCGCCGCCCGCCTCAGCGCGAAGGGGTCCTTGCTGCCCGTGGGCTTCTCGTCAATCGTCCAGAAGCCGGTCAGGGTGTCGAGCTTGTCCGCCAGCGCCACCGCGACGCTCACGCGCGCCGTGGGCACGGCGTCGGAGGGGCCGAGCGGCGAATAGTGCTCCTGCGCCGCTCGCGCGACCTCTGCGGGCCAATCCGCGCGCTGCGCCGCCTCGATGTAGTATCGCCCCATAAGCCCCTGGAGCTCGGGGAACTCGCCCACCATCGCGCTGCGCAGGTCGAGCTTGGCGAGCCTCGCGGCGCGCTCGGCCATGTCGGGGTCGGCGCCCACGGCGGGGGCGATCTCGCGGGCCAATGCCGCGATGCGCTCCACGCGGTCCCATTGGGAGCCGAGGCGGTTGTGGAAGGTGACGGACTTCAGGCCGTCCTCCCACTCCTTCATGCCAGCCTTCGCCACGCGCAGGTCGTTCTCCCAGAAGAAGGCGGCGTCGGAGAGGCGGGCGCGGAGCACGCGCTGGTTGCCCGCCAGGATCGTGGCGCCATCGTCGGGCGTGTCGATGTTGGCGACGGTGACAAAACCCTCGATGCCCCCCCTGCCCCGGACGCTCAGGAACTTCTGGTGCTCCTTCATGCTGGTCTGGAGGACCTCCGGGGGGAGCGACAGGAACTGGTCCTCGACCCTCCCCATGAGCGTCACGGGCCATTCCACGAGGCCCGCGATCTCCTGGAGCAGCGCGTCGTCCTCCACGACCTCGGCGCCGCGCGCGAAGGCCAGCGTGGCGGCGTCGTGGCGGATGCGCGCGGCGCGCTCCTCGGGGCGCAGGATGACGTGGGCGCGCTTGAGCTTGGACTCGTAGTCCTCGAAGGAGGAGACGCTGAAGGGCTCGGGCGCGTGGACGCGGTGGCCGCGCGTCGTGTCGCCCGCGACGAGGCCGTCCACGTCGAGGGGGACGACCTCTGCCCCGGTGTCGCGCACCAGGAGGCACAGGATGGACTGGAGCGGGCGGACCCAGCGCAGCGTGCCCTCGCCCCAGCGCATGCTCTTGGGCCAGGGGAAGGCGCGGATGGCGCGCTCCAGCACCTCGGCGACGATGGCGGGGGCCTCCCTCCCGGGGCGCTCGGTGACGGCGAAGAGCGTGTCGCCCTTGGGGCCGGAGCGGCGTTCGAGCTGGTCCAGGCGCAGGCCGGTGGAGCGCAGAAACCCCTGGATGGCGGCCTCGGAGGCGTTGGCGGCCGGGCCCTTGCGCTCCTCGCGGGTGCTCCGGGAGCGGTCGCCCAGGCCCTCGACGGTGAGCGCGAGGCGGCGGGGCGTGGCGAAGGCGGCGGCGTCGCGGTAGGTCAGGCCCGCCTCCACCAGCCCGTCCGTGACGAGGCGCCGCAGGTCGGAGGCCGCGCGCGGCTGCATGCGCGCGGGGATCTCCTCGCTGAGAAGCTCGATGAGCAGGTCGGGCATCGCGGTCGCCTCTAGGGGGAAACGGCCCTGGCCGGGGGCGTGGGGTCGGCGCCGGGCGGCGGCGGGGCGGCGGGGGCGAGCGGGCTCGGGTCGCCCGAGCCGGGCGGGCAGTCGAGCGGGCGCTCGGCGCCCATCGTGAGCGGGCCGCAGAGGTCGCGCTGGTGCCAGGCATAGGCGCGCCCGTCCGGGAAGACGGCGAGGACGCGGTCCACGCCCTCGACCACGCCCGCCTCGCCCAGCAGGGCCACGGCCTCGCCCGATTCGAGCGCCCTGTCGAGCGTGCCCGCGTCGAAGCAGTCGAACCAGCGCGGGGTCAGGAGCGGCGTGGGGCGGGCGTAGGGGGCGGCCTGGGCCAGCAGGGCCGGGTCGGCCCGGAAGCAGGCGCGGAAGCGGATGGGCGAGGAGGAGGAGTCGATGCCCTGCCAGTCCGTCACGGGCACGACGGCCTTGGACCCGTCGGGGCGGGTGATCTCGAAGGAGTCGGAGGCGATCTCGCGGTAGAAGGCGTAGACCTGGAGCCAGTAGATCGAGCCCCCGACCAGGACGGCGACGGCCAGGATGGCGAGGATGGCGGCGCGGCCCCGGTTCATGCGGCCGCCCCCCCCGCCTGGGTCGTGACGAAGGCGTCGGCGCAGAGCCTGGCCAGCGCCCTGACGCGGCCGATGTAGGCCTGGCGCTCGGTCACGGAGATGACGCCGCGGGCGTCGAGCAGGTTGAAGAGGTGGGACGCCTTGATGCACTGGTCGTAGGCGGGGTGGGCCATGACGATGCGCCGGCCCGAGCGGGGGTCGGTCTCGGGGGCGTCCAGGAGGGCGCGGCATTCCGTCTCGGCGTCCTCGAAGTGGCGCAGGAGGCGGGCGGTGTCAGCGGCGTCGAAGTTGTGGCGCGAGTACTCCTCCTCGGTCTGGCGGAACACGTCGCCGTAGGTCAGCGGGATCGGCGCCGAGGGGTCGTTGAAGGGCATGGCCATGACGTGGTCGCAGCCCAAGACGTACATGGCGAGGCGCTCGAGGCCGTAGGTCAGCTCGCCCGAGACGGGGCGGCAGTCGTGGCCGCCGACCTGCTGGAAGTAGGTGAACTGCGACACCTCCATGCCGTCGCACCAGACCTCCCAGCCGAGGCCCCAGGCGCCCAGCGTGGGGGATTCCCAGTCGTCCTCGACGAAGCGGACGTCGTGCAGGGCGGGGTCGAGGCCGATGGCGCGCAAGGAGCCGAGGTAGAGGTCCTGGAGGTCGGGGGGCGAGGGTTTGATGAGCACCTGATACTGGTAGTAGTGCTGGAGCCTGTTGGGGTTGTCGCCGTAGCGGCCGTCCGTGGGGCGGCGCGAGGGCTGGACGTAGGCCGCCGCCCAGGGGCGGGGGCCGAGCGCGCGCAGCGTGGTGGCGGGGTGGAAGGTGCCGGCGCCCACCTCCATGTCGTAGGGCTGCAGGATCGCGCAGCCCCGGCCGGCCCAGTAGGACTGGAGCCGCAGGATGACCTCCTGGAAGGATCGCGGGGGCGCGTGTGGGGCGTCGGCTGGCATGGGGCCTCCCTGGGGCGCGCCCCGTCTATGCGGCGGCCCCGGGGGGGTCAACGGCGGGGGCCGGCGGTCAGGGGGCGTGGAGCAGCGTCCCGAAGAGGCGGGGGTCGAGGCTCTCGGTGGCGAAGGTGGGGCCTTCGGTCAAGAGGCTCACGGCGTCGTGGCTGTGCAGGGACTCCTGGTGCGAGGCCAGGACGCGGAAGTCGCCGATGCGGGGGTCGGCGAGGCACCCTTCGGCGAAGAGGCGGGCGGCGTCCTCCACGAAGATGGGGTGGGCGGCGTTGAGCTCGGCGAAGGCCTGCTCGTCCTCGCGCTTGACCATCACCTGGGTCTCGGTGGGCACGGCCGCGCGGCACAGCTCGACGAGGTCCTCGAACCACAGGCGGCCGTGGCCCGCGAGCACCTCGACGGAGAGGCGGGCCACGGAGCGCTGGGCGTGGGGCACGGCGAGCTGGCCGCGGCTCTGGCGGGCGTGCTCGGAGAGCTCCAGCGAGCAGGGGCAGGTGCTGGCGTAGACGTAGTCGAGGTGGAAGATCTTCTTGCGCGCGCCGGCCTGCTCGATCAGCTCGAGGGCGATGTCGTAGTACTGCCAGCCCGAGAGGCCGGAGCGCAGCGAGGGCACGCGCAGCGGGAAGCGGAAGCGCATCTGGAGGCGGGCGTCCACCGATCCGAGGTCGGCCTTGTAGGCGTCCAGCGCGCGCTCCATGACGTCGAAGGAGAAGGCCTCGTCGGCGAAGCGGTAGAAGCTGCGCATGAGGCGGCTCATGTTGATGCCCTTGCGGGTGGCATCGAGGGAGACCGTGCCGGTCACGGCCGTCTCAAGGCACACCTCGCTGGCGCCGGGGCCGCCGTCGCGCAGCCGGTAGCGGATGGGGACGCGGAAGCCGCTGACGCCCACGTGCTGGATGGCGGAGCGGGCGCCGCGGATGAGGCTCGCGGGGCCGTTCTGGAGGTCCGGCAGGGTGGCGCGGTAGAGCGCGTCGGGGGCGAAGGCGTCGGGATAGGCGCGGCTGAGGTCGGGGTAGTTGGCGACCTCGCGGCCGGGCAGGAGGCGGGCGACGGCGGGGTCGAGGTCGGCCACCTCCTCGGGGGTGGCGGAGAGCGCCCAGGCGCGCAGCGTGGCGAGGGCGTCCTCGGCGTCGCGGCGCCTGGGGTCGCGGTCGAGCGTGGCGTGGAGCGTCATGGCGAGCCCTCCGGGAAGCCCCTCCATATGGCCCCGTCGCGGCGGCCTTGCAACGCCGCGTCAGGCGGGCAGCGCCCCCAGCACGTCGGCCAGGAGGTCGTCCGTCTCCTCCAGGCCGCAGGACAGGCGCACGAGGCCCGGCGTGATGCCGAGCGCGTCGCGCTGCGCCTGGGGGAGGCGCTGGTGGGTGGTGCTCGCGGGGTGCGTCACGATGCTCTTGGCGTCGCCCAGGTTGTTGGAGATGGTCACGAGGCGCAGCGCGTCGAGGAAGGCGAAGGCGCGCTCGCGCGAGCCGAGGTCGAAGGACAGGACGGTGCCGCCGGAGCCGATCTGGGCCATGGCCAGGGCGTGCTGGGGGTGGGAGGAGAGGCCCGGGTAGAGGACGCGACGGGCCCGGCCGTCCGCCTCCAGCGCCTGGGCCAGCGCGAGGGCGCTGGCGGCCTGGGCGCGCACGCGCAGGTCCATGGTCTCCAGGCCCTTGAGCATGATCCAGGACGTGAAGGGCGACATGGCCCCGCCCGTGTGCTTCATGTAGGGCTCGAGCGTCTTGCGGACGAACTGGCGGGTTCCGAGGACGATGCCGCCGAGCGCCCGGCCCTGCCCGTCCACGTGCTTGGTGGTGGAGTAGACGACGACGTCGGCGCCCTGCTCCACGGCGCGGCTGAAGACGGGCGTGGCGAAGACGTTGTCGGCGACGACCAGGGCGCCGGCGGCGTGGGCGAGGGAGGCCACGGCGGCGATGTCGATCACTTCGAGCGTGGGGTTGGAGACGGTCTCGAAGAAGGCGGCCTTGGCCCCCGGGGCGAGGGCCTCGCGCCACTGGTCGAGGCTGGTGCCGTCCACGAAGGCCACCTCCACGCCGAAGCGGCGGAGCACCTCCTCCAGCACGTAGAGGCAGGAGCCGAAGAGGGCGCGGGAGGACACCACGCGGTCGCCCGCGCGCAGCATGGACATGAGGGCGCCCGAGACGGCCGCCATGCCCGAGGCGGTGGCGAAGGCGTCCTCGGTGCCCTCAAGCGACGCCATGCGGGATTCCAGCATGGCCGTGGTGGGGTTGCCGTAGCGGGCGTAGATGAACTCGTCGGGGCCGGCCTCGAGGAAGCGGGCCTCGGCGGCCTCGGCGGAGTCGTAGGCGAAGCCCTGGGTGAGGAAGATGGCCTCGCTGACCTCGCCGAACTGGGAGCGGCGGATGCCGGCGTGCACGGCGCGGGTCCGGCGGCTGAGGGAGGGGGGGTGGCGCTGGTCGTCCATGGGGGCCTCCGTTAGCGGATTGTTTAGCGTGGCCCGCAAGGGGTCGTCCCAAATCGCCACGGAGACTCCCTAGCCGGGGGGCTTGGCGGGGGCAAGCTTGCCTCCGCCGCCCCGGCGCGCCACCTGTGCGCGCGAAGGAGACGCCCATGCCCGCACCCATCGCCGTCCATTTCTGGCCCACGCCCAACGGCCACAAGGTCACTGTTGCCCTGGAGGAGATGGGGCTGCCCTACGAGGTCAGGCTCGTGGACATCGGCAAGGGGGAGCAGTTCGCGCCCGAGTTCCTGGCCATCAGCCCCAACAACCGGATGCCGGCCATCGTGGACCCGGAGGGGCCGGACGGGGCGCCAATCGCCGTCTTCGAGTCGGGCGCCATCCTGCAGTACCTGGCGCGCAAGACGGGGCGGTTCTGCGGGCGCACGGAGCGCGAGAGGGTCGCGGTGGACCAGTGGCTCATGTGGCAGATGGGGGGGCTGGGGCCCATGGCGGGGCAGGCGCACCACTTCCTGCGCTACGCCCCGGAGATGGGGCAGGCGATCCCCTACGCGCAGGACCGCTACCGGCGCGAGGTGGCGCGGCTCTACGGGGTGCTGGACGGCCAGGTGGCGCGGACGGGGGGGTTCCTGGCCTCGGACGAGTTCACGATCGCCGACATGGCGGCCTACCCCTGGGCCAAGGGCTGGGAGCGGCAGGAGCAGACCCTGGAGGACAAGCCGCACATGGCGGCCTGGCTGGAGAGGTGCGCCGGGAGGCCGGGGGTGGCGCGCGGCATGGCCGTGGGCCAGGGCGCGCGGCGCGAGGGGCCGATGACGGAGGCGGAGCGGGAGGTGCTGTTCCGGCGCTGAGGGTGGGGCGCTAGCGCGAGGCGATGACCGCCGCCGCGCCGCCCATGGCGGTGGCGCCCAGGCGGTTGGCGAGGCGCAGGGCGCGGGGGGAGCGCAGCCAGCCGCGCGCCCAGGCGGCCGCGAGGGCCCAGGACAGGTCCACGGCCATCATCACGAGGAGGGCGACGAGGGCCAGCTCGGCCAGGCCCAGGGGCGTGACGGCCCCCACGTCCAGGAGCGTGGGCAGCAGCGCCACGTAGAAGACCATGACCTTGGGGTTGCCCATGGTGAGCGCGAAGCCCGCGAGGAAGGCGGCCCAGGGGGATTCGGCGCGGGGGAGCGCGCCCCCCTGCCCCACGGGCCGCGTCCACATCCCCCAGGCCAGCCAGAGCAGGTAGAGCACGCCCAGCCACTTGAGCACGACGAAGGCCCCGTGGAAGGCGAGCGCCAGCGCGCTGAGGCCGAGGACGGCGGCCACGAGCCACAGGAGCTCGCCCACCCAGAAGGCGGCCATGAAGGGCAGGACGGGCTTGAGGCCGTCGGTGGTCACGCGCGCGACGAGGGCGGCGATGCCGGGGCCGGGGGAGCCGGCGTTGACGAGGAGGGCGGCGGCGAAGAGGGCCAGGGTGGCGAGGTCCACCTAGCCCTCCCCTTCGGTCATGTAGGGCTGGAGCGCCACGATCTGCCACCACAGGAAGGCGACGAGGGCGACCGGGAAGCCGAAGGTCTCGACGGTCACCCACAGCTCGGTGCTCTGGGTGCGCCAGAGGACCTCGTTGGCGACGGCGAGGACGAGGAATGCGAGGGCCAGGCGGCGGGTGAGGATCATCCAGCCCTCGGCGCGCATGGGGATCAGCTCGCCCATGGCCCATTCGAGCGTGGAGCGGCCCCACAGGAGGCCGGCCCCGAGGAGCGCGGCGAGGGTGCCGTAGACGATGGTGGTCTTCATCTTGAAGAAGGCCTCGTCGTTGAACCAGGCGGTGAGGCCGCCGAAGACGAGGACCATGGCGGCGGTGAAGGCCTGCAGGCGCGACAGCCGCCCCGTGAGCCACCACAGCAGGGCCATGCAGAGGAGGAGGATGGGCACGAAGAGGACGGTGGCGACGATGAAGCCCGAGTACTCGGTCCCGCCCCAGGCGAAGCTGCGGTCCTTGAGGCGCAGGTAGATCAGGAAGAAGGCGATCGTGGGGCCCAGCTCCAGCGCCTGCTTGAGCACGGGGTTGACCTTGGCGGGGCTCGTTGCGGGCATGACGGTTCTGTGACAGTCCGGGGGGCAGGGGCGGCGGCGGATCAGGGCATGGCGGGCGGCGGGATGCAAGGGCTGATCGAGAGGGAGCTGTGGGGCACGTTCGGCGCCCTGCCCTTCGGCGTGGTGGCCTTCCGCATCCTGGCGGCGGTCCTGCTGGGCGGGATGATCGGGGCCGAGCGGGAGTGGCGGCGCAAGCCCGCGGGGCTCAGGACGCACATCCTGGTGTCGCTGGCGGCCTGCCTCTACGTGATCGTGGGCACCGAGATCGTCACGCTGGACGTGCTGGGCGCGGGGGAGCAGCTGCGCGTGGACCCCATGAACCTGATCGGCGCGGTGACGGCGGGCGTGGCCTTCCTGGTGGGGGGGGTCATCATCTCCACGGGGGGGCGGGTCGTCAACGTGACCACGGGGGCGTCGCTGTGGCTCGCGGGGGCCATCGGGCTCGCCTGCGGGGCGGGGCTGGTGCCGCTCGGGGCGATCACGGCGGTGGTGGTGCTGGGGGTGCTGATGCTGCTGGGCCTCGTGGTCAGGCCCGAGAACCAGGACTGACTCAGTCGTCGGCCTCCCACTCCGCCGTCAGGGTGAGCCCTTCGAGGGCGGGCCAGAGGTCGGCGGGGGTGGCGGGCGCGCCGGTCAGTGCGAAGCGCGCCAGGCGCGGGAGGCCGAGGCCCCCGCCCGCCCCCGCTCGGAAGGCGGCGGTGAGCGTGCCCCCGGGGTTGGGCAGACTCGCGGCCAGCTCGGCCAGCTCGGAGCGGGTGTCGCCGGGGAAGAGGCCGGCGGGCAGCGACAGGGCGCCGTCCACGAGGCGGCGGCGCAGCGCGTCGGCCTCGGCCTCGGGGTCCGCGGCCCCCGAGAGCCGGGGGCCGGCGAGGGGCAGGAGGAGGTAGGCCTCGAAGAGCCCCTCGGTCTCCAGCTCCAGGTCGGCCGCGACGAGGCTGGCGGAGCCGAGGCTCGTGGCGAGGGCGTCCAGCGAGGACAGGTCCACGCCGGCCACCGTCGCGCTGGCCTCCAGGGAGCCGAGGTCGCCCACCGAGACGTCGAGCCGCCTGAGCCGCAGCTCGCGCGAGCGCTCGTCCCAGTCGAGGCGCATCCGCCCGTCCAGGCCCGCGCGCGCCCCTTGGGCGGCCAGCAGCCAGTCGTAGCCCGCGTCGCCCGTGACCGGCACCACGCGCAGGCCCGCGACCTCCAGGTCCAGCTCGGTGGGCAGGCCGGTGCCGGCCAGCGCGGCCTCGATTCCCTGGCCTCGCCAGCGCAGGGCCTCCATGCGCAGCGACACGCGATCGCCGAGCGCGGGGTTGGCCACGCGCAGGTCGCGCGCCTCGCACCAGCGGCCGGGATCCGCCGAGACGCCGCCGGCGGCGTCCCAGGCGCCCAAGGAGGCGGTGGCGGCGGCGAGGGCGGCCGCGCAGCGGTCCTGCGCCGAGGCCGGCGCGGCGGGCAGGGCGAGCAGGGCGAGGAGGGCTGCGGCCTTCATGCGGGGGCTCCTGCGGGGAGGCCGGCGCCGGTCAAGGCCCGGGCGAAGTCGTCGGGGTCGAAGGGCTGGAGGTCGTCTATGGCCTCGCCCACGCCGACGGCGTGGATGGGCAGGCCGAAGCGGTCCGCGAGCGCCACCAAGACGCCGCCCTTGGCGGTGCCGTCGAGCTTGGTCATCACCAGGCCGGTGACGTCGGCCACCTGGCGGAACACCTCCACCTGCGTCAGCGCGTTCTGCCCGGTGGTGGCGTCCAGCACGAGCAGCGTGTTGTGCGGCGCCGAGGGGTCGCGCTTGCGCAGGACGCGGACGATCTTGGCCAGCTCCGCCATGAGGTCCTCGCGGTTCTGGAGCCTCCCGGCGGTGTCTATGAGCAGGAGGTCGGCGTCCTCGGCCTGCGCGCGGGCGAGGGCGTCGAAGGCGAGGGAGGCCGGGTCGGAGCCCGGCGCGGCGGTCATCACGGGGACGCCCGCCCGCGCGCCCCAGACCTGGAGCTGCTCCACGGCGGCCGCGCGGAAGGTGTCGCCGGCGGCGATGACGACGCGCTTGCCGGCCTCGCGGAACTGCAGCGCCAGCTTGCCGATGGTCGTGGTCTTGCCCGAGCCGTTGACGCCCACGACCAGCACCACCTGGGGGCGCTGGGGCGTGAGAGGCAGGGGGCGGGCCACCCCTTCCATGATGCGCGCGACCTCCGCGGCGATGAGGGCCTTGAGCTCCTCGGCCGAGAGGCGGCGGCCCATGCGCCCCGAGGCGATGTTGGCGGCCACGCGGGCGGCGGTGGCCGCGCCCATGTCGGAGGCCACGAGCAGGTCCTCGACCTCCTCCAGCATGGCGTCGTCGAGCACGCGGCGCGGCGCGTCCTCGCGCCCCAGGAGGCGGTCGAAGAGGCCGCGCGGCGCGGCCGGGGCGGGAGCCGCCGAGGCGGCCTCGGCGGGGAGGGGGGGCGGCGCGGCGGGGGCGGCGGGGGCGGCGGGGGCCACGATGTCCTCCACGCCCTGCTCCAGCCGCGAGGAGCTGCGCAGGAGCCGATCCTTGAGCTTGCCGAAGAAGGACATCGTTCACCTCTGCCGCCCCACATAGGCCAGGGGGGGCCGGAAGCGAAGGCGCCTCACCTCCGCCACGGCGCCGTGCTAGGCTCGCGCGATGCCGCTCTTCGCGCTCCTCACGCTCGGGCCTCTCGTGCCGGTCGCGCTCGGCGCCCTCCTGGGGGGGGCCTGGCCCTGGGTGGCGTTCGCGTGGATCACCGTCCTGACCGCGACGCTGGACGAGGCCGGGAGGCGGGCCGATCCGGGCGAGGGGCGGGAGTTCCCCGGCTCGGACCTGCTGCTCGCGGCGGTGGCGGTGGGGATGCTGGGGACGCTGGCGCTGGCCGTCCGGGCGCTGGCGGGGGACGGGCTGGGGCCGTGGGGCAAGCTGGGGCTGTTCCTGGCCGTGTCGTGGTGGTGCGGGCAGGTGGCCAACGCCGCCTCCCACGAGCTGGTGCACCGGCCCTCGCGCCTGCTCCGGCGGCTGGGGGCGGCGGCCTACGCGGCCTTGCTGTTCGGGCACCACGCCTCGGCGCACCCGCTCGTGCACCACGTCCACGTGGCCACGCGCCGCGACCCCTCGACGGCCCGGCTGGGCGAGGGGTTCTGGCGGTTCATGGGCCGCGCCTGGCGAGGGTCGTTCCGCAAGGGCCTCGCGGCCGAGTCCGAGAGGCTCGCGCGGGCGGGGCGGCCGCGGTGGCGGCACCCCTACGGGGGCTACGTGGCGCTGTCGCTGCTCGCGGTGGGCGTGGCCTTCGGGCTCGGCGGCCTCGCGGGCGTCGCCTGGCACTTCGGCATCGCCTGGTTCGCCTCCGTGCAGCTCCTCCTGTCGGACTACGTGCAGCACTACGGGCTGGTGCGCGCCCGGCGCCCGGACGGGCGGCCCGAGCCCTTCGGGGCGCGGCACGCCTGGAACAGCCCGCACCGGGCGTCCGGGGCGCTCCTGCTCAACGCGCCGCGCCATTCGGACCACCACGCCCGGCCCGCCGTCCCCTACCCCGCCCTGCGCCTGCCGCCCGAGGCGGAGGCGCCGCGCCTGCCCGCCTCCCTGCCCGCCATGGCGACGCTGGCGCTGTGCCCGCCGCTGTGGCGCCGGGTCATGGACGGGCGGGCGCGCGCGTGGCTCGCGCAGGGGTGAGTGGCGGGGGGCGCGGCGCTCGGCCATGCTGGGGCCATGCGCCTCGCCCTCCTCCTCGCCGTCCTCGCCGGCCCCGCCCTGGCCCAGACGCCCCTCGGGGTCCCCATCGGGGGCGACGAGTTCGAGGCGCTCGTGGAGGGCCGGACGCTCACCTACGGCGAGGGCGGGCGGGAGCCCTACGGGATCGAGCACTACTTCGAGGGCCGCGCGGTCGCCTGGGCCTGGATGGGCAGCGACGAGTGCCAGCGCGGCACCTGGTACGAGGAGCCCACGGCCCAGGGCCCCTCCATCTGCTTCGTCTACGACGGCGACCCCGATCCCAAGTGCTGGCTCTTCTTCCTCGAGGGCGAGGCGCTCCGGGCGGTCTACCTGGGCGACGGGGGCGCCACGGTGCTCTACGAGCTGGTGGACGAGCCCGGGGGGTTGGTCTGCGGGGGGGTGGGGGCATGAGGGCGCTCCTCCTGCTCCTGCTGCTCGCGGCGCCGGCGGGGGCCCAGGAGCGCAAGCTGCTGGACGCGGAGGGCTTCGAGGCGCTGCTCACGGGGCGGACGATCACCTACGGGCAGCCGGAGGGGCCGCCCCGGGGCATCGAGACCTACTTCCCCGGCCGGCGCGTGACCTGGCTGTGGGTGGACAGCGGCGAGTGCCTGTCGGGGACGTGGTACCAAGGGGGCACGGAGGCCCTGCCCGAGATCTGCTTCCTCTACCCCGACGACCCCGACAGCCCCTTCTGCTTCCAGTACTGGCGGGAGGGGCGCACGCTCTTCTCGGACGCGCCGGAGGGGGGCAGCCAGGAGGTGTCGGACCTCGACGCGGACCTCGACGCGGTCGGCTGCGAGTGGCTGGGGGCCTAGGTCAGAGCAGGCTCCCCTGCCCGTCCGTGGCCCCCGCCCGGGGCGCCCGGCGGGGGGCGGCGCGGCCGAGCGCCACGGCGCCGTCGGCGAACTCCAGGTCGAGCAGGGCGTGGCGGGCGGCCTCGGCGGCGGTGGTCACGGGGCGGCCCTCGGCGCGCGCCACGGCGAAGCCGCGGGCGAGCGTGGCGCGGTAGCTCAGCGATTCGGCGAGGCGGTCGAGGGCGTCGAGCCCGTCCGAGAGGCGCGCGATGACGCCGAGGGGCAGCGCGGGGGAGAGGCGCGCGGCCGAGGGCGCCAAGGCGCCCTTGGCCGAGGCCAAGGCGTTGGCGCCGGCGGCGTCCAGGCGAGGCGCCGTCTTGGACAGGACGATCCCGCAGGCCCTCACCCCCCGTTCCGCCAGGGGCCGCAGGCTGCGCGCGAGCTGGTCGAGCTTGCCCGCCTTCCTCTCGCCCAGGCGGGCGCCCTGCGCCTCCAGGCGCCGCGTGACCTGGTCGAGCCTCTCTCGTGCCCGCGCCGCGCCGCGCGCCAGGGCCGGGGCCAGGGCGGCCCCTCGCCCCTCGACGCGCTGGCGTCGGCCGCGCAGGGCCGCCGTGAGGACGCCGGGCCGCAGCGTCTGGGCGGCGAGCCCCTCGCGCTTGTCCCCCGCGAGGCGGCGCAGGGCCGCGGGCAGGCGGGCGGCGAGGAAGTCCAGGCGCTGGGAGGCCCCCCCCGTGAGGTCCGCCGGGCGCGGCAGGGCGCGGGCGAGGTCGGCGAGGCGCTGGCCGCGCGAGGCCACCGCCCCGCGCAGGGCGCGCCCGGCGCGGGCGCCCAGCGTCGCGGCGCGCTCCAGCAGCTCGAGGCGCACGGGCACCGCCATCTCGGCGGCGGCCGTGGGGGTGGGCGCGCGCAGGTCGGCGGCGAAGTCCACGAGCGTGGTGTCGGTCTCGTGGCCGACCGCGCTGATGACGGGGATGAGGGAGGCGGCGACGGCGCGCACCACGGCCTCGTCGTTGAAGCCCCAGAGGTCCTCCACGCTGCCGCCCCCGCGCGCGACGATGATGAGGTCGGGGCGGGGGATGGGGCCGCCCGGGGGCAGCGCGTTGAAGCCCTGGACGGCGCGCGCCACCTCGCCCGGGCAGGCCGGCCCCTGGACGGCCACGGGCCACACGAGCACGTGGCGCGGGAAGCGGTCGCGCAGGCGGTGCAGGATGTCGCGGATCACCGCGCCCTGCGGGGAGGTCACGACGCCGATCACGTCGGGCAGGTAGGGGATGGGCCGCTTGCGGGCGGGGTCGAAGAGGCCTTCGTCCGCGAGCCGCCTCCGCCGCGCCTCCAGCTGCGCCAGCAGCGCGCCCGCGCCCGCGTGCGCGAGGTCCTCCACGACGATCTGGTAGCGCGACTGGCCGGGGAAGGTCGTGAGGCGCCCCGTGGCGACCACCTCCAGGCCCTCCTCGGGCCTGGCGGTGAGGCGCGCGCCCTTCCAGGCGACGGCCGAGATGACGGCGCGGTCGTCCTTGAGGTCGAAGTAGGTGTGGCCCGAGGAGGCGCGCGACACGCGGCCCACCTCGCCGCGCAGGCGCACCAGGGGGAAGGTGCCCTCGACGACCTTCTTGAGCGCACCGGCGAGCTCGCTCACGGTGAACTCGGGGGCGTTGGTGGGGCGGGGGTCCTCGAGGAGGTCCATGGGATTCCTTGCGGCTCCGGGCGGGGCGAGCGTAGGACGGCGCGCGGGGGCTTCACAACCGGGAGAGCGCATGAACGTCCTCATCCTCGGCGGCGGTGGCCGCGAGCATGCGCTGGCCTGGGCCTTCAAGCAGAACCCCAAGTGCGACCGCCTGATCGTGGCGCCGGGCAACCCCGGCGTCGCGGCGCTGGCGGAATGCGCCGACCTGGACGTGCTCGACGGGGAGGCGGTGGCGGCCTTCGCGGTGGAGAACGCGGTGGACCTGGCCGTGGTGGGGCCAGAGGCGCCGCTGGCGGCGGGGGTGGCGGACGCGCTGCGCCGCGCGGGCATCGCCACCTTCGGGCCCGGGCGGGAGGCGGCGCGGCTCGAATCGAGCAAGGGCTTCGCCAAGGCGGTGCTGGACGCCGCCGGCGCCCCCACGGCCGCCTGGGCCGCCTTCGACGCGCTGGCGCCCGCTCTCGCCCATGTCCGCGACCGGGGCGCGCCGGTGGTGGTCAAGGCCGACGGGCTCGCGGCCGGCAAGGGCGTGACGGTGGCCGCCACCTTGGCCGAGGCGGAGGCGGCGCTGCGTGCGGTCTTCGCCGGGGGGCCGGGGAGCGTGGTGGTCGAGGACGTGCTGCGGGGCGAGGAGGCGTCGCTGTTCGTGCTGTGCGACGGGACGGGCACGCTGTCGCTGGGCGGCGCGCAGGACCACAAGCGGCTCCTGGACGGGGACCGGGGGCCCAACACGGGCGGCATGGGGGCCTACGCGCCGGCCCCCGTGCTGTCGCCGCGGGTCGAGGCGCGGGCCATGGAGCGCATCGTGGCGCCGGTCCTGGCCGAGATGGCGCGGCGCGGCGCGCCCTTCGTGGGGGTGCTCTACGTGGGGTTGATGGTCGAGGCGGGCGAGCCCTCTGTGGTGGAGTTCAACGCCCGCTTCGGCGACCCGGAGGCGCAGGTGCTGATGATGCGGCTGGGGGCGCAGGCGCTGGACCTGGTGCAGGCCACGGCCGAGGGGCGGCTCGCGGAGGCGCGGGTCAACTGGGCGGAGGACCACGCGCTCTGCGTGGTCCTGGCGGCCGAGGGCTATCCGGGGGCGCCGGTGCGGGGGGCGGCGATCGGGGGGCTCGACGCGCTGCCGGCGACGACGGACGCCATGGCCTTCCACGCCGGGACGGCCTTGGTGGACGGCCGCGTGGTGGCGGCGGGGGGGCGGGTGCTGACGCTGGCGGCGCGGGGGGCCTCGCTGGCCGAGGCGCGGGCGCGCGCCTACGCGATGGTGGAGGCCGTGGACCTGCCCGGCGGGCAGTGGCGGCGCGACATCGGCTGGCGGGCGCTGACATGAGAAAGGCCCCCGCGAGGGGGCCTTGGGGGTCGCGGGCCTCGGGCGCGGCTCAGGCGGCGGGGGCCTCGGCCGTCGCGGCGCGGGCCTTGAGGAGGTCCTTCTTGACGCGCAGCGCGTCCGCCGACAGCTCGTCGTCCTTGGACTTCAGGAGGAAGGCGTCGAAGCCGCCCCGGTGGTCCACCGAGCGCAGCGCGTGGTTGGAGATGCGCAGGCGCACGGTCCTGCCCAGGGTCTCGGAGGTTAGCGCCACCTCGTGGAGGTTGGGGATGTAGCGGCGCTTGGTCTTGTTGTTGGCGTGGGAGACGTTGTGGCCCACCATGGGGCCTTTTCCGGAGAGCTCGCAGCGGCGCGTCATGGTGGTCCTCGAACGGTTCGGCCGCGGCACGCGGCGGGCCGCAAGGCGGCCGGGATGGCGCGGCCTAGGGGAATCGGGCGGGGAGGTCAAGCCGAGTCCCCCGGGACGCGGGGCAGCGCCGCGGCGCGGCGCCGCGCCTCGGCCGCCAGCGCGGGGCGGCGCGCCTCGGCGCGGGCGGCGAGCCTCTCCCAGTAGCCGCGCGAGAGGCGCCGGGCGGATCGGTGGGCC
>ERZ1066122.780-NODE-780-length-30943-cov-39.348291_pt1 | contig 30943 bp, 21 predicted proteins | sample MGYA00382769_ERZ1066122 | MGnify/ENA primary metagenome ERZ1066122 (study PRJEB33369, sample SAMEA5778352) | biofilm metagenome | biome: Industrial cooling water; feature: Water cooling tower basin; material: Biofilm | place: United Arab Emirates | collected... | reverse complement strand
GCGCCTTGCGCAGGCGGCGGATGTGCACGTCGACGGTGCGCTCCTCGACGTAGACGTTGCCGCCCCAGACGTGGTCGAGCACCTGCGAGCGGCTGTACACGCGCTCGGGGTGGGTCATGAAGAAATGCAGCAGGCGGTATTCGGTGGGGCCGACCTGCAGCTGCTGATCGCCGGCGTAAACCCGGTGCGAGGCGCCGTCGATGCGCAGCTCGCCGACCTGCACGCTGCCGTCCTCATCGTCCTCGCGCGAGCGGCGCAGCACCGCGCGGATCCGCGCCAGCAGCTCGCGTGCGGAAAAGGGCTTGACCACGTAATCGTCGACCCCGGCCTCGAACCCGCCGACGCGGTCGTTCTCCTCGCCGCGCGCGGTGAGCATGATGATCGGAATGTCGCGGGTCAGCGCCTCGCGCCGCCAGCGGCGTGCCAGCTCCAGGCCGCTGGTGCCGGGCAGCATCCAGTCCAGCAGGATCAGGTCGGGCACGCGGTCGGCGATCGCCGCCTGGGCTTCGCCGGCGTCGCCGGCGTGGACCGGCATGTATTCGCCCTTGCGCAGGGCGAAAGCCACCATCTCGCGGATCGCGGGTTCGTCGTCGACGATCAGAATCTGTTTCTGCATGGCAGTGCGTGGAAACGGCCGGCCTTCGGCAGCCTGTCCGCAAGAGTAGACGACATTTGCATGACGGATCGATGACGTTGTCATCGAACGGAGCAGGGCACGATCGCCAGCCTTGAAATCCTGACCAGCACGGAACAGCACGGACCGTCACGGGCCAGGACGGCTGCGGCGGGTCCGCGACGCGCCGATGACGGCCTCATGACGGGCCTCATGAGGGGCGATGACGGCCCGATAACGCGCCTGTTGCGGGTCGGGCCCGGCCGTGGCCCGGCCCGGCTTGCTCAGCCGGCACTCGCCAGCAGTTTGCGCGCGGCGGCCTGGGCTTCGCGGCTGACTTCCACCCCGCCCAGCATCCGCGCCAGTTCGTCCTGGCGTTCCTTCGGACTCAGGCGGCGCACGGCGCTCTGGGTCATGCCGCCGGCCTCGGCCTTGCTGACGCGGTAGTGGGCGTGACCCTGCGCCGCGACCTGCGGCTGATGAGTGACGCACAGCACCTGCCGGCTCTCGCCGAGCGCACGCAGTTTGGCGCCGACGATCGCCGCGACCGCGCCGCCGATGCCGGAATCCACCTCGTCGAACACCATCGTCGGCACCGCGTCCATGCCGAGCGCGGCGACCTCGATCGCCAGCGAAATCCGCGACAGCTCGCCGCCGGAGGCGACCTTGCGCAGCGGGCGCGGGGGTTGTCCAGCGTTGGCGGCGACCAGGAATTCGGCGCGCTCGGCACCCTGCGGATCGGGGCGCAGCGCGTCGACCGGCTCCAGCGCGATCTCGAAGCGCCCGCCGCCCATGCCCAGCTCGGCGATCAGGCCGGTGACCGCGTCGGACAGTGCACGCGCCGCAGCGGTGCGCGATGCCGTCAGCGCGGCGGCGGCCTGGCGCCAGCGCGCGGCGGCGGCCTCGATCTCGTCGTCCAGCCGCGCCAGACGCTCGCCGGCGTTGCGCAGCGCATCGAGCTCGCCGGCCAGACGCGTCTTGACCTCGTGCAGCTGCTCCGGCGCGGTGCGGTGCTTGCGGCCGAGGTCGTGCAGGCGGGCCAGGCGGGCGTCGAGCGCCTGGAACTGCTCGGGGTCGAGGTCCAGGTCGTCGCGGATGCGCTGCAGCAGGCGGGTGGCCTCGTCGATCTGGATCGCGGCGGTGTCCAGCATCGCGTCCACTTCGCCCAGACGCGGTTCGTCGCGCTGGCCGCGGGCCAGCTCGCCGCGCAGCGCCTGCAGGGTGTCCAGCAGCGAGGGCGCGTCGTCGCCTTCCAGCTGCGCCAGCCCGCGGTCGCAGGCGCCGATCAGCTCGGCCGCGTTGGCGTGACGCCGATGCGCGGCGAACAAGTCGGTGACCGACGCCGGTTCCAGCGTTTCGGCATCGAGTTCGTCGTGTTGATGAGAGAGCAGGGCGATGCGGTCCGACACATCGCCGGCCTGCTGCAGGGCGTCGCGCTCGCGCAGCAGGCCGCCCCAGTGGTCCGCGGCCTCGCGCACCGCCGCGAGCGCGGGTGCGTGGCGGCCATAGGCGTCGAGCAGGGCGAGCTGGCTGGGCCTGGCCAGCAGCGCCTGATGCTCGTGCTGGCCGTGGATTTCGACCAGCAGCCCGGCCAGCTCGGCGAGCTGGGCGGCGGTGGCCGGACGTCCGTTGATCCAGGCCCGCGAGCCGCCATCCGCGCGCAGGGTGCGGCGCAGCTGGCAGGGCTCGCCGGCGTCGACCGCCCCGTCGTCCAGCTCGCGCTCGCGCAGCCAGTCGCGGGCGTCGGGCCGGTCGCTGAGGTCGAATTCGGCGCTCAGCTCGGCGCGCTCGGCCCCGTGACGGACCATCCCGCTGTCGGCGCGCAGCCCCGACAGGAAGCCGAGCGCGTCGACCAGCAGGGATTTGCCGGCGCCGGTCTCGCCCGAAATGACGGTCATGCCCGGGCCGAACTCGAGCTCGGCGGCGGCGACCACGGCGAAATCGCGAATGGAGAGGTGGGTCAGCATGGTGCGGGATTGTGCCTTGGCGGGGCGGGGGGCGGGAATGGGGTAGGGGATTCGGGGTTCGGGGTTCGGAAGGGAGCTGGGGACTCAGGTTTCTCCCGATGTCGTCCCGAGCGCAGCGAGGGACCTGCTTTGGGCTTTGGGCTTTCGGCTTGCCGGGCGTCCCCGTGAACTCTGGGGGATCAGCTCGGCAAAGCAGGTCCCTCGCTGCGCTCGGGACGACATCGGATGGAGGGCTGGGAAGTGGGAAGTGGCAACACCGCGGGCAATCGCAGCAATACAGCAAGCAGGGCAGCAGGCAAGTACGCGAATCAGGCAATGAGGGACAGGATGCAAGCAGAGGCAGGATGCAAAAGGAGGCGGCACGCAAGCACTCAGCGCAAAGCAGACCGATCTGACCCGGATCGGCAGGCTCCCCACGCGGGACTAGGGCGACACGCCGGAGCGGGCAAGATTGCAGCCCGGTCGTGTCTCGCCGTCTGAGACTGAACGCCGCCGGGTCATATTGCCGTACAGTCCCGTGCCGACCCGTCGGGGGCGCCGGATGCTTGCATGCACCCGCACGGCGGCCTATATACCAAGTCCATGTCCCGTCCCGTCGACCCCAGCCTGGACCCCCGCGCCCGCGTGCTGCTGCGCACGCTGATCGCGCGCTACATCCGCGAGGGCGAGCCGATCGGCTCGCAGACGCTGGCCCGGCATTCCGGGCTGGACGTGAGCGCGGCCACCATCCGCAACATCCTGGGCGAACTGGAAGACCAGGGCTTCCTGGCCGCCCCGCACACCTCCGCCGGGCGTGTGCCGACGGCGCAGGGCTACCGGCTGTTCGTCGACAGCCTGCTGCAGATCGAGCCGCTGGCGGAGGTCGAAATGGCGCGCCTGCGTGGTGAGCTGGCCGCCGGCAGCGCCAGCCAGAGCCTGCTCGGCAGCGCCTCTGAGCTGGTCTCGGCGATGACCCATTTCGTCGGCGTGGTCAGCGTGCCCAAGCGCGAGACCTTCGCCTTCAAGCATGTCGATTTCGTGCCGCTGGACGGCCAGCGGGTGCTGGCGATCCTGGTGTTTGCCGACAACGCTGTGCAGAACCGCATCCTGCAGACCAGCCGCAGCTACGAACCTGCCGAGCTGGAGCGCATCGCCAACTATCTCAACACCCACTTCGCCGGCCGCCCGCTGGCCGAGGCGCGCAGTCTGCTGCTGAGCGAACTGCGCCGCGCGCGCCAGGAGATGGAAGGCCTGATGCGCCATGCGCTGGAACTGGCCGACCAGGCGCTCGCCAGCGATGCCGAGGACATGCTGGTGGCCGGGCAGACCCGGCTGATCGGCGTGCAGGATCTCTCCGACCTGGACCGCCTGCGCGAGCTGTTCGAGGCCTTCGCCAGCAAGCGCGAGATCCTGCGTCTGCTCGAAGGCACGCTCAAGGCGCAGGGCGTGCGCATCTTCATCGGCGAGGAGACCGGCATGGCACCGCTGGACGGCGTGTCGCTGGTGACCGCCCCCTACGGCGCCGGCGGGCGTACGCTCGGTGTGCTCGGGGTGATCGGCCCGACCCGCATGGCCTACGAGCGGGTGATTCCGGTCGTCCAGGCCGCCGCCTCGGTGCTCAGCGACGCCCTGAACCCCAGGCCTGCCGACGCCAGATAAGGTCGCGCCAGCCGACCTCGCGCCAGCCGGCCCCGCGCAAGTGGGTCTCGCCCATGTCCTTCCATGTCGGCCTGTGCCGCTTGTGCCGCCCCTGCGCGGTCGAGCGGACCGAAGCTCCGCTGCGCTGGCTTCCGAAGGCATCCACAGCGGAGCTGTGCTCCGCTCTGCAAGGCTCACAGCGGAGCTGTGCTCCGCTCTACAGGGCTCCGGGGGTCTCCGGCCCCGGGAGCGGCAGTACTCCGGTCGCGCGCGTCGCAGGGGCCTTGATTCCGTCCGTTGCGGCCCCCATCCCTGCGCCGTCGGCGGGTGCGCCCGTCTTTTCGTCTCCGGAACGGCTTATGAATCAAGAGCATACGCAGCAGGATGAGGGCATGGACTCCAATCGCGACAGCGCCGGGAGCGCGCTGGACGCGGCGAGCGGCGACCCCGAGGCGATGATCCAGGCCCTGAAAGCCGAGCTGGATCAGCTGCGCGGCGAAGTGCTGCGCGATCGCGCCGACCTCGAGAACCAGCGTCGCCGCCTGGCGCGTGACGTCGAGAGTGCCCGCCGTTTCGCCAACGAGCGTCTGCTCGGCGAACTGCTGCCTCTGTTCGACAGCATGGAAGCGGGTCTCGCCGCCGCGCCCGAGGGCAATCCCCTGCGCGAAGGGCTGGAGCTGACCCTGCGTCAGCTGCACCGCATCGCCGAGAGCAATGGTCTGACCGAAGTCGCTCCGGCGGCCGGCGAGGCCTTCAACCCCGAGCGGCATCAGGCGATGAGCATGGTCGACGCCCCGGACATCCCGCCGGGCAGCGTGTTCCAGGTCTTCCAGAAGGGCTACCTGCTCAACGACCGCCTCCTGCGCCCGGCGCTGGTGGTGGTCGCGAAGCAGGACTGACCCGCAGCTCGTCCGGGCAGGAGCGGTAGGAGCGGCTTCAGCCGCGACCTGGATGCCAAGCGGAATCTTCGTGGCGTGTCCGGGTAGGTGCCGTAGGAGCGGCGTAAGCCGCGACCGCGATGTCAAGTGGAAAGGTCGCGGCTTACGCCGCTCCTACAGCGCTCCTGCGCCGCCTCTGCACACGGCGCCGACCCGCTTCTGTCCAGTCCCGTACTGCCCCCGCAATACGCATCCGCATGAATCCGGCCGCGCCGGGCGCTTGAAACCCCGTCCGACGCCCCCCACACACCAGACATCGGCGGCACGGCCGCTCCCCACATCAATAGCAAGACTCCAGAGGACACCATCATGGGCAAGATCATCGGTATCGATCTCGGCACGACCAACTCGTGCGTCGCGATCATGGAGGGCGGCAAGGCCAGGGTCATCGAAAACAGCGAGGGCGACCGCACCACGCCGTCGATCATCGCCTACACGAAAGACGGCGAAGTGCTGGCCGGGGCCAGCGCCAAGCGCCAGGCCGTCACCAATCCCAAGAACACCTTCTTCGCGGTCAAGCGCCTGATCGGCCGCAAGTTCACCGACGCCGAGGTCAAGAAGGACCTCGACCTCGTGCCGTATTCGATTTTCGCGCACGACAACGGCGACGCGTGGATCGCTACCGCCGACGGCAAGAAGATGGCGCCGCAGCAGATCTCGGCCGAAGTGCTGGGCAAGATGAAGAAGACCGCCGAGGCCTACCTCGGCGAGACCGTGACCGAAGCGGTCATCACCGTGCCGGCCTACTTCAACGACAGCCAGCGCCAGGCGACCAAGGACGCCGGCCGCATCGCGGGCCTCGAGGTGAAGCGCATCATCAACGAGCCGACCGCGGCCGCACTCGCCTACGGCCTCGACAAGGGCGACACCAAGGACCGCAAGATCGCCGTGTACGACCTCGGCGGCGGCACCTTCGACGTGTCGATCATCGAGATCGCCAACGTCGACGGCGAGAAGCAGTTCGAGGTGCTGGCGACCAACGGCGACACCTTCCTCGGCGGCGAAGATTTCGACAAGCGCGTCATCGACTACCTGGTCGAGGAGTTCGAGAAGGACCAGGGCATCGATCTGCGCAAGGATCCGCTGGCCCTGCAGCGCCTCAAGGACGCCGCCGAACGCGCCAAGATCGAGCTGTCCAGCTCGCAGCAGACCGAGGTCAATCTGCCGTACATCACGGCCGATGCGTCCGGTCCGAAGCACCTCAACATCAAGCTCACCCGCGCCAAGCTCGAAGCCCTGGTCGACGATCTGGTCAAGCGCACCATCGAGCCCTGCCGCATCGCACTGAACGACGCGGGCCTGCGCGCCGGCGACATCAGCGAGGTGATCCTGGTCGGCGGTCAGACCCGCATGCCCAAGGTGCAGGCGGCGGTGGCCGAGTTCTTCGGCAAGGAACCGCGCAAGGACGTCAACCCGGACGAGGCCGTCGCCATCGGCGCCGCGATCCAGGGCGGCGTGCTGGCCGGCGACGTGAAGGACGTGCTGCTGCTCGACGTCACCCCGCTCAGCCTCGGCATCGAGACCGCGGGCGGCGTGATGACCAAGATCATCGAGAAGAACACCACCATCCCGACCAAGGCCTCGCAGGTCTTCAGTACGTACTCGGACAACCAGACCGCGGTGACCGTGCACGTGCTGCAGGGCGAGCGCGAGCAGGCCCAGTACAACAAGTCGCTGGCGCGCTTCGACCTGTCCGGCATCGAGCCTGCGCCGCGCGGCATGCCGCAGATCGAGGTGTCCTTCGACATCGACGCCAACGGCATCCTGCACGTCAATGCCAAGGACAAGAAGACCGGCAAGGAGCAGAAGGTCGAGATCAAGGCCGGCTCGGGCCTGTCCGAGGAGGAGATCCAGCGCATGGTGCAGGACGCCGAGGCGCACCGCGAGGAAGACAAGCGCTTCCACGACCTGGTGCAGGCGCGCAACCATGCCGACGGCCTGATCCACGCCGCGCGCACCGCGATCAAGGACAACGGCGACAAGGTGCCGGGAGAAGTGATCGGTCGCACCGAGGGCGCCATCGCCGAGCTGGAGACCGCGATGAAGGGCGACGATAAGGGCCAGATCGAGGCCAAGTCGAAGGCGCTGGAGGAGGCCGCGCAGTCGCTGCTGGCCGCCTCCGCCGCCGGCCAGCCCGGCGGCCCCGACATGGGCGCAGGCCCGGGCCCCTCGGCGTCCTCTGCCCAGGCCGACGATGTGGTCGATGCGGAATTCACGGAAGTGAAGGACGAGAAAGGCCGGGATTCGTGATTCGGGAATCGGGAATCGGAACGGCGGGGCTTCGGCCCCGCTTTTCCCTTTCCGATGACCCCTGATCGTTCGTTGTTTTTCCGCGGCATCGTCTCTGCCGCGACTGCGCGTGTCGAATCCCGAATCCCCATTCCCGAATCCCGGCCCCATGAGCAAACGCGATTACTACGAAGTCCTGGGCGTGGCCCGCAGTGCCGGCGAGGACGAGCTGAAGAAGGCGTATCGGCGTCTGGCGATGAAGCATCACCCGGACCGCAATCCGGGCAATGCCGATGCCGAGGCCGCGTTCAAGGAGGCCAAGGAGGCCTACGAAGTGCTGTCCGACGCCAACAAGCGACGGGCCTACGACGCGCATGGCCATGCCGCGTTCGAGCACGGCATGGGCGGCGGCGGTGGCGGGCAGCAGGGCTATGCCGACATCAACGACATCTTCGGCGACATCTTCGGCAACATCTTCGGCGGCGGAGGCGGCGGCCGCGCCGGCCCGCGCCGCGGTGCGGACGTCGGGGTGATCGTCGAGCTGGACCTGGAAGACGCGGTCGCCGGCATCGAAAAGCGCATCGAAGTGCCCACCCTCGCCGAATGCGAGCCGTGCAAGGGCAGCGGTTCGGAAGACGGCAAACAGGAGACCTGCTCCACCTGCAACGGCCGCGGCCAGGTGCGTTTCCAGCGCGGCATCTTCTCGATGCAGCAGACCTGCCCGCACTGCGGCGGCGCCGGCAAGCGCATCGCCAACCCGTGCAAGGTCTGCAAGGGTGCCGGGCGGGTGGAAGAGGAAAAAGTGCTGTCGGTGAAGATTCCCGCGGGCGTCGACAACGGCGACCGCATCCGCCTGGCCGGCGAAGGCGAGGCCGGCCCGTCCGGTGCACCGTCCGGCGATCTCTACGTCGAGATCCGCGTGCGCGAGCACGCGATCTTCCAGCGTGACGGCGACGACCTGCACTGCGAAGTGCCGATCCGTTTCTCGCAGGCCGCACTCGGCGACATCGTCCGCGTGCCCACCCTCGGCGGCGAGGCGGAAATCCGTCTGCCGGCCGAAACCCAGACCGGCAAGGTATTCCGCCTGCGCGAAAAGGGCGTGAAATCGGTGCGCAGTCGCGCCCCGGGCGACCTGTATTGCCGGGTGGTGGTCGAAACCCCGGTCAACCTGACCACGCGCCAGCGCGAGCTGCTGGAAGAATTCGAGTCCACCTTCATCGGCGAAGGCGCACGCCGGCATTCGCCCAAGTCCAGCACCTTCATCGATGGCGTGAAGAGCTTCTGGGAGCGCATGACCTCCTGAGCATCGCCGGGCACAGTCGCCTGCTGCGCTCTGGCCGCTCACCTGACGCGCATGCCGCGTGGCGGCGCGTCGCGCTTCTCGCCTGCGATCGCTTTCCAGGCCGCCAGGGCCTGTCAACGCGATGGCGGATGAGCCCCGCGCTTCGCCGGCGTCAGCCAGGCGGTGCCTTCCCTGCCGTGTCGCGCGAACACCGCATCGGCGAGGGCGCGATCATCGAGCCGGTCGGGATGGAAGGACGGCTTGGTGTACGCCCACAGATGACAGAGCGTGCCAGTCACCATGCGATGGCCGCTGCCGAAATGCCGCCACAGCTGGGCCCATGTCGAGCGTTTGAACAACCGTCCCGCTTGCCACAGCAGCATCACCATGCCCAGGCTCATCAGCGCATAGAACAGCGGCGCGGTCAGCAACAGCCCGGCGATGCGGACCGTGTGCGAAGGCGTGTACGCCTGCAGCACGTCGAATGCGATGTGCTTGTGCTCGATTTCCTCGGCGAAGTGCCACTCCATCAGGCCGCGTACTTCCGGGTGCGCGTCGGCGAGGATGTCCTGGCGGAGGAATTCGTGCGCGACGAAGGCATTGATGTGTTCGACGCAGCTGACCATCGACAGGCGCAGCCACAGCGGCGCGAACTTCTCCACCGGCTGGAAGGTGAGCCGTTCGACCCATCGCTCGAATCCCCGGAAGCGATAGCCCTGCGCATCGAGATTGCGCCAGTAGCGCCTGTGGGCGACGCCATGTTCGGCCTCCTGGTGGATGAAGGCCTGCGCCGCTTCGCGTAGCGCCGGATCCGACACCTTCGGCAATGCGGCATTGATCGTGCGCATGTAGAAGCCTTCGTTCGCCGGCACCAGGATCGTGTAGGTGTCGAGCACAGCCGCGATCACCGCGGAGGAAGGCAGCCAACCGGAGGTGATGTCGTCCGAGAAGGGCGCAGCATAGCGGCGCGGAGTGAGATCGATGCTCATGCGGGGTCCCCTTGTTCCCGTGGACGGTTTCCGTAGACGGTTTCCATGAATCCAGTGCCGCGTCGCGTGCATGGAGCCGCATCCGTTCGGCCACGACCGCGGCCTGATGAACGCATCCCCGCACGCCGCTCCTGCCGCAGTCTGCCGAATGGCATGTGCGGGCCGCATCCGGAGGCGTCCGCTGCGGTCGCGACGATTTCCTGCGCCCGACTCCCTGCGCCCGAACGAACTCGGCCTGTGTGGCTGGCCATTCCGATCGCCTCCAGGCGGCTGCCGAAGCACTCGCGCAAGGGTACTCCTTTCGACCGTGAGCGTAGCGGCATCGGCGGTCGCCTTGTTGTTCAGCGACATCGCGGTCCGGAGTGCGGCGTGGCGCTGCGCGCAGGTATGCTTGCCTTCCCCTCGATGCCTCGGCCCGACGCCATGTCCGCTCCCATTCGACTGCTCATCCATGGCGCCAGCGGGCGCATGGGGCAGGCGCTGCTGCGCCTCACCCGTGAACGCGACGACCTGCAGGCAGTGGCCGCCGTGTCGCGCGGGCAGCCGGCGCAGCGCGTGGTCGAGGGCGTTCCGCGTTTCGCCGCGAGCGAACTGTCCGGCGTGCCCGAGTTCGATGTCGCCGTGGATTTCAGCCTGCCCGAGGGCTTCGATCCTGTGCTGGCGCTGTGCGTGGCCCGCGGCACTGCCTTCGTGTCCGGCACCACCGGGCTGGAGGATGCGCAGCGCGCCGCGCTCGAAGCGGCTGCGGACCGCGTGCCGGTGCTGTGGGCCTCCAATTTCAGCCTGGGCGTGGCGGTGCTGCACATGCTGGTCGAACGCGCCGCCGCGGCGTTGCCGGGCTGGGATTGCGACATCGTCGAGCAACACCACACCCGCAAGCGCGACGCGCCCTCCGGCACCGCGCTCACCCTCGGCGCGGCGGCCGAGCGCGGCGGCGCCGCGCCGCGTTATGCGAGCCTGCGCGCCGGGGACATCGTCGGCGAGCACACCGTGCAATTCGCCACCGCCGGCGAACGCATCGAGCTGGTCCATCGCGCGACCGACCGCGACATCTTCGCGCGCGGCGCGCTGCATGCGGCCGCGCGCCTGCCGGGGCGCGCTCCCGGGCGCTACACGCTCGCCGACCTGCTCGGCTGAACGCGTGAGCGTGCTTCCGGTGCAATCCCCGCCGCAGCGGCCCACCGTCGGGATCGTCGGCAGCGCGGGCGCCTACGGACGCTGGTTGCGGCGTTTTTTCGAAATGCGCATGGGGCTGCCCACGCTCGGCCACGACCCGTCCGACGCCGACAGCGACCCGCCCGAACGCCTGCTGGTCGAGGCCGATGTGCTGCTGTTCTCGGTGCCGATCGCGTCCACTGCGGCGGTGATCGACGACTGGCGCATGCGCGCGGCCGGCCGCGAGGCCGGGCGGCTGTGGCTGGACGTGACCTCGATCAAGCAGGCGCCGCTGGCCGCGATGCTGCGCTCGACGGCCGAAGTCGCCGGCCTGCATCCGATGACCGCGCCGCCGGCCGCACCCAGCCTGAAGGGCAGGGTGGTGGCGGTCTGCGAGGCCCGGCTGGACGCCTGGCGCCCCTGGTTCGAGGCCCTGCTGGCCGCGCTGCAGGCCGAGTGCGTGCGGATCGAGCCTGAAGCCCACGACCGCGCGATGGCGCTGGTGCAGGCCATGGTGCATGCCGGCCATCTCGCCCAGGCCGGCACCCTGGCGGCCTGCGCGGGTGCCTCCGGCGGCTTGGACGCGTTGCTGGCGGTGCGCACCGCGTCCTTTGAGCTCGACCACGCCATCGCCGCGCGCATCCTCTCGCTCAATCCGCGGATCTACGAAGACATCCAGTTCGAGAACCCGCATGTGCCCGAGGTGCTGGACACGCTGAGCGCGGAACTCGCGGCGCTGCGCGCGCTGGTGGCGCGCGGCGACGCGTCCGCGCGCGAGGAATTCCGCGCGCGCTTCCTGGCGCGGAATCGCGAGGCCTTCGGCGCGCCGTCGCTGGCCGCCGGCAACGCCACTTTCGAGCGCGTGGGTCATCTGCTGGCCGATCTGCTCGACCGGCCCACGCTGAGCGTGCATCTGCCCGAAGACCGTGCCGGCTCGCTGCGCGCGCTGCTGGCGGTGTTCGAGCGTCACGGCATCAGCCTGGCCTCGCTGCATTCCCTGCGCACGCCGGCGGGCGAGGTGCATTTCCGCTTCGGCTTCGACCCGGCGCAGGACCGGCAGGCGCTGGCCGCGGCGGCGGCCGAGATCGACGTCACCGGCATCGGCCGGGTGTTGGTCGACGCCTCGACCGTCTGATCGCCCCTGGCCGGGCGCCGGGCGGGCTGCGACGCGCACGATGCTGGCGCACCGGGGCCGCGACCGGTACAATTCCCGCTCGCCTGAATCCCTCACGCCCCGGACCGGAATACCGCCGCGTCCGAGGCTTTTTGCAACCCGAACTAGGCGAAGCCTGTGACTGAACCTGCCATCCTGGTCCTCGAAGACGGCACTGTATTCGAGGGCATTTCCGTCGGCGCGACCGGCCTGTCCGTCGGTGAAGTCGTATTCAATACCGCGCTGACCGGCTACCAGGAAATCCTCACCGACCCTTCCTACGCCCGGCAACTGGTCACCCTGACCTATCCGCACATCGGCAATACCGGCTGCACCGATCTCGATGACGAGGCGGCGCAGGTCTGGGCGTCCGGCCTGATCGTGCGCGACGTGCCGCGTCGCCCCAGCAACTGGCGCAGCCAGGTCGCGCTGCCCGAATGGCTCAAGGCGCGCGGCATCGTCGCCATCGCCGATATCGACACTCGCAAACTCACCCGTCTGCTGCGCGACCGCGGCGCCCAGAACGGCGCGCTGATGGCGGGCGAGGGCATCGACGTCGACCGCGCGCTCGAAGCCGCGCGCAAGTTCCCCGGCCTGAAGGGCATGGATCTGGCGCAGGTGGTCAGCACCGCCGAGCGCTATCCCTGGCACGAAGGCCAGCTCGATCTGGACCGCAACGCCTTCGTCCAGGCCGAACTGAAATACCGCGTGGTCGCCTACGACTTCGGCGTGAAGCGCAACATCCTGCGCATGCTGGCCGAGCGCGGCTGCGATGTGACCGTGGTCCCGGCGAAGACGCCGCTGGACGAGGTGCTGGCGCTGCAGCCGGACGGCGTGTTCCTGTCCAACGGTCCCGGCGACCCGGCGCCCTGCGACTACGCGATCGACGCCATCCGCGGGCTGATCGCGAAGAAGGTGCCGACCTTCGGCATCTGCCTGGGCCACCAGCTGCTGGGTCTGGCCGCGGGCGCGCAGACGCTGAAGATGAAGTTCGGCCACCACGGTGCCAACCACCCGGTGATCGACCTCGACAGCGGCCGGGTGATGATCACCTCGCAGAATCACGGTTTCGCGGTCGACGAGGCCACGCTGCCGGCCAATGTGCGCGTGACCCATCGCTCGCTGTTCGACGGCAGCAATCAGGGCATCGCCCTGACCGATGCCCCCGCGTTCTCGTTCCAGGGTCACCCCGAAGCCAGTCCCGGCCCGCACGATGTGGCGCCGCTGTTCGACCGTTTCGTCGATCTCATCCGGGCCTCGGCGCAGTGAGCGCTGCGTCCGTCCGTCTGCCGTCCATCTGCCCGCCGTCCGTCTGGAGACCCGCCATGCGCATCGCCCGCTCGCCCCACCGTGCCCGCCGACTGTGGGCTGCACTCCTCTTCAGCGCGGCGCTGTCGCTGGCCGCAGGCGCGGTCCTCGCTGCCGCTCCCGCCGACAAGGTCTCGGCCAAGGCCGGCAAGCCGCAGAACGACGCACAGGTCGAGCGTCTGACCGATCTGGTCGTCCAGGCCATTCCGATGGGCATGATCTTCGACAGCCTGTCCGAGGCCGATCCGAACTGGCCGATGCAGGAAAAGCCCGACGCGGTCACCCCCGCGCAGCTGGGCTGCCTGCGTCGCGAGCTCAGCGCCGACGGCTATCGCCGCACCAAGCGCGAGGATGCCGCGGCCTATATCGAGCAGCACCCGTCCTCGCTCGAGCAGGACATCCGCGTGCTCGATGAGGGCGCCGCGCTGATGATGGGCAAGCTGATGCTGGCCGGCGTCGAGCAGGAGCGCACCGGCATCCCGGTGGACCAGAATGCGCTGATGGGCCAGGCTTCGCCCGAGCAGCTGGCGGCGTTCATGAGTTTCATGACCAGCCCGGACCACGCCTCGCTGCGTCGGCTGGCCGGCATCGGCAATGCCTTCGATCACGGGCGCAGCGCCGAAGAGAACGAGAACGCCGGCGAAGCCGCAGGCGCCGATCTCGCGACCAGGATCATGCTCAAGGCGATGGGCCGCTGCGAGGTGCCCTCGTCCGTGCTGTTCGAGTGAGCGCGCGGCGCCGGTGAACGATTCCCTCGCGTCGTCGTCCTCCGCACGCGGATCGCGCATGCCGATGCGCATGCCGATGCTCATGCCGCGCGCCCGCCTGCGGCGCCTGAGCCGACGCGCGGCGTTCGCTGCGGCCGTGCTGGCGGCGTATCCGGCCTTCGTGCTCGGCACCACCTACGCGATCGTGCTCGACAGCGGCCTGCCCGGCGGTCGTCACGGCCCGCAGGACGCCTACCGTCACAGCTTGGCCAGCGCGATCGTCGCCTACACGGGCTCGCCGCGCTGGGTGGACTGGGTCACGCGGGTGATGGAAGACGACGGCCGCGGCGACGCGGCCCGCGCGATGGATGCGCACAACAACCGCCTCGGTGCGCGCATCGGCGCCAAGGCGCGGAGCTGGACCGAGATGCGCGCCGGGATCGACGCCGCGGTCGCCGCGGGCGATGTCCAGGTGCAGGAACCGAGCCGTATCACCTGGTTGCCGCCCGAACGCTGGCGCGACCACCTTTACTGACACCGTGCCCGGCGCGACCGGGCGCAATCGAGAGAGCACATGCCCAAGCGCACCGACATCCAGACCGTCCTGATCATCGGCGCCGGCCCGATCGTGATCGGTCAGGCCTGCGAATTCGACTACTCCGGCGCCCAGGCCTGCAAGGCACTGCGCGACGAGGGCTACCGGGTGGTCCTGGTCAACAGCAACCCGGCGACCATCATGACCGACCCGGAGATGGCCGACGCGGTCTACATCGAGCCGATCAACTGGACGATGCTCGAGAAGATCATCGCCAAGGAGAAGCCCGACGCGCTGCTGCCGACCATGGGCGGGCAGACCGCGCTGAACTGCGCGCTGGATCTGGCCGACAACGGCGTGCTGGAGAAATACGGCGTCGAGCTGATCGGCGCCTCGCGCGAGGCCATCCGCATGGCCGAGGACCGCGAGCTGTTCCGCGTGGCGATGCAGGAGATCGGCCTGGAGTGCCCGAAGGCCGAAGTGGCCCGCAATTTCGAGCAGGCGCTGGAAATCCAGGCGAAGGTGGGCTACCCCACCATCATCCGCCCCAGCTTCACCCTCGGCGGAACCGGCGGCGGCATCGCCTACAACCGCCAGGAGTTCGAGGAGATCGCCAAGCGCGGCCTGGATCTCTCGCCCGTGCATGAAGTGCTGATCGAAGAGTCGGTGCTGGGCTGGAAGGAGTTCGAGATGGAAGTGGTCCGCGACACCGCGGACAACTGCATCATCGTCTGCTCCATCGAGAATCTCGACCCGATGGGCGTGCATACCGGCGACAGCATCACCGTCGCGCCGGCGCAGACGCTCACCGACAAGGAATATCAGCGCCTTCGCGACGCCAGTCTCGCGGTGCTGCGCAAGATCGGCGTGGACACCGGCGGCTCCAACGTGCAGTTCGGCATCAACGCGCAGAACGGCCGGGTGGTGGTGATCGAGATGAATCCGCGCGTGTCGCGGTCCTCGGCGCTGGCCTCGAAGGCCACCGGCTTCCCGATCGCCAAGGTCGCGGCCAAGTTGGCCGTGGGCTACACGCTGGACGAGCTGAAGAACGAGATCACCGGCGGGCTGACCCCGGCCTCGTTCGAGCCGAGCATCGACTACGTGGTGACCAAGATTCCGCGCTTCGCGTTCGAGAAATTCCCGGCCGCCGATGCGCGCCTGACCACGCAGATGAAGTCGGTGGGCGAGGTGATGGCGATCGGCCGCACCTTCCAGGAGTCGCTGCAGAAGGCGCTGCGCGGGCTGGAAACCGGCAAGGCCGGCCTCGACCCGACCGGTCTGGATCTGGGCAGCGACGAGGGCATGCTGCGCCTGCGCCGCGAGGTGAAGGAAGCCGGCCCGGAGCGCATGTTCTATCTGGCCGATGCGTTCCGCGCCGGGATGAGCGTGGAAGACGTGCATGCGCTGTCCTTCGTCGACCCGTGGTTCCTCGACCAGATCGAGGAACTGGTGGCGCTGGAGCGCGAGGTCGCCGAGGCCGGCATCGACGCGCTCGACGCGAAGCGTCTGCGCATGCTCAAGCGCAAGGGTTTTTCGGATGCGCGCCTGGCGCAGCTGGCCGGCACCAACGAGGCCGCGGTGCGCGCGCTGCGCAAGGCCTTCGGCGTGCGCCCGGTGTACAAGCGCGTGGACTCCTGCGCGGCCGAGTTCGCCACCACCACCGCGTACCTGTATTCGACCTACGAGGACGAGTGCGAGGCCGCGCCCACGCAGCGCGACAAGATCATGGTGCTCGGCGGCGGCCCCAACCGCATCGGCCAGGGCATCGAGTTCGACTACTGCTGCGTGCACGCCGCGCTCGCCCTGCGCGAGGACGGCTACGAGACCATCATGGTCAACTGCAACCCGGAGACGGTCTCCACCGACTACGACACCTCCGACCGCCTGTATTTCGAGCCGCTGACGCTCGAGGACGTGCTGGAGATCGTGGAGCTGGAAAAGCCCAAGGGCGTGATCGTGCAGTTCGGTGGCCAGACCCCGCTGAAGCTGGCGCAGGCGCTGGAAGCCAACGGCGTGCCGGTGATCGGCACCTCGCCGGATTCCATCGACCTGGCCGAGGACCGCGAGCGCTTCCAGAAGCTGGTCGACGATCTCGGCCTGAAGCAGCCGCCGAACCGCACCGCGCGCAACGCCGACGAGGCGCTCGCGCTGGCGCGCGAGATCGGCTACCCGCTGGTGGTGCGCCCGAGCTACGTCCTCGGTGGGCGGGCGATGGAAATCGTCTACTCCGACGCCGACCTCGCGCGCTACGTGAGGGATGCGGTCCAGGTCTCGAACGATTCGCCGGTGCTGCTCGACCGCTTCCTCGACCATGCGGTCGAGGTCGATGTCGACATCATCGCCGACAAGGACGGCAACGTGCTGATCGGCGGGGTGATGGAGCACATCGAGGAGGCCGGCGTGCATTCCGGCGATTCCTCGTGCTCGCTGCCGCCGTATTCGCTCTCGGCCGCCACCCAGGCGCGCCTGCGCGAGCAGGTGCGCGCACTGGCGAAGGCGCTGAACGTCGTCGGGCTGATGAACACCCAGTTCGCCATCCAGACGGAGGCGGACGGGACGGATACCGTCTTCCTGCTCGAAGTGAACCCGCGCGCCTCGCGCACCGTGCCCTTCGTGTCGAAGGCGACCGGCGTGTCGCTGGCCAAGATCGCCGCGCGCTGCATGGCCGGCAAGACCCTGGCCGAACAGGGCGCGACCGAGGAAGTGGTGCCGCACTACTACTCGGTGAAGGAGGCGATCTTCCCGTTCGCCAAGTTCCAGAACGTCGATCCCATTCTTGGCCCGGAAATGCGCTCCACAGGCGAGGTCATGGGCGTGGGCCACCACTTCGGCGCCGCGTTCGCGCGCGCGCAGGAAGCCGGCGGCATCCGTGCGCCGGCCATCGGCAAGGTGTTCATCTCGGTGCGCGACCCCGACAAGGAGCGCACTCTGCCGATCGCCCGCGAACTGCTGGCCCGCGGCTACAGCATCGTCGCCACCCGCGGCACCGCCGCGTGGCTGGAGGAGCGCGGCATCGAGTGCGAGATCGTCAACAAGGTGGTCGAGGGACGCCCGCACATCGTCGACCTGATCAAGAATGGCGAGATCGTGTACATCGTCAACACCACCGAGGGCAAACAGGCCATCGCCGACTCGTTCTCGATCCGGCGCGAGGCTCTGCAGCACCGCGTCACCTATTCGACCACCATCTCCGGCGCCAAGGCGCTGCTGCATTCGCTTCCCTACCGCGGCGCCGGCCCGGTCTGGTCGCTGCAGCAGTTGCACAGGGAACTGCGGCGGCAGTCGACCTGAAGACACTCAAGTCAATACACATCAAAACGGAAGCCTCATGAGAGCACCCATGACCATGAAGGGCGCGCAGCGTCTGCGCGCCGAACTGGAGCAGTTGAAGTCGGTCCAGCGCCCGGCCGTCATCAACGCCATCGCCGAAGCCCGCGCGCACGGCGACCTGAAGGAAAACGCCGAGTACCACGCCGCGCGCGAGCAGCAGGGCTTCATCGAAGGCCGCATCAAGCAGCTGGAAGCCGAGCTCTCGCATGCCGACGTGATCGACATCGGGCGCCTGAATGCCGGCGACCGCGTGGTGTTCGGCGCCACGGTGCTGCTGGCCGATGTCGAGACCGACGAGGAAAAGCGCTACCAGATCGTCGGCGACCTGGAAGCCGACATCAAGCTCAACCTGATCGCGATCTCCTCGCCGCTGGCGCGTGCGCTGATCGGCAAGCACGCCGGCGACAGCGTCGTGCTGGAAGCGCCGGGCGGCACCCGCGAGTACGAGATCATCGAAGTCTCGTACGTCGACTGAAGGCACCGGCATGGCCGCACGCACGCTGCGTCTGTTGCTCCCCGCCTGGGCGGATTTCGGCCGGCAGTCGCTGACGCCGGACGCCGCCCGCGCGCTGGGGCGCGGCGATGCCGCGACGACCGAGCCCGGCCGCCCGGCGCAGCGCGCGCGTGCCTTCGCCTGCGTGCCCGCGCACGACGCGCCCGCGGCGCTCGCGCGCCAGCGCGACGCCGGCGATGCCGGCACCGATTTGTGGCTGCGCGCCGACCCGGCGCATGCCCGCGCGGATATCAACGGCGCGCGCCTGCTCGCCTATGGCCGTGCGCTGGCGCTGACGCGCGAGGATATGCAGGCCTTTTTGCCCGCGCTGCGCCCGCTGTTCGGCGATGCCGGGATGGCCCTGGACGCGCCGGTGCCGGACCGCTGGTACCTGCGCCTGCAGCCCGGCGCCACCGTGCCGGTGTTCAGCGAGCCGGAGCAGGCGCTGGGTGAGGACCTGTTCGAGCATCAGCCGCAGGGCGAGGCCGGGCGACGCTGGCGTGCGCTGTCCAGCGAGGTCGAGATCACCCTGCACAACCATCCGCAGAACGCCGTGCGCATCGCCCGCGGGCAGGCGCCGGTGAACCTGCTGTGGTTCTGGGGTGCGGGCAAGTTGCCCACGGTCGTGCGCGGCGAATTCGCCCAGGTGGCGACCGACGACGAGATCCTCGACGCACTGGCCCACGCCGCCGGCGCCAGCACCACGGCCCTGCCGGCGCGTCTGGAGGACCTGTCGTCGGTCACGGCGGGCGAGGGCGTCGCGGCGGGACTCGTCGATCTGGCGCACATGCGCGATCTCGCCGCGCTGCAGCGCGATTGGCTGCTGCCGGCGCTCGCTCGCCTGCGCGCTGGCGCGTTCGCGCAGGTCGAGCTGGATGCCTGCGACGGTCGCAGCGTGGTGCTGCGGCGCGGCCATCGCTTGCGCTTCTGGCGGCGCCCCTGGATGCCGTCCGCATGAAGGCGGGCCCGCGCTTCGACGTGACTACTGCGCCGTGAGTCTGCGCAGCATCCGTCGCCGTGCGTCGGTCGTCCCCGACCCTGCGGCGTGGCCCGACGGGATCCCGTCGCTGCTGCGTCATGTGTACGCCGCGCGCGGCGCACTGCGGCACGAAGACGCGCAGCCATCGCTGCGCAGCCTGCTGCCGCCCGACGCGCTCGCCCACAGCGATGCCGCCGCGGCGTTGCTGCAGCAGGCCATCGCGGAGGATCGGCACATCGTGGTGGTCGGCGATTTCGACTGCGACGGCGCGACCGCCTGTGCGGTGGCGGTGCGCGGCCTGCGCATGCTCGGCGCGCGGCAGGTGTCCTACGCGGTGCCGCACCGCATGATCCACGGCTACGGGCTGTCGCCGGCGCTGGTGGAGTCGCTGGAACCGATGCGGCCCGAGCTGCTGGTCACCGTCGATCACGGCATCGCCTGCCACGCCGGCGTCGCTGCGGCCAAGGCGCGCGGCTGGCAGGTGCTGGTGACCGATCACCACCTGCCCGGCGACACCCTGCCGCCCGCGGATGTGGTGGTCGACCCCAATCTCCCCGACGACAGTTTCCCCAGCAAGTCGCTGGCCGGGGTCGGCGTGATGTTCTACGTGCTGCTCGCCCTGCGCAGGCGCCTGCGCGAGGCGGGTGCGTTCGCGGCGGGACAGGAGCCCGACCTGCCGCAGCTACTCGACCTGGTCGCGGTGGGCACCGTCGCCGACCTGGTCCCGCTGGACACCAACAACCGCGCGATGGTGGCCGCCGGCCTGCGTCGGCTGCGCGCCGGGCGCGGCTGCGCCGGGCTGCGCGCGCTGATCGAGGTCGCGCGCCGCAGCGAGGATGCGCTTACCGCCGCCGATATCGGTTTTGCGCTCGGGCCGAGAATCAACGCCGCCGGCCGACTCGAAGACATGGCGCTCGGCATCGAATGCCTGCTTTGCGACGACCCGCGCCGCGCGCGCGAGCTGGCCGAGGTGCTGGACGGCATCAACGCCGAGCGTCGCGGCGTGCAGCAGCAGATGGTCGACGAAGCCGAGCATGCGCTGCAGACGCTGGGCGTGGGCGAGGGCATGGACCGCAGCGCCGCCGCCATCTGCCTGTACCACGAGGACTGGCACCCCGGCGTCGTTGGCCTGGTGGCCTCGAAGATCAAGGAACGCGCCCACCGCCCGACCATCGCCTTCGCGCCGAGCGAACCCGGCAGTGACCGCCTGCGCGGCTCGGCGCGTTCGATCGCCGGCTTCCATATCCGCGATGCGCTCGCGCTGGTGGATGCGCGCCACCCAGGCCTGATCGAGAAATTCGGCGGGCATGCGATGGCCGCGGGCCTGAGCCTGTCGCTGGAAGCGCTGCCGCGTTTCCAGCGGGCATTCGCGCAGGCCGCGGCCGAACTGCTGAGCGAGGACATGCTCCACGACATCCTGCTGAGCGACGGCGAGATCCTGCCGCTGGCCTGCAACGTGCAGACCGCACGCGCACTGCGCGACGGCGGGCCTTGGGGTCAGGCCTTTCCCGAGCCGCTGTTCGACGGCGTGTTCGAGGTGTGCGGATGGCGTCCGGTAGGGACGCAGCACCTGAAACTTGAACTGGCTTGGCAGGGCAGCCCGCAGCGCGTGGACGCGATCCATTTCGGTGGCTGGCAGGGCGAGCCGCCGCCGGAACGGCTGCGCATCGCTTATCGTCTGCAGCCGGACGATTGGCGCGGTGGCGATGCGGTGCAGTTGATCGTCGTGCATCGCGAGGCGGCCTGAGCGTCTGTTCAACATCCGCTGCGCTGGGTGCTGCGCGTGTCCGCAGCGCGTCGTGTGCCGCAGTGAAGGCCCTCAAGCGGGCTGAGAGGTCCTCGCGAAAGCGGCGGTGACAGGGGTGTCGCCCGCCAGCGGGACATATCTGCGCATGGAGACGACGGGCGGCGCAGCAGCGGCGCGTTCGACGCAGAGCGCCATCATGTGCTCCGGGGTGGGCCGGCATTGCCAGAAGTCCCAGCGCTCTGCGCGGTCCTGCAGCGACGGATCGATGGCGATACGGACGCTGTCCGGCCGCGGGAAATCGAAACTGAAGCCGTCCAGCGGCAGCGACAACCCCATGCCGCGCGCCTTGATGTAGGACTCCTTGAACGTCCAGTACTCGAAGAACCGCTCCTGCCGTCGCTCCGCGGGCAGCCGCATCAGCTCCGCAGTCTCCGAGGGCGAGAAAAAGCGGTCGGCGATGTCGAACGGAACCGTGCGCACCGACAGATGCTCCACGTCCACGCCCAGCTCGCGCCCGCGCGCGACGGCCAGCACGATCAGGCCCCGGGTGTGCGAGAGGTTGAACCGCAGTGCGCGCGCAGCCGGTTCGGCGGCGGCGATCGTTTCGGCGATGGCGGGGCGGCCATACGCATTCTTCGTGAACGCCCAGTCCTGCGGCGCTACAGGCGCATAACGCGACAGCAGCAGGCGCAGCATCGCGCGCGTGACCAGGTAACGTCTGCGGTCGTGCGCGAAATGGAAACGGGGTTCCTGCGCGGCTTCCTCCGGCGTCAGCAGCAGGCGCAGCCGGTCGTGGTGCGTGGGGTCGAGGATCTCGTCCGGAAAGCTCAGCCAGACATCGATCTGCGGCCCGGTGTCCATCCGCGACGATGCCGCACGGGCGGCAGGGTCCGGCGTGGGCGATGCGGTCGATGCGGTCATGCCGGCATTATCCGGGCTGGGGGTGCCCCGAACAATTCGCCGCCTTCGCGTGTGGCAGGATTCTGCGAAGTCCGGGGTTCGGACGCTGCTGGCGGAACGCCGCCGCCCTCCCATGCCGGATACTGACGCCGGGCGGATGGAGCACTGTCGCGCGGTCGACCCCGTTGCCGACGGACGCGCGTTGATGCCATGCAGGGAGCGTCCTCAAGCCGATCCGGACTCTGCCGGGCCAGACGCGTTCGATCCAGATACTCTCAGCCTTGAAACAGTCAGCCCTCAAACAGTCAGCCCTGAAACAGTCAGCCCTGAAACAGTCAACCCGGAAACAGCTCACCCACAACAGGGGAACGTGTTCATGCAGCGCAACATACTGGTCGCGGCGTCTGCCGCCATTCTCGCGGTGGTCGCCGCACTCGGCGGTGGCCTCGACGCCCACTCGCAGCAGACAACGCGTGATGCGCGCCAGCGCACGGAGCCCGGCCCGCCGGTGTCGGCCCTGACCGCACCGCCGCTGATCCGCAGCACGGGCACCGGCATGCCGGTCCGCCTGCGCGATGCGGCGATGCGCGTCGACATCGATGGCGGCTTCGCGCGCAGCACGCTGCTGCTCACCCTGTACAACCCCGGCGACCGCATTCTCGAAGGCACGCTGGAATTTCCGCTGCAGGCCGGACAGCAGGTCACGGGCTTCGCGCTGGATATCGAAGGTGTGCTTCGCGACGCGGTGCCGGTGCCCAAGACGAAGGCGCAGCAGGTGTTCGAGAGCATCGAGCGGCGCAACGTCGACCCCGGGCTGCTGGAACAGACGGCAGGCAATCATTTCCGTCTGCGGGTGTATCCGGTGCCGCCGCGCGGCACGCGCCAGGTGCGGATCGTCATCGACGAAGCGATGTCGCGGCAGGAAGGCGATTGGCGACTGGCGCTTCCGGTCGAGCTGCTCGCCGGTGCCGAGGCCTTCTCCCTCGATGTGCAGGCGCATGGTGTGCGCGCCGCGCCAAAGACGGTTGGTGCGTTCGAGGACCTGCGGTTCGCACGCTCGGGGCGCGCATGGCGTGCGCGGATCGCGCGCAGCGACTTCCGTCCGCGCACCGGCCTGGCGCTGCGCATGCCTGCCGCCGAGGATGCGCGCGTGTACGTGCAGCAGGTGGGCGATGAGCGCTACGCCCTGGTCGATGTGCCGCTCGGCGCGGTGACGGCGGAAGCCCGGCGCCTGCCCAAACGCGTCGGTCTGCTCTGGGACGCTTCGGCCTCCGGCCGCAAGCGCGACATCGCCGGCGAATTCGCGGTGCTCGACCGCTATTTCGCCGCGATGGGCGAGGGCCGGGTGCAGCTGCGTCTGCTGCGCGACATCGGCGAGGACGCGGGCAGTTTCGACATCCGCGACGGCGACTGGTCGCGCCTGCGCGCCATGCTGGAGAAGACGGTCTACGATGGCGCCAGCGACCTCGGCGATTGGACGCCGGATCCGGCGCTTGGCGAATACCTGCTGGTGTCCGATGGTCTGCAGAACTACGGCAGCGGTGTCTTTCCCGAATTGGGGGATGCACAGGCGCTGTATGTCCTGAATTCGGCCGGCGCAGCTTCGGACAGTGCGCGCTTGGCCGCACTTGCCGAGGCGCGCGGCGGCCGCATGGTCGCCTGGCAGGGCAGTGCCGGCGTGGCCGCAGCAGCCGATGCGCTGCTCTCGATCACCCCGCGGCTGGCACAGCTGGAAGGGCAGGGCATCGTCGATCTGCAGCCGCAATCGTGGCTGGCCGACGGACGGGTACTGCGCATCGCCGGGCGCCTGACCGAGCCGCAGGCACGGCTGCGTTTCGCTGTGGTCGGGCAGGGCAAGGCGATCCGCTTCGATGCGCCGATCGACGCCGACGCCGCGCCCGGCGCACAGGTGGCCCAGCTGTGGGCGAACTGGCGGATCGCGGTGCTGGCCGAAGCGCCGGAGCGGCATCGGGCGGAAATCGCACGCCTGGGGCAGCGTTTCGGCATCGTCACTCCAGGCACCTCGCTGCTGGTGCTGGAAACGGCCGAAGACTACGTGCGCTACGACATCCCCGCGCCCGCCGACATCGCCGTGCGCGTCGACGCGCTGCGCGCCACGCAGGCACGCGAGCAGGCGCAGACGCGCGACCAGCGCCTGGACCAGGTGGCATCGCGATTCGCCGAACGCCTCGCCTGGTGGCAGCGTGAATTCCCCAAACGCGCGCCGCCGCGGCCCAAGCCCAACCGGGATGAAGTCGCGGCAGCCGGGGCCGAGAGGCCGGTCGCGATGGCGCCGCCGCCTGCGTCCCCGCCGCCACCGCCTTCCCCGGTGGCCGAGAACCTCGACCGCATGGTGGTCATGGAGCAGGCGGAAGCCGCCTCACGCCAGCGCGAAGCTGGCAACGCCCGCGCTTCAGCCGAGGCCGCCTTGGCCGCTGCGGATGCGGCAGCGGATGATGGCGGCAGCGTGCCCGGCGAAGACGTCTCGATCCGCTTGCAGCCCTGGGCGCCCGATTCCGAGTACGCCCGTCGCCTGCGCGATGCCTCACCGGACGCGCTGTACGCGCTCTATCTCGACGAACGCGACAGCCACGTCGATAGCACCGCGTTCTATCTGGACGTGGCCGATCTGCTGCTGAAGAAGGGCCGCCGCAGCGAAGCGCTGCGCGTGCTGTCCAACCTCGCCGAGCTCAAGCTCGAAAATCGCCACGTGCTGCGCGTGCTTGGCTACCGGCTGATGCAGGCCGAAGACTACGCGCGCGCGGTGCAGATCTTCCGCGAGGTGCTGCGCCTCGCCGACGAGGAGCCACAGAGCCATCGCGACCTCGGCCTCGCGCTGGCCGGGGCCGGCGATCGCCAACAGGGCATCGTCCATCTGTACGACGTGGCGGCGCGCAGCTGGGACGCGCGCTTCTCCGAAGTGGAACTGGTCGCGCTCAACGAACTCAACGCCATCGTCGCCACCAGCCCGACCCCGCTGGACACCGCCTTCATCGACCCGCGCGTGCTGAAGAACATGCCGCTGGACCTGCGCGTGGTGCTGGTCTGGGACAGCGACAACAGCGACATGGACCTGTGGGTGACCGACCCCAACGGCGAGCGCTGCTACTACGGCAACAAGCTGACCTATCAGGGCGGACTGCTGAGCGACGATTTCACCGGCGGCTACGGCCCGGAAGAGTTCGTGCTCAAGGACGCCAAGCCGGGCAAATACAAGGTGCAGGCCAACTTCTTCGGCGACCGCCAGCAGATCGTGACCGGCGCGACCACGCTCACCCTGCGCCTGAGCACCGGCTGGGGCACGCGCACACAGCGCGACCAGGTGGTGACCCTGCGTCTGAGCGGGCAGAGCGAGACGGTGTTGGTGGGCGAATTCGAGGTGAAGTAGTGGGCTCTGACGCATGCACGCAATGCCATGTGCGCATGCGCAAGTGCCGTATTTTCACTCATCTTCTCGATGAAAATGCCAAAGAGCTTCCGCGCTGATGCGCGGGTAACTTTTCTTTGCTCGTGCAAAGAAAAGTCACCAAAAGAAAGCACGGCCCATCGTCGCGCCCGGCGCTTCGCGCCGGGTTCACTGGTCTCGCCGGGTTTTTCGAAGGGACATCCCTGTCCCTTCGAAAAACGCGCGGCGTCCTGCCGCGCGCCCTGCGGGCCTGATCGGCGAGACCAGCCGCTCCGAAGGGCGTCTTCAAGCACTGCCAGAGAACGAGCACGACAGCGACTCGTGGTATCAGTCGAGTAGAGCTTGAGTCTCTCTCCTGCAATCTTTCCCATTCAGCAAAAAAGAACGGCGCCATCAGGCGCCGTTCTCCCCAGTCGACAGGTATTGCTCAGCCTTGCAGAAAACGAAGCGCAGCCAAGAGTACTGCAGTGGCGAAACCGATTTCGAATTTGATCGAGCCGGTGTTCGCTCTGCGTGTCTTCCAGTTGCCTTCGAACTTGAAAAAGGTCATCAGACCTCCTTTTCGTTCTTACCTCCCGTGCCCTTGAAGGACGAGTGTAGAGAGGACAGGCCGCTGGCAGCGTTTTGGCTTAACCGGGACCAGGGTCGCTGCCGACCACTCGCCGGTAAGGATGAGAATACTTTCGATCCTGCTCGATCTTCAACCCGAACACCGGCCGCAACCACCGCGCGCGACGCACGATCTCGAACCCCGCGAAGCTCAGTGCGAAGGTGGCGACTACCAGCAGCGGGCCTTCGACCGCCGGCCGTAGTCCCAGCGGCTGGGCGTTGTGGGCCAGCACCACGATGATGCTCTGGTGCAGGATGTAGACCGGGAACACCGCATCGCGCAGGTAGCGCAGGACAACCGTGTCGCGGAAGACACCGCGTACCGCCAGGCTGTGTCCGTACCCGAGGATGGCCGCGATCGCGCTCCACTGGAACACCGCCCACATGACCCGCTGGGCCATGCGCAGGGCGTCGGGCGGCGGGGTGGCGTCGTCGTAACCGCTGACGTAGAAGTACCAGAGCACGGTGCCGTAGCCGAGTATCGCGGCTGCGAGCGCATGCCGCCGATGGCGCTGCAGGGCGTCCCAGACCGCTTCGCGCCGGGCCACCAGCACGCCGAGCAGGAACAGCGGCAGGTACTGCGCATGGTTGTACCAGTCGTCCACCAGCGCATGGGTGGATTCGAAGCGACCGACCAGCGCCACACGGGCGAGCGCCAGCAGCGCGGCCGGCCAGATCAACACGTCCGCGCCGGAGAGGCTGCGCTCCAGACCATCGCCCATGCGCTGCACTGCCCGCGGCGCGTAGCGCAGCAGCGCCCAAGCGACCACGGTGTACACCCAGAGGTAGGCCACGAACCACAGATGGTTCCAGGTCGGCACGTCCAGGCAGTCGCCGTCGCGGCAGAAACCGGGGTCGGCGGCCAGATAGCGACCCCAGAACGCCAGATAGCCGTCGTGGTAGCCGCCGGGCAGTTTCTCGATCACTTCGTAGTAGCTCTGCGGAGGCACGATCACCAGCATGCCGAACAGCAACGGCAGCAGCAGCCTGGCCGAGCGCGGGCCGAGGAAGCGGGCAGGGCGGGCGCCGGTCGTGGACGTGCGCCGGGTCTTCTCGAACAGGAAGGCGGTCGCCACGCCCGAGACCAGGAACAGCAGCGACAGCCGCCACGGCGAGCTGAGCAGCATCAGCGGCTCCAGAGTCTCGCCGGCGAAAGGACTTTTCGCGTGCCAGTCCCAGCTCACGTAGTACATGCCCACGTGATAGAGAATGAGCAGGCAGAAGGCGACGATGCGGATCCAGTCGAGGTCGAGACGGCGTTCCATGGTGGGCAGGCGTCGAGCGGAAGGCGGTGCCCAGTCTGACCGTCGATCCGCGACAGGCCAGCGCCAAGTGCCTGATCGCGCTCGATCTGTGACGAAACGTGGGCCAGCCGGGACTGGCCGGGGGCGGTCGGCGCAGGCCGGCGCCTAGAATGCGCGCATGCCAGCCGACCTCTCGCACAGCGAGCCCATGCGTTCCGGGCCCCCGTCGTTCTCCGCCGCCCATCCGCTGCGCCCGCGCTGGTTCTGGAACCGGCGACGGCTGTGGGAGGTCGGGTTCTGGGTCGCGATGACCCTGTTCAACGGCGTGGCCAACAGCATCACCGTGCTGATGGACATCCACCGGGTGGGGCTGGATTTCGCCGCCTGGGAACCGGTGGTGTGGGAATGGTCGAGCGGGCTGATGATGCTGGCCCTGGTGCCGTTGCTGGTGATCTTCACCCGTCGCTTCCCGCTGCATTGGGACACACTGGCCCGGCATCTGCCCGCGCATCTGCTGGGCAGCGTGGTCTTCTCGCTGCTGCATGTGGCGGGCATGGTGGCCCTGCGCAAGGCGGCCTATACCCTGCAGGGCGCGGACTACGACTTCGGCCCCTGGCCACGCGAGCTGGCCTACGAATACCTCAAGGACGTGCGCAGTTACGCGATGCTGGTCGGCATCATCGAAAGCTACCGCTTCATCGTCCGCCGCCTGCAGGGCGAGGCCAGCCTGCTGGCCGCGCCGGACGAAGGGGCGCCGGTCGAGCCGCTTGACCGCCCGGGCCGCTTCCTGATCCGCAAGTTGGGCCGCGAGTTCCTGATCGCTGCCCACGACATCGAGTGGCTGCAGGCGGCCGGCAACTACGTCAACCTGCGCGTGCGTGGCCACGACTACCCGCTGCGCAGCACCATCGGGGGAATCGAGGAACGGCTGGACCCGACGCGGTTCGTTCGGATCCATCGCAGCTACATCGTGAATCTGGCCCGGGTGGGCTCGATCGAGCCGCTGGACAGCGGCGACGCCCGGGTGCACCTGCACGATGCCACTGTGCTGCCCTGCAGCCGGACCTATCGCGAGGCACTGCGCGCACGGGTGTGAGCGCGGCACGCGACGTCCCTCCATGCGCGTGCGGACGCCTGCGACGCCGGGCCCGGCCCATCCTTCCGGCCTCATCCTGCTAGAATCTTCGGCCGTTTGCCCCACCGAACATCACGCCATGATCGAACTCAACCCGATCCGCCAGCGCATCGCCGACCTCTCCGGTCGGCTCGACGCGCTGAGGGGGTATCTTTGACTACGACGCCAAGGTCGAGCGTCTGGAAGAAGTCAACCGCGAGCTGGAAAATCCCGACATCTGGAACGACTCCGAGCGTGCGCAGGCCCTCGGCCGCGAGCGTTCGATGCTCGACAAGACCGTCAACGGCATCCGCGAGCTGAAGGACGGCCTGACCGGCGCCGAGGAGCTGCTGGAACTGGCCGAAATGGAGAACGACGAGGACACCGCGCTCGCCGTGGTCGCCGACGTCGACCGTTTCGAGCGCGGCGTGGATCAGCTGGAATTCCAGCGCATGTTCTCCGGCAAGATGGATTCGGCCAACGCCTATGTCGATATCCAGGCCGGCGCCGGCGGCACCGAGGCCCAGGACTGGGCGGAAATGCTGCTGCGCATGTATCTGCGCTGGGCCGAGTCGCGCGGCTGGAAGACCGAACTGATGGAAGCCAGCGCCGGCGACGTGGCGGGGATCAAGTCGGCCACGGTCAAGGTCGAGGGCGAATACGCCTACGGCTGGCTGAAGACCGAGATCGGCGTGCACCGCCTGGTGCGCAAGTCGCCGTTCGACTCCGACAACCGCCGCCACACCTCATTCACCTCGGTGTTCGTCTCGCCCGAAGTCGACGACGACATCGACATCGAGATCAACCCGGCCGACCTGAGGACCGACGTGTATCGCTCCTCGGGCGCGGGCGGCCAGCACGTCAACAAGACCGAGTCGGCCGTGCGCATCACCCACGTGCCCTCCGGCATTGTCGTGGCCTGCCAGAACGGCCGCAGCCAGCACCAGAACCGCGACACCGCGATGAAGATGCTGAAGGCGAAGCTGTACGAGATGGAGATCCAGAAACGCAACGCCGAGCGCGATGCGCTGGAGGCCACCAAGTCCGATATCGGCTGGGGCAGCCAGATCCGCAACTACGTGCTCGACCAGTCGCGGATCAAGGACCTGCGCACCGGCGTGGAGCGCAGCGATACCCAGAAGGTGCTGGACGGCGATCTGGACGAATTCGTCGAAGCCAGCCTGAAATCCGGGCTGGAAGCCGGCGCCAAACGCATCGACGCCGCCTGATCTGCCACACCGCGTTCTCCATCGTCACCGTAGGAGCGGCTTCAGCCGCGACATGCCTCGCCCTTTCCAAGTGGTGGGGCTGTGAATTCAAGGGTCGCGGCTGAAGCCGCTCCTACGGCGTTCGACCGAGCCCATCGCAAGCCCCCGTGAACACCGCCATGACCGACGCCCAGACCCCGACGCCCCAGGACGACAACGCACTCATCGCCGAGCGTCGCGCCAAACTTGCCGCGCTGCGCGCGCAGGGCGTGGCCTTCCCCAACGATTTCCGTCGCCACGACGACGCCCGCGATCTGCAGGACGCCTACGAGGACGCCGGCAAGTGGAGCGGCGAAGCGCTCGAAGCCGAAGGCCGTCGCGTCGCCGTCGCCGGCCGGATGATGGCCAAGCGCGTGATGGGCAAGGCAGCGTTCGCCCAGGTGCAGGACCTCAGCGGCGGGATTCAGCTGTTCCTGCAGGCCAACTCGCTGGGCGAGGCCTACGATGCGTTCAAGCACTGGGATATCGGCGACATCATCGCTGCCGAAGGCACGCTGATGCGCACCAAGACCGGCGAGCTGTCGGTGAAGGTCGACCTGCTGCGCCTGTTGACCAAGTCGCTGCGCCCGCTGCCGGACAAGTGGCATGGCCTGGCCGATGTCGAACAGCGCTACCGCCAGCGCTACGTCGACCTGATCGTGAACCCGGAGTCGCGCGAAGTTTTCCTCAAGCGCTCGCGGATCGTCTCCGCGATCCGGCGCTGGCTGGATGCGCGGCGTTTCCTCGAAGTGGAGACGCCGATGATGCATTACCTCGCCGGCGGCGCCGCTGCGAAGCCGTTCGAGACCCACCACAACGCGCTGGATCTCGATCTTTTCCTGCGTGTCGCGCCCGAGCTGTATCTCAAGCGTCTGGTGGTGGGCGGCTTCGAGCGCGTGTACGAGATCAACCGCAACTTCCGCAACGAGGGCGTGAGCACCCGGCACAACCCGGAGTTCACCATGCTCGAGCTGTACGAGGCCTACGCCACCTACACCGAGGTGATGGATCTCACCGAGGCGATGATCCGCGACGTCGCGCGCGAGAGCATCGGCGCCGACACCTACGAGTGGGACGGCAACAGCATCGACCTCGGCCAGCCGTTCCGGCGCTGGAAGCTGGAAGATGCCGTGCGCGAATGCAACCCGGAGCTCTCCGCCGCCGACTGCCGCGACCGCGAGGCGCTGGCCGCGCACTGCGCGCGGCTGAAGATCCACGTCAAGCCGGGCTATGGCTGGGGCAAGCTATTGCTCGAAATCTTCGAGAAGACGGTCGAGTCCGACCTCATCCAGCCGACGTTCATCACCCACTATCCGGTCGAAGTCTCCCCGCTGGCGCGCGAGAGCGACACCGAGCCGGGCATCACCGACCGCTTCGAGCT
>ERZ1066122.778-NODE-778-length-31070-cov-19.368144_pt1 | contig 31070 bp, 23 predicted proteins | sample MGYA00382769_ERZ1066122 | MGnify/ENA primary metagenome ERZ1066122 (study PRJEB33369, sample SAMEA5778352) | biofilm metagenome | biome: Industrial cooling water; feature: Water cooling tower basin; material: Biofilm | place: United Arab Emirates | collected... | reverse complement strand
CCGGCCTCGCCGCTGGGCTCGCACGTCAACGCCCACACCGCCGGCGGCCTGCAGGAAGGCGGTTACCTGGGCTTTGCCGAGCTGCACTACGTGCACGCGCCGCTGCCCGGTGAGCGGCTGGTCGCGTTCGTCAGCGATGGCGCGTTCGAGGAGCAGCGCGGTGGCGACTGGGCGCCACGCTGGTGGCGCCCGGACGACTCGGGCCTGGTGGCGCCGATCATGGTGCTCAACGGACGGCGCATCGAGCAACGCAGCCAGATCGAGCAACAGGGCGGCGAGGACTGGCTGTACCGTCACCTGCGGCTCAATGGGTTTGAGCCCATTGGCCTGGACGGCCGCGATCCGGCCAGCATTGCCTGGGGCATCCACGTGATCGAGTCGCGGCTGCAGGCCTGCACCGAGGCGGCGGCGCTGCATCCCGAGGGCGATTTCCGGATCCCGCTGCGCTACGGCGTCGCCGAAGCGCCCAAGGGATTCGGCTTCCCCGGCGCCGGCACCAATGCCGCCCACAACCTGCCCCTGTCCGGCAATCCCCACCACGACGCTGCGGCGCGCGACCAGTTCAATGCCGGCTGCGCGCCCCTGCACGTGCCTGCTTCTGAGTTGCTCTCGGCGGTCGCGACCCTCAACACGCATGGTGCCCAGGGCCGACCGCGGGAGCGGGACCACGCCCTCGCCGCGCGTCAGGTCATCTTGCGGGCCGCGCCGGCACCGGCGTGGGCCGAAGCGGGCTCCGCTGGATCGCCCATGGTCGCCTTGGACGGCCAGTTCGTACGGCTCGTGCAGGCCAACCCCCATCTGCGGCCGCGGGTGGGCAATCCTGACGAGCTGCGCAGCAACAAACTCGATGCGACCTTGGACCTGCTCAAGCACCGGGTGCATGTCCCCGAGCCAGGAGTGGCGGAATCACGGACTGGCGCCGTGATCACTGCGCTCAACGAAGAGGCCGTGGTCTGCGCGGCCTTGGCCAACAAGGGCGGGCTCAACCTCGTGGTCACCTACGAAGCCTTTGCGCCCAAGATGCTCGGGGCCATTCGCCAGGAGCTCATCTTCGCGCGCCACCAGCGCGAGGTAGGTCAGTCGCCGGGCTGGCTGGGAGTGCCGGTGGTGCTGACCTCACACACCTGGGAGAACGCCAAGAACGAGCAGTCGCACCAGGACCCCACCCTGGCCGAAGCCTTGCTCGGCGAAATGGCGGACGGTGCCCGCGTGTGTTTCCCGCCCGATGGCAACAGCGCCATGGCGGCCCTTACCCACAGTATCCAAGCTCTGGGCACGATCACGGCCCTGGTCGTGCCCAAACGCGAGGTCCCCAATCGGCTGACGCCGGCGCAGGCCCGCCTGTTGGCAGACGAGGGCCTGCTCTTGCTGCACGGCGATCCCGACACGGCTGCCGTCTTGTTGGCCGCCACGGGCAGCTACCAGCTGGGGGAAGTGCTGCGGGCGCATCGGCGTCTTCGCGAAGCCGGTATCGCCGCGGCGGTGATCTATATCGGCGAGCCCGGGCGGTTGCGGGCCGGGCGCGACGCGCGGGAGTGCGCGTACGTGCTGTCTGATGCGTTGGTGCTGCGCCATTTCCCGGCGGGCACCCCGCGCGTGTTCGTGACCCACACCCGGCCTGAGCCGTATTTGGGCGCGTTGCGCCGAATCGACACCGGGCCCGCCACCACGCGGGCGCTGGGTTTTGTGAACCAAGGCGGCACGCTGGATGTGCCCGGGCTGCTGTTCGCCAATGGCTGCACTTGGGCGCACACGGTGGCGGCGGCGCTGGCGGTGCTGGGTCGCCCCCTCAACGACGGACTGCGCGCCGACGAGCAAGCCGCCCTGGCCGGCCGCGGCGACCCGACCGTCATCACGTACCCGGCATGAGCAGCTCTCAGCCAAAGCCTGCCTCGCGCCTGCCCCGCAGCCTGCAGATCGCGGTCGCCCTGGGCGGCTTCGGCTGGACCTGGTGGCGGCGCCATCGGCGCGCCCCCGAGAGCCTGCCGGCGCGGCTGCGCGAGACCTTGGAAGGCTTGGGCACGACCTTCGTCAAACTGGGCCAGGGGTTGAGCCTGCGGCGGGACCTGTTGCCGGCGCCGTACCTGTCGGAACTGGAAGCGCTACATGCCCACGTGCCCCCGTTCGAGTCGGCCTTGGCCGTGGCGGCGATTGAATCGGCGTTCGGCCAGCCAGTGAACCAGTTGTTCGCGGAGTTCGAGCTGGTGCCGTTTGCGGCCGCCTCGGTGGCCCAGGTGCACCGGGCCCAACTGCCCGATGGGCGCACGGTCGCGGTCAAGGTGCGAAGGCCTGGCATTGTGGCCCAGGTGCATGCCGACCTGCGGCTCCTGCGGCGCTTCGTCCGCGTCAGCCAGTGGCTGATGCCTGGCTTGCGGCGTTATCAGCCACTGGAGCTGGTCGACGAGCTCGGGCAGTCGCTGCATCAGGAGATCGACATGGTCCAGGAAGCGCGCAACATGCGCCGTCTGGCCCACACGCTCGATTCCCTGCCCTACCTGTCGCTGCCGCACGTGGTCGAACCGTGGGTGGGGCCCGCCGTGATCGTCCAGGAATTCAGCCACGGAGCGCCCATCGCGACCCGGAATCGCACGCCGCGTGGGCGCGAGCTGGCCGGACGGCTGCTCGATGCCTATGTGCACCAGCTGATGGGGTCCGGGGTGTTCCACGCCGATCCCCATCCCGGAAACTTGTTTGAGCTCCCGGACGGTCGTCTGTGCTTCCACGACTTTGGGTCCATCGGTTTCCTGGACCCCGCGGCGCGCGTGGCCTTCGCGCAACTCATTGAGGGCTTGGTCGCCAACGAACCCCAGGATGTACTCGACGCCGTAGTGGCCATGGGGTTCATCTCGGGTCCGGTTGACCGTCAGGCTTACGTCCGTGCCATCAGTGAAATCCTCAGCAGCCTGGCCACCCTGCCCTTGAACGAATGGTCCATGGCAGATGCGATCTGGCGGGTGGCGCGGATCGGGGCGGGCGCGCACTTCCGGCTGCCGCGTCATCTGTTGGTCCTGATGCGCACGCTGTTCCTGGCCGAAAACACCCTGCGGTCCCTGGATCCGGAGCTGGACCTTTTGCGGGCTCTGGGGGATCGGGCCGAACGCATCGTGCAGACGCTGCAACAGCAGTCAACCGGGCGCCCGCTGCACGAAAAGTTGATCAAGGGTGCCGAGCAGTTGCCGGTCGTGGCGATGCAGGTGCTTCGGCAGCTGCGACTGGACGAGGGGCGGCCCGCGCTGTCGCTGCACCATCGCGGCCTGGAGCCGCTGGAAACGACACTGGCGCGCACCGGCAATCGCCTGGCCCTGGCGCTGGTGACGCTGGGCCTGTACCTGGCCGGGTCGGTGATGATGCTGCACGGCGCCGGGCCGCGCCTGTGGGGCCATCTGCCGGTGCTCTCGGCGCTGGCGTTCGCGGCCGCGCTGGTGCTGTCCTGGCGGCTGGTGCGCGCCATTTCGCGGTCGGGGCATCTATGAGCGCGCCGACCCGAAACTGGCTGGTAATGAACGTGGGGTCGGCCACACTCAAAGCCGCCGTCTACGCCGTGGATGGGGACGGCGAGAGGGCCGGCGCCGGCCGCCGCGTCACCATTCCCCTGGGTGACGATACCGACGTTGACGCGGCACTCAGCACCGCGTTGACCCGACTGCCCGTGGCGGCGCAACAGCCGCAGGCGATCGTGCACCGGGTGGTTCACGGCGGCCGCCGCGCTGGTGCGGTCGTGCTGACTCCGGAACAGTGTGCCGAGCTGACGGCCCTGGCCCCCATGGCCCCCTTGCACCAACCCCCGGCGCTGGCGCTGGTGGAACTAGCCGCCAGACGCTGGCCGCAGGCCCGCCAGTTTGCCGCCTTCGACACCAGCTGGCACGCGCACCTGGCACCGTGGTCCCGGCGGCTGCCTCTGCCCCAGGGGCTGCATGCCGCCGGTGTCATGCGGTATGGATTCCATGGGCTCGCCTACCAATCGGCTTGGCGACAACTGAAGGCCCAGGCCCCGGCGCTGGCCCATCGGCGGCTCGTCATGGCCCACCTGGGCGGCGGGTCGAGCCTGTGCGCCGTGCACGATGGACGCAGCATCGACACCACGATGGGGCTGACGCCGCTCGATGGCGTCCCGATGGCGACGCGGTCGGGCAGCCTGGATCCTGGCGTGATTGGCTACCTGACCCACGCCCTGCGGATGCCTTGGCCCGAAATCGAACAGGTGCTGTGGCGCGAATCGGGCCTCAAGGGCCTGTCCGGGTTGAGCGGCGACATGCGCGAACTCCAGGCCGACCCCGGGGCGGCGGCCGCGCTTGCCCGCGAGCACTACGCGCAGCGGGTGGCCCAGGCCGTCGCAGCCATGGTCACCAGCCTGGGCGGCGTCGACGCCATCGTGTTTTCGGGGGGGATCGGCGCCGGCGCGGCCGCCGTACGCAGCCAGATCGCCGGATTGCTTGGCTGGATGGGCGTCGAGCTGGACCAGGAAGCCAATGAGAGAGGCGGCCCTGCGGTGCATGCCGACAACGCCACGGTCAGCACCTGGGTGTTCCAGGTTAATGAGGAAGACGAGCTACTGCGGGCCGCACTGGCAAAGGAGCGTGCATGAGTACGGAAATGACGATGACCCGATCCCGCCCCGGGGAGGCGACGGTCGCCCGTTTGCTGGCCACGGCCGACGTGCAGCTCGATGGCCCGCGCCCATGGGATCTGCAGGTGCATGATCCGGGTCTGTTTGCCCGCGTGCTGGCCCAGGGCTCGTTGGGATTTGGCGAAGCCTACATGGATGGCGCCTGGAATGCGGCCGATCTCGATGGTCTGGTGGCGAGGCTGCTCGCCGCCGGCTTGGACCGCCGGGTGCTGGGCTGGCGCGGTCGCTGGGACGCGCTGCGGGCGCGACTGATCAATCTCCAGGCCGGTCGCCGCGCCTTCGCCGTGGGCGAGCAGCACTATGACCTGGGCAATGACCTGTATCGGGTGATGCTGGGCGATCGCATGGTCTACAGCTGTGGCTACTGGCGGCAGGCCCAGGACTTGGAGGAGGCGCAGGAAGCCAAACTCGATCTGGTCTGCCGAAAACTCAAGCTCGAGCCTGGCCAGCGTGTTCTGGATATCGGCTGTGGGTGGGGTGAGGCGCTGCGATACGCGGCCGAGCGCTACGGCGTTCATGGCGTGGGACTGACGGTGTCGTGCGAGCAAGCCGCCTACGCCCGGGAGCGCTGCCGGGGGTTGCCCATCGAAATCCGCCTGCAAGATTACCGTGACTTCGACGAACCGGTCGATCGGATTTTCTCGATTGGCATGTTCGAGCATGTCGGCGTGCGCAACTATGCCCGCTACTTCGCGTTGGCGGCGCGTTGCCTGCCGCCCGAGGGGTTGATGGTGCTGCATACGATCGGCACCAATCGATCGACCACCCATACCGACCCCTGGATCGATCGCTACATATTTCCCAACTCGATGCTGCCCTCGGCAGCGCAAATCACCGCCGCCCTGGAAGGCCACTTCGTGCTGGAGGACTGGCACAACTTCGGCGCCGACTACGACCGCACCCTGCAGGCTTGGCGGGACAACATCGAAGCCGGGTGGAGCCGTCTGCCCGCGCGCTACGACGAGCGGTTCCGCCGCATGTGGCGGTTCTACCTGGCCTCGAGCATGGCCCTGTTCCGGGTCCGCCAGGCCCAGCTCTGGCAACTCGTGCTCTCCCCCCGCGGCGTGCGCGGCGGCTATGTCGCCCCTCGCTGAGTCCCGTGGTCTCGGCTTCGTTGTTCCTGCCCGTCCATTGCCCCCACCCACTTCACCGGAGTCCCTCCATGAACACCCTCATTGCCGTGATCTACAAGCACCAGGAAGACGCTGCCGCCCAGACGCTGGCACGACTGCAGGATCTGCAGCGGGAATACCTGATCGCGCTGGAGGATGCGGTGATCGTGCGACGAAACGCCGACGGCAAACTGCATCTGCAGCAGTCCATCAACCTGACCTGGGCGGGCGCCTGGACCGGAGCTTTCTGGGGCCTGCTGGTCGGCGTCATCTTCGCCGGGCCGTTGGGCCTGGCGGTGGGTGGCTTGGGTGGCGCCGGGCTCGGCGCGTTGGCGGCGCGGCAGAGCGACTACGGCATCGACGATGAGTTCATCCGCGAATTGAGCGCCGAGGTCGAGCCGTGCTGTTCGGCCTTGTTCGTGCTCGCCCGGTCGATGACTGCGGACAAGGTGATCGCCGAGCTTCAGGGCACGGGCGGGCGGGTACTCAAGACCTCCCTGCCGGCCGATATCGAGGCGCGCCTGCAGCAGGCCCTGGCGAGCGCGGCGCCCGGCCACGCCGGCCACTGAGTCACAAGGAGATCTCGCGATGCGACCCCCCAAGCCCCTTTCCCTTCCCGCCGGTACCGTCGCCCTGCCGTCCTCCGGCCGGCGACGGTTCGTCCAGGGCATGACCGCCTTGGCGGCGGTGTGCGCGTCCGGCCTGCCCGGGCGTGCCGCCTGGGCGCAGCCTGCCGGACCCGAGCAACTGAGCGGTACGACGTTCGATCTGGTCATCGACGAGTTGCCGGTGAACTTTACCGGCACGCCCCGGATCGCCACGGTCGTCAACGGGCGTCTGCCCGGTCCAATCCTGCGCGTGCGCGAAGGGGATACCGTCACGCTGCGCGTCACCAACCGCCTGCGGGAGATGACCACGATCCACTGGCACGGCGTGATCCTGCCGCCCGAGATGGATGGCGTGCCGGGCATCAGTTTCCCCGGGATCGCGCCGGGTGAGACGTTTACGTATCGCTTCACCCTGGTACAGAGCGGCACCTACTGGTACCACGCCCACACCCTGCACGAACAAACCGGACTCTATGGCGCGTTGATTGTCGAACCGCGCGTGGCCGACCCGGTGGTGGTCGACCGCGACTATCCGGTGATCCTCGCGGACTGGACTGACGAGGACCCCCTTCAGGTGTTCCTCAACCTCAAAAAGATGGGGGGCTACTACAACTTCGCCCAACCCACCGTTGGCGACTTCTTGGCGGATGTCTCGGGCGCGGGACTGACAGCCGCATTTGAGAAGCGGCGCATGTGGTACCGCTCGCGGATGAATCCGACGGATTTCAGCGATGTATCGGCGGCCACGTACACCTACTTGATGAACGGTGCCTCACCCGCCGGAAACTGGACGGCGCTGGCCCGTCCAGGGGAGCGCGTGCGCCTGCGCTTCATCGGAGCGGGCACCGCCACCTACTTTGACGTGCGCATCCCCGGCCTTCCGCTGACGGTCGTAGCCACCGACGGCCAGGCGGTCGAGCCCGTGGAGGTGGATGAGTTCCGGATTGGCCCGGGGGAGACCTACGACGTCATCGTGCAACTACCGGATGAACGCGCCTATTCGATTTACGCCCAGTCGATGGACCGGACCGGGTTCGCACGTGGCACGCTCGCGCCCCGGGACGGCATGACGGCTGAGCAGCCACCGCTGGAGCCGCCGATCTGGCTCGACCCGATCGACATGATGGGCGCGATGGCGGCCATGGGCAACATGCCCGACATGGCCGACGGAGCCGGCCCGCATGCCGGACATGGCATGGTCGAGCGGCCGGCACGGGCGCGCCATGCGCGCACGGAGTATGGCGCCACGACCGACATGCGGGTGGACTATCCACGCGACAACCTCGATGACCCCGGCACGGGCCTGCGCGGGAACGGCCGCCGCGTGCTGACCTACGCCGACCTGCGCACGATCGGCGGTCCGCTCGACGCCCGCGTGCCCCAGCGCGAGTTGGAACTGCATCTGACCGGCAACATGGAACGCTTCATCTGGTCACTCGACGGCGTCAAGCTCAATGATGCAAAGCCGATCCACTTCCGCAAGGATGAGCGCCTGCGGGTCACCCTGGTCAACGATTCGACCATGGCGCATCCGATGCACCTGCATGGGATGTGGAGCGAGCTCGAATCGCCGCAGGGCGTGTTCCAGGTGCGCAAGCACACGGTCTCGGTACAACCCGCCCAGCGTGTGAGTTTCGCCGTGACGGCCGATGCGCCCGGGCGCTGGGCCTTCCATTGCCACCTGCTCTACCACATGGCCGCGGGCATGTTCCGCGAGGTGGTGGTCGCATGACGCGCTCAATCACAGGTTCCCTCCCGCTGACCTGCCTGGCGGTCGCCCTGGCGCTGGTGGCCCCACCGGGCCTGGCCGCCGATCCCGAGGCGAGGGCCGAGGCGGACCCGCCGGCCGAGGACCCTGGCGCGATGGCGATGCCCGCAGCCGACGCCGCGCAGGACTCCAGCGACCCCACGCCGCCCCCGATGGCCATGCAGATGGGTTCGATGCAGGGTGGCCAGGCCCCGCCGGACGCGCGGGATCCGGACGCCTGGGCGGACGGCTACGAGTACACGGGCATGCCCGGCTTCGAGCAAACCGACCAGATCGTGTTCGGCACGGTGCTGGTGGATGAGTTGGAACTGGCCTCGGGCGACGAGGGAGACGGCCTGGGTTGGTCCTGGCAGGCGGCGTACGGCGGTGATCAGTCCAAGCTGTGGTTGCGCAGCCAGGGGCTGAAGGTCGAGGGCCAGCGGGTGGATCCTGCCAGCGACCTGGAAGTACTGCACTGGCGCGCGACCGGGGCGTTCTGGGGGCGCATGCTCGGTATTCGCCAGGATTTTGGTCCCGACGGTCACACCTGGGTGGCAGCGGGCATCCAGGGGCTGGCTCCCTACTGGTTTGAGCTTCAGGCGACCGCCTACCTGGCCGAGGACGGACGCGTTGCCGGACGCCTCAAAGCGGCCTATGACCTGAGATTCACCAACCGGCTGATCCTGACTCCGGAACTGGAAGCCAATGCCTACAGTCGCGCGGACCCGGCACGGGGTTTGGGCAGCGGCTTGGGCAATGTCGAGTTGGGGCTACGCTTGCGGTATGAGGTGCGGCGCAAGGTCGCGCCCTATGTCGGCATCGTCTGGGAACGCGCCTTCGGCGGCACGGCGGATCAGGCGCGGGCACGCGGGGACGCGGTTACCGAGCGGCGGGTGGTCGCGGGTCTGAGGGTCTGGTGGTAGGGCCGGACATGACGCCCCAACCCCAGCCACCGGCTTCGTGTCCGCCGGCCCCAACCGGCGCAAACGTGCAGCCGGGACGCCAGCCGGCGCCCTTGGCGCACGCATCGGCCGAATGCAGCCCGCCCCACCCGGCGTCGCGAGATGAGATCGCGGAGCCTGCGGGCGGGCGCCGGGTGGCGATGCTGCTTCTGGTGACGGCGGCGTATGCCGCCAGTTTCGCGGCCTGGACTCTGGTGGGGGCGCTCGCACCGATTTTCGCCGCGACCTGGGCGCTGTCCGCCACCCAGGTGGGGTGGCTGGTGGCAGTCCCTGTGGCGGTGGGCGCGCTGGCCCGGCTGCCGATCGGCATGCTGGCCGATCGCTTCGGCGCCCGCGGCGTACTGTGCGCGCTCGTGCTCGTCCAGATGGCGGCGGCGATGATGATGTCGGACGCGACCGACTATACCGGCCTGCTGGTGATCGCGGCACTGCTTGGCCTGGGTGGCGGCACGTTCGCGGCCGGGGCTCAGTTCGTCGGGCGCTGGTTCCCGCGGGGCACGGCAGGCCTGGCGTTTGGCGTCTTCGGGCTTGGCAACGCCGGCGCTGCGCTCACGGCGGGGTTGGCGCCGGTCCTGTGGGACCTGGGCGGCTCGCGTGCCGTCGCCGGCGTGTATGCCGCGGCGCTGGCCGTCATGGCGATCGCGTTCTATGGCTTTGCGCGCGTCCCGGCTGGTCTGCCTTTGGCCCATGCCCGCGACCTTCGCGGTGCGCTCAGAACCGCCGGTGCGTGGCAGTTGAGCTTCCTCTACGTCATTTCATTTGGCGGCTTCCTCGCCTTGTCCGTGCATCTGGCCACGGTCTTGGTAGACGTCTACGCGCTGTCCCCGGCACAGGCGGGCAGGCACGTCGCCGCCTTCGCCGTGATCGGCACCCTGGCGCGCCCGGTCGGCGGCCTGTTGTCGGATCGATGGGGCGGACGCCGGCTGCTGCATGGCGTGTTTCCGCTGGTGACCGTGCTCGCGCTCGCGCTCGCGATGGAGCCGGCCCACCTGACCGGCACCACGATCATCCTCTTGCTGGGCGTGATGCTGGGCCTGGGAAACGGCGCGGTCACCCAATTGGTGGCCGAGCAATTCCCGACGGCGGTCGGCACCGTCAATGGCCTGGTCGGCGCCGTCGGAAGCCTCGGCGGTTTGCTTCTTCCGGTGGCCCAAGGCATCGGCCAGGACCTGACGGGGTCCTACGTCTTCGGCTTCCTGCTGCTGGCCGTACTGGCGCAGGGAGGCTTCCTCGTAAACATCTTTAGGAGATCTCGATGAACACTGTACGGGTTGCCATTAACGGCTATGGCGTCATTGGCAAGCGGGTCGCCGATGCCGTGAGGGCCCAGGACGACATGAGCCTGGTCGGCGTCGCCGACGTCGGCACCGACTACCGGACCCGGGTCGCTCCATTGCGGGGCATCCCGCTGTTTGCAGCCACGCCCGAGGCGGCCGAGCGCATGCGCGCCGCCGGGATGGCCGTGGCGGGCGACCTGGACGCGCTGCTGGGTGCTTCGGATGTCGTGGTCGACTGCACGCCGAAGAAGGTCGCTGCCGAGAACAAGCGTCTCTACGACGCCCGGGGACTGCGCTCGATCTTCCAGGGCGGCGAGTCCCACGCCCTGACCGGCCACTCGTTCTGCGCGCAGGCCAACTATGCGTCCGCCGTGGGGCGTACCAGCACCCGCGTGGTGTCGTGCAATACAACGTCGATCCTGCGGACCCTCGGGGCGCTCAAACAGGCCGGGCTGCTCCAGCGTGCGCGCGGCACCTTGGTGCGCCGCGCCTCGGATCCCTGGGAGGCGCACCAGGACGGCATCATGAACACCGTCGTGCCGGAAAAGACCATCCCCAGCCACCAGGGGCCGGACGCACAGACCGTGGACCCGACGCTGGACGTCGTCACGATCGCGGTGAAGGCGTCGCACAACTCCAGCCACCTGCATACCTGGTGGGTGGAACTGACTCGCGAGGCGTCCCGCGAGGAGGTGCTCGCGGCATTCCGTGCGGCGCCACGTATCGCCCTGGTGCGCACGCACGACGGCCTGGCGGCCCTGAACAGCACGATCGAACTGATGACCGACTTGGGGCGGCCCCGAGGCGACATGTGGGAAGTCGCGCTCTGGGAGGACGTCCTGACGGTGGAAGGCAACCAGCTCTACTACGCCTACCAGGTGTTCAACCAGGCGATCGTCGTGCCCGAAACCATCGACGCGATCAGGGCCTTGACCGGTCTAGAGGCTGAAGGCGCGCGCTCTATCGCCAAGACCGACCGGGCGCTGGGCGTGGTCGGGGATTTTCTGCAGGGCCGTTGACGCCCAGCCCACTGTGGAGGAATGACTCATGACGATGGATACGGGTTTCATCCTGGTCACCGGCAGCAGCGGCCGCATCGGCCGCGCGGTGATGCAGCGGCTCCAGGCACGGTTTGGGAACGTGGTCGGACTGGACCGCGCCGCCCCGACCCCGCCGCCGCCGGGCTGCAGTGCGATCGCCGTGGACATTGCGTCTGACCAGAGTGTGCGCGACGCCCTGGGCGTCTTGCGTGAACACCACGGGCGGCGCATCGCGTCGGTGGTGCACTTGGCGGCCTACTACGATTTCCTCGGCAAACCCAGTCCCAAGTACGAGCAGATCACGGTCGAAGGCACGCGCCGACTGCTTCGCGGCTTGCGAGAGCACTTCGACGTCGAGCAGTTCCTGTTCTCGAGCACCATGCTGGTCCACAAGCCGGGCGAACCCGGCGAGTTCATCCATGAGGATTGGCCGATCGAGCCCACGTGGGCGTACCCGGCCTCCAAGGTGCGCACGGAGGCCCTGATCGCCGAGGAACGGGGCGATATCGCTACCGTGATCCTGCGCCTGGCAGGCGTGTACGACGATACCTGCCATTCGCCGCCGCTGGCTCACCAGATGCAGCGGATCTACGAGGGCCAGATGGCCGCGCATCTGTATTCGGGTGAGGTCTCCCACGGCCAGGCCTACCTGCATTTGGACGATGCCGTCGATGCCATCGAGCGTGCGGTCGAACGGCGGGCGCTGCTGCCGGTGGGCACGGCACTGCTCATCGGGGAACCGGAAACGCTGAGTTACGACGAACTGCAGCACACGTTCATGCGCTTGCTGAACAAGAAGTCGTCTGAAACGCACAGCGTCCCCGGACTGCTGGCCAAGGTGGGCGCCTGGGTTCAGAACCTCCTGCCGGGCGACCAGTTCATCAAGCCCTGGATGATCGATCGCGCCAACGATCACTACGCCCTGGATATCACCCGCGCCCGGACGCTGTTGGACTGGGAGCCGGCGCACACGCTGCGCCAGAGCCTGCCGAAAATGGCGGCTGCCCTCGAGGCCGATCCGATCGGTTGGTACCGTGAGCATGGCCTGGAGCCGCCCGCATCGCTGCGCAAGGCCATCGAACGCGAGCGCCTGGCGTCCGTTGCCGGCGCCACACCGGAGCCGACCGAGGCGAGCCCGGCGTCCTCGGACGCCGCCACGCACGCCTGCCCGATGCACCCCGAGGACCCGCAGCATTCGGCGGGCAATTGCCCGCGCTGCGGCCTGGCGCTGGAACCTTGCCATCCTCAGGAGCCTGGCCATGCATGAGCATCACGTTCCCGCCGGGACGGCGCCCCAATACACCTGCCCCATGCATCCGGAGGTCGTGCGCTCCGGGCCGGGCCACTGTCCGAAATGCGGGATGGCCTTGGTCCCGCGCGAGGCGGCGCCCGTGAACGGCCACCCAGACGCGCACGGCCCGGACATGAGGGTGGAAGAGCACCGTCAGTTGCTCTGGCCACACTACCTCAACCTGATGCTGGGCCTCTGGTTGGTGGCCAGTCCGTTCACCCTGGGCTACCTGAGCGATTTCGCCCCGGACGCCAATCAACTGCGGGTCATGGCCGAGCGCGGACTCCCTTCGTTCGAGTGGCGCAATCTGGCAATGGCCTGGAGCGACGGGATCAGCGGCCTGCTGGTGATCATCCTCAGCGCGCTGTCGGCAGACGCCTGGCGACGCAATCCCTGGGCGCAATGGGCCAATGCCTTCGTCGGCTTGTGGCTGCTGCTGGCCCCGTTGGTGTTCTGGACGCCGCTTCCCGAGGCCTATGCCAACGGCACCTTGATCGGGGCGCTGGTGATCGCGTTCTCGGTGTTGGTACCGATGATGCCGGGCATGAGCATGGCGGGCATGATGGGCAAACCCGACATCCCGCCGGGCTGGGCCTATTCGCCGTCGACCTGGCTTCAGCGGATGCCACTGGGCGTTCTGGCGCTGATCGGTTTCGTCATCGCCCGCGTCCTGGGCGCCTACCAGCTCGGTCATCTCGATGCCGTCTGGGAACCGTTCTTCGCCGGGGTCGGCGAGGCATCGGGACGCATGAACGGGACCGAGGCCATCATTACCTCAGACGTGTCCAAGGCCTGGCCCATCGCCGATGGCGCGTTGGGGGCCATCGTCTACACCCTGGAGTTGGCCATGATCTGGATGGCCGGCAAGGACCGTTGGCGGACGATGCCCTGGATGGTGCTGGGGCTGGCGATCCTGATCGTGCCCCTGGGCGTGGTCAGCATCTACTTCATCATCATCCAGCCCATCGTCATCGGCACCTGGTGCACCCTGTGCCTGTTGGCGGCGCTGGCGATGGCGATCATGATCCCCTACTCGCTCAACGAGTTCGTGGCCATGGGCCAGTTCCTGGCCTGGGCGCGACGCGAGGGCAAGCCCTTCTGGCGCACGTTCTGGACCGGCGATGCGATGGCGGGTGGCCGCGACGACGACGCCCCCGGGCTGGTGGCTTCGCCCCGTGACCAATGGGCGCAGGCGACGCGGGGCGTCACCTATCCCGGCACGCTGCTGCTCAGCATTGCTCTGGGCATCTGGTTCATGTTGACGCGCCTGGTGTTTGGCAATGCGGGCGATCTTGCCGATAGCGATCACCTGATTGGCGCCCTGGTCGTCACCTTCTCGATCATCGCCTTGGCCGAGGTCGGACGAGCAGTGCGCTTTATCAACCTCCCCTTCGGTGCCTGGCTCGTGGCCGCCCCCTGGCTGCTCGACGGCGCCGGCTCGTCGTTCGCGACGTGGAACAGCGTGGTGGGCGGCGCGCTGCTGATCGCACTGGCCCTGCCGCGTGGACGAATCCGGGATAGCTACGCGGGCTGGGACCGTTACGTAGTGTGAGGCGCCGGCAGCGGCCGTGTGGAACCCTTGTAGATGGAGATGAGCCTCATGAAGCGACATCGGCGTGCCGGCCTCTGGGCCGAGACGAACCAAGCCTCTTCGAAGCGGTGCCGCGACCGCTGCCGTGGCACGGACCCGTGCGGCGTCGGGAGTGAACCATGCCTGTGATGCGGCAGGTTCGCTTCCACGGACGCGGTGGCCAAGGCGCGGTGTCGGCCGCGGCGCTGCTGTCGATGGCTGCCTTCGAGGACGGCTTCGAGTCACAGGCCTTCCCAAAGTTTGGGTCCGAACGGCGGGGCGCTCCCGTTGAGGCATATGTGCGGATCAGCGATGCGCCGATCCGCAGCCATAACCAGGTGTACACCCCGGACGCCGTGGTGATCCTGGATGCCACCTTGTTGCGTGCCGAGCCGGTGCTGCAAGGCCTCCGCGAGGGCGGCTTGGCGCTCATCAACGCCGACGCAGCGCCCGCGCTGCGCACCGAGCCGACGGGTTGCCGCTGGCTGGCCGTGCCGGCCGACCGGATCAGCGTGGCCCAGTTGGGGCGTCCGTTCCCCAATACCGCGCTCCTGGGCGCGCTGGCGGCCGCCACGGGCTGGGTGGACCTGCCGGCGCTCGAAACGGTCGTGCGCCGTCAGTTGGGCGGCAAGGGTGAGCACGTGGTGTCGGCCAATCTGGCGCTCTTGCGCCAGGGGTTCGAACTCGGCCAGGACAGGAGGGCGACATGAAACGCCAGATCGAAGGGTCACAGGCCGTGGCCGAGGCCGTGCGCTTGTGTCGGCCGCAGGTGATTGCCGCGTATCCGATCACGCCCCAGACCCACATCGTTGAGCGTCTGGCCCAGATGGTGGCCGACGGCGACCTGGTGGCCGAATACGTCAGCACCGAAAGCGAGTTGGCCGCCGCCTCGGTCGTACTGGGTGCGGTCGCGGCCGGGGCACGGGCCTACACCGCGAGTGCGTCCCAGGGCCTGCTGCTGATGACCGAGGTCCTGTTCAACATCGCTGGCCTGCGGCTGCCGGTCGTGATGACCTGCGCCAATCGCGCGGTCGGGGCGCCGATCAATATCTTCAATGATCAGCAAGACAGCTTGTCGTTGCGAGACGCCGGCTGGATTCAGCTTTATGTCGAGAGCAATCAGGAGGCGGTCGACACCCTGATCCAGGCCTATCGCATCGCCGAAGCCTGCGAACTGCCGGTGATGGTATGCATGGACGGCTTCTACCTGACCCACACCGTCGAGTCCGTGGATCTCCCGGATCAGGCACAGGTGGATGCCTACCTGCCGCCGATGCACTTTGCGCGGACCCTTGACCCGGCCGCCCCCAGCACCCTGGGAGGCGGGAGCGAACCGGACAACTACCTGGAGTATCGCCAGGCGCACCATCGCGCACTGGAGCGGGCGCTGGTCGAGATCGAGACGGCCGCGATGTCCTTTGCCGACCTCTTTGGCCGGGCGCACGGCGCCCTTCTGGACAGCTACTGCACCGAGGATGCCGAACGCATCCTCGTGACCGTGGGCTCGGCGATGGGTGCGGTCCGCGACGTCGTCGATGCACTGCGCGCCCGCGGCGAACGCGTGGGCGCCCTGCGCCTGCGGTGCCTGCGCCCCTTCCCGACCGCTGCCTTGGTGCAGGCCCTGCAGGGCGCCCGGCGGGTCGCCGTCCTGGAAAAGGCCATCAGTGTCGGCTTGGGCGGCATCATCGTCACGGAGGTGCGCGCGGCGTTGCATCACGCGGGCGTGCGAGTGCCCGTCGATGGCTTCGTGGGCGGCCTGGGCGGGCGCGATTTGACGCCCGACAGCATCGCGGCGGTCTTCGCCGCCTCCGCCGCGGCGGGCGCCGCCCCGATTGACTGCTGTTTCGTGGACGCCGCCGAGGATCCGCCTTCACCTCCCCCTGCGTCCCCCGTCAAGGAGCCTCTGCATGGACCGTCGTGATGCCTTCCGTCTCAACGCATTGACTTCCGGCCACCGCGCTTGCTCGGGCTGCGGCCAGGCCATGGCGGCGCGCATGGTGACCGACCTGCTCGGTCCCGATGTGATCATCGTCAACGCCACCGGCTGCCTGCAGGTTTTCACCACCCACAATGCGCAGTCCGCTTGGCAGGTGCCGTGGCTGCATTCGGTGTTCGCCAACGCGGCGGCGGTCGCCGCCGGGGTCGAGGCGGCCCAACGCGGCCGGGAGCGGCCTGCACGCGTCGTGGTGCAGGCCGGGGACGGGGGTACGTTCGACATCGGCCTTCAGTGCCTGTCGGGCCTGATCGAGCGCGGCCATGACGCGTTGTTCATCTGCTACGACAACGAGGCCTACATGAACACGGGGGTGCAGCGTTCCGGCTCCACCCCGCACGCCGCGCGCACCACCACCTCCCCCCCGGGCCGGCTGAGCGAAGGCAAGTCCCAGCTCAAGAAGGACCTGCTTGCGATCATCGCGGCCCACCACATGCCCTATGCCGCCACGGCATCAGTGGCTTTCTTTCCGGATCTCAAGGCCAAGGTGGAGAAGGCCATGTCGCTGAGTGGGCCGCGCTTCCTCCACATCTTCTCGCCCTGCCCGCTGGGCTGGGACCACGAGGCCGCCGCCTCGGTTCAGGTCGCTCGGCTCGCCGTCGAGACCGGCCTATTCCCCTTGGTTGAGTTGGAGTACGGCGCGGTGACGGGCGTCATGCGTCTGGCGCAGCCGCGACCTGTCGAGGAGTATCTGCGGCTACAGGGGCGCTTCAAACACCTGTTCCGGGAACCGCGCGGGGCCGAAGAAGTCCGGCACCTGCAGGCGCTGGCCGATGCCAATATCCGCCGCTATGGCCTGCGCGATGCACCCACCACCTGGGACACCGACGAGGCCGGCCGCGTGCAGCGGGGTGGCCGGGGCGGCTATGTGACGACGCCGGAGCATCTGTCATGAGCCGCCTTCAGTTCGAGCCCGGCAGCAGCACGGGCTACCGCACGGGTGACTGGCGCCGCGAACGCCCGATGTATGCCGATCGATGGCCCCCCTGCGGCGCGGGGTGTCCCGCGGGGGAGGACATTCAGGCCTACCTGGCGCTCATGCAGGCAGGCCAGGACGAGGCCGCCTGGCGAAAACTCACCGAACGCAATCCCTTCCCCGCCGTCTGCGGGCGGATCTGCCCGCACCCGTGCGAACGAGCCTGCAACCGCGGCGCGCTCGACGAGGCGGTCGCCATCCACCAGGTCGAGCGCTTTCTGGGCGACCAGGCCCCGGCCCAAGGCTGGAGCCACGCGGTGCCCTTGCTGGCCCGGGATGCACCGCACGTCGGGATCGTCGGTGCAGGCCCGGCCGGGCTGGCCTGCGCCTTCCACCTGGCCCGCGCCGGCTACCGGGTGACGATATACGAGGCGGCCGACGAGCCGGGCGGCACCTTACGCTGGGGGGTGCCTGACTATCGGCTGCCCAAAGGGGCACTCGCGTCAGAGGTCGATGCGGTATTGGCTTTGGGCGTCACGCTCACTCTGGGCGTGCGAGTCGGCGTGGACCTCACCAGCTCCGACCTGCGCGCCCGACACGCCGCGATCTTCGTCGCCATCGGCACCGGTCGGCCCTTGTCACCGGTCGAGGCCGAGCTCGACGGGCACGGCGTGGAGACCGGGCTGGCCTTTCTGGGTCGGGTCAATCGGGGCGAGCGCCCCCCCCTGCCGGATCGGGTCGCGGTGATCGGGGGTGGTAATACCGCCATTGATGTCGCCCGCTGTGCCCGACGTCTGGGCGCGACGGAGGTGACCATCGTATCGCCTCAGGATCGCCCCGGGAGCCGGTCGGGCCAACCGGCCGAAGAGATGACAGCCCTGCCTGCCGAGATCGCCCAAGCCGAAGCCGAAGGCGTACGACTGCTCGTCCGACAAGGCGTCCAGCGGCTGGTCCGCAGCGGGGCCCATTTGGACGGCTTGCAACTGGCGCAAGTCGACCACGTAATCGACGATGCCGGGCGGTTTCGTCCGGTACTGTTCACCGGCACCGAAACCTTCCTGGCGGTCGGCCGTGTGATTGTGGCGACCGGACAAGAGGCCGACTGGACCGGTCTGGAGGCGTTGCGCCCCGACCCGGCGGCCGGCGTGTTCGCGGGAGGTGACTGCGGCGGCGGGGAACGAACGGCCGCCCATGCCATCGGTAGTGGTCGCCAAGCCGCTGAAAACATCCAAGCTTATCTGCAGGCCCGCGCCGCCCTCGACCTGCGCCAACCGGCCACGGCCTCCGCCGAAACGCTTCATCTGCACTACTACCCTCCGATCCCCCGCTGCCCCGAGGCCGAGGTTGCTCCTAGCGCGCGGCAGCGCGATTTCCGCGAAGTACAGGCCGGCGTGGACGCCGGCGCAGCGCAGGCCGAAGCCAGTCGCTGCCTCAGTTGTGGCGTCTGCATGGCCTGCGACAATTGCTGGCATTTTTGCCCGGACGCGGCCGTCCTCAAGCAGGGACCCGGGGGGCCGTACGTCGTCGACCTGGACTATTGCAAAGGCTGCGGCATCTGCGTGGCCGAATGCCCGACAGGGCACATCCAAATGCTGCCCGAATCCGACTTTGATGATTGACCGAGGTCTCCGCCATGACCCACGCCTCTGCGTTTCCCCTGACCCTTCGCACCCTGCCCCTACCCATGCGGGCGCTGTTGACGGCCTTTCTGCTCACCGTGGGGATTGGTTTTCTCGCCGCGGTCTACCTGATCTACCTGCAAGACGTCGATCCTCACCGCGCCATGGGCATGGGTTCGGTCGCGGCCATCACCGAAAAGTACTACGGCAACCGCAGCAACTCGCGACTCGAGTCCGCACTGCGCGGCGCGATGGCTGATCGCGTGACGCCGGCGGACCGCGACGTCATTCTCGCCTGGCTGGCCGAAGGGGCTCGTGCAGAAGACTTCGCCGCCATCGAACCGATCCTGGACCGGAACTGCAATACCTGCCATCGGCCTGCCTCGGGCCTGCCCGTGCCTCCCCTGACGACGCAGGAAGAGGTTCAGGCCGTGGCCAAGGTCGACATGGGCATCAGCTTGCTCGGTTTGGCGCGGGTGTCACACGTGCACTTGTTCGGCATCAGCATTCTGTTCCTGTTGACGGGGACGATTTTTGCGCTGAGCCGATTCTCGGCGCGCTGGCGCCTGACCTTCATGGTGTTGCCCTTTGTCGCCATGTGGGCCGACATTGCCTCGTGGTGGCTGACCCGGTATGAGCCCGTGTTCGCGTACGTCGTCGTCGCTGGCGGGGCGCTGATGGGCGTGGCCTTGGCCGCGCAAATCATCCTCTCGCTCTGGGAGCTTTGGCTTGCGCCAGCGGCGCCCCGTCCGTCGTGCGCCGCCCCCCGCCCGTGACCACGGGACTGCCCGGATTCGCAGAGCCGGGGGCGCACCACGGGGTCCGCCAGCTGCACACGGTTGATCTCAATGTAGGGGAGAAGTCTGTCGTGTTTCTGCATGGGCTGGGAGGAACCGCGCGTTACTGGCAGTCCACGCCGGTGCAACCGGTGTTTGCGGGTGCATCCACGCGTCTGGTCGACCTCTACGGCTTCGGCGCGTCACCTCGTCCGTGGTGTCGCTATACGCTGGATCGTCACCTGGAGGCGCTGCGCCGCACCCTTGTCGGTCCGCGACCCCAGGTCCTGGTCGGACATTCTTTGGGAGCGGCGCTGGCATTGGCGTTTGCGGCGCGCCATCCGGCCAACGTCAAGGGCCTGGTCCTGATGGGGTTGCCGCAATTTGGTTCGCCCGAAGACGCCGCCACCTGGTTTCGACAGCAGCCGGGCGGCTGGATCTACACCAACCTGCTGGCGACCATGCTCGCCTGCGTGGTGACACGGCGCGTGGCTCGCGGCCTGCTGCCGCATCTGGTACGGGACGTTCCCCGCGTGGTCGCCCAGGACCTGGTCCAACACAATGCGATGAGTTCGGCCACTTCGCTGTGGAATGTCATTTACCGGCACGACAGCGCGGCCGATGCGGCAGCGCTGCCCATCGGATTACCGGTCCTATGCATCCACGGGCGAGATGACAGGACAGCCCCGCTTCGTCGCATCCGAGCCCTGCATCGTCATCGTCCCGATTGGGCGCTATTGGAGCTCGACGCGGACCACCATCCCTGGCTACGTCAGCCGCGCGCATGCCATGCCGCCATTGGCGAACTCCTGAATCAAGTAAACCCGTCCGCAAGCGTCGACATAACCGGTGCGATCGCGCCGAGTGCAAGAGGATGAGATGAGCGCGGCAGCGTTCAATGCTCGGAACAGGCTGGCGATCATGCGCTGTCGCACGATCTCACCATTCCCGCGATTCCACACCGTCAACTGATGTCCTCTCCCCAATTACCGAGGATCTGCCCATGTGCTTTTCCGCCACTGCGAGTTTCACTGCCAGCGCCGTCTTGTTGGGGATCGGTGCACTGACCCTGCGTCGGGTCGAGCGCCCCGGGGATCGGGCCTTGGCCGCTATTCCGATCCTGTTCGCGATCCAGCAGGCCCTGGAGGGGCTGGTGTGGCTGAGTCTCAATGGCACAATTCACGGCATGCTCGGGCCGGCCACGCAGGTCTACTCGCTTTTCTCGCATGTGCTGTGGCCAATCTACGTGCCGCTCGCGGTATGGCTCGCCGAGCCGCCCGGATCTCGGCGCCGCGGCCTGTTCGGGTTCATGGTGGCCGGGGCCGCGGTTGGCGGCTTCCTGCTCTACGGCATGATCGTCAATCCGATCGTGGCCCGCCCGATTGGCCAGCACATCGACTACGACTCGCCGCATTTTTATGTTGCGGCGGTGCTGGCGCTCTACCTGGCCGCCACAACCGTGAGCCAGATGCTCTCCAGCCATCGCTGGATCCGCTGGTTCGGCGTATTGGCGCTGGGGTCGGCGGTGGCGGCCTATGTGGCCTATGCCCAATGGTTCATCTCGGTCTGGTGCTTCTTCGCCGCGCTGCTGAGCGGCGTGATCTATTTGCACGTACGACGCCGCCCGGTGTCGGGCCCGGGCGGCGGCCCGGGACTGGGGATCCCCGCCGATCCGCGTTGGCAGCGGACCTAGAACTGCGAAGCAGACCGACGCCCCCTATTAAACGATATGGTTTTCAACTCGCTGGCGACGTAATGCATGAAAACGACCCACCGCCAGTGGCGGAGATGAGCGCGATGAAAGAAATCGAGCTACGCATTCGCCGCCTGGACCAGCTATTCGATAGCTTGGACCCGTCGCCGTTTTATGCAAAGTCACTGGATAGAAACGCCGAAGCTTACTTGCTCGAGTGCGCGGGAGAGCACGGCACGCACCAGGCGCTGACCATCGCCATCCACGCGCCGGAGCGGCTCAGTGGTCGGCTGGCGGAAATCACGGCCGCCATTCACGCCCATTTCGCGTTGGCCCTACAGCAGGCGGAGCGACGCCACCGAAATCGGCGGCGCATCGGCCGTATTGCGCTGTCAGCGGGGATAGCAACGCTGGCCGCAGCCTTGTTGCTCCGTCGCTGGGTCGAAACGATTGGGGGGCCGACCGGCGAAGTGTTGGCGGAGGGGTTGTTGATCCTGGCGTGGGTGGCGTTATGGCGACCTATCGAAACGATTGGCTTCGATTCTTGGGGCTGCCGGGAAGAGCGCCGCCTGCTTACCAAGTTGGGGTTCAGCCGAGATACGTGTAAAAATGCCCCATACAATCTGTTTTCCCTTGTAGATTCATTTGGTTGCCGGATTTTTTTGGGCGCTAGTTCCGTCAGCGCGATCGGGTCGCAGTTGCGCCAGCAACTGCTCCAGCGTGGTCATACGCACGTCGGCCCGCAACGCCTCGGCCTCTGCCTGTTCGCGACGCTCCCGCTCCTTCGTTAGATCGGCGCGAGCACTGGCCAATTCCACCCGTGCGGCTTCCAGCGTCTGGGTATCTTGCGCCCAGCGGGTCTGCAGGGCCTGGTGCTCGGCAGCTGTAAGCCGCAGCGCGTCTAGTTCCTTCCGCTGCTCGTCCGCTGCCTGACGCATCTGCGCCAGCTCCCGCTCCAGGCGGGTGTGACGCTCCAGCCACTGCCCGTTGTCGCGGTTGAGCTGCACCAGCTCGTGGTTTTTGGCGGTCAGCGCTTCGTTGGCCTGACGCAGCGCGACCTGCAGCTCCTGCACCTGGTGCTCGTGGCGGCGTTGCTCCTGCTCGCGCTGCTCCTTTACCGAGGTCCGGTAGTGCTCCAGCGCCTCGCGGGCGTGCTGGTGCTTCTGTTCCAGTGACTGCGCGTGTGCCTCGTGCTCTGTCAGCCGTGTGGTCAGGCCAGCGATGCGTTCGCTGAGCTGCGCGACCTCCGTCACCCGTTCGGCCAAGGCCTGCTGGGTAGCGGCGTGCACGGTTTTTTCCTCGTGCAAGGCGGTTTCAACGCGCTGAAGCTGGGCGCCCAGCGCGGCCGCTTCCTGCTGGGCACGCTCCAGCGCCTGGCTGCGCTCCTGCAGTTGCACCTCGAAGCGCTGACGAGCCTCGACGACGACCGCCTCGGCCTCCTCGTGCAGGCGCCCGGAGAGCCGGCCGACGAGATCCTGCAATGCATCGCTGACTGCGACTTTGGCGCCAAGGCCTTGCCCTTCCTCTTCCTCCAACTCTTTCAGATAGCGGTGGATCGTGGTCTTGGAGCCGGTGTTGCCCAGCGCCACTCGCACGGCGTCCACCGACGGGTGCTTGCCCTGCGCCCGCAGCGTATCGCGGGCCTTCTGGATGTCGCTCTTGTACAGGCCGCCGCGTGCCATCGCGCCCTCCGACTATTTCGTAATGTATTACATACCACGTAATTACATACTAATCAAAATACGGAACGAGCGGTAATTTGACCGTGCTTTTAAGCGGGATAATAGTGGTTTATCCCGTGTCAGCTGCCTGAGACCTGCACCAAGGGGTGTCATTCAGTACGAAACTGGAATGTGCCGCCACGTGCTAGCGCACGGTAAGCGCTGCATTTCCGGTTGTCAGAATCATGGCCGGCAGCGTGCTGACGAGAAGCAAAAGCGGTCAAGGGCGCGCAGGCTCTCTTCATGAGCCCTGCCGCGTCTAGCCAACGTGGCTTCGGTACGCCAACAGACGTAGCGCATTGAACACCACGAGCAAGGTGGATCCTTCGTGGATAGCGACTGCTGGTCCGATCCCCAAGCCCAGGATCGTTGCCGGCACGAGGAATGCGACAATGCCCAGGCTGACGAACACGTTCTGACGGATCACCTTGCGCGTGTGACGGCTCAAGTCCACCGCAAATGGCAGGTGGCGGAGGTCGTCGGCCATCAGCGCGACATCCGCGGTCTCCAGTGCGACATCCGAACCAGCGGCGCCCATCGCGATGCCGACCGTGGCGCTGGCCATCGCCGGCGCGTCGTTTACGCCGTCACCCACCATCGCGACCTTGTCCTGCGCGCGCAGCTTGCGTATGGCCTCAACCTTGTCCTCGGGCATCAGGTCGCCCCAGGCTTCATCAAGGCCGACTTCCGAGGCGATCGCCTCGGCGACCCGTTGGTGGTCGCCGGAGATCATGATCATGCGGGTGATGCCGAGTTCACGCAGTGCCTTCAGCGCTTCAGGCGCACCCGCCCGCGCGGTATCGAGCAGGCCGATGGCCCCGAGATCGCGCGACCCCTGCCTGACGACCATCGAGGTGCGCCCTGCAGCGCGAAGTTGTGCGATGGCGGCAGCCGCCGATTCCCCCAGCGGAGCGACGCCTTCGGTGCCGAACATCTCGGCCTTGCCAATCCACACCGTCTCACTGTCGAAGGTGGCGGTGACGCCCCGTCCGACCAGGTTTTCGAGGTCGCTGGCAGAGGGGATCTCACGTCCGCCGAGTCGCTCGCGGCCATCCCGGGCGATCGCTGCGGCCAGCGGATGGTCGCTGAGCGATTCGACTGCGGTTGCAACGGTGAGCAGTTCCTCTTCCGTTACTCCGTCAACGGGGATGACATCGGTGATGCGCGGACGCCCTTCGGTCAGGGTGCCCGTCTTGTCGAAGGCCATCGCGCTGAGCGAACCGAGTTCTTCCAAAGGCGCACCGCCCTTGATCAGCACACCACCGCGGGCCGCGCGGGCAATGCCTGACAGCACCGCGCTGGGCGTCGCAATGGCCAGCGCGCAGGGACTGGCGGCCACCAGCACCGCCATCGCGCGGTAGAAGCTGTCGCGAAAGGGTTCGTCGACGACTACCCACGCGAACAGCAGCAGGAAGGCCAAGACCAGCACCGCAGGTACGAAGATGCGCTCGAACCGGTCGGTGAAGCGCTGGGTCGGCGACTTACGTGTCTCGGCCTCGCTGACCATCTGGACCACGCGCGCCAAGGCCGAATCGGTGGACTTGCGCGTGACCTCCACCTCGATGGCGCCGCTGCCGTTGATCGTCCCCGCGAACACCCGCGAGGCCGCATCCACGCTATCCGGTCGGGTGCGCGCGGTCGCGGGATCATCCACGGGCCGCTTGTCGACCGGGATGCTCTCGCCGGTCACCGGCGCCTGATTCACGCTGGAGGTGCCGAGTACGAGAAAGCCGTCGGCGGGCAGGCGTTCGTTCGGCTTGACCAGAGCCACATCGCCAACCAGCAGTTCTTCGACCGCGATCTCCTGGATCCGGCCGTCGCGTCGTACGGTCGCGGTGGGCGGGGCGAGTTCGGCCAGGGCCTCGATGGCGCGCTTCGCCCGGCCCATCGCGTAATGCTCCAGGGCGTGTCCGAGACTGAACAGAAACAACAGCAACGCGCCCTCGGCCCACGAGCCGAGCGCGGCCGCACCTGCCGCCGCCACCAACATCAACGTGTCGATCTCGAAACGCTTCAGGCGCAGGTTGTCGAACGCCTCGCGCAGCGTGTAGAAGCCGCCAAAAAAGTACGCCGCGACATAACAGGCCAACGGCAGCCAGGCGGGCGCGCCAGCAACAAACTTGTCCACCAGGAAGCCGGCGAGCAGCAAGGTGCCGCAGGTCAGCGCAAAGATCAGCTCGGTGTTCGGGCCCAGTAGCCCCCCATGTGCGTGCGCCCCGCCACCCGTGCCGTGGACATGGTCACCGCCCTCGCGGTGCGCGTGGCGCACGTCATCTCCTCCATGTGCAGGTTGATCCTCACCCGGGGTCCTGACCGGAACGACCTGCATGCCGGCCAACACCTTCAGGATGCGCGCTTCGGACACCTCTCGGCGGTCGAACTCGACATGGACGATGCCCGCCGCACTGGCCTCGGCTTCCAGCACACCCTCGAGCGACCTGAGTTGCTCGCCGACGGTGCGCGCACGACGCTGGTGGCCAATGCCCTTCACTTCCCACAGGGCATGACCGTAGCGTTCGCTGATCGCCGCGCCGGCACGCTCGACCACCTCGCGGATGCGGGCGAGTGGCACGACGTCCGGGTCATGGTGGACGCACAACTGCGTCGGCGTGCCGTCCGATCCCGGGCGCAAGTGCACCTGCACAATGCCATCGCGGCTTTCCAAATCGTGGATCAGCCGCCTGACGCAGGCGTCGGACTCGTCCGGCACCTGCGGTAGCAGGATCTGCAGGTCGATGCGGAGCTTCCCGGTCATCATCGTTCTCCCTCGATTCCAGGGCTGGTGTCTTGCCTGCGCAAGCGTTTTGTGCATACACCCGTCGGCAGGCAACGACGGCGCAGCCGAACTCTATCCATCGGATCGCTTGTCTTCGTGGACGCTTTGCAGGATCTCGATGCCGCCTTTGAACGCGACACCAGCAATCAATGCACCCGCCACCAGATCCGGCCAGGACGAACCGAGCCAGAGCACCAGAACACCCGCCACGACTACGCCGCCATTCGAAATGAAGTCGTTGAAGCTGAAGGTTTCGGCCGCCTTCATGTTCACGTCGTCGGAACGGAGGCGGCGCAGCAGCACCAGGCACCACAGATTGATGGCTCCGGCGACGAGCGCCAGCCCGATCATGACGGGGCCGAGCGGCTCGGCCCCATACATCCATCGCCGGACCACGTCCGCCAGCACCATACCCGCGAAGATCAACAGAAGGACCCCCGACACGTTCGCCGCTCCCCGCTTCCAGGCGGGTCGGCGCTCGAGGGCAAGGTAGCTCAGCAGATAGACGGCTGCGTCCGAACCGTTGTCGAGGGCATTGGCGAGCAGCGCGCTGGAATCGGCCACCCAGCCCGCCACTCCCAGTCCTGCGAACAGCGCGAGGTTCCACAGCAAGACCTGCCGTAGAACACTCCTTTGCCGGGCCAGATTCGGGGTCATGTCGCGTGCCGCTTCGGACGATGCGCGATGGCCCGCGCCGCGAAGGTGGGCAGCACCAGCAGCGTCAGCACGGTCGCCGTGATCAGCCCGCCGATGACGACGGTGGCCAGCGGCTTCTGCACTTCGGCGCCGGCACCGACCGCGATCGCCATTGGAATGAAGCCGACGATGGCCACCAGCGCCGTCGTGAGCACGGCGCGCAGACGGTTGGCGGCGCCGGTGGTCGCCGCTTCCAGTGGCGCATCTCCAGCCTCGAGCCGTTCGCGGATGGCCTGCATCAGAACCAGGCCGTTGAGCGTGGCAACACCGGAGACGGCGATGAAGCCCACCGCCGCCGTCACCGAAAACGGCATGCCGCGCACCAGCAGTGCCAGGACGCCGCCGACCAGCGCCAGCGGCACGCAGAGGAACACCAGCGCTGCCTCGCGGATCGACCCGAGTGCCATGTAGAGCAGGCTGCCGATCATCAGGAACACAATGGGGATCACCAGAGCCAGACGTGCTTCGGCACGCTGCAGGTTCTCGAACTGGCCACCCCAGTCCAGGTAGACGCCACTGGGCAAGGAAACGCCCGCAACGGCAGCCTGTGCTTCCTCGACGAAGCCGCCCAGATCCCGACCCCGCACGTTGGCCTGGACCACGATGCGGCGGCTGCCGTTGTTGCGACTGATCTGGTTGGGACCTTCGCTGACATCGATGCGCGCGACCGAGGACAGCGGAACCACGGTGCCGTCGGGCGCGACCACCGGCAAGGCGGCGAGCTGCGCCGGATCGTTGCGTGCGTCCTCTTCGAACCGCACCACCACATCGAAGCGGCGATCGCCCTCGAAGATCTGACCGGCCGTGGTACCACCAACGCCAGTCGCCAGCGCCTCGCTGATGTCCGCCGCGCTCAGGCCGTACTGCGCCGCGGCCGCATGATCGACCCGCACGGTCAACGTAGGCAAGCCAGAAACCTGCTCCACGCGAACGTCGGCTGCGCCGTCGATGCCGCGCAGTTGGACCGAGATGCGTTCCGCGACAGGCTGCAGCACGTCGAAGTCGTCGCCGTACACCATCAAGGCAAGGTCGGTACGCACGCCGGAAATCAGCTCGTTGAAGCGTAGTTCGATGGGTTGGCTGAACTCGAATGCATTGCCGATCTGTTTGTCGACAATGGACTCAAGTCGGCCGAGCAGCGCCTCTTTGTCGAGCGACCTGTCCGGCCACTCGGCTTTTGGTTTGAGGACGATCACGCTATCGGAGATGTTGACCGGCATCGGATCGATTGCGGCCTCGGCCGTGCCTGTCCGCGTGAAAATCGTCTCGACCTCCGGCTCGCTGGTGATGGCTTTCTCCAGCGCAAGTTGCATCGCCAGCGACTGCTCCAGCGAAGCAGAAGGCACCCGCAAGGCCTGCATCGCCAGGTTGCCCTCGTCAAGGGTCGGCATGAATTCGCGGCCCAGCGAGACGAATGCGGTGAAGCCAATGACAAGCATGGCGACGGCGCCGATCAGCACGCGGCGCGGCCGCATCACCGCAGCGCGGATGACCGGTTCGGCCTTGCCACGCACGAAACGGATGATTCGGGTCTCGTGTTCGCCGTCGTGCTCGCCTTCGTCACGCGGCGCTGCTTGCGCGGGCCGGGGCTTGGGATCACGCACGAACAGCGCGGCCATCGCCGGCACGAAGGTGAAAGAGAGAATGAACGCGCCGACCAGGGCGAGCATGAAGGTCGCGGCCATCGGCTGGAACGTCTTGCCCTCCACGCCCTCCAGCGTGAGGATCGGCGCGAACACCAGCAGGATGATGAGCTGACCAAACGCCGCCGGTCGCACCATCTTGCGTGCTGCCCGGATCGCCACGCCCACTCGCTCGCCTGCGGACAGTGCGCGTCCCAGTTCGGCCCGTTTCTGGCCGAGCATGAGCAGGGTGGCCTCGATCACGATCACCGCACCGTCGACGAGGATGCCGAAGTCGAGTGCGCCCAGGCTCATCAGATTGCCGCTGATCCCGAAGCGGTTCATGCCGATCACCGCGAACAGGAACGACAGCGGGATCACCAGTGCGGTGATCGCCGCCGCCCGTATGTTGCCCAGCAGCAGAAACAGCACCACGATGACGAGCAGTGCCCCTTCGGTCAGGTTCTTGGCTACCGTCCTGACCGTGGAATTGACCAGCACGCTCCGGTCGAGCACCGGCTCGGCGACGATGCCCGGGGGCAGTGAGCGGTTGACTTCGGTCAGGCGCTCCGCGGCCGCGAGTGCCACCGTGCGGCTGTTGCCGCCGGCGATCATCAACGCCGTCCCGAGCACCGCTTCGTGGCCGTCCCGCGTCGCGGCACCCAGCCGTGGCGCCTGTCCGATGCCGACGCTGGCCACGTCCGCGACGCGGATCACAAGGCCGTCGCGGTTGGCGACCGGCGCCTGTGCCAGATCGTCGACGGTCTGCGCCAGCGCATCTGCGCGAACGATCAGGCCCTCGCCAGCGCGCTGGACGATGCCCGCACCGGCCTGGACGTTGGCGCGTTCCAGAGCCTGCACCAGCTCGCCCAGGCCGATACCGTAGGCCGCCAGCCGCTCGGCATTCGGGCGGACGGCGTATTCCTTGACGTAGCCGCCGATCGTATCGACACCGGCAAGGCCGGCGGTGGAGCGCATCTGCGGTGCGATGATCCAGTCCTGCACCGTTCGCAGGTAGGTTGCGCGCTCCTGTGCCGTCGCAAGCCGGTTGCCTTCCGGAGTCAGGTAGACCTCTTCGGCCTGCCAGCCGGGCTCGTTCGGCTTACTGACGTTCGCCGGGTCGAACGGCACGTAGTCCACCGTCCACATCAACACCTCGCCGAGGCCCGTGGTGACCGGCGACATCATCGGCGTCACGCCCTCGGGAAGATCCTCCTGCACCTCGCGCATGCGCTCGGCCACCTGCTGGCGCGCGAAGTAGATGTCGGTCTGGTCGGTAAAGATCGCCGTAACCTGCGAGAACCCGTTGCGCGAGAGCGAGCGCGTACTGGTCAGTCCGGGGATGCCCGACAGCGCGGTTTCAAGCGGATAGGTGATCTGGCGCTCGATCTGGCCCGGGGCGAGCGCGGGCGCAATGGTGTTGATCTGCACCTGCCGGTTGGTGATGTCCGGCACCGCATCGACGGGCAGCCTGCCGAGCTGGAACAAGCCGTAGACAGCGATGACCGCCGCGGCGAAGACCACGGCCCATCGGAAACGGACCGCTGTTTCGATAATGATCTTGAACATGTCGGGTCCTCAGTGGCCGTGTTCGGCCTCGCCCTTGGCGAGTTCGGCTTTCAGCAGGAACGCGTTGCTGCCAGCGACGCGCTCGTCGCCCGACAGCCCGTTGAGGATCTCGACGCGGTCGCCTGCGCGGCGGCCTGCGAGCACAGGGGTTACGCGGAAGCCTTTTTCATCGGTCACGAACACAACCGAGCGACCTTCCACCGTCTGCACGGCATCGACCGGCACGGTCAGCGTGTCGTCCTGGCCTGCCGCCACCACGACACCGGACACCGGTGAACCCGCTGGCGGCAGCATCCCGGATTCAGGGCGTGCACGGATGATCGCCATGCCGCCCTGTTCGCGTACGTCGGCGGCCACGCCGATCACGACGGCGCTGAAGCTCCCGGTGGCCCCGGTAACTTCGATGCGCGCATCAGGCGCGATCTGCGCGGCGAGCGCGGGCGGCGCGGAAAAGACCAGTTCGGTCTGCGCAGGATCGGACACGTTCGCCACGAGGTCACCCGCGGCGACGAAGCCGCCTGGCGTCACCTGCACCGCGCCGACGATGCCGGCCACGGGAGTGGTGATGGTCACGCGGCCGCCTGCATCCGGTGAGCCGGCCGCGGCGACCTGCGCCGCGGCAGCCCGGGCAGTCGCATCGGCCGCCAGCGAGCGCGCGCGCGAGGCTTCGAGTTCCTGCCGTGCGACCACGCCCTGGGTGACCAGGGACTGGTCGCGCTGGTACACCAACCGGGCCGCCTGGGCCTCCGCGCGTGCGGCATCGGCGCTTGCCCGCATGGTCGCCGCTTCGCCGCTGACGATCACGGCGAGCGGCTGGCCGGCGCGCACGGGGGTGCCAGGCGCCACGACGACGCGCTCAACGCGGCCGCCAACGGAGGCGGCAACGGCAGCGCGGGCGCCAACGGCGGACTCGACGCGACCGCTCAGGCGTGTCTCGCCGCCACCGCCGCGGCCCAAAGCCACGACCTGGATGCCCGACGCTTCGATCTGCGGTTGCGTGAGGACCACCAAGCCTTCTTCGCCCTCGGCCTCTTCATCGCCATGTTCGCCCTGATCGCCATGTTCGCCTTGGCCGCCACCATCGACATGGCCCGCAGGGCTGGGGCCAGCGTCCTGCCCGCCGGTGAGCTTCGCAAGGCCGTAGCCTGCGAGGACGGCGAACACGAGCGCCGCAGCGAACATCATCAGTCGCCTGGTATCGGTTTTCATCGGGAGTCTCCAAACGGGGCGCGGCCTTCCAGGCGCGCCAGGTCGATTTCGGCACGGACTCGCGCGATCCGCGCGTCCACGGCGGCGTTGCGCGAGGCGATCAGCGCCGCACGTGTGCTGCGAAGTTCCAGCTGCGAGATACGGCCGGCCTCGAAGCCGATGCGGGACAGGCGATAGGCCTCTTCGGCGGCTGCGACGCCGTTGTCGGCGGCGCGCGTGCGGCTGCCGGACGCGGCAAGCGCCGCC
>ERZ1066122.777-NODE-777-length-31081-cov-31.014633_pt1 | contig 31081 bp, 28 predicted proteins | sample MGYA00382769_ERZ1066122 | MGnify/ENA primary metagenome ERZ1066122 (study PRJEB33369, sample SAMEA5778352) | biofilm metagenome | biome: Industrial cooling water; feature: Water cooling tower basin; material: Biofilm | place: United Arab Emirates | collected... | reverse complement strand
GCGGCACCGGCCTCGTCCACATGGCGCCCGATCATGGCGAGGACGACTTCGAGCTGTGCAAGGCGAACGGCATCAACCCGGTCTTCGCGGTGATGGACGACGGGCGCTACCGCGACGACTGGGGCTGGCTCGGCGGCGCGGATGAGCGGCGCATGAGCGTCATCAACCCCAAGTTCAACGCGCCCGACGGCCCGATCTGCTCCGACCTCGCCGAAGCCGGCGCCCTGCTGGCGGCGAGCGCGGACTATGCGCACTCCTACCCCCATTCGTGGCGCTCCAAGGCCAAGGTGATCTTCCGCTGCACGCCCCAGTGGTTCGTGCCGATGGATCAGAAAACCGTTCGCCCTGAGCTTGTCGGAAGCGTAGCTGATCCGCAGGATCAACGGCTGTCCTTCTCTTCAACCGACGGTGCTGAAGAAAGTGCAGGGCTTCGACAGGCTCAGCCCGAACGGAGTTTGAGGGACGTAGCCCTCGCCGAGATCGCACGGGTGAAATTCATCCCCGAAAAGGGCCGCAACCGCATCGGCGCGATGGTCGAGGGCCGGCCCGACTGGGTGCTGAGCCGCCAGCGCGCCTGGGGCGTGCCGATCACTTTGTTCGTGCGGCCCGACGGCTCCTACCTGCAAGACCCCGCCGTGAACGCCCGCATCGTCGCGGCGGTGAACGCGGAAGGCATGGACGCGTGGAACAGCGCCAACAAGGCGGCCTTCCTCGGCCCGGACCATGACCCGGCAGAATTCGAGATGGTCACCGACATTCTCGACGTGTGGTTCGATTCGGGCTGCACCCATGCCTTCGTGCTTGAAAGCGGGCGCTGGCCGGACCTGCAATGGCCCGCCGACCTCTATCTCGAAGGCTCTGACCAGCATCGCGGCTGGTTCCAGTCCTCGCTGCTGCAATCCTCGGCCACCCGCGGCCGCGCGCCTTACGACCAGGTTCTCACCCACGGCTTCACGATGGATGCCAAGGGCAAGAAGATGTCCAAGAGCCTCGGCAACACGGTCGATCCCTTGAAGGTGATGGAGACCTACGGCGCGGACATCATCCGGCTGTGGGCGCTGAGCGTCGACTTCACCGAGGATCACCGCATCGGCGACGAGATCCTGAAGGGCGTCGGCGACCAGTATCGCAAGCTCCGCAACACCTTCCGCTATCTGCTCGGCGCGCTCGACGGGTTCGTGGGCGACTGGAGCGACGCGGGCGAGCTGCCGGAGCTGGAGGTCTACGTCCTCTCGCTGCTCAGCGAGCTGGACGGGAAGCTGAAGGCGGCGGCGGAGGCCTACGACTTCAACACCTACACCCGCCTGCTGGTCGATTTCTGCAACGAGGACCTCAGCGCCTTCTTCTTCGATATCCGCAAGGACTCGCTCTATTGCGACGGGCCGGAGAGCACCACGCGCAACGCCTATCGCACCGTGCTCGACCTGCTGTTCCACGCGCTGGTGCGCTACGCCGCGCCGGTGCTGGTGTTCACGGCGGAGGAGGTGTGGCTCAGCCGCTATCCCGAGGATGGCGAGGCGGATGACGCGGGCCAGCGCGGCTCTGTCCACTTGCTCGAATGGCCGAGCATCCCCGGCGTCGTCGCCGACCGCGCGAAGTGGAACGCCCTCAGGGCCCTGCGCGACCAGGTCAACGAAGCGATCGAGCCGCTGCGGCGTGACAAGACCATCCGTTCGAGCCTTGAGGCCGAAGTGGTCGTCCCGGCGGCGGCCGTGCCGGACGGCATCACCGACGAACAGCTCGCCGAACTGTTCATCACCGCGACAGTCACCCGCGGGCAGGGCGAGGCCGTGATCGTGACCAAGACCAGCCACCACAAGTGCGGCCGCTGCTGGCGCCACCTGCCCGACGTGGCCGTCGAGGGGTCGTTGTGCACCCGTTGCGATGCGGTTGTCGGGTCATGAGCGGGCTGTTCACCCGAAATCGCGTGATCGGCCTCGCGCTTGCCGCCTTCGTGGCGGTGATCGACCAGGCGGTGAAGCTCTGGGTGATCGGCCCGCTCGACCTGCGCCGCGTGCTGCACATCGACCTGCTGCCCTTCTTCGACCTCACCTACATGGAGAACCGCGGCATCTCGCTCGGGATGTTCCAGGCGAACGACATGGAGACCCGCTGGCTGCTGGTCGCGCTCACCGCGGCCATCGCGCTGGTGGTGCTGGTGTGGATGATGCGCGAGAAGGCCCTCGCCGACATCGTCGGGCTGGCGCTGATCCTCGGCGGGGCGCTGGGGAATATCCGCGACCGCTATGACCTCGGCTATGTCATCGACTATGCCGATTTCCACATCGGGGACTTCCGCCCCTTCCTGATCTTCAACATCGCCGACGCCGCGATTACCCTCGGCGTCGTCATTATCCTTGCCCGCAGCCTGCTGGTGCGCGACAAGGGCGACACCGAGACCGGGGACGCGCCCCGTGGAGAGCAACACAATGCGTAAGATGGCACCCCTGATCCTGCTGGCCGGCGCGGCCGCGATGCTGGCGGGTTGCGGCGGCGGCGGCGGGGTGTTCAACCGCGCGCGTCCCGACGAGTTCGCCGTGCAGCGCCAGGCGCCGCTGGTGGTTCCGCCCGATTTCACCCTCACCCCGCCCGCACCCGGCGCCCCGCGCCCCGCGGAAGGCACCGCCTCGGAACAGGCGCTCGAAGCCCTGTTCGGCGGCCCCGCGCCGCGCAGCCGGGTCGAGGCGAGCGTGCTTGATCGTGCCGGAAGCGCCGCGCCGAGCATCCGCTCGCAGGTCGGCGACACCGGGACCAACACCGTCGCCAAGGGCCGCGTCACCCGCGACATCATCGCGGCGCCGGAAGGTGACGGCCAGTCGGCTTCGACCGTAATCCCGAGCGCCTGACAGCAACATCCGTTCGCCTCGAGCCCTTCGGCAGGCTCACGATGAACTGCCGACTTCGTCGTCAGTCGAGAGGCCCGGTCAGGTGTCTCGACTGCGCTCGACACGAACGGGGTTGAGGCTTGCTTCTCAGTCCCCCTCGACCACCTTGCTCACCAGCAGCTTGTCGATGCGGCGGCCGTCCATGTCGACCACCTCGAAACGCCAGCCCTGGTCGGTGAAGTGCTCGCCTTCGTGCGGCAGCTTCTTCATCACCGACAGGGCATAGCCCGCCGCCGTCCCGAACTCGCGGTCCTCGCCGTAATCGAGCCCCAGCCGGTCGGCGAGCGCATCGGCCGAGAGCGATCCGGAGACCAGCAGCGATCCGTCCTCGCGCTCCACCACGCTCGGCAGGTCGCCGTCGTCGCTGTCGCTGGCGAAGTTGCCGACGATCGCGGTGAGCAGGTCGACGGGGGTGACGATGCCTTCGAAATGCCCGTATTCGTCGTGCACGACCGCCATCGCCACCTCGGCGGATTGCAGCACGCGCAGCGCATCCATCGCGTCGAGCTGATCGGGGACGACCTCCACCCTGCGCATCATTGCGCGCAGCGCGACGGGCCGACCGGCGACCAGCGCGGCGAGCACATCGCGCACCTTGACGACGCCGAGGATCGTGTCGGGCGAGCCTTCCGCGACCGGCAGAAGCGAGTGGGTGCTTTCCTCGATCGTCTCGCGCATCTCCGCCGCGTCGGCATCGGCATCGATCCAGTCGACCTCGGTGCGCGGGGTCATCATCTCGCGCACCGGTCGCTGGGCAAGGCGCACGACGCCGGTGAGGATCTGGCGCTGCTCCGCCTCGATCACGCCCGACCGGGTCGCCTCGGCGAAGATCATGCGCAGTTCCTCGGCGGTGACGCGGCCCTCGTCGCCGCTGCGGATGCCGAACAGGCGGATGATCGCGGCGGAGCTCGAATCGAGCACCCAAACCAGCGGTGCTGCGGCCTTGGCGAGGAAGGCCATCGGGCGCGCCATCACCAGCGAGACCGGCACCGCCGCCTGGAGCGCCAGCTGCTTGGGCACCAGCTCGCCGACGATCAGGCTGAGATAGGTGGTGACGGCGATCACCAGCGCGAAGCCGCTTTCGTCGGCGTAGCGTTCGGGAACCCCCAACGCCGCAAGCCGCTCGCCCACCGGGCCGCCGAGGCTCGCGCCCGAATAGGCGCCGGCGATGATCCCGATCAGCGTGATGCCGATCTGCACGGTCGAGAGGAACTTGCCCGGGTCCGCCGCGAGCGTGATCGCGATGCGCGCCGACGTCGATCCTGCTTCCGCCTTCGCCTCGAGCGCGCTGGTCTTGGCAGAGACGATCGCCAGCTCCGACATGGCGAACACGCCGTTGAGCACGACGAGCGCGAGGATGATGAACAGATCTGTCCAGGGAAAGGGTGTCACGCCCTTCGCGCTAGCACAATCCGGGTCGCTTGCCAGCCTTGCAACAGTGCAACGAGCCGCGCGGGCGCACGGCGTGGCGGGTTTGTTCAACATGGGTCAAGGAAAGGACTTTCAAGAACCTTAGCGTCGCGCCGGATCGACGGCTTGTCGCCGCTGAGGCGACATGGCATCGTCGCGAAGAGTAAAGAGGGAGGCAACGTCATGAACATTTCACGTATCCTGCTTTCGGGCACCGCAGCCGTCGCGCTGCTGGGCACGAGCGCCTGCGTCACCGACCCCAACACCGGCGAGAAGAAGGTCTCCCGCACCGCGATCGGGACCGGTCTCGGCGGCACGCTCGGCTATCTGCTGGGCGGGGCGATCGGCGGGGACACCGGGCGCATCATCGGCGCCGGCATCGGCGGTTCGGCCGGTGCGATCCTCGGCAAGCAGTACGACGACCAGATCCGCGAGCTGAAGGAACAGACCGCGGGCAGCGGCGTGGATGTCGAGGAAGTGGGTGATCAGGACGCGATCCTCGTGCGCCTGCCCGACGGAGTGACTTTCTCCACCGGCTCGGCGGCGATCAATCCCGGCTTCTACGACACGCTGAACTCGGTCGCCGAGACGCTCATCAAGTATCCCAACAGCCTGATCGACGTTTACGGCTTCACCGACACCACCGGCTCGCCGGCGACCAACCAGCGCCTGTCGGAACAGCGCGCCCAGGCCGTCGCCGACTATCTCGCCGCGCGCGGGGTTGCGCGGGCGCGCATGGCGACCAGGGGCTTCGGCGAGAGCTACGATCACCTTCGCGTGAAGACCGGCGACAACGTCAACGAGCCGCTCAATCGCCGGGTCGAGATCAAGATCATCCCGGTCAGCCAGGACGACGTGAACGCCGCGCGCGCGGGCCGCTGATCGAGGGAATTACGTGAATTCTGGACGGGTCGCCCCCGGTGGGCGGCCCGTCTTGGTTGTTCGGCTGCGCGCGCCCTCCGGCCCGCGAAATCCTCGCTCATGCGACCTCAAGGTCGCGTCGCTGCGAGCGGCCGTTCGGCCTTGCGGGTCGCCCTGACGGGCGGCCCGTTTCAGCGCAGCGCCCTCGCCCGTTCCCCCAGCCGTTCGACCGCAGCCGCATGGATTGCGGGTGAGCACACCAGCACGCCGAAATCGCGCGGGTCGTGCTTGTTGTAGGCGAGCGGCCGGCCGAAGGCGTCGGTGACCTCCGCCCCCGCCTCGCGCGCGATCAGGGTCGCGGCGGCGATGTCCCATTCGTAGCCCCAGCGCAGCGTCGCCACCAGATCGGCTCGGTCGTCGGCCACCATCGCGATCCGGAGCGCGATCGAGTTGGGCTGCTCGACCGCGACGAGATCGCTGTCCTCCTTGGGCAAGCTGTGGGTCGGCACGCGGGCGCCGGCGAATTCGGTGCGCCGGCTCGCCGTGATGGGGGCATCGTTGAGCGTCGCGCCCTGCCCCGCCACCGCGATCCACTCCTCGCCCCGGGCCGGCGCGGCGAGCATTCCGATCAGCGGCTTTCCGGCACTTACCAGCGCCACCGAAACCGCCCAGCCATCGCGCCCGCGCACGAAATCGCGGGTGCCGTCGATCGGATCGACAAGCCAGATAAGGCCGCTCCGGGTGCGCAGCTTGTCGTCGGCGGTTTCCTCGGAAAGCCACGCGGCGGATGGTAGCAGCCGGCGCAGCTCGCGCTTGAGGAAGCGGTCGACCTCGAGGTCGGCCTCGCTCACCGGATTGCCCGGCGTCTTGTCCCAGCTGTGCAGCGCGTGCCCAGACCCCGGCCAGCGCGAAAGGGCGATCCTGCCCGCCTCGCGGACGATGGTCTGAAGGTGCGCCCTGTCAATCATGAGAGGCTTGCTGTTGCCCCTGCACAGGGCACTTTTCAAGAGGGACGATCCGTGCTTAGGCCCCGCGTGGACGAACCTCTCCCCAGGAATGCATTGAAGGGATCGATACGCAATGAACGTTCACGAATATCAGGCCAAGGAACTGCTCGCCAAGCACGGCATCGCGGTGCCCGCCGGCCATGCCGCTCTCAGCGTCGAAGAAGCGGTTGAGGCCGCCAAGAAGCTGCCCGGGCCGCTCTATGTCGTGAAGGCACAGATCCACGCGGGTGGCCGCGGCAAGGGCAAGTTCAAGGAACTGGGCCCCGACGCCAAGGGCGGCGTGCGCCTCGCCAAGAGCCTCGATGAAGTGGAAGCTCACGCCAAGGAAATGCTCGGCAACACTCTGGTGACGATCCAGACGGGCGAAGCGGGCAAGCAGGTCAACCGCCTCTACATCACCGACGGCGTCGACATCGCCAAGGAATACTACCTCTCGCTGCTGGTCGACCGCGCCACCGGCCGCGTCGCCTTCGTCGTCTCGACCGAGGGCGGGATGGACATCGAGACCGTGGCGCATGACACGCCCGAGCTGATCACCACCTTCACCGTCGACCCGGCGCAGGGCTTTCAGCCGCACCACGGCCGCGCGGTGGCCTTCGCGCTGAAGCTCCAGGGCGATCTCAACAAGCAGGCGCAGAAGCTGGCGAAGCAGCTCTACGACGCTTTCCTCGCCACCGATTGCGAAATGCTGGAAATCAACCCGCTGGTCGAAAGCGAAGACGGCAAGCTGCTGGTGCTCGACGCCAAGATGAGCTTCGACGGCAACGCCCTCTACCGCCACCCCGACATCGAAGCCCTGCGCGACGAGACCGAGGAAGACCCGGCGGAAGTCGAAGCCAGCGAATACGACCTCGCCTACATCAAGCTCGACGGGAACATTGGCTGCATGGTGAACGGCGCGGGCCTCGCCATGGCGACGATGGACATCATCAAGCTGAATGGCGCTTTCCCGGCGAACTTCCTCGACGTGGGCGGCGGCGCCACCACCGAGAAGGTGACCGCGGCCTTCAAGATCATCCTCAAGGACCCGGCGGTCGAGGGCATCCTCGTCAACATCTTTGGCGGGATCATGAAGTGCGACGTGATCGCCAACGGCATCGTGCAGGCAGCGAAGGACGTGAACCTCCAGGTCCCGCTGGTGGTGCGCCTCGAAGGCACCAACGTGGCCGAGGGCAAGGCGATCCTCGCCAATTCGGGCCTCGCGATCGTGCCGGCCGACAACCTCGGCGATGCGGCGAAGAAGATCGTCGCGGAAGTGAAGAAGGCGGCCTGACACGGGCCTCGACATCCCGGGCGAGCGTGGCCGCGTATCACGCTCGCCCGGCCTGATTGCAGCCCGCCTCGCTTGACGTTTACGTAAACGCAAGCTAGGCGGGCGGCCAAGGCGCGAAGTGCGTCACGTGATTCTTTGAGAGGAAGGACAAGCCCCATGAAGATCCTCGTCCCCGTCAAGCGGGTGATCGATTACAACGTCAAGCCGCGGGTCAAGGCCGACGGCACGGGCGTCGATCTTGCCAACGTCAAGATGAGCATGAACCCCTTCGACGAGATCGCCGTCGAGGAAGCCATCCGCCTCAAGGAAAAGGGCGCGGCGACCGAGATCGTCGCTGTCTCGATCGGCCCGGCCAAGGCGCAGGAAACCCTGCGCACCGCGCTGGCAATGGGCGCCGACCGTGCGATCCTGGTGGAAACCGAGGAAGAGGTCGAGCCGCTGGCCGTCGCCAAGATCCTCAAGGCCATCGCTGACGAAGAAGCCCCCGGCCTCGTCATCCTCGGCAAGCAGTCGATCTCGGACGATTCGAACCAGACCGGCCAGATGCTCGCCGCCCTGATGGGCCGCCCGCAGGGCACCTTCGCCAACACCGTCGAAGTCGAGGGCGACTCGGTCACCGTGAAGCGCGAAGTCGACGGGGGCCTCCAGACCGTGAAGCTCGCCCTCCCCGCGATCGTCACCACCGATCTGCGCCTCAACGAGCCGCGCTACGCCTCGCTGCCCAACATCATGAAGGCCAAGCAGAAGCCGCTCGCGACCAAGACCGCCGCCGATTACGGCGTCGACCTCACCCCGCGCCTCAAGACGCTGAAGGTGCAGGAACCCGCCGTGCGCCAGGCCGGCGTCAAGGTCGCCGACGTCGCCGAACTGGTCGGCAAGCTCAAGACCCTCGGCATCGCCGATTGATTTGAACCACCCCCGTTCGTGCTGAGCTTGTCGAAGCACCGTCCTTCTTGAGGCGCGCGGGGAAAAAGGAAGTGCGGCCCTTCGACAAGCTCAGGCCGAACGGTTGAAAGAGGATAACGAGATGAAGACTCTGGTTCTCGTCGAACATGACAACACCAAGCTGCAGGACGCGACGCTGGCTGTCGTCACCGCCGCATCGAAGCTGGGCGAAGTGCACCTGCTGGTCGCCGGCCACAATTGCGGCGCGGTCGCCGAGGCTGCCGCCAAGATCGCGGGCGTGGGCAAGGTCCACGTCGCCGACGACGCGGCCTATGCCAACGGCCTTGCCGAAAACGTCGCCCCGCTCGCTGCCGAGCTGATGGGCCACCACGACGCCTTCCTCGCAGCCGCCACCACGCAGGGCAAGAACGTCGCCCCGCGCGTCGCCGCCCATCTCGACGTGATGCAGGTCTCCGAGATCCTGTCAGTCGAAGGCCCCAAGACCTTCACCCGTCCGATCTACGCCGGCAACGCCATCGCCACCGTCGAATCGACCGATGCCAAGCTGGTCCTCACCGTGCGCGGCACCGCCTTCGAGAAGGCCGCGACCGAGGGTGGCTCGGGCACCATCGAGGCCGTCAGCGGCCCGGGCGACGCGGGCACCTCGAGCTTCGTAAGCTCGGAAATCGCCAAGAGCGAGCGTCCGGAACTGACCAGCGCGAAGATCATCGTCTCGGGCGGCCGCGCCCTCAAGGACGCGGAGACCTTCGAGGCGACCATCACCCCGCTCGCCGACAAGCTCGGCGCCGCCATCGGCGCGAGCCGCGCGGCGGTCGATGCGGGCTATGTCCCCAACGACTACCAGGTCGGCCAGACCGGCAAGATCGTCGCCCCCGAAGTCTACTTCGCCATCGGCATCTCGGGCGCGATCCAGCACCTTGCGGGGATGAAGGACTCCAAGGTCATCATCGCCATCAACAAGGACGAAGACGCCCCGATCTTCCAGGTCGCGGACATCGGCCTTGTCGGCGACCTGTTCACCGCCGTGCCGGAGCTCACCAACGCGCTCTGAGGCGCGGGCTCCCGCAATGACTTGATATTGCAAGAAACCCCCGGCAAGCTGCGCGGCTGCCGGGGGTTTTTCGTGCGCATCATCCGACTTTCCTGTCTCGCCGCGACCGCCGCAGCCATCCTCGCTGCACCGGCCACCGCTGCCGAAAGGCTGCTGCTTGAGCCTGCCTCCCCCTGGCAACTGCGCGAGTACGAGGACCGCTGCCGTGCCAGTCGGGAATTCGGCGAGGGCGAGCAGCGCACCACCCTGTGGATCGAGCAGGGCGGACTCGAACCGATCTACAACGTCACCCTGATCGGCCAGCCGCTGCGCAACCCCTATGGCGCCGGCATCCATGTGCGGTTCGGCGAGAATCCGGAATTCATTCGCAGCTACATCGCCGCCGAATCGAGCAAGGGCCGCCCGGTGCTGACCATGTACGGGGTGACGGTCAGGCAGCCGAAGATGCAGCGCGACGGCGACGAGGCGGCGCCGGACCTCGGCTTCGACATCGGCGATGCCAACGCCATCACCACGCTCGATCTCAGGACCTCGATCCGCCAGCCGATCCGGCTCGCGATAGGCCCGATGCTGGAAACCTTCGGCGTGCTCGGACTGTGCGGGGCGAAGCTTTCGGGGATACTGTCGGAAGCGGGGCGTCCGCTCACCGGTGAGGCCAAGCCGCCCGTAGCCATCAAGCCGGATAGCTGGCTCACCGCGGTCGACTACCCCGGCTGGCTCGCACGCGCCCAGATGGAAGGGCGAGTGACCGTGCGCCTCACCGTCGATCGCGAAGGGCGGGCAAGCTCCTGCTTCGTAACCGAGAGCAACAAGCCGCAGTTGTTCGACGACGCCGTCTGCCTCGGGCTGATGAAGCGGGCGCGCTTCGAACCGGCGCGAAACGCGGCAGGCGAGCCGGTCGCCTCCTATTACTTCCACGGGATCAGCTTCACCATGTCGTGAGGTGCATCCGTCACGGAAGGGTGCCTATCAAGCTCTTGAAAACACGATAGACCTCCGGTAACTTTCAATCATCAACGGAGGTTTCCCATGGGTCGCACCATTCGGATTCTCGTGCCGCTGCTGCTCGCCGCCCTTCCGGGGGTGGCCGCCGCGCAGACCGTGCTCCTTTTGCCGAGCGCCGCATGGCAGCGCGAGAGCGACGGGAACCGCTGCCGGATCAGCCGGGTCTTCGGCGAGGGCGATGCCCGCCACATCCTGATGCTGGACCGCATGGCGCCGGGTGACCGTGTGCACGTCACGCTCGCCGGACCGGCGATCACCGACTTCACCGACGAGACCCGGGCCGAACTCGATCTCGCGGACGCCGCACCCCCCGTCCGTGTAATCCCGCTTCTGGGAGAAGTAGACGGGTTCGGTGCCGGGCTCAAGCTGTCCGGCATCGACCTCGCGCGCGGCGGAGCGGAGGCGTCAGATGCCGAGGAAGTCGTCACGCTCGCCCAGCGCGGGCAGAGGCTGCGCCTCCAAACCGGCGCTCTGGGCGAGGTGGTCGCCGCGCTCGACGATTGCGCGCGAGGCCTAGCGGCAAGCTGGGGCCTCGATGTGGCGCGGTTCGGCGACGTGACGAGCGGGCCCCGGTTGCTCAACGGAGCCGCCGTGCGCCGCGGCATCGGCAACTCCTTCGCCGAGCACTGGCGCTGGTATTCCCATACCGACGGGATCGCCCATGTCCGCGTGATCGTGAACGAGGCGGGGCAGCCGGAAGATTGCACCGTGGTCTACGGCACCACCGGCGCGGCGCCGAACGACCGCGCCTGCCGGATCATGCGCAAGGCCCGCTTCGCGCCCGCGCTCGATGACGAGGGCAAGCCGGTCCGCGCCGCCTACACGGCGAGCTTCAAGGACAGGCGGAGAAATGCCCTCACGTTGGGGACGGGTCCCACGGATTGAGGTGTGCCCCAGGGAGGCAGGCCTGTCGCGAGCAGCGCAAGCGCTTCGTCGCAAAGGACTTTATTCGGTAACAGGGCTGCGGCACGATTGCCTCCCCTGCCGGAGGCTCCCCATGCATCGCACGCTTGCCACCCTTGCCGCCCTCGCCACTGCCACCACGCCCACGCTGGCGGCGGATCCGGTCGTGCTCCAGCCGAACGGTTCGTGGAACCTCGATTACGCCGACGAGAAATGCCTGCTCACGCGCCTCTTCGGCGAGGGCAAGGACACGCACTTCCTCGCCTTCCAGCAATACTGGCCCGCCCCCGAGGCTGGGGTGACGGTCGCCGGCCCCGGCTTCGACCGCTTCCGCAGCCTCGCGCGCACCGATGTCCGTTTTTCCGAGACGCAGACGCCCTTTGCGACGACGCCCTTCACCGGAACGGTCGGCAGCTACGGCCCGGGGGTGATCTTCTCCAACCTTCGGCCCGACCGGGGCGAGCCCGAGCAGAACGTCACCGGCGAGACCGGCAAGCCCGGCCTGCCGCAGCTGGACCCGACGCTGGGCAAGCAGGCGGTGTTCCTCGAACTCGCGCAGGGCGGGCGGACGGTGCGGCTCGAGACCGGTCCGATGGACGCGGCCTTCGCGGCGCTCAATGCCTGCACGCTCGACCTGCTGCGCGACTGGGGGCTGGATCCCGAGCGCCACCTCACGGCGCAGAACGGGCCACGCTGGCGGAACGAAGAGGCGCTCACACGCCGGATCGTCGCCAACTATCCGCGCGATGCGCGGATGCAGGGCGAGCAGGGGATCATGCGGATGCGGGTGATCGTTGCGGCAGACGGGTCGGTGGAGAGCTGCACGATCATCAGCGCGACCAAGACCGAGCGGCTCGAGAGTCCCGCCTGCGAGGTGATGCAGCGCGCGCAGTTCGATCCGGCGCGCGATGCCAACGGAACCCCGTTCCGCTCGCTCTACGCGACCTCGATCACCTACCGGATGCGGTGACGGAGCCTAGAGCACCGTCGTAAGAAAGTGCAACGTCATGCCGACGAGCCCGCCCACCAGCGTGCCGTTGATGCGGATGAACTGGAGGTCGCGGCCCACCGCGCCCTCGACGCGGCCCGTTATGGTGGTGGCGTCCCAGCGCTTCACCGTCTCCGACACCAGCCGCACGATCTGGTCGCCATAGCGGGTCGCGACGCCCACCATCGTGCGGCGGGCGAAGCGGTTGATCTGGTGCTGGAGTCGCGCGTCCTGCTGGAGCGCCTGGCCGAGCTCGGCGAGCATCGCGCGCATTTCCTCGCCCATCCCGCTTTCGGGATCGCGGGCGCGGCGGATCAGCGACTGGCGAATACGCTCCCACACCCCGGTCCACCACACCGCGACGGCGGGATTGGCGATGAGATCGCGCTTCATGTCCTCGACCTTGGCGCGGGTCTCGGGGTCGTGCTGCAGGTCCTGCCCGAGCTTCGCCAGCCCTTCCTCGATCTTGGCGCGCAGGGGGTGATCGGGGTTCACCAGCACCTCGGCGAGCAGCTTGTAGAGCCCGTCGAGCACGCTCGAGGAGATGGTCTTGTCGATCCCCGCCCAGCGCAGCACGCCCGACACCCGCTGGTGGATGATCTCGCGCAGGGTCTCCTCGTTGTCCTCGATCGTCAGGCCGGCCCACCGCACGAAGCCGTCGATCAGCGGCTGGTGGCGCTTGTCGACCATCGCGCTCTCGATCATCCGGCCTGCGAGCGGGGCGATGTCGAGCTTGGCGAGCTGCCCCGCAAGGCCGCTCCTCACCTGATTGCCGAGCCGGTCGGGATCGAGCGATTCGAGCACTTCGGCGAGCAATTCCGCAGCGCCGCTGGTGATGCGCGAGCGTTCGTCCTGCCCGCCCCGTCCGGGTGAGCCCGCGAGGAACTCGCCTGCCGCCTTGGCGACATTCATCGCCGACATACGCCGCGCCACCACCGCCGGCGTGAGGAAGTTCTCGCGCAGGAAGGCCGCCATCGTGTCGGCGATGCGGTCCTTGTTCTCGGGGATGATCGCCGTGTGCGGGATCGGCAGGCCGAGCGGATGGCGGAACAGCGCGGTGACGGCGAACCAGTCCGCCAGACCGCCCACCATCGCCGCCTCGGCGAAGGCGTTGACATAGCCCCAGGCCGGGTGGCCGGTGACCGCGAGTCCGTGGGTGGCGACGAAGATCACCGCCATCGCGGCGAGCATGCCCGTCGCCGTCCAGCGCATCCGCTTCGCGCGGTCGACAGTGAGCGGCTGGGCGCCGAAGGTCAGGGGCCTCGAGAGACGCGTTGCCATGAGAGCGGCCTTAGCCCGCTTGGGGCCGGTCCGTCACCCCTTTCCCGTCACTCGGCCGGCTCGCCGCCCGCCGGGCGGTTGGCAAGGCCGGGGAAGGGCAACTCCGGCGTGCGTTCGATGCCGCGGCTCTCGTCGCCCGGCTTGTAGGTCAGCAGGCGCGAGCGCAGCCACGGCCCGACGCGCTTCTCGAACCCGTCGGCAAGGCTGAAGCCCGCCGGCACGATCAGCAGCGTCAGCATGGTCGAGAGCACCAGACCGCCGATCACCACGATGCCCATCGGCTGGCGCCACGCCCCGTCGCCCGACAGCGACAGCGCCACCGGCACCATCCCCGCCGTCATCGCCACGGTCGTCATCACGATCGGCTGGGCACGCTTGTGCCCGGCATCGAGGATCGCCTCGAGCTTGCCGACGCCCTTGTTCATCTCCTCGATCGCGAAGTCGATCAGCAGGATCGAGTTCTTGGACACGATCCCGAGCAGCAGCAGGATGCCGATATAGACCGGCATGGATTGCGGCTGGCCGAGCAGCCAGATCAGCAGGATCCCGCCCAGCGGCGCGAGCGCGAGCGAGGTCATGTTGACCAGCGGGCTCATCAGGCGCTTGTAGAGCAGCACCAGCACCGCGAAGACCAGCAGCACGCCCGCGATGATTGCGATGATGAGGTTGGTGATCAGCTCGGCCTGCCATTCCTCCTCGCCCACCACGTCGCGGATCACGCCGAGCGGCAGGTCCTGGAGCACCGGCAGGGCATCGATCTGCGCCTGCGCCTCGCCCTTGAGCACGCCCGCGGCAAGGTCCGCCCCCACCAGCACGCGGCGGTTCTGGTTGTAACGCTGGATCGCGGTCGGGCCGGAACCGAAGGTGATGTCGGCGACGCGGCTGAGCGGCACCGAGCCACCGTTGGCGAGCGGCACGGGAAGGTTCTCGATCGTGCGGAAATCGGTGCGCGCCTCTTCCGACAGGCGCACCACGATCGGGATCTGGCGGTCCGACAGCGAGAAGCGCGCCGCGTTCTGCTCGATCTCGCCCAGCGTCGCGATGCGGATCGTCTGCGACAGGGCAGCGGTGGTGACGCCCAGTTCGGCGGCGATCTTGTCACGCGGGGTGATGATGATCTCGGGTCGGTTGAGGTCGGCGCTGATGCGCGGGGCGACCAGCGACTTCAGGCCCTTCATCTCTTCGACCAGCCGCGCGGCGGTCTGGTCGAGCAGCACGGGATCGCTGCCCGCAAGCATCACCGTCATGTCGCGGCCCGAGCCGAACCCGCCGGACTGCGACTGGAAGCGCACCCGGGCATCGGGGAAGCGCGCCAGTTCGGGCGCCAGTTCGCGCTCGAATTCGATCGAGGTGCGCTGGCGGTCATCGCGCAGCTTGAGGAAGATAGACGAGGTGTCGCCCAGCCGGATGCGTTCGAGCAGGCGCTCGACCTCGGGCTCCTGGCGGAGGCGGTTGGCGACGGTGTTGACCACCCGCTTGGTCTCGGCGAGCGTGGTGCCGGGCACCATCTCGATCTCGACCCGGCTGTTCTCGTCGTCGATGGTCGGCTGGAACTGGCCGGGGATCTGGCCGAACAGCACAATGGTGATCAGCAGCGAGAACCAGCCGATGCCGAGCATCCACACGCGGTGATCGTAGAAGCGCGCGGTCATCCAGCGGGTCGCGCGGGCAAGGCCGCTGTCGCCGCGGGCGGGCGCCTCAATCGCTTTGAAGGCGAGGAGGGCGGCGAGGAAAGACAGCAGCGAGACGAGCAGGACGATCACCACCTCGAACACCTTGGCGACGATCGTGTTCACGACCGCGTTGGTATCGGCTTCGACGGCGGCGGCGATCTCCTTGTGGACGCCCAGCCCGATAAGGCCCTTCCAGGCGCCGGTGACCGAACCGCTCGCCAGTTCGAACATCGTCAGCGCCGGGACGATCAGCAGCGCAATCACCGTCAGCAGCAGCGCGGGCACATAGAGCGCCCGGCGGCGCGGCCCCGTCAGCCCGGCGCGGCGCACAGCCATCCGGCCGGTGTCGAGCGTCCAGGACAGCACGCGCATATAGGCGTCGATCGCCGGGCCCTCGCCATGTTCGGCATGGCCCTTCGACTTGAGGAAATAGGCCGCCATCAGCGGCGTGATCATGCGCGCGACGGCGAGCGACATGAGCACCGCGACAACCACAGTGATGCCGAAGTTCTGGAAGAACTGGCCCGACACGCCCGGCATCAGGCCCACGGGGAGGAACACCGCGACGATGCAGAAGCTGGTGGCGACCACGGGCAGACCGATCTCGTCGGCGGCATCGATCGAGGCCTGGTAGGCGGTCTTGCCCATCCGCATGTGCCTGACGATGTTCTCGATCTCCACGATGGCATCGTCGACCAGCACCCCCGCCACCAGCGCCAGCGCCAGCAGCGACAGGAAGTTCAGATTGAAGCCCAGCAGGTCCATGAACCAGAAGGTCGGGATCGCGGACAGGGGGATGGCGACCGCGCTGATGAAGGTCGCGCGCCAGTCGCGCAGGAACAGGAACACCACGACCACGGCCAGCACCGCGCCTTCGACCAGCGCCCACATCGAGGACTTGTACTGGCTGCGGGTGTAGGTCGTGCTGGTCGAGAACTTGATGAACTTCACGCCCGGGTTCTCGGCCTCGATCTTGTCCATCTCCTCGAGCGCGGCGTCATAGACCGCGAGGTCCGATGCGCCGCGGGCGCGGTTCATCAGGAAGTTCACGACCTCCTTGCCGTTCACCTCACTGATCGAGGTGCGTTCGGAATAGCCGTCGCGCACCTTGGCGATGTCGGCGACGCGCACGGTGCGCCCCCCGCCGAGCTGGATCTGGGTCTGCGAAAGCTGGTAGGCGGTGTCCGAATTGCCCAGCACGCGCAGCGACTGGCGGGTGCCGCCGATCTCGGCGAGACCGCCGGCCGCATCGAGGTTCGACTGGCGCAGCGCCGCGTTGATCTGCGAGGCGGTGACGCCGAAGGACTGCATCTTGGCCGGATCGAGGATCACCTCGATCTGCCGGTCGACGCCGCCGATGCGCTGGACTTCGGCCATGCCGTCGATCTTGAGCAGCCGCTTGGCGACGGTATCGTCGACGAACCAGCTCAATTGCTCGAGCGTCATGTCGTTGGCCTCGACCCCGACATAGCCGATCGGCTCGCCCACCACGTTGACCTTGCGCACCTGCGGCTCGAGGATGCCGTCGGGCAGGCTGCCGCGCACCCCGTCGATCGCGGTCTCGACCTCGTTCACGGCCTCGATCAGGTCGGTGCCGATCTCGAACTCCACGAAGGTTTGCGAACTGCCCTCGCGCGCGGTCGACTGGAGCGAGTTGACCCCGGCGATCGATCGCAGCGCGCTCTCGACGCGCTGGGTGATCTGGTTCTCGATCTCGGTCGGCGAGGCGCCGGGCTGCGCGATCTGCACGATCACAGCCGGGAAATCGACATCCGGGTTGTTGGTCACGTCCATCCGCATGAAGCTGACGATCCCGGCGATCAGCAGGCCGGTGAAGAACACCAGCGGGATCACCGGGTTGCGGATCGACCAGGCCGAGATGTCGCGGAGTGCCATGATGTTCCTGCCTGTTGTTCGCCGTTCTCGGCCGTCCCCGCACAGAGTTACGCGGCGAACCGCGGCGGGGATGGATGCCTTATTTTTTCAGGGGCTGCGGATTGACGGATTCGCCGGGGTTGAGGAACCCGCCGGCGCGCAGCACCACGCGTTCGGTGCCGTTCAGCCCTTCGGTGATGGCGATGCCGTTGGCGGTGACGGCGCCGGTCTTGACCGGACGGCGCACGGCCTTGTTGTCCTCGCCCACGACATAGACGAAGCTCCCCTTGTCGTCGGCCAGCACCGCGCTTTCGGGCAGCACGGTCGCGCTGAAGCTGCCGCTGTTGATGCGCGCGGTGGCAAAGCCGCCGGGGCGCAGTTCGGGGGCGAAGCTCAGCGCGATGCGCGCGGTGCCCTGCCGGGAGGTCTGGTCGATCACCGGCGCGATCTGCCACACCTGACCCGAGAAACGCTGGTCCGACCCGGCCGGCGTGATCGTCGCCATGGTGCCGACCGAGAGCTTGGCGAGCTGTTCTTCCGAAAGCTGGGCCAGCATCTCCATCTCGCCGCCGCTGGCGATGGTGAACAGCGCGGGGGTGCCCGCACCGACGGTCTGGCCGGGCTCGACCGCGCGCGAGAGGACATAGCCGGTCGCCGGCGCGAGGATGTTGAGCCGCTGGTTGCGCGCGCGCTGCTCGGCGAGCTGCGCCTGCGCGACCTTGACCCGCGCGACGGCCGCATCGCGGGTCGCGGTCAGGCGGTCGACATCGGCCTTGGAGACGAAGCCGCGCGCCACCAGTTGCAGCGCACGGTCGAGATTGGCCTGGGCGAGATTGGCATCGGCCCGCGCGACCTCGATCTGCGCGGCCTGAGCCTCGGCCTGCTGGACCTGCACCGAGCGGTCGATCACCGCCAGCACCTGGCCCTGCTGCACCCAGTCGCCCGCATCGACGGTGACGCGCAGCACCTGCCCGCCTTCACCGACCACGCCGACCGGCATAGGGCGGCGCGCGGCAAGCGTGCCGGGCGCTTCGATCTCGCCAGCCACGGTGGTGCGGCCGGGAGTGACCACCGTCACCGAAGGGGCCTGCGAATTGTCGTCGTCCACCGCCACGGGCTCGCCGCCCGCCAGCGCGAACCACGCGGCGACTGCCAGCAGCAGGGCAAAGAGGCCAAGCCCGCCGACGATCAGCCAGCGCGGGATCGCCGGCGCGGCGAGCGTGCGCGCACCGACATATTCGGTCGCAACCCCGTCTGCGGCATCGGCCCTGATCGTCGTCTCGTAATTCATCGACTGCGTCCTCGCTCGGGCAAGGGTCACGCGGCGCGCGCCCTGCCCCCGAGTGTATTACTCGTATAAGTCACCAAGAGCAACGGCTGATAGAATAGCACGTGCTGCACCGCAATGCGTGCATCGACCGATGACTTTCAGCCTAGACGAAGGACAGGCGCGTCAGGTTCCCTGTGTGCCGGGTTCAGCCGCGATTCAGCGCATCCGGCCGCGCTGAATTAGGTTGAGGATGCCGAGCAGGATCACCGCGCCCACCAGCGCGCCGAACACCCCCGACCAGTCCGGCGGCCAGGCGCCGATTCGCCCGCCACCGAGGATGAAGGACAAAAGCCCGTTGCCGATGAACGAACCGACGATCCCGACGACGATATTGGCGATGATGCCCATCGAGGCATCGCGCTTCATCATCAGGCTGGCCAGCCAGCCGATGACGCCGCCCATCACGATGAACCAGATGAATCCCAGCATTCCGGTCACTCCCCGTTCCGGCCGCGCCACCGAGGCGCGCCCCCGCGCAAGGAATGTGGCACGAATCGACAGCGGCCCGCAACGCCCCGGAAGGGCGGCGGGCCGACGCATGGACTGCTTGCAGGGATCAGTACTTGAGCTGGCGCTCGTAGAGGTCGCGGTAGTGCTGGATCTTGGTGACGCGCAGCCCGTGCATGCCCGAACGGTCGACCGCACGCTGCCACGAGGCAAATTCCTCGAGCGTCAGGCCATAGCGCGCTAGCGCCTCGTCGAGCGTCAGCAGCCCGCCGTTGACGGCGGCCACGACTTCGGCCTTGCGCCGCACCACCCAGCGCTTGGTGTCGGGAGAAGGCAGGTCGGCGAGGGTCAGCGGCTCTCCGAGTGGGCCGATGACATGTGCGGGGCGAATGTCCTGGTTCTCAATCATTTCGTGTCTCTCGCATCGCCGCGGGGCGCGTCGGAGGTAAGTCCTTTGGCGTGACCCGGGCGGTTCACATCGTTGCTAGCGATGTTGGCACCAGGTCCTTTCAATTGCCCTAAACTATCATGGTTAAGGCGAGGTTCGCTCTGGTCGAGAAGCGCGAAGTAGCTCGCAGCGGCATCGCCGAAGCTGGCCGCGACCGCCTCGATCGGGGCATGGGCCTCACTGCGCAGCAGCAGCCGCAGGTCGCGCGCGGCGTTAAGGCGAGCGGTGAGCTCGCTCCACTCGAGAGCGCGCATGGCATCGCCCGCGCGCCGCGCCGGACGGACGCCGAATCGCTCGTCTCTGCCGGATCCGGCAAGAGCGCGCAGACGCGCCCGCTCCTCGGCGGTAAGTCCGCCGACAGGGGCGCCGGAATGCCCATGGGGTGGCTTTGGTTTCTCGAACATCATCCAGCTTCTAAGCCGTGTGCGTCAAAATCCCGTAAAGCTGCCATTTACTTCGGCTTAGGATTAGTGCGGGCGGATCCGGCAAGAGCAAGAGGGTGAGGCGCACTGGCGAAACGGGCCCGCCCTCGCTATATGCGGCGGCACTCATGGATACCCCAGCCCCTCCCGAAACCGGCTCGATGGCCGCGGCTAAGGCCGCCGCCCTTTTTGATCTGCCCCGCCCCGCCGCCGATTGCCGAATCGTCGTCGCGATGAGCGGCGGGGTCGATTCATCGGTGGTCGCGGCGCTGGCCCACGCGAGCGGCGCGGAGGTGATCGGCATCACCCTCCAGCTCTACGATTACGGCGCGGCGACGGGCCGCAAGGGCGCCTGCTGCGCGGGCGACGACATTCGCGACGCGCGCGCCGTGGCCGACCGGCTCGGGATCGCGCATTACGTCTTCGATCACGAAAGCGCCTTTCGCGCGAAAGTGGTCGAACAGTTCGCAGACGAATATCTCGCCGGGCGCACCCCGGTCCCCTGCATCCGCTGCAACATGGGGCCCAAGTTCACCGACCTGTTCCGCATGGCGCGCGAGCTTGGGGCAGATTGCCTCGCGACCGGGCATTACGTGCGCCGGGTAATGGGATCGGACGGGGTCGAGCTACACCGCGCCCACGATCCGGCGCGCGACCAGTCCTATTTTCTCTACGGCACCGCCGAGGCGCAGCTCGATTACCTCCGCTTTCCCCTGGGCGGGTTGCCCAAGCAGGAGGTGCGCGCGCTGGCCGAGGCGGCGGGACTGCGCAATGCGGCCAAGCCGGATTCGCAGGACATCTGCTTCGTGCCCGACGGCAATTACGCGAAGATCGTCACCAAGGTCCGCCCCGAGGGCGCGGCTCCCGGGGCGATCGTCCATGCCGCCACCGGCGCGAAGCTCGGCGATCACAAGGGCATCGTCCACTTCACCGTCGGCCAGAGGAAGGGCCTCGAGATCGGCGGCCAGCCCGAGCCGCTCTACGTGATCGGCCTCGATGCAGCATCGCGCGAAGTGCGCGTCGGGCCAAAGCGGATGCTCGCCGTGAACGCCGCGCACCTCACCGAAACCAACCGCATCGGCCCGCTACCCGCCGTGCCGCTGACCGCGAAGGTCCGCAGCCTTGCCAGGCCCGTGCCGGTGACGCTCGAAGGACAGCTGGGTGACGGCGGGGCGGTGAGGATCCGCTTCGCCGAACCCGAGTTCGGCGTCGCCCCAGGACAGGCGGCGGTGATCTACGCCGGCGAGCGCGTGGTCGGCGGCGGCTGGATCGACACGACCGAGAAGGTCGAAACCTAGCTCTCGTAGGGCTCCAGCACGCAGCCATAGCCCTTGCGGTATGTCGCGGTCGCCTGCGCCACCAGCGGGAAACGCGCGGTGACGCTCCTCGCCTCCACGTCCTCGACCAGAGTGACGGCCTCCATGCCCGGCAACTTGTCCTTGGCGCAATCCTCAAGACTGCGCCCGGCGACGAAGCGGCACGAACAGGCGACCCGGGCCGAATAGGCCGAGGCGATGCTGCCGTAGCCGTTGATGGGTTCGCGGAAGGCCCAGGCCGTCCCGGCAATCGCCAGCGCGAGGATCGCGAGCAGCCACAGGCCCCAGCGCGGACGGGAGGACGAGCCTGCGGGTGATTTCGCCATTGCCAAGCCTTGTTGCTTCGGGAAATGAGGGCGCGATGACCCTGCCAGCCGCCGTCCTTAACCGCGCGACCTGCCTCGCGCCAGCCCTGCTGATGCTCGCCGCCTGCGGAGCCACTCCGCCCGCCGAGGCACCCCTCACCGAGGCCGCGCTCGGGGCGGTCACCGCGGATGCGGGCGCGCCCAAGGACCAGCTCGCGCGGGAGATCGACGATCTCTTCACCGCTCCGGACGTGGGCGAGACCCGCGCCGTGGTGCTGATGGCCGACGGGAAGATCGCCGCCGAGCGCTACGCGCCGGGCTACGACAAGGACACGCGCTTTGTCAGCTGGTCGATGGCCAAGACCGTCACCGGGGTGCTGATCGGGATGCTGGTGTCCGACGGCCTGCTGGCGCTCGATGCGCCCGCCCCCGTTCCGCTGTGGCAGCGCCCCGGCGACCCGCGCGCCGAGATTACCGTGCGCCAGCTGCTCCAGATGCGCTCGGGCCTCAGGCACACGGAAAGCGGCGATCCGCCCTACGAATCATCCGAGGTCCGCATGATCTTCCTCGACGGCCGCGACGACATGGCGCGCTGGGCCGAGGAGCAGCCGCTCGAGGCCGAGCCGGGCAAGCAGTTCGAATATTCGAGCAACACCAGCGTGATCCTCGCCGACATCGCGGCGCGGGCGCTCACGACGAGCGACCGGCCTGAGGCGCGGCGCAAGGCGGTGGCGGACTATCTCCAGCAACGCCTGTTCGCACCCCTGGGGATGGACAGCATGGTGCCCGAATTCGACGCCAGCGGCACGCTGATCGGCGGCAGCCTGATGCACGCCACCGCACGCGACTGGGCGAAGTTCGGGGAGATGCTGCGCCTCAAGGGGCGTGCCCCGGGCGGCGAGCAGCTCGTGCCGCAGCGCTGGGTCGAGGCGATGGTGACGCCCAGCCCGGCGCGGGCCAATTACGGCTTCCAGATCTGGCTCAACCGCAAATTGCCCGAGGGCGAGGAGCAGCCCCTGTTCCCAGATCGCGCGCCCGGCAGCCTGTTCTCGCTGATCGGGCACGTCGGGCAATATGTGCTCGTCTCGCCCGAGCAGCGCGCGACTCTGGTGCGCCTCGGCCATTCGAACACCGAGGAGCGCAAGGCGATGCTCCAGCAGGCCGCGGACGTGCTGGAGCTTTATCCTCAGAGGTAGAAAGCGCCCTCGACCACGGTGACGCAGGGTCCGCCGAGCCACGCCCGGTCGCCGTCGAGGCGCAGGGTGAGGTCGCCACCGCGCTGCGACGCCTGGTGCGCGGTAAAGCTGTCGCGCCCCAGCTTCTTCGCCCAATAGGGCGTGAGCACGGCGTGGGCGGAACCGGTCACCGAGTCCTCGTCCACCCCGCCGCCGGGCACGAAAACGCGGCTGACGATGTCGGTGCTGTCGCCCGGCGCGGTGCAGATGAACTGGTCGGTGCCGAGCGCACCCAGCCCGCGGATATCGGGATCGAGCGCGCGGACCTGAGCCTCGTTTTCGAACAGGAAGACGTTATAGCGGCTGTCGTTGCGCCACACCTCGATCGGGGTCGCACCGAGCAGGGCAACCGCCTCGGGGTAGTCACGCGGCGCGGTTGCAATGGCGGGGAGTGCCAGTTCGTAGCCGGCACCGGCCTTGACCACCTCGAGAATGCCCGACTTGCGGGTTCGGAAGGTGATCCGCTCGCCCCCGTCGCGCTGCAAGAGGATGTGCCCGCTTGCCAGCGTGGCATGGCCGCACAGTGCGATTTCATAGGTGGGCGTACACCAGCGCAGCTCCCAGTCGGCCGCGCCCGTGGTGTCGCGCACCACGAAGGCGGTCTCGGCGAAGAGGTTCTCGCCCCCGATCTTCACCAGCACATCATCGGGCAGCCACTCGTCGAGCACCATGACCGCGGCCTGGTTGCCGCCGAAGGGTTGCGCGCTGAAGGCGTCGACGTGCCAGTAGGGGATCTTCTGGGGCATAGCGATTTCCTCAGGGGTAGAGCAGCGTGTTCGACCACGACGCATCAGCGCTGTCGCGGGTGAATTCGCGGCGGTCGTGCAACCGGTTGTCGCGGTCGATCCAAAACTCGATGCGGCGCGGGCTCAGGGTGAAGCCGGTCCAGTGCGGCGGGCGAGGAACCTTGCCTTCGGCCTCGTGCGCGGCCCAGATTTCCTGCACCCGGTCGATATAGGCCTGCCGCTCGGGCAGGGGACGCGACTGGTCGCTGGCGGCGCTGCCGACCTGGCTCTTGTAGGGGCGCGAGTGGAAATAGGCATCGGCGCGCTCGGGCGAGACCTCGAAAAGCGGGCCCTCGATGCGGATCTGGCGGCGCAGGCTCTTCCAGTGGAACAGCAGCGCGGCCTGCATGTTGGCGCGGATCTGCCCGCCCTTGCGGCTCTCGGCATTGGTGAAGAAGGTGAAGCCGCCCCCGGCGATCTCGCCCTTGCCGTGGCCCTTCAGCAGCACCATCCGCACCGAGGGCGCACCCTCAGGGGTGGCGGTGGCGAGCGCCATTGCGTTGGGATCGTTGATCTCGCCCACCTGCGCGGCGGCGAACCACTCCTCGAAGAGTTCGAAAGGATCGGCGCCCGCCGGCAGCACGCTGTCGGCCAGCTGGGCATCGTCGAGGGGAACGGGGTCGGACATCGGCAGATCCTTGGTTCGGTCTTGAACGCGCCCCATAGATACGCGCCTGCCATTGCGAAAGCCGCATATGGCTAACGGCACATTTCCGCCGACGAGGGTCACCGCTTGCGCGAGGGCGCTGTCTCACCTAGCTAATACGCCATGCGCGATCCTTACAGCACTCTTGGCGTTCCCCGCACGGCGTCCGAGCAGGACATCAAGAGCGCCTATCGCAAGCTCGCCAAGGAGTTGCATCCCGATCGCAACAAGGACAATCCCAAGGCGGCGGAGAAGTTCTCCGAGGTGACGCGCGCCTACGACCTGCTCTCGGACAAGGCCAAGCGCGCGCAGTTCGACCGCGGCGAGATCGACGCCGAGGGCAATCCCGCCAACCCCTTCGCCGGCATGGGCGCGCGGCCCGGATACAGCCGCGGCGGCTATGGCGGCGGGCCGGGGGGTGGCGATTTCGGCGGGTTCGGCGGCGACGATGTCGATCTCGGCGACCTGTTCGAGGGCCTGTTCGGCGGACGCAACCGCCAGCAGGCGCCCCCGCGGCGCGGCTTCGGCCGCCAGCCCCCGCCGCCCCCGCCCAAGCGCGGCGCGGATATCCAGTACCGGCTTGCGGTGCCCTTCGTCGAGGCCGCCGCCGGGCGCGACCAGCGCATCACCCTCGCCGACGGCAAGGCGATCAGCCTGAAGCTGCCCGCCGGGGTCGAGGACGGCACGATGATGCGCCTCAAGGACAAGGGCCACCCCGGTCCGGGCGGCAATGGCGACGGGATCGTGATGGTCGAGGTCGGCTCCCACCCCTTCTTCCGCCGCGAGGGCGACAACATCCGCATGGACCTGCCGATCACGCTCGACGAGGCGGTGCGCGGGGCCAAGGTCAAGTGCCCGACCGTCGACGGGGCGGTGATGCTGACGATCCGGCCGGGCAGCTCGGGCGGAACGGTGCTGCGCCTCGCCGGCAAAGGCTGGACCAAGAAGAACGCCAAGCTGATCGACGGCAAGCACGAACGCGGCGACCAGCTGGTGACGCTGGAGATCCAGCTCCCTGCCGACCTCGGCCCGCTGACCGAACGGCTCGAGGGCTGGATCGACACGGCCCGCCCACGGGAGAAGTTCGGCCTGTAGCGGCCGGGCGCAAGACAGCATCATGGGCGACACCCCACCCCCCTCCACCCCGCGGTCCCGTTTCTGGGCCGTGGTCGGACAGGTGGCGACCGACACCTTCAACGACGGGTTCATCCACGCCGGCAACCTCGCCTATCTCGGGATGCTGGCGATCTTCCCCTTCTTCATCCTCGGCGCGGCGCTGTTCGACCTGATCGGCGGACGCGACAATGCCGAGACGATCATCCTCTCGGTCGCGCAGGCGATGCCGCAATCGGTGGCCGAAACCATCGTGCCGGTGGCCGAGGACGTGATCTACGCCCGTTCGGGCTGGCTGCTGTGGGCGGGCGGCGCGGTCGGGCTGTGGACCGTGTCGAGCCTGATCGAGACCATCCGCGACATCCTGCGCCGTGCCTACAATGTCCGCAGCGTGCAGGCCTTCTGGCGCACGCGGCTGCTGTCGGCGGGGCTGATCCTTGCCGCGGTGGTGCTGCTGATGCTGTCGCTGTTCGCGCAGGTGCTGATCGGCGGGGCGCAGGAGGTGATCCAGGCAGCCTTCCCCCAGCTCGGCGAATGGATCGGCACGCTGCGCCTGTCGCGGATCGTGCCGACGCTGGGGCTGGCGGCCTCGCTGTGGGTGCTGTTCGTCACTCTCACCCCGCCCGCCTTCCGCGGCCGCCGCTGCCCGAAATGGCCCGGTGCGCTGTTCACGACGCTGTGGTGGCTGGCGGTGGCGGCGGCGCTCCCGATCGTGCTGCGCAGCGTCTTCACCTATGATCTCACCTATGGCAGCCTCGCGGGAAGCATGGTGACGCTGCTGTTTTTCTGGCTTGTCGGCCTCGGCCTCGTTATCGGCGCGGAACTGAACGCGGCGCTGGCGCCCGGCGGGCTTGACGGGCGCGCGGGCGAGGCAAGCGAGGAGAAGGCGTAGATGAACGGGTTGATGGCAGGCAAGCGCGGTCTCATAATGGGGCTCGCCAACGACAAGTCACTGGCCTGGGGCATCGCGAAGAAGCTCGCCGAACAGGGCGCAAGCCTTGCCTTTTCCTATCAGGGCGAGGCGCTCGCCAAGCGGGTGATCCCGCTCGCGGCCGAACTGGGCAGCGATTTCACCTTCGAATGCGACGTGTCGAAGATGGAATCGCTCGATGCTGCCTTCACCACCCTCAAGGAACGGTGGGAGACGATCGACTTCGTCGTCCACGCGATCGGCTATTCCGACAAGAACGAGCTGCGCGGCAAGTATGTCGACACCAGCCTCGAGAATTTTCTCAACACCATGAACATCTCGGCATATTCGCTGGTCGCGATCGCGCAGCGTGCCGCGGCGATGATGCCGGAAAGCGGGGGCGCGATCCTCACGCTGTCCTACTACGGCGCCGAAAAGGTCGTGCCGCATTACAACGTCATGGGCGTCGCCAAGGCAGCGCTGGAGACCAGCGTCAAGTATCTCGCCAACGATCTCGGACCGCGCAACATCCGCGTCAACGCGATCAGCGCAGGGCCGATCAAGACGCTCGCCGCGAGCGGGATCGGCGATTTCCGCTACATTCTCAAGTGGAACGAATACAATGCGCCGCTGCGCCGCAACGTGACCATCGAGGATGTCGGCGGCGCGGGGCTCTACCTGCTGTCCGACCTGTCGTCGGGCGTCACGGGCGAGACCCACCATGTCGATGCCGGCTATCACGTGGTCGGGATGAAGCAGGAAGACGCGCCGGACATCGCGCTGGGGTGAGCGCGCCACGAGCACGAAGATGCTGAAGGCTCGGACCCGGAGATGAGCTTGCAGTTGAGAGCGCTACGGAAGCCGCTAGCGGTCGCTCGAATGGCCTCTGTATTTCGTGCTTCTTATTTTTCCTCAACTAGTTGTTCGCCAATGGCTTCGTTTGGATGTTTGCATTAGCAGGCTAGCATTGTCTATATGATGCGCGGTGCGGCTCTGGCATTCGATGGATGCACGTAAAACCCAAGGCCCATCATCAGTAGGACAAGCTAAGGTTATCTGATACGCGAATGACAAGCAGACGACGGGCGGAAGCCAACCGGCAAAATGCGTTGCGGAGTACGGGGCCAAGGACACCCGAGGGACGTGCTGCAAGTAGTAGAAATGCGACGAGACACGGCGTCCTCAGCAATCATTTCGTCGCGGGGCATGAAAACCACGATCTTTTTGCCAGACTGCTTGATGACCTTGTAGCCGAGTTTCAACCCGAAACAGCGATGGAGTCGCTGCTCGTCGAGCGATTGGCGATGCTGTTCTGGCGGGAACGTAGGCTGGCAATTGCGGAATCGGAACAGGTTGACCTGCACTTTTCGGAGAGTGCTGGGCCCTTTGGAGGTGGCGGGCCGCGAAACGTCCCGATAATCAACCAGTATCTGGTTGGTCGGTATCAGGGCATGCTTGGCCGCCAGATCAAGGATACGCTTCGAGACCTTCGTACAGAACGCGAAGGGCGCCTGCTGCAGATTGAGCCACCGTTTAACGATGGTGATACTGATGATGAGGTCGGTCAGTTCTAGGCCATCTTTGCAGCCTTCCGCGGTATGCGGCGCCATTGACTACGATGTTGGGGGCATGTCGGCGGGGAACTTGGCTGAGCTGGATCAGTGTTGTCCGCCTGTTGGCAGACAGGGTCGGCTGCGGCGGCGGGCTCGAACTCCATTTTTCACGACCCGCAGCTTAGAGGCGGCAGCTTTGGAAGCAGGCGAACACGACCATGGTCATCAGGGTTTGGCGGTGAAGTCCCTGCTATGATCGCCCTCAGGGTTGACGTCACCAGGCTCTTCCGTCTGGTCTTGATGGGCTTGTTACCAGACCCAGCGGGCCCTGATGGAGGCGACCAACTTCCAGAGCCAAGTGTTGACAGGCAGATTGCTGACGTGGAATTTGCGCGCGCCGGTTGAGCGGTGCTCGCCGACCAGCCATGCCTTTTCGTCGGGCAAATGCTATTGCCGAGGGTGACGGATGCGCTGCCGGGCGATCCATCAGCGCCCCTCGCCTTCTCGCACCGCCGCAGTGTTCCACCTCGAACTTGGCGCTGGCAGACAGCGGCCGAAGCGCTATAGCGCAATGCATGGCTAACAGCGATAACAACTGGCGCCTCTGGGGTGAGCGCGACCCCTATTATGGTGTTCTTGCCAGCCCGCGATTCCGTCAGGACAGCATCGCAGCAAACCGTCAGATTTTCTTCGAGGATGGACAAGCTTTTGTCGGACACTGGCTGGTCGAGATCGAAAGGCATTTCGGCGGCTTACGGCGCCGCAGGGCGCTAGACTTCGGTTGCGGGGTAGGACGGCTGACCATTCCCCTGTCCGATCACTTTGCAACTGTCACGGGTCTGGATATCTCACCGGGGATGCTCGACGAGGCACGCCGCAACAGCGCCGATCGAAACATCGAGTACCTGCCATCAGACGATGCGCTATCGCGGGTCGATGGCACCTTCGACTTCGTCAACAGCGTAATGGTCCTGCAACATATTCCAGTTGCCCGGGGCATGGCAATAATGTCGAGGTTGCTGGCCCGTGTTAGGAAAGGCGGGGTGTGCCTCATCCAGGTTTCGACAAAACGAAATCATGGTTGGCTTAATGAGTTGCTCTACCGTGTCCGCCATCAACTTCCGGGCGGACAGTCGATTTTGAACTTGGTTGAGCGTAAGCCGATCAATGCGCCAGTCATGCAGATGAACGAGTATTCGCTCGACGCTGTGCTCGCCCTGTTTCGGACACACGGTTTCGAGGAAATGCTGGTGCGCCATGAGCGCCATGGCAGTACCGATGCAGCGATGATCATTTCGAAACGGGTTTAGGGAAGCGGTACGATTTGCCGAATTGCGCGCTTGTGCCGATGGACGACCATGGATACCGCCAAGTCCGCCACTGTCACCGCTGTGCATGACCGCCGATGAACCGACAATCCGATTCCGCCGCCATTTCCATTGGCAACCTCGCTGCGCATATCGATTCTCTCGGCGTTGAGCTCATTCTTTAACGGTAGTTTTACGCATCAGCGCGGTTGAAGCATTGGCCTTGACCTGCCCCCCGCTGATCCCGCGGTCATAACACCACGATCTGCTCTTCCGAACGCAGCGCACGCTTCATCGTCTGTTCTTCCTTCAGGCCAGACCCTAATCGCTCGTCGTGGAAAATCAGAGGGTCACGTGAGGTTCGACCATCCCCCCGATTTTCGGTTACGCCTCTCCACACCATGTGGAACAGGATCTATCGAACCCGTAATTATCGACCTTAGACTTGCATGGAAGCGTCTCGTTGGACAAGTAAGGTAAGCCACTAGGCAGCTAAGAGCTTTCGTGGGGTATTCATGAAGATTGCGATGGTGGGTTCGGGCTATGTCGGGCTCGTGTCGGGCGCGTGTTTTGCCGATTTCGGGCACGATGTGGTCTGCATCGACAAGGATCAGGGCAAGATCGACCGGTTGCACGCCGGGATCATGCCGATCTACGAGCCGGGCCTCGATGCACTGGTCGAAAGCAACGTGAAGGCCGGGCGCCTCAGCTTCACCACCGATCTGGGCGAAGGCATTGCCGGGGCCGACGCGATCTTCATCGCGGTCGGCACGCCCAGCCGCCGGGGTGACGGCCATGCCGACCTCACCTTCGTCTACGAGGTCGCGCGCGAGGTGGGCGAGAAGCTGTCGGGCGATGCGGTGGTCGTGACCAAGTCGACCGTCCCGGTCGGCACCGGCGACGAGGTGGAGCGGATCATCCGCGAGACCGGCACGGCACACAAGGTTGCGGTCGTTTCCAACCCCGAATTCCTGCGCGAGGGCGCGGCGATCGGCGATTTCAAGCGCCCGGACCGCATCGTCATCGGCGCCGAGGACGATTTCGGCCGCGAGGTGATGCGCGAGGTCTACCGCCCGCTGTTCCTCAACGAAAGCCCGATTCTGTTCACCTCGCGCCGCACAAGCGAGCTGATCAAGTATGCGGCGAACGCATTCCTCGCAACGAAGATCACCTTCATTAACGAGATGGCGGACCTGTGTGAGAAGGTCGGCGCGAATGTGCAGGACGTCTCCCGCGGGATCGGGATGGACAACCGCATCGGCTCCAAGTTCCTACACGCCGGCCCCGGCTATGGCGGGAGCTGCTTCCCCAAGGACACGCTCGCCCTGCTCAAGACCGCCGAGGATTACGACAGCCCGACGCGGATCGTGGAGGCCGTGGTCAAGGTCAACGACACCCGCAAGCGCGCGATGGGCCGCAAGGTCGTCGATGCGCTGGGCGGGCTCGAGGAAGCGCGCGGCAAGAAGGCGGCGCTGCTCGGCCTGACCTTCAAGCCCAACACCGACGACATGCGCGACAGCCCGGCGATTGCGGTGGCGCAGACGCTGATGGACGCGGGGGTGGCGGTGGCCGCCTACGACCCGGAGGGGATGGAACAGGCCCGCCCGCTGCTCCCCAAGGTGACGATGTGCGGCAACCCCTACGAGGCGATCGAGGGCGCCGACGTGGTGGTGATCGTGACCGAATGGGACGCTTTCCGCGCGCTCGATTTCCGCCGCATCAAGCAGATCGCCAAGGCGCCGGTGCTGGTGGACCTCAGGAACATCTACAAGCCCGAGGACATGCGCGCCGCCGGCTTCACCTATGTGAGCGTAGGCCGGGGGTAGTTTGTCTGCGTGCCCGCCTCCGTGGGCACATCCTCGGCGCTATTCCTTCGCTGCGCTCAGGGCGCCTGCGGCTCGCACGCTTGCGCTCGCGGCCCGTCCTTCGGGGGGCCGGATTGTCTTCAACCCGCAAGTTTCGCCATGATTTCGGTCGCGCAGCGACCGGGAGGCCAAGCGGCCGAACCGCAGGCGCTCGAACCCGCCGGGCTCGAAACCGCGCCGAGCACGAACCCGCGGAGGCGGGTTCGCAACGAAAACAACGTCAGGAGGCCGTCATAAGCCGGGTTCTGTCTCCGCGGGCGGTATCCTGACGGACCGGCCCC